>Ga0228700_1001218_pt1 | contig 17537 bp, 25 predicted proteins | sample McNCre317_Aug_MG_FD_178019 | JGI IMG/M metagenome (GOLD analysis project Ga0228700, IMG submission 178019) | Freshwater microbial communities from McNutts Creek, Athens, Georgia, United States - 3-17_Aug_MG | ecosystem: Environmental > Aquatic > Freshwater > Creek | place: USA: Georgia...
GTCAAGCGATAGTGCACCTTCCGCGGTAAGGAAAAGATCTTCGCTGGGGCACAGTGCGCGCAGCAAGCTAGTCTTCTTTGCGCCTTGTGCGCCCTCTAGCACAGCCACTTGGTCCGCCTGGCAACCTGGGCTAAGCGTCCGGCGGGCCGCAGCTATCAGCGTAGCGCGCGCCACCTGACGCGTGTAGGAATCGTCAGGGGCCCCAGCGTATGTGTGCAGCCACGTAGAGAGACGGGGGACGCCGTCCCAGGGCGGCAAGCGCGCGAAGTACACCTGCACGGGGTCAAAGGTGGGCAAGGCTTTCTTGACGCCTTCTAGGGCGGCATCTACCTGTGCCGAGCTCACGGGGGACCCAATGACGTTGCTGGCCCACTCCATCGCGCCGCCGGAGTCTGTAGCAGACCACTCGGCCTCTTTCCCTCGTGTCCACGGCACCCCGGCGGCGCAAATGAAATCACTTCGCACGTTGTAGTACAGCTTCTCTTGCAGATCCTCATGCTGTAGCAGGAGCACGCGAATATTCTTCTCATGGGGGGCGATCTTTTCGTCACTCATAGAGCAGGCCTTACGCCAAGGCTCGCGCAATCGCACTGCTTGCTGCCCCTGAGTGATCGACTGCTTCAGTAGCTCTAGGTGCTCGGCAGCGGAGAAAGATTGCTCGAATTGCTTAGCGATAAGCGCGGGGTCTGTGGCGGGCTTCTGCCTGCCCAGCCATTGCCCGGCCTTAGGTATGGCCCCTACGTGGTCGTGCTCTAGGCTCGCGCCCTTGGCTGCCAGCTTTAGCAAAGCCCCCACGGAGGCATCGTGCTTAGTCGCCCTCAGTGCGAGCGTCTTGAGCTCTTCCCGGGAGAAAGATACCCCGCTCGCAGCCGTCGCTAGCGCCTGTGCGGCGATCACGTTCGCCGCGGCCTGCTTACGTTGTGCCTCCAGGGCTGCCCGTATGCCAGCATCGCTCTGAGCTGCCTGGGCTTTCGCGATCTCGTTCTCCGCGTGCTTCGCTTCTGCTTTGGCTCGCGCCGAGCCTGAGGTGAACTCTGCTACCCAGCGCTCGCGGGGGGCTTCCGCGGATTGCGTCAGTACCTGCAAAAGCTCGGCGTCGGGCTCACAAGGTCCGTATTCGCACAAAAACTGGAACACGAGATCGCGCCGGGCCCAGTGTCGCTGACCCTTGGGTGCTATCTCCCCTCCGGCCGCAACGCGCGCCGCTAGCTCCCCAGGCAGCGCGCGCAGCTCGGATAGCCCTACGATTAGCTCAGGGCGCCATTCTGCGGGCGTAGATTCCTTCTCCTCCTCCACCCACGGTGCCGCAGCTAAGATGGCCTGTACGCACAGCGGGGCCCCTTCGTGCGCAAATGCCAGTTTTTCTTTATCTCGTGTAGGGTGACAAGCGGGCAAGTAGTATGATTGGCTGGGGATCACCAGGCAGCGGTCTAGACCCGCGCCGAGCCAAGAGCGCACACCGTGCGCGAAGCTGGCCCACTCCTCGCGAAGCACGGGGCGGTCTAGGCGCACTGCAAGGCGCAAGCGGAAGCGATCCGGCTCGATACCGTGCTTGAACGTAGAGTGCCCAGCGTGCGCGTACGGTGCGAGCTTTGCCGCCAGGGCCTGCACGGTTTCAAGAGACTCATCGTCAACGTCAAGCAGGAGTGCGGAGACGTCGATAACGTGCGCATTCGATCGGTAGGGCGTAGAGAAGCGACAGAAGTTGAATAGCCCGACGTCAGTCTTTTGCTCTACCTGTGCGTGAGTCGTGAGCACCTTGACCAGGTCCACCCACGTCACTTCATACGTTGTCGCATTCGGTCTGTTGACGGCTGCGAACGTGGACACATACAGAGTGTCAGTCAAGGGCGCTCCTAAAATTATGGGCGGTTACTCTAGCAAAGCGCGGAGTGCCGCGGGGATCACCGTTGCTGGACCTTGCCCTAGTGAGCGGCAGTAGTCAACGAACTTGGCCGCGAGATCTGGCTCTAGGTAGGCCTGGACGTGTCGGCCCTTGCCGGGCTCGAGAGGAGGGACGGGGCGCCCTCGGAGACCCCGACCGTAGGTGCGCTTTTTCGTTACCATGCTCGGAGGCTACCCCGGTGGGGTCCGGGCTGCAACGGAATTCAGGTATGCGTCTAGCGACGCGAAGCTCGATATGTGGTTCGCCGCGTTGCGTAGGGGCATTTCTGGCTTGTGCGAGTAGAGAGCGCGTATCGCCCCCGCTTGGTCTGGCGTAAGAATCGCAGGCACTGTGCGGCCCCCCTTGGCACTTCCAAAAGCGCCCTTACCCAAAGGTTGCACTTTCAATCCTCGCTTCAAGGCCTCGTCTAGGATGCTGACCAGGTGTTCAGGGGTAGAGTGCAGGGTTAGGTCTACATACACGTGATGATTGGTCGCGGAAACGCGCTCCCCAGGGGACCTGCCACGCCTGGGGGTGGGCAACTCCGGGTGGCGCTCTCTCATTACGTGCTTGAAATACATAGGTATAGACATACCCAATTTATCTGCCTCGCTTTGTAGAATAGGCAGCCAGGATGCGTGAAGGCCCAGACTTATCAACGTTTGCATAGGTGAAATGTATACATATAATATATTTCGAAGTCAAGTCTATGTAGAGCTGTAGACTTCCTGTAGAGATCTCCTACTTTCGTAACTTGGCGGAATTACAGTTTATTTCGTCTCTGTAGCCTTGTATGCTGCCGTAGGGGGCTTCTCCTCTCTTCTATGGGCAATTCCATTTTCTCTGTTATTTATATATACTATATATCCCTATACATTACTAATTTCTCTTTCTCTCATCCTTTAAATAGAAAGAAGACTACACTACAGTACAGGGACCAGAGTGGCCTGATTCCAGGTACTTGGCCCGTATGCTGGGGTGTAGACATCTGTAGCGAGCCGAATTGGGGTCTGCAGCCCCCAATTTGTAAATGTCAACCTCGCGCGCTAGAGTGTGCACATGTCCTTCCCAGGGAAGTTGGTACAGGCACACGACCTGCCCGAGCACGTGCCCACGCACAGGCAGCCGTGGGAGCGCAACACGAGCGAGTCAGACCTGGACTGGCAAGCGTTCCAGGCCTACCGCGAGGTAGGATACCCCAACGGATACGATCAGAAGTTCCACCCTCGGGATCTAAAAGGGGTCGCAATCGCGCTAGGACGCCCCTACACGGCGATCAAAGCCGCTGCGGCTACCCACGCCTGGCACGACAGGTCGGGCGCCTTTGACGCCTTCCTAGACCGTCGTAGGACAGAGCAGGGTTTGAGCTACCACGCTCGAACGCAGTACGCGCAGGCCCGAGCTCTGGACAAGATGTTTGCCGCCTGGGAGGCGTGCCTAGACCAGTTCCAGGCCAAGGTGGATTGCGGGGACGGGCTCACGGCGCGAGAGATCGCCCAGTGGGGGGACATCATAATCAAGAATCAGCGACTGATCTCTGGGCAGTCAACGGAGAATGTGAGCGTAAAGCATTCAATGGACCTGATGCGCTTCACTGACGTACAGGCACGCATATTTGAGCGCCTGTGCCTGATCGCCATGGGGTCGAAAGAGCAAATGGACGATCGGGCGTTCACCGAATTCCTTGACAACGGGTAGCGCTCGGGCGCAAGAGTTGGGGATGCTAATTCTCGTCTCGCTCGCAGTCGGCCTGACCTACGGTTGCTCAGTTGGCTCGCTCGCGGGGCTGCTCTCGGGCGGATTGGTAATGTTCGCGCTTTTCGCTTTCAAGGTCGCTACCTACCCGGTATACCCTGAGACGCTGGGCATGCGCCGGGAGAGGGAGCGCCTAGAGCGCCAAGTCTCGGGCATGACCTTGGTTGTAGCAGTGCTGGGACTGGCTATCGCTGAGGTGTTGCTCTAATTTCTCTTGCAACGTAAATGCACTTGCCCGACACTTAGTGAATGGAATTCATCGCAGCCCAGACGAGCCCGGAGACAGTGAGCGCGGACTTCGCCCTTAGTGAGATCCTGGGAGCGGAGATCGAGGCCTGGCTTGCGGAGGGCGCTCCCGCGGTCCCGCCGGCACCTAAGCCCCGGCGCATGCACACCTATGTGGTAGGGCGCTGGGCAGTGATAGACGGGGATATCTGCACCTGGCTGGAACAGGTAACCGAGGAGGACTAGGGTGTACAAAGTAGGAGATAAGGTCAGGTTCCACTTCGGCAGGAGTGAGCTAGGGGAGGGCCATTTCCAGGGCGTGGGGGAGATCATTGAGCTCCCAAGGCCTACAGTCCCGTACTACGAGGTCAACGTCAACGAAGGGCTGAACGAGGGCATTTGGTTCGTCCTACCCTCGGAGATCCTAAGCACGTACGAACCTCAGCGCGTGGACGCTGGACCGGGGACTTTGTGATCTACCTAGTTCTCGCAATGATCGGCCTGCTAATCGCCCTGGCTTACGTCCAGTGGCGAGACCTGGAGAGCTTGCGCCGCGCAGTCACGGAGGAGCTGCGCATTGCAGGGATCGCGGACCGTACGGCTAGCAGGGAGATAGCGGCCCTACACCGCTTGCGCGACTTGCAGCAAGATCAACTTGACTCTCTGCGTGATGCGATGGATGCTCAGGTTCGTCTGAGCATCCTGCACGCCGAGCAAATGACGCGACTGCAGAGCAGGATCGAAGAGCTCAAGCGCAGGCCCTTTTTCACCCCTGCGCGCGGAGATAACTAGTGCACCACGACGTAACCCAAGGCCTGCGCACCTTCCGCCCTGACGTGTGCTGCGATCATGAGTGGGTCCGGCCGGACGATCCCGACGGTCTTATGCCAAAGGGGTACGAGTGGTGCTCAAAGTGCAACGCCACGTGCATTCGTGCACCTGACGGCTCCATTATCGAATACGATGACGGTAGCTATGAAAGTGAGGACCTGTGAGCGATAACCCTGTATTCACGCGCGCGGACGTTCTCACGAAGCGGGCGGACTGGATCGACAGGATCGCCGTAGCGTGGGCCGCACAGGTCAACGCAGCTCTGGTGAACGGCACGGGCTTCGCGGACTTGCGCTACCCACTAGACGTGTCAGAGGATATCTGCACGGCAGCTTTGATCAAGCTCAAGAACTACATGGGCTTGGCCGGTATGGAGATCACGGGGGAGCATGCCAACGACGCGAAGGCTGTGGGCCCGGGGGCGGGCGTACGCCTTACCTTCGTTTCCGAGCAGCCCGACGCGCCGCCTGTGCGCACCGTGCATCGGATTCACTGACGTGCGCACCGTAGTACTAGAGTCCCCCTACGCGGGTCGGGAGCACCCGAGCGCGCGCCTTGTCAAGATGGACGCGTGGCTGAATCGCTCCTACCTGCGTGACTGCATGCGCGACAGCCTAGCGCGCGGGGAGGCCCCCTTCGCATCCCATATGATGTACGTCAAGGTGCTCAAAGACAGCGTAGAGACCGAGCGCAGGCTAGGCACCCGGGCGGGTTTCGCCTGGGGCCAGCTCGCTACTGTGCGCGTGTTCTATCTAGACCGTGGAATGTCCCCGGGCATGGTCCAGGGGCTACAGGAGGCCCTGCGACTGCGCCAGCCTATAGAGATCAGGGGCCTGGGAGCTTGGCGGGGGCCAAGGCGCTTAGAGGCCCTTCGTGCGCTAAATGGGTGGCTAGAAGGTTCGTCACAGGCGGGGGACGTGGACTGGAGCGGGTTCTAGGTCGATTTATGTTGCAGCGGTCCCGGCCTGGGCGCATGCTTATCTCAGGTAGGGCGGCGATGCCGCAGGGGGAGCACGGGAACATGATGATTGTCGAAAGCAAAAAACTCGCGCACCAACTGTTTCGCGACGATCTTAGCCGCGCGGAAGAAGTGGCTGTGGAGCGTAATGGTCGCAGGGCCTATGAAGCGTGGCTTGCGGCATCTAGCGATGCTGGCGACGGGGAGACGCGCGAGGCGTTGGAGGCGGCTGACGAAGACGAGTTTGCCGCGGAGTGGGAGCGCATGGTGGGGGAGCGAAGCCTTCGGGCTGATTGAGCGCTACGGCGCAGAGGGAGCACGGTTGACATCTTGTCAACCCCCGCGCTACGCTAAGGCGTGCCTGATTTCGAGCGAGACCAGCGAATAGAGCGCGCGTACGCCCAGGGGGATAGCCTGCGCTCCATTGCAATGCGCACCGGGCTGTCGCACGAACGGGTTAGGCAGATCCTGCGCGCGCGAGGGGTAGCCTTGCGGAGCTCCCCCGCGCGCGCTCTGGACGGGGCGATCAAGAGCCTTAAAACCCCGCTTAGCTCGGAGGGCTAGTGCTCCCGACGCCGGAGGAATTGGACGTTGCCGCCGTCGCACGCCACGGGCTGCTCGAATTTATGCGCCGGGCATGGCCCGTAGTCCGCCCTACGGATAAGCTCAGCCTTAATTGGCATCACGACATTATAGCCAAGGCGTTCGAAGCGCTCCTGAGAGAAGAGCCTGAAGCCGAAAAAGGGGTCGTGAACATCCCCCCGGGCTCGTCCAAGTCGCTCTTGACCAGCGTTTTCTTCCCTGCGTTCGCATGGGGTCCGGGCAAGCGCCCAGAGTACAGGGTCGGCTACGGGTCGTTCGACATCAACCTGTCCCTGCGTGATAGCGGATTTTGCAAAGATTTGATCCGTTCGGACTGGTACCAACGACGCTGGGGCTTCAAGGCAGACCCCGAGATGCAGAAGCGCTACGGGCTCGTTCCCGTAACCGCCGGCCAAGAGAACAGCGCTCTAACTGACAGTGCCTCTATCTGGTACACGTCAGGGGGAGGGCTTAGGTTCGCGACGTCCACAGGGTCTAAGGCCACGGGTTGGCACTTCCATAGCTTTTTCGTAGACGATCCCACGAAGCCCGACACGATAAAGAACGGCGGAGACCAGGCGCGCGAGGCGCTTCAAGGGACGCAAACCTGGTGGACAGGCACGATCGCCAGCAGGCGCGTCAACCCGAACTACTTCGGGCGCTGGGTGATCATGCAGCGCCTGCACACGGAGGATCTCGCAGCCTACGCTATTCGCGAGGGGTACACGCAGATCGTAGTGCCCTCCCGGCACGAGATCGGCCGGGGGTGTTCCACGCCCTGGGGAACAGACCCCCGCACGGAACAGGGGGAGATCTTCTGGAAAGACCGGTTCTCAGACAAAGGCCTCACAGATCTCGAGAGGGCTCTAGGCGCGCACGCGCGGGCGCAGTACCAACAGGACCCGATCCCCGACGGGGGGAGCATATTCAAACCTATCTGGCTCACGAATCGATACCGCGTCCTACCTGCAGGTATCGAGGCGTGGGTTCAGTCCTGGGACTGCACTTTTTCAGGCAAGGTTACCTCCGATTACGTTGTAGGACAAGTGTGGGCGCGTAAGTTAGCCAACTACTATCTCGTTGACCAAGTCCGTTTCCGCGGAGGCTTGCCAGAGACCGTTGCTGCGATCAAGCGCATGAGGGAGAAGTACCCGAAGGCTATCCGCACGCTGATAGAGGCGAAGGCGAACGGACCTGCGGTAATGCAGGTGCTAGAAGGCAAGCTCTCGGGCCTGATCGCAGTCGAGCCTGAAGGCGGCAAGGTCTCGCGCGCGCACGAGGCTAGCGTCTACTACGAGGCCCTGAACGTCTGGCTACCCGAGGGCGCAGACTGGCTGCAAGAGCACATCGCGGAATTCCTCGCGTTTCCCCAGGGGGCACACGACGATCAGGTGGACGCTGCTACACAGGCCTTGAACCACTTCCACCCGGGCGCGGGGGACAGGCTAGATCGGTTGCATGCGGCCCTGCGAGGGGGTTAGTACCCTCGCTTCGGGGCAAGGTGCGCGTGCGTTTTGGCGAACCGCACAGACCATTCGCGCCGGCAAGGCCCGCACACCAGCGCGTAGGAGGGGACCGAGCAGCCACAATCCCCGCAGGGCTTGGTTCCGGTCTGGGCGGGGGCAACGTTGGTGGTGATGTTTTGCATTCATCTAGAGTATCGCCTCCCCCTCCCCCTTGCAACATAAATCGGCACCCCAGTCCTAGTAACGCCCTTGAATCCACCTCGCGCCCTGGTAACGTTCGTGATACCCTAGGCCCGTGCCAGTACCCGACGCAAAGCACTTTGACGCACTAGCTAAGTCATTCCGCAAAGCTGGGCGCAGTTTGCGTCAAGATGGGTGGCAGAACGCATTTACCGGGCTAGGCGGCAGTCGGGACAAGAGCGCCAACACTAAGTGGCGCTTCTCCGGGAAGTTCTTGCAGCCCGAAGAGCTAGATCTACTGTACGCGGAAAACGACCTTTGCCAGACAATCGTGGGGGCGATCGTGGATGACGCCTTGCGCGAGGGCATTGAGCTGCGACCGGCGGAGGACAGCGAAGAGGGCGAAGAGGGCGAGACCCTCGACCCCGAGAGCGATACCGACGACGCCAAAGAGGCCCAGGCAGAGCTGGACGCTTGGGGCGTGACAGAGCTTGTGCGGGAGGCCCGGATCTGGGGCCGCCTGTACGGGCGCGCGGGGCTTCTCCTCGTGGTCAAGAACGGGGGACTGGCAGAAGAGCCGCTGAAGGATGACGCCGGAGAGCTCATAGATATCATCGTAGTAGACCGCCGGGAGCTGCAGCCTCGCACCTACTACCAGGACCCCACTGAGGCGAAGTTCGGGCAGCCGGAAACGTACATGCTCACTGTGACGAGCGCCCCGGGAACGCAGGCCACGGGCGTTGTCGTGCACGAGTCCAGATTTGTACTCTTTGGGGGCACCTTAACTCCGAAGCGGATCAAGATTGTTAATGATATGGCCGATTTGAGCGTGCTCCAATCGGTCTATGACGTCCTGAAAAAGACCGAATCGAACTGGGACGCTGTGTGCTCCGCTCTTACGGACATGTCGCAGGGCGTGATCAAGATCAAGGGGCTGATAGAGGCCATTGCGGCGGGCAAGACCGATGCTCTAGCGGCGCGCTTCGAGCTCATGGACGCCATGAAATCCATGCTCCGGACCCTCCCGCTCGACGCTGAGGACGAGGAGTTTGAGTATGTCGAGCGGGGCTCCCTCTCGGGCGTCGAGGGCCTGATCGATAAGTCTTTCCAGCGCGTGGCCACGGCGGCCAAGATGCCTGTTACGCGCTTGCTACGCGTGAGCCCCGGCGGCCTGAACGCTACGGGCGCCTCCGACATTCAGCTCTGGTACGATGAGGTGCGCGCGGAACAAAGGATCGTGCTCAAGCCTGCGATCCAGAAGCTCGTCGATCGCATTTGCGGGCCCGGGTGGGAAGTCTGTTTCCCGGACCTGGAGAAACAGAACCCTCTGGAAGAGGCGCAGATCCATGTGGCCCAGGCTACGGCGGATAACACCTACGTGACCATGGGGGCGCTAACCCCCAGTGAGATCGCCAAGTGCCGCTTCGGTAAAGGCCACTGGGCGCCCGGGTACGACAACGTGGATATGGCACCACATGAGGCAGCACTTGACCGCGAACATGAAGAGCTCGTCAACCCCCCAGAGCCCCCAGCAATCGACCCCGCTCTCGGCGCTGATCCAAGCAACCCAGAAGCTAGCGACGACGGGACCGACAGCCAAGAAAAGCCTCCGGAGGCGTAAGCCCGTCGCGCAAATGACCCCGCGCGAGCTGCGCGCAGCGGCCCCCAAGCCCGCAAGCGCGCTGCCCTACTTGCGCCTTATGATCGAGTACCGCAAGGCCCTCGCGCGCGCGATCGCTCGGGACCTTAGCGTGAGCCTGCGCGCCGACGACCAGACCGTTATCATTTCGCGATTCGCGAATCTCGAAACGTCAATCGGCAGGATGACCCACAGTTCAGAGCTCGCGGCCAAGCTGAAAGCGATCGCGGAGGGCGTTCAGGAGCACGTCAAGGGGGAGCTAGCGGAGGTACACCGCGTAGAGATCTCGCCTGCACAGCGCGCGCAGAGCGACGCGTTCGTGCAGGAGAACGTGCGCTTGATAAAGAAGATGTCTTACGAGCAGGTGACGCGCATGCGCAACCTGACGGCACAGTCTGTGCAAGAGCAGTGGACACAGAAGGAGCTGAAGGCCAAGATCCAAGAGGACTTTGGCTTTTCCAAGGCCCGCTCAGAGCTAATTGCGAGAGATCAGACCCTGCGTTTCAACTCCGAGACGCGAGAGCAGATCTCTAAAGAGGCCGGAATCACTCGCGGAAAATGGCTGACGTCAGAAGATGAGAGGGTACGCGGAACGCCCGGAGGCAAGTGGCCTAGGGGGGAGCACTACCACTTGAACGGGCAAATGTTCGATTTCAACAACCCCCCGATCGTGGATAAGAAGACAGGACGTAGGGCGTTGCCCGGCCGAGATTTCCAGTGCCGCTGTACTTGGGTAGATGACACTGATCACTTGCTGTTTGGTGACTGATCGTGTTACCAAACTTGAATGTGTTTGGTCGAAGGTTGCACCAAAAAGGTCAAGTGCAAGGGGCTGTGCGACACGCACTATGCGGCGTCCCGGAGGGCCAAGTCTGAGGGTGCTCAAGAGGCCCACAGAGCGCAAGCCCGCGCCTCCTACCACAAGAATAAAGAGAGTATCCAGGCTAGAAGGAAAAAGGCCTACTGCCCGGACACAAGGCGCGAGTACAACCGCGCGTATTACCAGCAAAATCGCGATAAAATGATAGAAGCTGCAAAGGCGCATGCAGCCAAAGACCCAGAGAAATTCAAAGCTAGGATGTCTGCGTACTACAAAGAGTACGGCAACAAAGCGCACCTAGTAACCAAGTTCGGCATGACGCCAGAGGACGTGAGAGACCTTCTGCTACTGCAGGGTTTCGAGTGCCCCGTTTGCGGGGATGCTATTGAGGGGTGGGGAAGAGGTGGAGGCGGAGTGGTAGATCACTGCCATTTGTCAGGGAAAGTTAGAGGCATCCTACACTCCCACTGCAATAGTGGGTTGGGCATGTTCAAAGACAAGCCGGATATCTGTGAGCGCGCTGCCTCGTATCTTCGCAAGCACTATCAGGATTTAGCGCCCGGTTAGTAGCCTATAGCCGACAGACTAGCGTTTGAGCGCCTTGCCGCCCGCCTTCGGGTCAACCGGGGCAGGATCTACAGGCGCCTCTACCGGCGCGGCCGCTGCAGCTTCCGCCGCTTTCCTTGCGCGTGTATCCGTGATCGGCTGGGGCAATGCCGCGGCGTCCACCAATCTCGCGCGCAGGGCAGGCGAGAGCTTAGCCTCGGTGGCCGTGTCGATGTCGATCGCCGCTACCGTGCCGTCATCGGCGAGCTCGACTACCTGATCACCCTGCGTAACGAAGCCCGCGTCATAGCGCGTGTCGCCCGTGACGTGCTCGCCGTTACGGTAGACCTGCCCGCGGCGCGGATAGCCCAGGGCGCGCGCGACTGCGCGGCGAGTTGTCTCTAGAGCGGCGGGGGCTTCGACTAGGTACTTCATTAGGCAGGGACCCCGTATAGAGTTGCGAGTGCCTCACGACCCGCCGCGCGATTGACTGCGCCAGGGGTGAAGAAAAACCCAGGGGTCCGCCCAAAGAACGGAAGGATCACGCTAGGTGCTTGCGCACCAAACCACAACGTGACCGGTGGTGCCGAAGAGTCCGGCGGGTTGGTGGACATGGCGCTGTTTTCGACAGACAGCGTCGTTTTGTAGTAGAGCTCGGTGCTAGCGCCTTCGGTGTAAGACATTGACCATTGCGCTGGCACGTTCAGGGATATAGGCGACGAAACGTCAAGCACCTGCAGTCCACCGTTGCTCAGGATGGTCATTTGCAGGTTACCGCCCGTTGTTACGTGGCTAGAAAACCCCGGATTGCCAGTGCTATTCCGTGTACTCAGCCAACGTTGATTGACTGACAGGCTCGTGGTTGTTAACACGCCGAATACAGAGCCATTGCCCGCGTGAAGGAACGCCCAGTCAGACGGTTGTCGGTTGCTGACGTAGTACTGCGAGCCCGTGAAGTCTGCGCACAGCCTGTCTTTGAAGCTAGGGTTTGGCTGCGGCGGGCGCACTTGCCTCGCCGGATTGGTCTGAAGCAGTAGGTGCGTCGGGTCGTTCCAGTCGACAAAGGCGAGTACTTTTCCGCTCGACGGGTCGAGAATGTAGTAGTCCGCCGTGAACACCGGCCGCCCGGCGCTCAGAAACAGCACTTGCTGAAACAGCGCGTCCACGCCCGGCTTCAAGCCGATCTGTCGCCCCGGGCGGTGACCTATGCGCGTCCCAAGAGGCATTACAGCGTCACGTAGCCAGCGCTGAAGTTGTTGCCCGCCGCGCCTCCGCTCGTGCGCAGGTACTTCAGGCGCACGCTAGAGCCCGGCCTAAGCCCGTAAAAGTAGCCCTTGACCTCAAGGGTATCGTTGTTCGGGTGCGAGGTGAACCCGCCCGAAGAGCCCGGGATCGTGACGTACGTGGTGCCGTCGATGCTCGACAGCGTCTGCAGATAGAGGACGCCGATTTGTGTCGACGATGCCGTCCACTTGGCTGAGATCTCGAGCTCGCCTCTCACGCCGATCGTAATGGCGCCGCCGTCGATGTCGGCCGCCATGCTTTGGTTGACCAGGTATGTGGCATTCGAGGTCTGGGCCGGCGTGGCAGCGACAACACTAAGGGACGTCGCAGCGGTCTGGGCGCCGAGCGCTGAGGGAAGCTGCCCCGAGTCTACCGTCAGGGAGCCGGAGTTATCCGTTACTGGCAGCGCGTCCTGGTTGCTCGCGAGCGTGACAGACAGCGATCCGGCCTTGGTCGTTTGACCCAAGGCGGTAGGGAGCTGAGCGTCTACGAAGTCACCGATCGTCACAGTACCGAGCGAGGGCGCCGCGGCTTGCTCCGTGGAAATGTCGCAGCCGTCAACACCGTCGAGCATCTTGACGTGCAGCGTACCCGTGCCCGTGACCGTCTTGACGATCAGGTACGGGTAGGGGTTAGTCACCATACGAGGGATCTTCACCCCGCTTTGAAGCCGGTCCGCCTTGAGCGACGTGGTGCTAGCAGCGCTCGCGCCCGAAGTGACCAGCGTCAGGTCCGTGTCGACAGAAGCGAACGAGAACCAAATGTCAGCGTCCGCCCACAATAGAACCGAGCGGCCCTTGAAGGTGGACAGATCGACGGCAACGGCCGACGTGGTTAGGGTAGCCTGTGCGCCACCAGGGGATCCAACTACAGGTTTAGTCACGGGGTCAGGGTAGCACAGACGATACGCCCCGTGCTACTCTGGGGCGTGGCTTTCAGAATTGATACGCGCGGCACAGTCCGCAAATTCGAATCAACACCGCAAGACGGCATGCGCGTTGACGCTGCACTTACGCGCGGGGACGCGGTTTTTGAATACCGCCAGCCTGATGGATCGGTAATCCGCGAGTTTCGCCCCTTGTCGGAGGTGTCGCACGCGGACAGCCTGGCCACCCTGCGCAGTGCGCCCGTCACCCTGGGTCACCCCCCGGGCAAGGTGACGCGCAAGAACTATCGAAGCTTCGCCGTGGGGCAACTGGACGGGGGCGCGCGCATGGACGCTGACCACGTTGTGGGCGAGCTCGTGATCCAGGCTGACGACGCTCTAGCGGCTATCGAGACGGGCAACGCGCGCGAGGTAAGTTGCGGATATACCTGCAAGATTGACCCAACCCCGGGTGTAACAGCGTCGGGGGAGCGGTACGATTGCGTACAGACGGGGATCGTCTACAACCACATAGCTATCGTGGCCCAGGGTCGCGCGGGCTCTAGCGTGCGCTTGCGGCTAGACTCGAATGGCGATATCATCCCCGATACATACGAAACGCCCAGTTCGGGTGACTCAGAACCATCAAAGGAAGAACCAGGAATGACGCCCGAGCAAATCGCGAAACTCCAGCTTGAGAACGAGACCCTTCGCGGGGACCTCGCAGCCGCTACCGCTCGCGCGGACAAAGCCGAAGGCGAGAACGCCGTGAATAAGGCGCGCGCGGACGCGGCCGAAAAGGCCGTGCAGGAGCGCGCGGACGCCGACGAGCTCGCCTCTGTGGTGGCCGTGGCGACCAAGCTCGTCAAGGGCTTCAAGGCGGACGGTAAGACCGCCGCTCAGGTGAAGGCCGAAGTGGTGGCGAGCAAGTTCCCCACCCTGAAGCTCGACGCGGCTCAGCTTGACGGCGCGTTTGCCGCGGCTTCTGCCGAGCGCGCGGACGATAGCGCCGCGGTTCGCGCGGCAGCCCGCCCCGTAGTGACTGAGACCAAGGCGGACGCAAAGCCGGTCTCGAATGCAAACAGTAACTGGCGATTTGCCAAGGCCAAGTAATCTAACCCCCGGAAACTTCGAAGGAAAACAAGGAAAATGCAAACCAGTTACAGCCTGAACCCCGACGTCGCGAAAGCGGGCATGATTGCCGATTCGCGTATTCTGAAGCACATCCGCTCGCGGATTTGCGAAGGTACCGTCATTGCCGGCTACGGCGTGTTTCGCGCGCCAACCACGGGCGACAGCTTTTCGAACTACGGCGGCGACCCCGGTTCGGTTTACCAGAACCCCAGCCCCGCGGCGGCTGCATCCGTCAATGCGATCCTCGCTACAGGGGGTGTGAGCACGGCGGGAACTCAGGCGATCTCCGGCACGTCGTTGAACGGCGCCGTAGGTTCGGCCAAGATGTACCCGCCCCGCCTTTTCACCGTGACTTTCAACAGTCACGCGGACTGGGATGCAACGAACCTAGTGGTTACCGGTGAACTCGACGGCGTGACCGTGACTGACACGCTCGCGATCCCGAACAACGGAAACGCTACCGTTACGGGCGTGCAGTACTTCGATAAGATCACCAGCTGGACGATCCCCGCACAGTCGGGCACGAACGGCACCTACACCGCTGGCGTTGCCATCCTGGACGCCTCCGTGACCCTCGCGGACTTCTCGGGCTTCGCGGTCTTCGACCCGGCACTAGTGCCCAACACGATCCCCAGCCAGGACCAGACTGCGGAGTACCACGACAAGGATATCGCGTCGATCATGTTCAAGGGCGCTATCTGGTGCGTGTGTGAGAACGCCTTCACGCAGGGCGGCGACGTGTACGTGCGCGTGGGCTCGGGCTCGGGCGGCTCGACGTTCGGCCAGGTTCGCGCGACCGACACTGATTCCAGCACGGCGATCGCCATCACGGGCGCGCGCTTTGGCAACACGGGCTCGGCCGGCGGCCTGGCCAAGATCGAACTGTACTAATCACGGGGCCTAACCCCTTAGAGGAACAAGGAAAAAGAGGAAAATGGATCCCGAGATTTCGCAAGAGTTGGATGACGCGGCAGTGGAGCTCAAGCTCGATAGCAAGGAAACTGCTTTCTTTGCCCGCGAGCTGGAACACATCAAGGCTCAGACCTACGATGTGCTCTTCCCCGAGCTCAAGGTGCGCCAGTTCGTTCCCGTGTCACACGATGCGGACCCGAACAGCGAAAAGATCACCTACCGTCAATGGCAGCCGTTCGGTATGGCGCAGATCGTCAGCCACTGGGCCGATGACGTACCCATGGTCGAAGTGACGGGCAAGGAATTCAGCACGCCCGTTATTGAGATCGCCCAGGGCTACGGCTACAGCAAGCGCGAAATCGCACAGTCTGCCGCTCTCGGTCGCAGCCTCCCTGCGATGAAGGCCCAGGCCGCGGCACAGTTCATTGAGCGCCGGATCGACGATATCGGCACCTACGGCGTACCTGAGAAGGATATGCCGGGCTTGGTGAACAACTCCAATGCTACCCTGCTCACCTTGCCCACCGGGACGTGGTCGACTGCTACGGCGGAGCAAATCCTTGCTGACATGAACTACATGGTGAGCCAGATCGTGACGCTCACGAAACAGACCCACTACCCGGATCGCATGATTCTTCCCACTGCGCTCTACATGCTCATCTCGCAAAAGGTGGCGGGCAACCAGCTGAATGACACCGTCCTCGGGATTTTCCTGAAGACGAACCCCTTCATCAAGCAAGTTGACACGTGGGTCAAGCTGGACACTGCCGCGGCGGACGGCAGCGGTCGGGTTATCTGCTACAAGTACGACCCGAACGTTCTGCAGTACGAGATTCCCCAGGAAATGCGCCAAGAGGCTCCTGAGGTTCGCGGTCGTGGCGTGCTAGTGGAGTGCAACGCTCGCGTCGGTGGCGTGGTAGTGCGGTACCCCTTGGCGATTTGTTACGCGGACAACGCAATGTGATAACGGATAGCAACTCTGGATAGAGTTGTGTTAGCCTCCCTGGAGACAATCTAGGGAGGCTTTTTCGTGCCAGCAAGATGGGGTAAAAGGCAAGTAATCTGCGAGGGTTGCGGGGAGCAAAAGCACCACTACTCTCTAAACCTGTGTCGACCGTGCTACCGAAAGCGCACAGGCAAAATTAACGTGTGCAAGCGCTGCCAGCGCGTGGGGGAGCACCAGGCAAAGGGGCTGTGCAAAACCTGCTACGGTGCGCAGTACGAGCGCGCGAACCCTGAGAAGATCGCCACGCACAGGCGAAATCATGAGCTGCGTAAGCGTTACGGCCTTTCGCGCGAGGCGTACGATGCGCTTATTGCCGCGACCCCCACGTGCCAGATCTGCGCTCGCACCTTCTCGGAGGACGTCAAAACCGCGGTAGACCATTGCCACACAAGTGGTAAGGTGCGAGGGATTCTGTGCCACGGATGCAATAAGGGCCTGGGCCACTACGCGGACTCGCCTGAGCGGCTGCGCAAAGCGGCGGAGTACCTGGAGAAGAACGGCTAGGGTTGTGCCTTCTCCACGTAAAAGTACTCCTCGCCCGAGTCCGATTTTACCAGGAACCCACGGCGCGCGAGGGCGTCTAGGGTGCTTTTCTTTACTCGTTCGAAGCCTACCACCTTGCCGACCCAAGATCCGGCGCACACGTAGCCGACAAGCCGAGCCACGCGCAGAGCAGCCAACATGTCGTCGGACAGTTTCACAGCCCTACCGCCTTTCGAATTCGTGCCCAGAAGCCGAGTTTCCGCTCAAGTGCCGCCGGGCGAGAGGGGCGGGTAACTTCGCTGGCGTAGCCGTTGCGGACCGCGTCACGGTAGCCGTTGACGAAACCAGCGTGAGAGTGAGGCTCGAGATACGCGCCGTTCACTGCCGCGCGCCAGCCTTGCTCATACGGTGTGTTCAGCATTAGAGCGACACCGGGCGAAGGTAACTGACGGTAGCCTTGCGCGTGCGCTTGCGCTCTTCCCGCACGAGCTCGTCCGCGAACGCGAGCAACTCTGCGCGCCGCTCGGCGGGTGTGCGAAGCACGGGAAGGAAGATGGCCAGGTCCAGGTCAATCTGCTCTTGCGTTTCCATGATCAAAGTATGCCCCCTGGCCTGGACCCTTGCAACGTAAATCGACAGGCACGCGCGGGCTTGACACTTGAGCACCAAAAATGTCAACCTTTCCGCATGAACGTCGATCGCATTCTGAACCGAACCGCGCGGGTAATCTGCCTGCCTCCTCTGACAATCTGGCCAAAGGAGGCGCGCTCAGTGCTCCGGCCGGGTGAAACTGCTTCAATGATGATGATCGGGGACAGCCCTGCGAGTCCTCTGCGCGTGTATCCCGCCGTTGTGTGCCCCCCGGGCGTGACGCGAGACCAGGAGGGAAACGCCCCGCACGGCACGGCGCCCCGGGATATCCCGCGGATTCCACTCACGGAAAGCCATGATGCGGCGTATTGGGAT
>Ga0228700_1001219_pt1 | contig 17536 bp, 16 predicted proteins | sample McNCre317_Aug_MG_FD_178019 | JGI IMG/M metagenome (GOLD analysis project Ga0228700, IMG submission 178019) | Freshwater microbial communities from McNutts Creek, Athens, Georgia, United States - 3-17_Aug_MG | ecosystem: Environmental > Aquatic > Freshwater > Creek | place: USA: Georgia...
GTCGTGCAACACATCAATCGGGCCGAACGACTTGTTGACGCCTTGGAGTTGGAGCAATGGTGCGGTCATGGTGCTGCCTTGGTTTTGGTGCGGGATGTGGAGTGCGAGATCGCCATGGCCCGGAAGGTGTTGTTCAGCAAAACGGCTGCCAATAGCAGGACACCAATGATCAGACTGGCCCAGTTGGCATCGAAGCCGGTGTAGTAGATGCCCTGGTTCACGATGGCAAAGGTCATGGTGCCCAGCACAATGCCCAGCACCGAACCGTAGCCACCCGTCAGGATCACACCGCCGATGACCACCGCAATGATGGAGTTGAAGATGAAGGACTGGCCGGCCGAGACTTGGGCACTGTTGTACAGAATGGCTTGGCACATGCCCACAAATGCGGCACATAACCCGCTGCCCATGTAGAGCGCCACATTCAGTTTGTCGGTGGGAATGCCGGCATTGCGGGCGCTGACCTTGTCACCGCCCAGGGCCAGAATCCAGTTGCCGTATTTGGAGTGCCCGAGGATGTAGCCCACCAATAGCATGGCGCCAATCCACCAAAGGATGATGACTTCGAACTTGCCGTTGATGAAGTCGCCCAGCAACATCTTGGTGAGCGGGTCGCTCTTGAGTGCCACACTGGTGCTGCCGGCCACGATAACGGACAGCCCCAACGTGAGTCCGGCCACCGCAAACAAGGTGCCCAAGGTCACCACGAACGACGGTAGGTCGGTTCGGATGATGAGATAGCCATTGAGGAAGCCGATGGCCAAGCCGAGTGCCAACGCGCAGGCAATACCCACTGGCATGGGCAGGCCGAAGTGACCCGACACGATGGCCACGGTCATGGAGCTGGCCGGGATGACACTGCCGACTGACAAATCCAGGTGACCTGCAATCATCAACAGACCGATAGGTAACGCGATGATGCCTAATTCAGCCGCGATATTGAGCCAACTGGCCAGTCCGCTGACGGAGAGAAAAGTGTCGCCGCCGAATACGGAAAAGAACACGAATACGCAGATCAGCCCGATCAGTGAGCCGGTCTCCGGGCGGCGCAGCAGTTTGCCGAGTGATACGCCGAGTGTCTCTGGGCTGCCCGGTGTGGCAGCACTGGCGGGTGGTGAGTGCATGGAAGTGGAAGTCATGGTGTTGGGTGAGTGTTCGGGTTGCAGCCCGGCCCCGGTGGCGTGTGTGCGCGGGGCCGGAAGCGTTTAGCGTGCGCCTGCTGCAGCGCCAGCCATGGTGGCTGCCACGTTGGAGGCGTCTACGATGCCGGGGCCGGTCAAGATCGGGGCGGTTGGCACTTTCAGTCCGTACTGCACATAGCCATTGAGCATGGACACTGCCAGATATCCTTGCATATAGGGCTGCTGGTCAATGCAAAACTGCTGGGTACCGTCCTTGATGCGCTGCAGGTTGGTGGGGTCCATGTCGAACGAGCCCAGCTTCACGGTTTTGACCAGGCCCGCCTGGCTGATGCCGGCCGCAGCGCTGGTGGCATCGCCCGCACTGATAGTGATCACGCCGTCAATCGATTTGTCTTTCTGGAGTGCGGCCTTGATGGCTTGTGCCACTGCCGTGGGGTTGCCGAAGCTGGAGGAGGGCAGTGGCAACTGGGTCGATTTACCGCCGGCCTTGGCAATACCATCGGCCACGCCCTTGCAACGGGCTTCGGTGTTGTTGGCGCCGGGCAGGGTGTTGACGCACAGCACATTTTTGGAGCCTCGCGCACTGAAATACTCGCCGCCGCCGTGGCCAGCGACGTATTCATCGCTGCCCACAAAGTTTTGTGCGCCCAGGCGCTTGGCAGCATCCATGCCGCCTGCGTTGTAGATGATCAGGGGCACACCGGCAGCCGCCACCTCTTTGAAGGCAGCGTCCATCGCCTCGGGCACCCAGTCAGGGCCGACGATGGCATCAGGCTTCTGGCTGAGTGCCGTGCGGATCAGTTTGGCTGCGTCAGGGCCGAGGTTGTCGTAGTTCTGTGGGCCTAGCCAAGTCACGGTGCCACCGGCAGCCTTGACCACGAGGGCTGCGTCGTCCGCACCTTTTTTCACGCGGGACCAGAAGGGATCGTCAGCTTTTCCTCCAATGACGAAAATCTTGGGGCCAGCAGCCATCGCTACCCCAGCTGTCAACGTCAATGCGGCAGCGGCTACAACGATCTTCATTGTTTTCGAAATTGATTTCATTTCTGTCTCCTCGTTAAGAGTTAAAGGTTTCGTACCTCAGGCACCTCACTAAATGTGAGTGCCCCTTCTAAGAATTTATGCACTTAACCGAGAACTAGAGCCACTCATAAGGCGCCAATCAAGTGCTTGATCACAGCGAACTTTTTCAAGCTTTCTGCACCCGGTTGCAGCGAATGTAAAAGAATTTCACACCAAGGCAACTAGGTACTTACCCGATGGAATATTTTTTCCGTAATTAAATGTCTTGGAAATCCAATTCGGATCAACTCTTGTGAAGTTTCATGCCTTTCGGATATCGCTAAAAGACCATCTTTAGTAGGAAAACAAGTGTAAAAGGACGTCTGCAGACACCATCTCGCCTCGACATTCAATGGACAAATAGTCATGTCATTGAATCAAATTTTTTTCCAATCAGAGCTTTGAGGATATCCATTACTCAAGAAGCGAAGCGCAAATGAACGCTCGATCTCGTCTTAAAAAAGACTGAATTAACCCAAATTCTGCACTCGGGTGCAACCACTAAGATGAATCGTTTGAACTCGGAAATGATGAGTTCTTCTTGCTAAGCATTTCCGACGCCATGCAATGCACCTCGTAGCGTTGCTTTGAACTTCGGAATGGCTGCGGGCACATTCGTTAGCACGCATTCCGGTGCCGACTCAACAGGGAGTGGGTTGTTCACCTTATTGCAGGGCAGATACCAGTTCCAGGCTGGTGAGTTGGTGGAGGCTACGCCTACCCCGGACTCCAATGCCCGTGTTACTGAATACGGGCAGGCATCGACGATGGCGGAGTTCATGCATGTACTCAGTGAAATCGACCTTTGACTTGAAAGCCCGGGGCCACTGAAAACTGGCCGACCAATTCGGGAGCATCTCCCTCACCTTCAAGCCTCATGAATCACTTGACAACACTAGGTCTCCGAGATCGACACCCGTCAGATTAGATAAAATCTGCACGACGATGTTGTGATCCTCTCTTTGCGGCAAACCTGAAATCGTTACAGACCCAACCAATCCAATACCCTTGACCCGTATTGGGAAGCTGCCACCATGTGATGCGTAATCCCGCAACGGATGCCCAGACACGGTCTCCAATGACTCACCTTCCTTAAGCGAAATTCCAATCGCATAGGAGCTTTTTTGCTGCAGTTCTGTAGAGTTGCGTTTCCTTCTAACCCAATCTGAGTTATTGGCCGATGCACCGGGCATCAAATAAAAAAAGACTGTCTCACGACATATCCTGACTTCGATAGCAACAGCCAAGTTTTTGGTTTCGCAAAACTGTTTCAGTGAACAACCAAGTAACCATGCTGTTGAATAGTTAAATGACGAGAACTGCAAAAGCTGTTCTTGCCTCTCAATTATTTGAAGATCGGTTTTACTCATAGTCCAGCCTCAATAAGGTCTTTGCGTGAAGGAAGCCCTTCGGTATCACCCAGTACTTGGACAGCTCGCGCACCAATCCAAGTAGCACGTCTCACAGCATCTGATGTTCGACAGTCATCAAGTAAGCCACTGATTACGCCGACAGCAAAGCCGTCGCCAGCCCCTACCGTGTCGACAACAGTCTTCACAGGGAATCCGGGAACGTAAGACGCGTGGTTCTTGTCAGCCCAATAAGCACCATCAGGACCTAGCTTGACTACCACCAGCGACGCTCCAGCATTCAGATAAATGTCGGCAATGCCTTCCGGCGTAGATTGGCCAGTCAGCAATTTCCCCTCTTCTATGCCAGGAAGGACCCAGTCAGCTTTTGCGGCCAAAGCGTTAACAGTTGATCTCATCCGCTCTTCAGAGCCCCAAAGAGTGGGCCTCAAATTCGGGTCAAAAGAAATAGTTCTACCCGCCTTCCTCATGAGGTCCATGCTTGCAACCGTCGTCTCAAGACAAGAGTCTGACAGTGCGGCAAAAATTCCAGTTGCATGCAAATGTCTCGCACTCACTAGCCAGTCTTTATCGATGTCAGCAATGGAATATTGGCTTGCGGCTGAGCCACTGCGGTGATATTCGATTTCTGGGTCGCCGGAGCCTTCAACGCGTCCCTTGATCATGAATCCGGTCCGCTGTTTGTCAGTAGTGACAACGTGAGTGCAGTCAATGCCCTCAGCCTGCATAGCTCCAAGGAGATAACGTCCCATAGAGTCTGTGCCCAACCTGCTGCACCAACCAACATTCAAACCAAGTCGTGCAAGACCAATAGCGACATTGGTTTCTGCGCCTGCGGTTCTTTTAATGAATGCGGAAGCATTTTCAAGTGGTCCGGACTTGTCCGCGACCAGAAGCATCATTGCTTCACCGAATGTGACAACATCAATTGACATATCGCTCACCATTTAATGCTCGAAGTTGTTCCACCTCTCGCTTAGTTATTTCAACCAGATCGTCGCCAATCAGTGGATACTCGATTGCCCATGGTGTTTTAGCCGGCAAAGAATCAAGGATGCTTTTCCAAGGGGCTTGTGACTCCGCCAGCGGCACGGCGACCCATTTGGCTGGTTGTCTGTAAACGCCTTTCATGTGGACATATTTCACACGGTCTACGAATTCATCGACAGCCGTCCTCGGACACTCACCGGTCCAATGCCAATTACCTATGTCAAAGGTCATGCCCAGTTTTAAGCCCGCCTCAGTTGACTTATCAAAAAACCGCTTGAGATGAAAGATGGAACCTGACGTGTTGCTTTGGTCGTTCTCAATAAGAACGGAACTGGCTTTATTGCCGAGCAAGGTACCTAAGCGTTTATATTGTTGATACGAAGCACGGCTTCCGCCCCCAATAGAAAACTTGATCACATCTGCTCGAAGCAACTCAGAACATTCAAGCGCGTAGCTAATGTTGTCTGTTTGAAGCTCACCATCGCCAGAAAAGAGCGGGGCAGCACATGAGAAAACCCTATGCATCCACTCAGCTTGTTGAGCGATAAAAGAGAGTTCACTTTTGTTAGGCGATAGGAGTTCACTTCGAATTTCTACGCCATCTGCCCCAGCTTCCTTAGATATATCCACGAACTTGGCTTGACCATGTCTTTTGACCTCAGAGGCGCCGAAAGACGACAGGGATATCACGATTGGTGTTTTTTGCACGTTTTACTCATCCCTACTCAAATGAGATCCTGATAGATTGAACCCATCAGATAGTGAGGCCAATTGCGCTCAAAAAACGGACGCTCGGTCTGTAGAAAAGCGCGTGGGGGCTTAATGGTGACAATCGATTCGTCGCCGACCCACTTAATGACAATCTGCTCGTCCTTGTCTTTGACCTGTTCCATACGGAACCGGAACTCTTCCAAGGGACCGTTGACAGTATTCGGAACTTTGTCACCTGCCAGGTCGCAAATTACTCGTGCGCCGCGGCTCCCTCCTCCATTGGCAACGTAGAAATCCAAGGCGGTGAGAATGGCCTCTGAAGCAAGTGCATTTTGGCGCCACTGCAATGCGTGCGTTACCCCAAATGTGGTCGCATCAAAGGTCACACCCTCAGTTTGAATTCGTTTTGTGAGGCGCTTCGCCTCTTGAAGTGCGGACTTGATTTCATCAGGACGGCAAATCATTCCTGCGCAGTCACTCATGCGATCTTGGATTTCTCGCTTGATAGCAGAGGCCTTCAATCCGGAGTCAGCCTTCAAGGCGCCCTTGATGCTGCTCACGCCATCATGAATGCTTGCATCAATGCCCAAACGCTCAGGGGTTGATGCGCCACGCGACGCAATGTGTTCAGCACAACGTGTTCCGAATACCTGTCCAGAATTCAATGCAGAGCCACCAGGACGAGTTACGCCATGCGTACCTGCAGCTTCACCAATTGCATAGCACCGGTCTAGACTAGTTTGACCCCAGACATCAACGGCTACACCACCATTCATGTGCTGATTGTTCATCGCAAACAGCAGGGGCTCGTTCTCAATGTCAACTTTGTATTGCTTGTAGAGCTCAATGGAAAGCGGATTCATGTGCTTCAGTCGCTCTATGGGCGAATGAAGTAAAGCACCGGACTTGTCCAAATAATGACGAACATCTGGGTCAAGTCTTTCCAAGTCAAACGCTTGGTCACCCGGAACTGGCAATGGATTTCTATTGAAGTCCATGTAAACCTTGCGACCCGATTGCATTTCTCGGAAGACTGCTAGATCAAAAAGGCTAGAGCCGAAATCTAACATCCTGGTGGCATGAAACGGCCACTGATACCCTTTGCGAAACGTATTCGAAGCAAGCTCTCGTGTCGTTCGGTAGTAGTCGGCGAGGAAATTGATCTCACGTCCGCTTTCGTCTACCGAGTAGACGTAGGGCATGCATTGAGCGTATGTCCCGGACAGGTTCCATGGAAATCCATCACGTGATGTACCAATTCCAAACTGGCTTTCCGTCAAATTCACTGCCTCAATGCCTGCTTCCAAGGCCATACCCAAAGACCCAAAGCAGTTTCGCGGGTAAACACTGTCCCGATACAACTCGCCAGGCCCGCCTGCTGCCAACACCACGTACTGAGCAAGGTGCGCAACAATGCCTAGGGGGTTGCTTTCAGTTTCCGAATTGGGTTCGATGCAGAGAACGCCACTGAGCTTACCGCCTTCAGTCAGAATTTGGACTGCAGTTGTCTGATTGAAGATCGGCACACCAAGGTGAATCGCTTCTTGCGCCAAGACTTTGACCATCAATCGAGATGTTCGAGGGCCGCAACTAGTTGCGCGCCCGACCTCGTCATGATCTGTCTGGTAACGCAGCACACCGCCATAACTATCCACTGGAAGTGGAAGTCCCAAAAACTGGAGCGAAGACATAGCCCGAACAGAACCGACTGCTTCGATGTAAGCGGTGTCCTTGTCCATAGCACCACCAGCACCAATAGCTTCGGCCATAGCCTTGAAGTTGTCACCTCGGTCTGAAGTATTCGCGGTGTGCAATGTTTGCTTATCTGACCCCGAACATGCAGATGTTCCACCATAGGCGCTTTGGGTTACCACGGTAACAGCAACGTCTTTACGCTTAAGTTCGACAGCTGCGCGAAGACCGGCAGCGCCGCTCCCCACAACAACTACAGCCGACCTGTAAACAGGAATATCCCAGTCGCCGACTTTGATGCTTTCCTTGGCCTGAGGCTTGGGCGAAAGACGTGGCATCTTGACGTCAGTGAGTCCGTCGAGAATTTCCGGAGACACACTTATCCCTCCCGCTGTGTTGCGGGATTCACTAGAAGAGGACATGGGTTAGATCTTTCCTAGGATGTGATCTGCGCCCTTCTCTGCAACCATGATGGAAGGGGCATTGGTATTGCAGGAAGGAACTCGTGGCATGACAGAGGCATCGATGACACGAATTCCTTTTAAGCCAATAAGTTTGAGGTCAGGTGTCACCACACTATTGGAGTCAGACTCTGGACCAATTTTGCAAGTACCCACCGGGTGATGGTCAGTCTTAGAGTGTTCACATGCGTAGTTGAACAACTCTTCATCTGTCGTCAAACCCGCACCGGGCAAAACTTCAGCTTTGACATATCGCTTCATGGCAGGTTGGCTCAATATCTCTCGTGCTAAGCGCAAGCCTTTGATTCCCATCTCGCGGTCGTACGAATCAGACCAATAGTTCGGATCCAATAGTGGAGCAGCTTTGGGATCAGCGCTGGCCAAACGGACAGTACCGCGGGAACGAGGGCGCAAGTACGCAGTATTTAGCGTCACGCCAGAGTTATTCATCTTGGCTACGCCTGCCTCAATACCGGAGCCAAGACCTAAGTGGAACTGGATATCTGGAGAGCGTGCATTTTCAGCAGGGTCGGCATACCAAAAGCCCCCTGTCTCAAACAAGCTCGAAGCAACTGGCCCCTTTTTGAACAGAAGGTATTGAATGCCCGCCCAAGCGGCATGATGAGGCTTGTTGTACTTGTCGTAGGTATGGTCGCCAGTACATTCAGCAATCACAAACAAGTCGAGATGGTCTTGAAGGTTCGAGCCGACACCAGGCAAATCGTGCGCAACATCAACACCTACTGCACGGAGGTGATTCGCAGGACCGATGCCAGACTGCATTAACAGCTTTGGAGAGCCAATCGCACCCGAAGACACGATTACTTCACGCTGGGCCCTGATGACTGTCGTTCCACCGTTATTGCCCTGAACGACTTCAACTCCAACAACCTGCCCTTTTTCAACAATCACGCGGTTAGCGCGGGTATCAAGCATTACCGACAAGTTCTTTCGATCGAGGACCGGCTTTAGATATGCAATCGATGTGGAAGATCTCTTGGCATTGAGTTGGGTGAGTTGGTAATAACCCAACCCGTCTTGCTTTTCCCCGTTGAAGTCAGGATTGAACGGAATACCCAGTTCTTGGCCAGCTTGAAAATAGGCCTCGCAAATGGGCAGTGGGCTGATTGGGTTAGAGACGCCCAATGGACCTTCATATCCGTGGTATCGATTGGCAAAGCGCTGATTGTTTTCAGCTTTTTTGAAGTATGGCAGCACATCTTCATAGCCCCAACCTGCCGCCCCTTCCTCTGATACCCATTCGTCATAGTCAGCGGGAACACCACGGGTGTAAAGCTGAGCATTAATGGACGAGCCTCCACCAATCACTTTTGCTTGGGTAAAACGCAAAACACGATTCTTGAGGTGCTTCTGAGGAACGGTATGCCATCCCCAAGAACCGATCCCTTTGGTCATCTTTGCGAAACCTGCAGGCCAGTGAAAGAAGGGATGCCCATCTCCTCCACCTGCCTCAAGCAGGAGCACCTTCACAGTAGGGTCCTCGCTAAGGCGTCTCGCAAGAACGCAGCCCGCCGAACCGCCACCTGTAATGATGTAGTCGAAATTATCAGTTGTCATATCAAGTTATTTAAATATTATTCAACGTCCACAGTAAGCGTAAATTCCCTAACCCACCATAGAGAGTGAATGTGTCACTCTACATAGAACAATCAAATGACAGTGTCTTTAATATATTTTCCGACTCGCAACCCTTGTGCTGCCACAGTAAGAGCAGGATTCACTGCAGCTGAAGATGGGAAAAACCCGGCATCAACTACAAACAAGTTTTCATGGTCCCAAGCTTTGCAATTTCCATCCAATGCAGAGGTCGCAGGGTCATCACCAAACCTGACGGTTCCACATTGATGAGAAACCACATCTGTACCGAATGGTGCAGATAAAACAATTGGGTAACCCGTTTTGCGAAGGATTGACTTACATTTATCAACCCATCGATTGTGGGTTTTCATGTTGGTGCGGTGCCAATGCAAATTAATAGCGCCATCTGGCCGAATAGTGATACGACTATCTGGATGGGGTAAGTCTTCACTTTGCGCATACCAGTCAACGCTGTGTGCGGCCAATGCCGATCGGAAAAACTTTGGAAAAGCTCCGAGAGCACCTCTCAACATTGGCTCTTTAATTTTCCCAAGTAACTGAAGACTCCCAAGAGGAGTGTCATTACTATTTTCACCAAAATAAAAATCATGCACCGCCAATGTCTTGGGAAACTGAGTGTTATTTGTTTTAAATGGGTGCACTGCCATTAATGCACTTGTGTTGTGCGTCATATAGTTCCGTCCAACAACATCGGAACTATTGGCGAGGCCACGTGAATTTCGTGCATTGGCGGACCGCAGTAACAATGCCGAGGAATTGATAGCCCCAGCACTCACAACAAAGGTTGCCGCAGTAATACGTTTACGCGTGCCATTCACATTAACAATCGCTGCGGTTACAACCCGCCCCGTATCGTCGGTTTCGAGCTTCTCAACCATTGCACTGGTAAGTAGTTCGACATTGTTACTTTTGCGTGCGGGATTAATGAGCTTAATCTCAGCATCACCCTTCGCATCAATCTTGCAAGGGAATGCATCACAGTTTGTACATCGCTGGCATGTGCCCTTGGGCCCGAAATCCACTGCGCTAGGCATTGGAAATGGCTTCAAACCCTGGTCACGCAACTTGCCTGCAATCGCATCAATAACTGGCTCATGAGGAATAGCCTTGTGGCCATATCCCGTTGACCGCGGTGGATCAGTTGGGTCCTTACCAGCCTCACCACGGACACCAAATAGTTGCTCGGCCTGTCCATACCAGGGCTCTAGGTCTGAGTATCGAATGGGCCACGCAGGTGAGATGCCCTCAGGGTGCACGATCTCCTCAAAGTCTTTTTCTCGAAAGCGAAACATCGCAGTTCCATAGAACTTCGTGCTACCACCTACGAAGTAGAACATCCCGGGATTGAAAGCCCGCCCATCCGCATACCAAGTCTCTTTGGTGTGGTACCGGCGTTCGCAAAATACTTCTACCGGGTCCCAATTTTGAGACTCTCTTGGAAGCGTCGGGCCACGCTCAATGATGAGCACTTTCGCATCAGTACCGGCCAACTGCAATGCAACTGATCCTCCACCGACACCCGACCCGATGATGACTACGTCGTAAGAACTCATCTCTACCCTTTATGCAATGAGAGTTTCAGAGTTCACGTCAAAGCATACGAGCTTTGTAATGTCTACTGTGAACTGCATTTCTTTACCAACGCTCAAAGCGATATCTGGGTCCAAGGTAGCAGTGAACTCATATCCACCGAAGTTCAAAATTGCCAGTGTTTCTGCACCGGTGGGCTCGGTCACTTCAATCTTTGAATTGAAGGAACGTTGCATTTCCTTATGTTCCATATGCGCTGTGGGCAAGTTGATTGTTTCCGGTCTGATACCAGCAATCACTTCCTGCCCCATGTATGGCTTCAAATAGGCAAATTGCTCAGCTAACGGCAAAACAATCTTCTGGGCATTCCCGTTCTTGAATTCCAGGGCAATCGAGCCTGCTTCGTCAACAACGCGTGCTTTCGCCAAGTTCATGCGCGGTGAACCCATAAACCCTGCTACGAATGTATTGGCAGGACGGTTGTACACCTCATAAGGTGTACCGAGTTGCTGCACGATACCGCCCTTCATGACTGCGATTCGAGTTGCGAGGGTCATCGCTTCAATCTGATCGTGGGTCACGTACACGATGGTGGACTTCAGACGCTGGTGCAACTTTTTGATCTCAGTACGCATGTCCAAGCGCAACTGGGCATCCAGGTTAGACAGCGGCTCATCAAACAAGTAAAGCTGCGGCTCACGAGCAAGAGCACGTCCGATAGCAACGCGTTGGCGTTGACCGCCAGACAGTTGACGAGGTTTGCGTTCTAGCAAATGCTCAATCTGGAGCAGCTTTGCGACGCTCTTAACGCGCTCAGCGCGAACCGATTTATCAACCTTGCGCATCTCCAGAGGAAACTGGATATTTTGAGCAACGGTCATGTTTGGGTAGAGCGCGTATGACTGGAAAACCATAGAAATGTCGCGCGCCGCGGGTGCCACGTTGGTGATCACGTTGCCACCCAACTTCAACATACCGCCGGTGGGCTCTTCCAGGCCGGCAATGATGTTCATCAAAGTGCTTTTGCCACAACCACTAGGACCGACAAGAACCAAAAACTCACCATCCTTCAAAGCAATGGAAACATCATGAAGAATTTGAACTGAGCCATAGCTCTTTTGAATATTGACGAGATCTAATGAAGCCATTTTTTACCCCTTGACTGAACCGGCCATCAGACCGCGAACGAAATATTTACCTGAAACCAAATACACGACAAGCGTGGGAATGGCCGCAATGAAAGCACCAGCAAAGTGAACGTTGTATTCCTTTACACCCGTAGACGCACTGACCAAGTTATTCAGAGCAACAGTCAGTGGAAAGGATGTGTAGTCACTGAATGAAGCGCCAAACAAGAATTCATTCCAAATATTGGTAAATTGCCAAATCACAGTTACAACGATGATGGGAGCGCTATTTGGAAGCAGAATACGGTGAAGAACACCAAAAAATCCTGCCCCATCCATACGTGCCGAGCGAACAAGCTCGTTAGGAAATGCAGCGTAGTAGTTTCTGAAAAACAGTGTTGTGAAACCAATTCCGTAGATGGTATTTACGAATACCAACCCTTTCACTGTGCCAGCAAGTCCCAGGAAACCAAGAGTTTTCGCCATTGGAATCAGCACAATCTGGAACGGAATGAAAACTGAAAACAACATGGCTGCAAACAATGCATCTGCAAACTTGAATTTGAATTGCGTCAGGATATAACCATTCAGTGCACCAATTAATGTTGAGAGAACCACACTCGGTATTACCAACAAAAATGAGTTAATGAAATATGGCTTCAACCCGGTTGCTTCAACACCAATTTGCGACTTGCTCCATGCCATTAGCCATGGTTCAACAGTCCATGCAATCGGCAATGCAAGCAAGTCGCCGCTACGAATCTCATCAAGCGGTTTCAAAGAGTTCACCACCATCACATACACAGGCATGATGAAGGCGAAGGCGGAAATAATGAGTATTAAGTAGAGCGCCAAACGGCCAACTCGACTCAAAAGAGACTTATCCATGATTGCCCTTTCGCAGTTCGCTGTACAGGTATGGAAGAACCACGACAGCAATACCAATCAGCATGAGTACAGAGCTGGCTGCGCCTACCGCCATTTCGTTACGTGTAAATGTGTACTGATACATAAACACAGATGGAAGCCAAGTCGAGCGTCCGGGCCCACCATTCGTCAATGCAATTACGAGGTCGTAACTCTTGATAGCCATATGGGCCAAAATCACAAATGCCGAGATAAATACAGGTCCCAATTGCGGAATGATGATTCGGTAATAAATCTGCACAGGAGACGCACCGTCCAGTCGTGCAGCATTAACCTGCTCAGAGTCAACTCCACGCAAACCAGCCAAGAACATCGCCATGACAAAACCAGTCGTTTGCCACACGGCGGCGATGATCACGCAATAGATTGCCATTTCTGCGTCCTTGATCCAGCCAAAAGAGAAGTTGGCCCATCCCATTGAGTGCAGCGTATGTTCAAGCCCCACTCCCGGATCCAGGAGCCATTTCCAAGCTGTTCCAGTCACGATGAATGACAACGCCATTGGGTACAGAAAGATGGAACGAAATCCGCTTTCAGCACGCACTTTTTGGTCAACCAGAATTGCCAAGGACAATCCCAGCACCATGGTCAGAACAATGTAGAGACCAGAAAAAACCCAAAGGTTGGTGAGCGAAACGCTCCAGTTTTCCAAGCCAAACAAGCGCGTGTAAGACGCCGTACCGTTCCATTCAAAAGTAGGCAGAATGGTTGAGTCGGTAAACGACAAATACACCGTGAACATGATGTATCCATATACACATACAAGCGTGAGTAGCGCACTTGGTGTGATGAGTAGCTTGGGTAGCCAACCTGCTTTCATAGCATGTTCTCCATATATTTCACTAGGTGGATGGGAACGCCCCATCCACCCTTAACCGCCTAGTTCAATTAGTTCTTAGCAGCAGCGGCCATTTCAGCTGCAGCCTTTTTCGAGTCCAACTGACCGTTGAATTGGCGAGTAATCACGTCATAGAACGCGTTCTTGATGGATGCAGGAACTGCGTGGCCGTGAGCCAAGGAGCCCAGCAAACGTCCAGACTTGTTGGCTTCAGCCAGGTCCTTAATTGCTTTCTTGCCGCAATCGTCAAACGCGGTATCAGGCACGTCTGTACGTGCAGGTGCAGAGCCCTTTACGACGTTAAACGCGGACTGGAAACCGGGTTCCAAGATAGCTGTAGCCAATTTGTTCTGAGCGCCGACCTTGTCAGCACCGACCTTGAACAATGCAAACTGGTCAGCATTGAATGTCACAGTGCCTTGAGTACCGGGAATACGGAAGCAAGAAAAGTCCTTCATAGCGACCTTCTTGGCACCGACGAATTCGCCCTTCGCCCAGTCACCCATGATCTGGAAACCAGCTTTTCCGCTAATGACCATGCCACTTGCAACGTTCCAATCGCGACCCGAAAAATCTTTATCCACGTATTTACGCAGTTGAGCCATGCGATCGAATGCCTTGACCATCTCTGGGGAGTTCAGTGCTTTAGAGTCCAGGTCAATGAAAGCCTTTTTGTAGAACTCTGCGCCACCTGCAGACAATGCGACACCGTCAAACACTGTTGCCTCTTGCCATGGCTGGCCACCGTGAGCGAGTGCAACAAAACCAGCTTTTTGAACCTTGTCCAATGCTGCGATGAATTCTTCCCAGTTCTTGGGGTCTTCTTTCACACCCGCTTTAGCCAGCACTTCCTTGTTTGCCCACACCCAGTTGGTGGAGTGAACGTTCACAGGAGCTGCGACCCACTTGCCGTTGTACTTGGAAAAGCGCTGCAAGGCTTGGGGAACAGTCTTGTCCCAACCTTCTTTTGCTGCGATTGCATTCAAGTCAGACAACACCCCTTGCTTTGCCCAATCCTGGATATCAAAACCCAGCATTTGTACGGCGGTAGGGGGATTTCCGGACGTAACACGAGCGCGCACTGCAGTCATGGCTTGTTCACCACCACCACCGGCAACAGGCATGTCATTCCACTTCACACCTTGCTTTTCGAGGTTACTTTTCAATACACCAAGAGCGGCGGCCTCGCCACCTGCTGTCCACCAGTGCAAAACCTCTACGGCCTCTTGAGCCATTACAGGTGCGCCGAAAGCTGCGGCGATCAAAGTACCCAAAATTTGCTTTTTCATCCGAGTTCTCCTACTAGTTTTGAAATGTGCGGCGCCAGTGAAGCACTCGCGTTTTTGCCGTTAGGCAAGACCCGTCTGACTCAAGATATTTGAGTCAGACGAATTGGGGGGCATTAGCGCGGGACGTACCAATCAGTACGTTCGCCCAAATGCATATGCAGGGTTTTGGTTTCTGTGTAGTCCTCGGTCGCGAGTCGACCAAGTTCGCGACCGATGCCACTTTCGCGGTATCCACCAAATGGAAGTTCTGCATGGCCTTCCAAGAAGGTGTTAACCCAAACAGTTCCCGCTTTAATGCGGCGTGCTGCAGTCATACAGGTAGTGAAGTCCTTGCTCCAGACGGCAGCGGAAAGGCCATACAAAGTACCGTTGGCAAGCTCAACTGCTTCATCCAAGTCTTTGAAAGTCAACACAGCAAGAACGGGGCCGAATACTTCTTCTTTAGCAATTGCCATATCAGGGCGCACGCCAGTGACGATAGTCGGCTCCACATACATACCTGTACGTTCAATGCGATTTCCACCCAAAGCAACATTGGCTCCGGCAGCTTTTGCATCAGCTATGTGGTGCAGGATGGTTTCGAGTTGCTTGTCAGTAGTGATGGCACCGACCTGGACACCCGCTACCAAAGGATCACCAACTTTCACGAGTTTGGAACGCTCGATGACCTCTTGCGTGAATTTCTCAGCAATTGACTCTTGCACCAAGATTCGGCTGCCGCTGTTACAGCATTGGCCTGCATTGAAATAAATGCCATACACGGCGGCATCCACTGCGGCATCCCAATCGCAGTCTGCAAAGACAATTTGAGGATTCTTTCCACCCAGCTCCATGGAAACCTTCTTGAGGGTTCCCGCTGACTTTGCCACTGCGGCTTTTCCAACTGCGGTAGAACCTGTGAATGACAACATATCGACGTCACCGTGCGTCACCATCACATCGCCAATAACGCTGCCACGTCCCACGAGGATGTTGACAACACCGTCTGGCATACCTGCATCGATGAGGATCTGGCCGAGCATCACTGTGGTGCCGGAAGTTACTTCAGCAGGTTTAACCACTGTTGTGCACCCTGCAGCCAATGCAAATGGGAGTTTCTGGCTCACGATGAGGAATGGGAAATTCCAGGGCGTAATGATGCTGACAACTCCAACTGGATCACGCAATACCACGCCCAATGTGTTTTCACCCAGCGTGTTGTAGCTGTCGCCGTGTAGATTTCGAGCCAATGTTGCAGCGTATTGCCACAAGTCGGCTGCGCCGCGGATTTCGGCCAAGGCTTGGGCGTATGGCTTGCCGTTCTCAAGGCTCTCCATTTCAGCCAGCGCTACTTCGCGCTCCAGGATGAGGTCCCCAACCTTGCGCAAGATCTTGGCCCGGTCTGCGCCCTTCATACGTGGCCACTCACCCTTGTCAAAGGCAACTCGAGCTGCCGCGATAGCGCGCTCCGCGTCTACGACGCCAGCTTGAGCGTACACGCCAACGACTAAATCGTGAGCGGGAGACTTCCGCTCCATCGTTGCACCGTTATCAGCCACTACCCACTTGCCATCAATCAGTAGACGACCGATATAAGGCTCGCGCGTTGAAAGATTCGTTGAGTTCAATGTAGTCATGTTCACTTCCTTTTAATTTCCGATGTACTCAGCTTTGCGTTTTTGCTGGAAACTTGCGATGCCTTCTTTGGCATCCTGTGTGTAGGCTGCCAGCGCACCTGCCATACCTTCAATAACTGAGTCGCAATCCTCGCCAGTTGCCGAGTTCACAAGCTGTTTGGTCAGTTGCAGAGAGATAGGAGCTTTGGTGGCCATCTCTTGGGCCAAATATTTGGCACGGGCCAGTAGGTCATCAGGGGCAACGACCTCATGAACCAACCCAGCGCTAAGTGCTGCATCTGCATTCATTCGTTGACCACTAACTGCTAGATACTTGGTTTGGCTCCCACCAATGAGGCGAACCAAACGTTGTGATCCAGACCATCCTGGACATGTACCTATGGACGCTTCTGGCAGTGCGAATTGCGTCAACTTCGTTGCGATTCGAACGTCACCCGTGATTGCTAGCTCCAAGCCGCCACCAAATGCGTGACCATTCACTGCGGTGATCACTGGCTGACGTAGCCGAGCCCACTGGTCAAACACTTGGTGACCACGTTTAACCCACTGACGCCACATATCCAACGGCTCCAATGCAGCCCATTGGTTGATATCTGCGCCAACGCAAAAGGCCCTTGTTCCTGCTCCGGTCAAGATGACAACTCGAATGTCCTTGTCAGCATCAATTGCCCTTGCATGGGCCTCGAGCTCATCGAGCATGGCCGGTGTCAGGCTATTGAGTTTTGCTTCGCGGTTGAGCGTGACAGTGCACACGTGACCGACCCGCTCGAATGTGGTTAAAGACTCGCTCATGCTGCTACTCCCGACTTAAGCTGGAGCCCCATAACCGCATCGGTAAACAGTTTGCTGTCCATCAATTTCAAATTGGGGCTGACGCGAAGTTCAATTTCAGACTGATCCAAAACATCGCGCTGGAGGTCAATACCAGGGGCGATCTCTGTCACCATCAATCCGTCTTGTTCGAGACTGATGACGCAACGCTCTGTAACGTAGGTCACATGCTGATTACGCTGTCGTCCCACCACTCCACTGAAGGTGATGTGCTCGCTCTTCTTGACGAATTTCTTGGTTTTTCCCTCTTTGAGAATCGTCAGCTTGCCGCCACCAACTTCCAGTTGTGCACCAGCTGTGAAAAAGCCAGAAAAAACGATGTTCCTTGCA
>Ga0228700_1001220_pt1 | contig 17534 bp, 10 predicted proteins | sample McNCre317_Aug_MG_FD_178019 | JGI IMG/M metagenome (GOLD analysis project Ga0228700, IMG submission 178019) | Freshwater microbial communities from McNutts Creek, Athens, Georgia, United States - 3-17_Aug_MG | ecosystem: Environmental > Aquatic > Freshwater > Creek | place: USA: Georgia...
TTGTTCCGCGTCTTGATTCCTGCCATTGCTGAATTCAAAGAACTCAACAAAGGCCGCACCTTCCGTCAAAAAGTGCACGCCTTGGTGTTTCCCAGCAACCACGGCGGCACCATGCAACACATTTTTGAAGTGTTCATTGGTGTGTGGGTGATCTTGTCTGTGATGGCCGTCATCTTGGAATCGGTCAAGAGCATCAACTACATCTTGCATCTGCAATTCGTGATTTTGGATGCAGTGGCTGTGGCCATCTTCACCGTGGAGTACTGCATGCGCATTTACTCTTGCGTGGAAGAGCCTGGTTACAAAGGCGCCTTCTTGGGCCGTTTGCGCCAGGCCAAAAACCCATCGACCTTCATCGACTTTTTGGCGATCTTGCCCTTCTTCTTAGAAGTGTTCTTGCATCACCTGATCGACTTGCGCTTCTTGCGGGTCTTCCGTTTGGCACGATTGCTCAAGCTCACGCGCGGCAGCGATGCCACCGCCGTGTTGGTCAAAGTGGTGGTCCGCGAGTGGCCGGTCATGGGCGCTGCCACCTTCATCATGATGTTGTTGTTGGTGTTGACTGCCAGCTTGGGTTATTTGTTTGAATACGATGCCCAGCCTGAAAAGTTTGAAAACATCCCCACCTCGATCTACTGGGCGGTGATCACCTTGGCCTCGGTGGGCTACGGCGATATTTCGCCAGTCACCCCGATGGGGCGCGCCATGACCAGTGTGTTGGCGCTGTTGGGCATTGGTATCTTTGCGATTCCTGCCGCGTTGTTGGCCTCGGCCTTCAGCGACGAGTTGGTCAAAGAACGTGATCAGTTGAAAGCCAACCTGTTTGCCATCCTCAAAGACGGTCACATCAGCGAGGCAGAAGCCGCCATCATTCGCGCCGAAGCCAAACGCCTGCACCTGACGGTCGAAGAAGTGAACAAACTGATCGAAGTGGTGGTCAAAGAGCACGAGCTCGAAGAGCGCAACCCGTTGCCCATTCACAAGATTGCCGAAAACCCAGCCCTTGCGGTCGAGCACTACAAAGCATTGCTGGGCCAAATTCGACAACTCGGCGTGCAAACGAATGAAGCGCAATTTGAGGCCGCAGCACAACAAGGTGCGCGATTGTCATCAAATGAGCTGGATTTGTGGCACAAAATTCAAGGTAAGGCTTGAATCTGACAGATTGAGTTTTTAGTCACCCGACTTCAACGGACACACGTTTGAACGTGTGTCCGTTTTCTACTCTTAGCAAACAACGATGACCGGTATCAAACACACCCTCATGGAGATCTTGGACGGATCGCCCAAGCATGCAATCAGCCGCTATGTCGAATGGCTCATCACGATCGTGGTGTTGGTCAATTGCACCGCCGTGATCTTGGACTCTGTCCCTGAAGTCCATGCCGAATTCAAAGATTTCTTCCACGAGCTGGAATTCTGGAGCGTGATGTTCTTCACCGCCGAATACATCTTGCGTGTGTGGTCCTTGGGCGCGCGCTACACCCCGCAAGAAGGTGGTGCATGGCGCGGCCGCAAAGGCTATATCTTCAGTCCGTTTGGCTTGATTGACTTCTTTGCCACCATGCCGCATTACCTGCACATGTTCTTCCCGTATTTGGATTTGCGCATCTTGCGCGTGCTGCGCCTGCTGCGAATCTTGAAGCTCTCCAAATACAACACCGCGCTGCAAGACTTGTTTCATGCGGTGTACTCTGAGCGCCAAGCGTTTGGTTCGGCCGTGTTTTTGTTGACCATCGCCACCATCGTGTCAGCCTCGTTGATGCATTTCGCCGAAGGCCATCAACAGCCTGAATTCTTTGGCACCATTCCGCACTCGATTTACTGGGCCATCGTGACCATCACCTCGGGTTATGGCAACGTTGAACCCATGACCAAGGCAGGTGAAGCCATCGCACTGATCACCGGTTTCTTGGGCGTGTGTATGGCCGCGATCATGACCGGTATCGTGGCCTCGGCCTTCTCCAACCAAGTCGCACGCAAGAAAGCGGCTTTCGAAGCGCAACTGCGCGAAGTGTTCTCAGACGGCAATATGTCTGACGATGAGCAAGCCACCCTCAAACGTTTGCAAGCCCACTATCGCCTCACCGACGAGCAAGTCGATGCCATGTTGCAACGCGCCAAAAACAAATCCTCTAGCAATAACGGTTGAATGCCACCATGACATCTGCACTCAACAACCTCTCGCCCATGCAACGCATCAAGCGCCGTACTTACGAAATCATGGATGGCGCTGTGCCCGACAAGTACAGCCACTTCGTCGAAATCTTCATCGCCCTGTTGGTGGTGGCCAACGTGATTGGCATCATCTTGGAATCAGTGCCTGAAATTCATGAGCAATTCATGGCTGAATTTCATGCCTTTGACGTGTTCAGCGTCGCCGTGTTCTCGATCGAGTTTGTGATGCGCGTGTGGTCGTACAGCGAAAAATACACCCTCGACAACAGCGGCACCGCCTGGCAAGGCCGCAAAGAATATTTGTTCAGCTTCTACGGCATCATCGACTTTGTCAGCACCGTGCCGTTTTATCTGCAACTGCTTTTCCCAGGCGCTGACTTGCGCGTGCTGCGGATGTTCCGCTTGATGCGGATTTTCAAGCTCTCGCGCTACAACAGCGCGTTCGAAGACATGGTGGCCGCCGTCAAAGCCGAGCGTGACTCGTTCTCATCGGCGGTGTTCTTGTTGTTCATCAGCTGCTTGCTGTTCTCTTCGTTGATCTACATCATCGAAGGCCATGTGCAACCCGAGGTCTTCCCCTCGATCCCGGCCGCCATGCACTGGTTTGTCATCACCATCGTGTCAGGTTGGGGCAACGTCGACCCGGTCACCTTCGTGGGCTCGATTCTGGTGATCCTCACGCAAATTCTGTCCATCGCCTTGGCTGCCATCTTGACCGGTGTGGTGGCCACCGCCTACACCGCCCAAGTGGAACGTCGCCAAGCGCTGTACGAGATGGAAGTGCGAGCAGTGTTGGCCGATGGCGTGGTGACCGAAGAAGAGCAAGCCAAACTCAAGATGATGCAAGCCAAACTTGGCATGTCTGACGAACAAGTGCAGGCCATCGTGCATCAGATGGAAGAAGAAAAGCAAATCGCTGCGGCCAACAGCCAACAGCCATGACGCATTTTTACGAACCCCGCCTCGGTCACGGCTTGCCGCATGACCCTTTCAACGCCATCGTGGGGCCACGCCCCGTGGGTTGGATTTCGACCCGCAGCACCGACGGTGTGTTGAACCTCGCGCCCTACAGTTTCTTCAACGGCTTCAACTACACGCCACCCATCGTCGGCTTTTCCAGCATTGGCTACAAAGACTCGTTACGCAACATCGAAGAAACGGGCAGCTTTGTGTGGAACTTGGTGACGCGCCCCTTGGCCGAAGCCATGAACCAAACCTGCGCCGCCGTGGGCCCCGAAGTCAACGAGTTTGAATTGGCCGGTTTGACCGCTGCGCCCTCGCGCATTGTGGATGTGCCACGTGTGGCCGAAAGCCCGGTGGCCTTTGAATGCCGCTGCACCCAGATCGTGCAGCTCGAAGGCATTGACAAGCAAAAAATCGACACCTGGATGGTGTTTGGTGAAGTGGTGGGCGTACACATTGACGAGCACTTGCTCAAAAACGGCATTTACGACACCGCCCATGCGGGCCACATCGTGCGCGGTGGTGGCCCAGCCGATTACTTCACCATCGGCCCTGAGCAGTTGTTTTTGATGCGTCGACCCAAGGTCTGAGCGTTCTACAACGAACACCATGGGCTGACCAAGGACCGGGTCGCCCGGTGTGGCGTCATGGCTTGACACAGACTCACGGCATGCACCCTGCCATCCAGTATGCTCACTGGATTGCCGATTGATTGAGCCTTTTGTTGCCCGCCTCGCCGCCCATGTCCAGCCCCCACGCCACCGGTTTTATGGTGCTTCACAGCAACCAGCTCGAAGGCCTGCGCGAACTGGCGGTGCAGTTCATCCGCAACCACCCGCTGCCCGTGCTCGCGCCCGAGGTCTTGCTGGTGCAAAGCAATGGCATGAAGCATTGGTTGGAGCTGGCACTGGCCAAGGACTTAGGCGTTTGCGCGGCCACGCAGATTGAGCTGCCATCAACCAAGCTGTGGCAAATTTACCGCGCTGTGCTGGGCCCCGACAGCGTACCCGCGCACATGCCACTGGACAAATCACCCTTGGTGTGGCGCATCATGCGCCGCCTGCCTGACTTGCTCGCACAGCCTCAGTTTGCACCGCTGAGAAACTATTTAGGCCAGAGTCAATCGCAAGGTGACGACGAAGCCTTCAGCATGAACCGCCGCGCCTACCAACTGGCTGGGCAATTGGCGGACGTGCTCGACGGTTACCAAAACTACCGTGCCGATTGGCTGGAAGACTGGGCTCAGGCCCGAGACCAGCTGCGCACCCCAACAGGCCTGGCCACGCCGCTGCCCGCTGCACAAAGCTGGCAACCCGCGTTGTGGCGTGATTTGCTCCATGACCTGCAGGCTGATGCTGAGGTGCAAGCCGCTTTGCATGCGGATGCGCAGCATTACTACAGCTCGCGTGCCAAAGTTCACGAGGCGTTCATGGCCAAGATGGCAGCGCTGCCTGAGGGCTACCGCCCTGCGGGTGTGCCGCACCGCCTCATGGTGTTTGGCGTGACCTCGCTGCCCATGCAAACCGTCCAGGCGCTGGCCGCCTTAGGCCGCGTGTGCCAAGTGCTGATGCTGGTGCAAAACCCCTGCCAACACTACTGGGGCCATGTGGTGGAAAGCCGTGTGCCACTGGCCAAGTTGGCAAAGCAACGCCAAGCGCACAAAGCCGGTTTGCCTGTGCCGCAAGACGATGGCTCACTGAGTGAGGCAGACCAATACACCCTGCACACCGACACCCACCCGTTACTGGCCGCATGGGGCAAACACGGTCGCGACTACTTGCACCTGCTCGATGGCTTTGACGATGTGGCGCGCTATCAAAATCAGTTCAACCGCGTCGATGTGTTTGTCGATCCCGCCCACACCGCGGCCGAGGCGGGCCGTGGACCAACGATGTTGGAGCACTTGCAATCGGCCTTGCTCAACCTCGAACCCCTGCCACCCACGCCGCATGAGGCGGCTGCACACGACCGCAGTGTGGACTTTGTGCAAACGCATTCAGCGCAACGCGAAGTCGAGGTGCTGCATGACCGCCTGCTGGCGTGGCTAGATGCCGATGCCCACCTGAAGCCCAGTGACATCATGGTGATGGTGCCCGACATGGCCAACTTTGCACCGCACATTCATGCCGTGTTTGCCCGCTTTGCCAACAACGATCCACGCCACCTGCCCTACACCGTGGCCGACACCACACCGCGCACCGAACCCCTGGTGCAAGCACTCGACACCCTGCTGCAACTGCCCCAGCTGCGCGTGACACGCGTGGAGTGGCAAAGCCTGTTTGAGGTGGCTGCTGTGCGCCAACGCTTCGGCCTAGAAGAACATGAGGTGGCCCAGCTCGACACCTGGCTGGCCGATGCTGGCGTGCGCTGGGGCCTGGATGCCCCGCACCGCCAACCTTGGGGCATGGCACCCGACATGGCCGACGCCAACCAAAACAGCTGGCTGTTTGGCATCGAACGTTTGTTGCTTGGGTATGCAACCGGCACAACCGATGAAATCGCCACCCCATGGGCCAACACCTTGCCGCTCGCGGGTGTGGGTGGACTCGATGCACGCGTGGTCGATGGCCTGCTCCAATGGTTGCGCCACACCCACATTGCCTTGCTCAAACTGCGTCAAGACCACACACCCACCGAATGGGTGGCCGTGTTGCAGCAACTCGTGGCCCTGTTTTTTCAAGCCAGCGACGATGCCGACGAACGTTTGATTGAACGCGTCATGGCCCCGCTGGAAACTTGGCTGGCCGAATGCCAACTGGCTCGCTTGGACAGCCCACTGCCATTGGTGGTGGTACGCGAACACTGGATGGCTCAGCTGCAACAGCCGGCCATGCAACGCCGCTTTTTTGGAGGTGGCGTGCAGTTCGCCACGCTCATGCCCATGCGCTCGATTCCCTTCAAGTGCGTGTGCTTGTTGGGCATGAACGATGGCGATTACCCGCGCAGCCAAACCCCGCGCGATTTTGATTTGATGAGCGACGCCGCACACGCGGGCAGTACGCCATCACACTGGCGTGCCGGCGACCGCTCACGCCGCGAAGACGATCGCTATTTGTTTTTAGAAGCCTTGCTATCGGCCCGCGACAAGCTCTACATCAGCTGGCAAGGCCGCCGCACCACCGATCACGAAATCAAGCCGCCTTCGGTGTTGGTCGCGCAATTGATGGACTACCTCAACGCCACTTGGACGCGTGACGGTGACGTGGCCTGTGTGGCGCAGCTGCAGCCCTTGCAGGCTTTTTCGCCCAAGTACTTCATCCAGGACTCGACGTTCCAGACCTATGCCGACGACTGGCAGCGTGCGTTGTTGCCTTCTTCATCTGCGCCTGGGGCTTGGCTCAATGCACCCACCACCCACGCAGCGGCACCGACCGAACTGACGTTGCTGCATTTGCAGCGTTTGCTGCGTCAACCCGTCGACGTATTTTTGGTCGATCGTTTGCGCTTGCGCCTAGACCCACCTGAAGAGGCCGCAGAGGAAGAGGAACCGTTCGCCCTCAACGGACTCGACAAATACAAACTCAACCAGCGCATTGCACAGGCCGATGATGCCGCGCAAGCCCTTGCGCAACTGCGCCTCAGTGGCCAACTTGCCTTGGCGGGTTTTGGTGAAGCACAACAACACCTGTTTGTGAGCGACCGCCAAAAACTGCGCGAACAACTCGATGTGTTGTTACCCAACTGGCCAAACGCATTGGGCGTGCAGTCGGCACACTGGCAGCTGGGCCACACGCACCTGAGTGCCGAATGGGCCAATGACCCAACCCTGTGGCGCACCGATGCCCATCGCACGCAGTGGCTGCACGTGGCCCTGCGTCCAGGTGCAGTGACCGAAGGCAAAAAAGAAAACCAAGTCCCACGCATCGACACACTCAGCCCACTGTGGCTGCACCACTTGGCCGCCTGTGCCAGTGGCACGCCCACCACCAGCGTGCAAATTGGTTTTGATGCTGCCATCGAACTCCAGCCCATCGCGGCAGACAAGGCACAAGAACATTTGCAAGACCTGTGCAACGCTTATTTAGAAGCCTGGGCGCAGCCCCTGCCTGTGGCTGCCAAAACGGCCTGCGCCTTGGTGATGGGTGTGCACGGCGGCCACAAAGACCCCATGAGCAAAGCACAAACCGCATTCCAAGGTGCCCACCAAAAGCGCGGTGAGTACCAAGACTCGCCCACCCTGCAACGCGTGTTCACAAGCTTTGAAGAGATGCAAGCCAGCCTGAACCATTGGGCCACCCGCTTGTACGAGCCCGTGTTCAAAGCCGCCAAGGTGGTTCACCTCCGTGCCGACAGTACGGAGGAAGCGGACGCATGAAAGCCCTCAACGCGCACACCTTGGCACTGCATGGCCGCCAAGTGATTGAGGCCAGTGCAGGCACGGGCAAAACATGGACGCTTGCGGCGCTCTACCTGCGCTTGGTGTTGGGCCACGCACGTACCGAGGCTTTGCTGCCACCACAAATTTTGGTGATGACGTTTACCGATGCGGCCACGGCCGAGCTGCGCGAGCGCATACGCACACGCCTGAGCCAAGCAGCCACCTATTTTGATTTGAGCGCGCAAGGCCGCGACTTTCCCGCGTCGTTGAAAGTTGACGAATTTTTAGAAACGCTACGTGACAGCTTTGACCCATCGCTGTGGCCGCGCTGCGCGCTGCAGCTCAACTGCGCGGCCGAATGGATGGACGATGCCGCCATCTACACCATCCACGGCTGGTCGCGTCGCATGCTCACGCAGCATGCGCTAGAGAGCCACAACCTGTTTGAGCAAACGCGTCTTGAAAACGCCGATGCACTCAAACTCACGCTGGTGCAAGACTATTGGCGCGAATGGTTTTACCCGCTGAGCGGTGACACGCTGCAACACATCACGCCTTTGATTGGCCAAGACCCTGCCCAGTTGCTGAAAACTTTGAGCGAGATGTGGCGCGAACAAGAGCGTACCCCCCGCGAGGTGGTGGCGCCCGACGTCACGCCCACACAAGCGATTCACGCGCACATGGCCTGGCAGGCGCAAGTAGACGCCACGGCACACACCGCCCGCGAGGCGTGGCATGACAGCGTGCTGCAAGCCCTGCAAAACGCAGCTGCGCAGAAAAAAATCAAAGGCTTGCGTGCCGACTACTTTGCCAACTGGCTCCATGTGATGCAAACGTGGGTCACACAAGACGCCAACACCAACACCAGCAAAGAAGCATTCAAAGTACTAGAGCGCTTCACCACCCAAGCCCTGCAAGACAAAGGCTGGGCCGAGGCCGAGGGTTTTTCCTTCTTCGCTGCGGTACAAGCGCATGTGGCATTGTTTGACCACAAACCTAACACCGACAAACACATCGCCCTGCACGCCGCCTATGCGGTGGGCGAAGCCTACAAGACAGCCAAAGCCCAGCGTGCTGCATTTGACTTTTCAGACCTGTTGCAAAACCTGCATCACGCCGTCATGGCCGACGATGGCCGCTTGGCCACGGCCATTCGCCAGCAATACCCCGTGGCCTTGGTAGACGAGTTTCAAGACACCGACCCTTGGCAGTACGGCACGCTCAACCGCATCTATGCCCCCGAGGCCTGCACCGATGCCAACGCCTTGGTGATGATTGGCGACCCCAAGCAGGCCATTTACAGCTTTCGCGGCGCAGACTTGGGAACTTATCTGCAAGCGCGCAAAGACGCCCAAGCCAACAATGACGACGCGCTGCACACCCTCACCGGCAACCACCGCTCAAGCGCGGGTTTGGTCAAGGCCGTGAACCATGTGTTCATGCAAACCGAACAAGCGTTTGCATCCGCCCAAGGCGAGATTGAATTTGTGGAAGTGTCGGCCCAAGGCAAAGAGCCGGCGCTTGTGGTGAATGGTCAAGAACACGCCCCCTTCACTGTGTGGCGCATGCACGCGCCAGGTGATGCTGAGGTGGTGAGCAGCACCAGCTACTTGCACCACACTGCGCAGGTGTTTGCCGACCAAATGGCTGACTTGCTCAACAAACAAGCGGCGACGCCTGGCGACATGGCTGTGCTGGTGCGCAGCCAAAAGCAAGCCGATGCGGTGCGCCAGGCCCTGCGTGCACGGCACATTCCCAGCGTGTATTTGTCAGACCACACCAGCGTGTACCAATCGAGCGAGGCGACGGACCTGTGGCGTTTGTTGCGCGCTGTGGCCTCTCCGCGCCAAACAGCGTTGGTGCGTGCCGCCGTGGGCAGCCGCTTGTGGGCGTTGGAATTGCACGATGTGGCGAGCATCACCCAAGACGAAGCGCAGTGGGAACAGTTGCTAGAACAGTTCCACCAATGGCACGCCCTGTGGCAACAACACGGTGTGCTGCCCATGCTCCACCAGTGGCTACACAGTCAGCATGTGGCGCAGCGCCTGTTGACTCAACCCAATGGCGAGCGCCGCTTGAGCAACTTGCTGCACTTGGGTGAACTGCTGCAGCACGCTGCCCAAAGTCTGCAAGGCGAGCACGCCCTGGTGCGCTATTTGGGCGAACAAATTCAAAGCCCGCACCACGACAGTGACGCCCAACAAGCCCGCCTCGAAACCGATGCCCTGTGCGTCAAAGTCATCACGTACCACAAGAGCAAGGGCTTGCAATACCCGCTGGTGTTTGTGCCGTTTGCAGGCGCATTTGCGGTAGAGAAAAAAAGCAAAACCAACTTCGCACAAGAAGACACGAGCGACGAAGGCGATGACGACAGCGACGCAGAAGCTACCTCGGTGGAAGAAGACATGCGTCTGTTGTACGTCGCCCTCACCCGTGCGCAGCGGGGTGTGTGGCTGGGCGTGGCTGAAACCAGAAACGATCTGAGTGGCAATGCTGACAAAGGCACGCTCAAGCGCAGCGCCTTGTCATTGCTGCTCCAACGCACCAAGCGTGGCGACTTAGGCAAACAGCTGAACACTTTGTGGGCCACATGTGAGCACATCCAAGTCACTGCGTTGCCTGCGTTAGAAAACATCCGCTACCAAGCCACTGCGGCCATCAGCGTCCCTAAAGACGCCCTCACGCCACAACGCACGCATCACAGCCTGTGGTGGACGGCCAGTTTCAGTGCCATCACGCGTGGGTTGGTGTCTGAGTCCAAACGCGACGAGGCGGTAGCGGATGCCATGACCGATGCGATGACCGATTTGCCTTCGTCAGATCTGGCATATTCAGCCGCCACTGCCCCCACGCCTGAAGACATCAGCCCCTGGCAGAGCTTCCCGGCGGGGGCGCGCTACGGCACGCTGCTGCACGACTTGTTGGAATGGTTGTCGCACAACCAATGGCCCATTGCCAACCCGCAAGCGCCAGCCTGGGCGCAACACGCGTGGGCCAACTTGTTAGAGCGCAAAGCCAGCTGGCTGCAACTCGACGATGCGCCTCGTGCACAACTTGAGCCTTGGCTGCAAGCCGTGGTGCAAACGCCGCTGCCTTTGCATGAACTCAACGCTGTGCCATTGACACTGTGCGAACTGAACCCTGAGCACCTATGGCCCGAGATGGAGTTCAACTTGGAGGTGCATCAACTCAGTGCCAACAAGCTCGACCAACTCATTCAAAGCCATGTGCTGGAAGGCACGCCTCGGCCTTCTCTGCAAGCGCGGGTGATGCAAGGCATGCTGACAGGTTCGCTAGACTTGGTGCTGCAACACGATGGCCGCTACTGGGTGGTGGACTACAAGTCCAACAAACTGCCCAGCTACGACAGTGCCAGCTTGCAAGACGCTGTGCTGCACAAGCGCTACGACGTGCAGTACGTGCTCTACACCTTGGCGCTACACCGTCTGCTCAAAGTGCGTCTGCCCAACTACGACTACGCCCAACACATGGGTGGTGCGGTCTACCTGTTCTTGCGTGGCATCCATACCGAGGGTGCAGGTGTGCATGTGGACAGACCACCGCAGGCCTTGATTGAGGCCTTGGATGCGTTATTTGAGAAAGGTGCGCTATGACCGTACTCAAAGACCTGCTCAGACAGCCTTGGGGACCTGCACATGCCACACCGCTCACAGGCTTGGACACCGCCCTGGCGAACTTGCTGCACAGCAAACACCCCAGCGACGACCCACGCCATCTGTGGCTGGCGGCCCTGACCAGCCATCAATGGGGGCGCGGTCATGCATGCCTGGACTTGACGGCATTGCAACACCAAGCCGCTGCGTGGCTGGGTTGGACCAACGAGCAAGCTGCCGCGCTGCCCACCGACTTGCACACAGCTGCCCGCACACTGCCCTGGACCCAAGGTGATGCCAGCCCCTTGGTTTTGACCGAGGATACGCAAGGTACGCGTTTGTATTTACGCCGCGCCTGGACAGCCGAGCAAACCATCCGCCAAAGCATCGTGCAGCGTTTGGCATTGCCGTGCGAAGTGCCAGCTGATTTGCAACAACGCTTGGATGTGTTGTTCCCCCCTAACCGCAACGACGAGCCCGATAGGCAACGCCTGGCTTGCGAAGTGGCGGCGCAACACCGCATCACCCTCATCACGGGTGGGCCAGGCACGGGCAAGACCACCACGGTGGTCAAATTGTTGTCCCTGTTGGTGGGCACAGCTGCACACGAGTTGCAAATCCACCTCGCGGCGCCCACAGGCAAAGCGGCTGCGCGTTTGAGCGAATCCATCAGCAACGCGCTGACCCAGATGCCCGTCGATGTGCAAACGCGCATCCCCACCCATGCGCAAACACTGCACCGTTTGCTTCAGACCAACAACCGCGGTCACCACAACGATCTGCGTGTGCATCAGCTCGCCACTGATATGGTCGTGGTCGACGAAGCGTCAATGATTGACCTCGAGATGATGGCCCGCTTGCTGCAAGCCGTGCCGCCGACTGCACGTTTGGTTTTGCTCGGTGACAAAGACCAGCTGGCCTCGGTGGAAGCCGGTGCGGTCATGTCGCAGCTGTGCACCGGCAGCTTGCTGCAACACCAAACTGTCACGCTGACACACAGCCATCGCTTTGATGTGCAAAGCGGCATTGGCCAATGGGCACGCGCTGTGAATGCCGATGTGGTCGACAACACCCCTGCACTCCAAGCGTTGTGGAATACGGCGCCCGATTGGCTGGCCAGTTTGCCGCTGCAGCAAAGCATTGACGGCGAGACACCTGAGCCCGACGTCACACGTCTGCAACTCACCAGTGCCAGCGATGCCAAGCTGGCCGTGGGCTTGCGCTACGGATGGCGCCATTGGTTGGCTTTGCTCGATGCACACCGCACGCACAACAAACAAGCCGCACAGCCGTGCAACGATGCGCAAGCCCTGGCCTTGCTCAAAGCCTTCACCGAGTTTTGTGTGCTGTGTGCGGTTCGCGAAGGCCCACTGGGAGTGGCACAACTCAATGCCCACATCGAACACGCACTGGGCTTGGGCGCCAGCACCTGGTATGTGGGCCGTCCAGTGATGGTGACGCGCAACGACTACGCGCTCGCGCTGATGAATGGCGACATCGGTCTGTGTCTGCCGGGGCCCGATGGCGTGTTGCGTGTGGCCTTCCCTGCAGCAGACGGTGGCGTGCGCTGGGTCATGCCCTCGCGCCTAGACAGCGTGGAGACCGTGTTTGCCATGACAGTGCACAAATCGCAAGGCTCTGAGTTTTCGCATGTGCTGTTGGTGATTCCCGCACAAGAGTCCCCCGTGCTCACGCGTGAGCTGGTTTACACCGGCCTCACCCGTGCGCGCCAGCGCCTCACGCTGTGGGCACCACAGTTGCAGGTGTTATGGAAGGCCTGCGCACGCCGCGTGTTGCGCAGTGGGGGCTTGGGCGATTAAGGGCACGCCGAATTGTTCACAATAGGGGCATGTTGACAAACCCCTACCTCGCCCAGCTGCAAGAGCTGGCCGTTCCGCTGGCCATTGCTGGCGTGATTCTTGTGTTTTCTGCGCTCAGTTTTGGTATCTGGTCCGCGCGCATTCGTCAGGTACGACATGCGGTGCGTGCCCTTGATCAACACATGGCCCAATTCACCGGCAACAGTCGGGACGCCTTGACCAGCGCGCACGCACAGACCCACGACGATGAACTCAAGTTCTTGCTGCGCGAAACCGAAGCCGGCTTGATCGACTTGCCCACGCAAACGGGGAGCCGAACCGGTCCACGGGCGAGTTACAGCTTTCGCAGCCATGCCGACACTTGGACGGTGCGCAGCGTGCTCGGTGGCCGCATGAACTTGGCCTTGTTCGAGACCATGCCCAATTTGTTGATTGGTTTTGGCCTGATGTGTACCTTCATCTTTTTGGCCGTGGCTTTGCAGCAAGCGGGCTTGGCGCTCAACGCGCTGGATGTGTCCGCACGCCAGCAAGACCAGGCCTTGCAGTCGCTGATTGCCACAGCAGGCGGCAAGTTCATCACGTCTATCGCAGGCTTGCTATGTTCCTTGGTGTGGAATTGGCGCGCCAAAGTAGCGCTGGAGAATTTGCAGGCCAGCATCGACACCCTCTGCCACACGCTGCGCAGCCATGTGCCTGACAACGCCGCGGAAGCCAGTGTGCGCATGCAACTGGCCTTGTTCCAAGACATCTTGGATGAAAACCGTTCACAGGTGAGTGAGCTGCGCCGCTTCGAAGGTGACTTTGCCCATGCGATTGGCGATGCGCTGGCACGCCAGATGCAACCGGCATTTGACAAGTTGGGCAGCTTGGCCGACAGCATTCAAGCGTCCAGCCAAAGTTTTGGCAGCGCAGGCAGCCAAGCCGCTGGCGAGCTCAGCAAGGCCGGTGCGGCCATGACGCAAGGGATTGAAAACGGCCTCGCCTCATTCAACGACGCGGTCACTACCTTGGCACAGACCATTCAAACCACCCGCGCCACCGTGACGGATCTGGACGCTGCCCTTGGTCGTGCGGCCACAGCAGGCGACCAAGGCAGCCAACGCATGGAAACCTTGCTGGGCAGTTTTGGCCAAACCATTGCCAGCGTGCAAACCGCGATGTCGGGCTTGCAAGGCACGGTCGACAAAATCGACCACATGGCCGACAAGTTCAAGGACAGCGCCAGCGCGATTGAAAGCTCGGTCAACCTGCAACGCGCTGCCGCTGCCGATTTCAAAGAAGCCTTGGTGCCCATGAACCAAGCGCTGGGCCAAACCGTGGACACCCTCAAAACCAGCGCGGTGTCGGCCGAAGAAGCGCTGGGCCATGTGCGCACACATTTGCAAGACGCCCAAAAAGCGCTCACGGGCACGGTGGACGCCCTCACCCAAGGCGTGTCGGGTTACAGCACACAAATTGCCGAGCTGCACACCAAGATGGACCAACACTTGGCCACAGCCGTCAATCAACTCAGTGGCAGCATCACCAACTTGGAGGAAGTGCTCGATGAATTCATCGATGCGCTGCCGCCCAAGGCTTGATCCACTGAGCATTCAGTCCGCGCAAAGTTCTCATGTTCATCAAAACACGCCGCAACACCGTTGCCACCCACGAGCAGGTCGAAGAGTCAGGCTACATGGCTTCGGCCAGCGACTTGATGATTGGCCTGCTGTTCATCTTCATCGTGATGGTGATGGTGCTGCTCTCACGCAAACCCGAGCAGCCGCCCGAACCTCCCGCCGACCCGCTGGCCACCGTGGTGCACACCATTGGCACCAAGCTGCAAAACGCGGGCGTGCCGGTGACGATCAACCAAGTGTCGGGCGTGATCAGCTTGCCAGCCGACACCTTGTTTGCGCGCGGCAGTGCCGAGCTTGAAGGCTTGGGCGTGCGCACACTGCGCCAATCGGCTGAGCAACTGCAGCAGGTGCTGCCTTGCTACATCTATTCGCAACGCCGCCATTTGCCAGCCGACTGCCCGCCGAACCCACAACAGGTGGAGATTGAAACCATTCTGATTGAAGGCCACACCGACTCGGTGCCATTGCACCGGGGCGACTACAACAACTGGCATTTGGGTCTGGACCGCGCACGTGCGGTCTACAAAGTGCTGAGTTCAGAAGGCATGCAAAGCTACCGCAACGAACGCGAACAACCGGTCTTTGGCATCAGCTCTTACGCCGACGAGCGTCCCACCAGCAAGGATAACGAGGCCCAAAACCGCCGCGTCGAGCTGCGCTTTGTATTGGCATTCCAACCCACCGAAGTCGGCGCCTCCAAAGCCCCGAGCAGCACCTTGAAAAAGATGCAAGAGACGGTGCGCTAGACACGCGCGCATTGCCACGACACGCTATGCAAGAGTTCTTCGCGCCCCTCCCACCCGACTTTGACCAGCTCGCCCACGCGGCGCGCACCAAGCGCGGCGGCTTTGGCACAGACCCTGATTTGCGCACCGTGGGCGAGCGCACCTACAGCGCGTTTGAACGTGTGCAGTTTGCGCCCCACAGCGCCACCCCACGCCAACGCGATTGGCGACACATTCCCTACGCGTTGTGGCTAGGGACTGAACGTGGCTTGCACAACCACACACCGCTGATTGACCACTACTTTGAGGTGGCGGTGCCCGAAGCACTCACCTCGCGCCGCCCGCTCAAATGGGGCCGTGGTTTGTTGCATACCTATTTGCAAGGCTTCAACCCCGACAGCCCCGTGTTTTTGAAGTTGGCCCAAGCCGCACGCACCTTCTTTTTAGACCCACGCGTGTTGGCTTCGTTGTCTGAGACCGAGGCCAATGGTCTAGAGCGACTCATCACCACACTCGATGTGCTGGACCCGCGATCAGGGCCGCAGCGCGTCGCGAATGACATTTTGAGCCTGCCCGATGGCAAAACCTTGCTCGACTGGCAAACACGCCACGGACTCACATCTGGCTTTTGGCTCAACAACTTTTGCCGGCACGCTTTTTTAGAAGCCCTGCAAGCCCCCGAGGACGTGCGCCGTGACCTGCGCTATATCCAACGCATATGCGCTTGGGCCGTGCACGATGCAGGCACACCGCAACAACGCTTTCGCTACCCCATTTGCCGCGATGAGTTTGCCTACAGCTTGCTCTCGCCTTGGTTTGAAGCCACACCGCCACCCGAGGTGCAACACACCTTGATGTCTGAATTGCTGCGCACCTTGGGCGACCCGCGCCACAACCATGCGGGCTGGCTGGGTGTGCGGCGCGAGGCGATCGAGACGGTCAGCCGCTGGCTCACAGGCCGCACCATGGATGCGTTTTTTGAAATCTTGCAGCACACCCAAGATGACATTGGGCCTTACCGTCGGCGCTTTTGGGAAGCCTACTTTCATGCCGGCCACATCTTGGAAGCCTGGGTGGCGTTGGGCGAAGATGCCGCCAAAGCCTTGCAAGCCATCGACGTGCGAGGCGAGCTCGATCACGCCAAAATTTTGGGCAAAATTTCGCCTAATCAATGTGTGCTGATGCTGCGCATGGGTCACCTCTTGTTTTGCGACTGGAGCCACCAAGGCCGCTTGCGCGCCATTGACATCCACAGCCGCCAAGCGCCCAAGCTGTACCAGACACAATACGAACTCTTTGAGCTGCGTTTTGCCACACCGCTGGATTTCAACCAAGGACGTTTGGATGACCCGGGCCTGCTGCACCTCGAATCTGAGCTCGGCGGCTGGCAAGATACGGCCCGTGACTTTATTTCGCAACATCTGGGCATTACCCTGCCGCTGGCAGATTTGATGCCCACTGAATCGACCTAACCTTTTCATCAAAACTGCAAGGAGCAACCCATGAGTGAAGTGCCAGAAACCGAATTGCCCGAACAACATAACGACCCCTTCCGCACCCGCTGCGCCATGTTGGTGTCTGTCTTGGCCATGGTGTTGGCGATCGCCAGCTTGGGCGGCAACAACGCCTCTAAAGAAAGCATGGTCAACAACATCTTGGCCTCCAACGCTTATTCGTTCTACCAAGCCAAGAACATCCGCCAGACCGACTACAAAATTGCGGCGGCCGACCTTGAGATTCAACTGGCCCAAGACAAAGCCAGTCCTGCAGCCAAGGCTTTGTTAGAGAAAAAATTGGCTGACTACCAAAAGAACATTGCCCGCTATGAGTCTGAACCCGAGACCGGGGAAGGCAAAAAAGAGTTGATGGCCCGCGCCAAGGAGTACGAGCATGAGCGTGACCACGCCATGGCCCAAGACCCTTGGTTTGACTACGCCGAAGCCCTGCTGCAAATTGCCATTGTGTTGACCTCGGTGGCGATTTTGACCGGCGCACGCGCTTTGTTCTGGGTGCCTTGTGGCCTTGGCATTCTGGGCATTTTGGCAACCATCAATGGATTTATCCTGTTGATTTGATCAGGCGCCAAGCCGCGGGTTTGTCAGCCCCGGATCAGTCAGACCCTTGTAAGAGCACCCCGCCACAGTTGCGGGGTTTTTAGCCTTAGCCGTCCACAAGAAGGAGACCGTTTCCATGAGCGACATCACCATCCACCAGCCATCGGCTGAGTTCGTCAAGCAAGCCAACGTATCCGGCATGGCCGCCTACGACGCCTTGTGCAAAAAAGCAGAAACCGACTA
>Ga0228700_1001221_pt1 | contig 17529 bp, 16 predicted proteins | sample McNCre317_Aug_MG_FD_178019 | JGI IMG/M metagenome (GOLD analysis project Ga0228700, IMG submission 178019) | Freshwater microbial communities from McNutts Creek, Athens, Georgia, United States - 3-17_Aug_MG | ecosystem: Environmental > Aquatic > Freshwater > Creek | place: USA: Georgia...
GGCGCATTGGATTCGTCGAGCACTTTGGTGAAAGGCGTCTTCCAGGTGATCAGCTCTTTGGCCAGACGACCCCAGTAACCCTGGTAGTCGGTCTCGGCTTCTTTGCACAAGGCTTCGTAGGCCGCCATGCCGGAAACATGCGCGTTTTTGACAAACGCTTCGCTGGGCTGGTACACGGTATTTGCACTCATCAGAATTGTCTCCTCAATGACAGATTGGTGTTTCAAACTGGTGCAAATGTCTTCGTTCGCTCTTACAAACCACTGACTGACACCAGTCTTGCAGGGGGTGACGCCATCGACGGCCATAAGCGCTCTAAAATCATTGGAGTTTTTCCGATCGGATCGAACCGAGCCCCCCATGTCTGAAACACACAAGCCTGCCCACCGCAAAATGGGCGCATTGCCCAACTTCATCTTTGCAAGCCGCTGGTTGCAGTTGCCTTTGTACCTGGGCCTGATTGCCGCCCAAGCGGTCTATGTCTTCCACTTCTGGGTGGAGTTGGTGCATTTGCTCGAAGCGGCTTTTGGCAACCAGCATGCCCTGCAAGCGCTGATCAGCAGCATCGGCTACAAGACCGATGTCCAGATCACTGCCTTGAACGAAACCGTGATCATGCTGGTCGTGTTGGGCCTGATCGACGTGGTCATGATCTCCAACCTGCTGATCATGGTGATCGTCGGCGGCTACGAAACCTTTGTCTCGCGCCTGAACCTCGAAGGCCACCCCGACCAGCCCGAATGGCTGGACCATGTGAATGCCTCCGTGCTCAAGGTCAAGCTGGGCACGGCCATCATCGGCATCAGCTCGATCCACCTGCTCAAGACCTTCATCAACGCCGCCAATTACGACGAGAAGGTGCTGATGTGGCAAACCATCATCCACATCGCTTTTCTGCTCAGCGCCATCGCGATTGCCGTGGCCGACCGCCTGATGTCGCACCACGACACAGCAGGCCACTGAACCCCTGATTTTTGACTCTCCACTGGACCGCCCCATGACCACACTGATCAAACAAGACGATCTGATCGAATCCGTTGCCGCAGCGCTGCAGTACATCAGCTACTACCACCCGGCCGACTTCATCTCGCACCTGGCCAGCGCCTACGAACGCGAGCAAAGCCCAGCTGCCAAGGACGCCATTGCGCAGATCCTGACCAACAGCAAGATGAGCGCCTTCGGCCACCGCCCGATTTGCCAAGACACCGGCATCGTCAACGTGTTTCTCGAAGTCGGCATGGACGTCAAGTTCGACGGCTTCACTGGCAGCCTGGAAGACGCCGTCAACGAAGGCGTGCGCCGTGGCTACAACCACCCTGACAACATGCTGCGTGCGTCCGTGGTGTCCGACCCGCACTTCAACCGCAAGAACACCAAGGACAACACACCTGCCGTGATCTTCACCAAGATCGTGCCCGGCCACCATGTGCACGTGACCGTGGCGGCCAAAGGCGGCGGCAGCGAAAACAAGTCCAAGATGATCATGCTCAACCCCGGCGACAGCGTGGTGGACTGGGTGCTCAAGACCGTGCCCACCATGGGCGCGGGCTGGTGCCCGCCCGGCATGCTGGGCATCGGCATTGGCGGCACCGCCGAAAAAGCCGTGATGATGGCCAAGGAAAGTCTGATGGACGACCTGGACATGTACCAGCTGCTCGAAAAATCGAGCAAGGGCGAAAAGCTCGACCAGGTGGAAGAAATGCGTCTGGAGCTGTACCACAAGGTCAACGCTCTGGGCATTGGCGCGCAAGGCCTGGGCGGTCTGACCACCGTGCTGGACATCAAGATCAAGATGTACCCCACCCATGCGGCCAGCAAGCCCGTGGCCATGATCCCCAACTGCGCGGCCACCCGCCACGCGCACTTTGTGCTGGACGGCTCCGGCCCCAGCTACCTGGAGGCACCCTCGCTTGACCTGTGGCCCAACGTGGGCTGGACAGCCGACACCGAAAAGAGCCAGCGCGTGGACCTGAACACCCTGACGCCTGAGCAGGTCGCCGCCTGGAAACCCGGCCAGACCCTGCTGCTCAACGGCAAGATGCTCACGGGCCGCGACGCCGCACACAAGCGCATCCAGGACATGCTGGCCAAAGGCGAGCCCCTGCCGGTGGACTTCAAAAACCGTGTGATCTATTACGTGGGCCCGGTCGACCCCGTGGGCGATGAGGCCGTGGGCCCCGCAGGCCCGACCACAGCCACCCGCATGGACGGCTTCACCGAAATGATGCTGGCCAACACCGGTCTGATCGCGATGATCGGCAAGGCCGAGCGCGGCCCGGTCGCCATCGAAGCCATCAAGAAGCACAAGTCGGCTTACCTGATGGCCGTGGGTGGTGCGGCTTACCTGGTGTCCAAAGCCATCAAGCACGCCAAGGTGGTGGGCTTTGCCGACATGGGCATGGAAGCCATCTATGAATTCGACGTGGTCGACATGCCCGTGACCGTGGCGGTCGATGCAGGCGGCACCAGCGCCCACATCACGGGACCTGCCGAATGGCAAAAACGCATCGCCACGGGTGAGTTCAAAGGCATCGGCGTGACCGCTGCCTGAATGTGATGCGGCGGTGGCTGGCAAGCCACCGCCCTCACCTCATCCATGACCGAATCCCCCATCGGCGTTTTTGACAGCGGCATTGGCGGCCTGAGCGTGTTGCAGGCCCTCCAGTCAGCGTTGCCTGCCGAGCACTTTGTGTACTGGGCCGACAGCGGTCATGCGCCCTATGGCGAAAAAAGCGATGTCTTTGTGCGCCAGCGCAGCCTGGCCATTGCACAGCACCTGATCGAGCGGCACCACATCAAAGCCCTGGTGGTCGCATGCAACACCGCCACGGCAGCGGCCATCCATGAGCTGCGCACGCAATACCCGCAGCTGCCTCTGATCGGGGTCGAGCCGGCCTTGAAACCCGCCATCGCTTTGTCCCGGACCCACCGCATCGGCGTGATCGGCACCCGTGGCACCTTGGGCAGCGACAAGTTTCACCGCCTGCTCAGCAGCCTAGAGGGCCAGGCTGAATTCATCGTTCAGCCCTGCAATGGCCTGGCTCTGGCCATCGAGGAAAGCACCCACATCGCGGCCTCGGCATCTTCAGAAAAAATCTCCGCGCTGCTGCGCGGCTACACAGGGCAAATGGGTGCGTTTGGGCATGGCCCGGGGCAAATCGACACCTTGGTGCTGGGCTGCACGCATTACGTGTTTGCTCAGAACGAGTTGCAGACGCTTCTGGGCACCGATGTGCAGTTGGTGTCCACCGGTGAACCCGTTGCCCGCCAAACGCGGCGCTTGCTCGAAGCCGCCGCGCAACTGCGGTCAGGCCCTGCGCCCATCGCTGCATCGGCACGCATGCAGTTGCTGACCAATGGCGAACTGAACGGCTTGCAAGCCGCCGCCCAGCGCTGGCTCCACTTGCCACACGCGGCCTGCCACAAGGCAGACCCCCACGTTTGATCAGGCTTCGGCCTGCCCCAGGGCCATGCGACGGCCACGCTCGACGCTCACAGGCATCAGCAGCACCAAGCCCAACACGAACAGCAGCGAGGTCGCGGCAATGGCCAGGCGCTGGTTGCCACCGCTGAGCCAGGTGATCAGGCCATAGCTCAAAGGCCCCAGGATACTGGCCAGGCGGATGGCAAAAGTCCACAGGCCAAAGAACTCACCCAGGCGTGCAGGAGGCACCATCAACCCCGCCATGGCCCGTCCCGAAGACTGGCTGGAGCCCATGCACACACCGGCAATGGCCGCAGCCCACCAAAAGACTTCCTTGGTGCTTGAGAAGGCGGCCAGCAAACAGGTCAGCACCCAGCCCAACAAGGTCAAAGCCAGCGCCAATTTGTGCCCGATGCGGTCTTGCGCATAGCCAAACACAAAGGCACCCACAAAGGCCGCGATGTTCAGCACGAAAATCAGCACCATGGTTTCTTGCGGCTGAAAGCCAATGACCTGCTCGGCATAAATGGCCGCCAGCGAAATCGCCACCGCCACCCCCCCCTGATAAGCCACCGCGCAAGCCATCAAACGTGTGAAGTCCTTGTAGGGACGCGCGTCCCTGAAGGTTTGCCTTAGCTGACGCAGACTTTGCAACATGCCCACCACCGGTGCATCGGGCTGCGCAGGCGTATGTTCTTTCATCAAGGCAAAGGTCACGCAAGCCGCGGCGCCATAGACCAGCGCCGTGATCAGCATGGTCACCGGCACAAACTGGCTGCCGCTTTCACCGCGCGCCTGCGCCGCCAGCACATAGGCCAGGCACACGCCCAAGGTCAACATGCCGCCGATATAGCCCAAGGCCCAGCCCCAGCCGCTGACGCGCCCCATGGCCTCAGGTCTGGCCAGCTCGGGCAAAAAGGAAGCGGTCAAGGACTCGCCATAGGAAAAGAAAGTGTTGGAGACGATGAGCAGGCACAGACCCAGGGCCACCTGCCCGGGGCCAACCAAGGCCAGCGCAGCGGTGCTGAGCACGCACGCGGCAGTCACGGTCATGAGCAAACGTTTTTTACCCGCTGTGCGATCGGCCCACGCCCCCAAACCCGGCATGGTCAGCATGACGATCGCATAGGAAATGCTCAGACCCACCGTCCAGGCCAAGGTGGCCCAGGAGGCGCCTTGGGCCACACCGCCCACGAAATAAGCCGCAAACACTGCCGTGATGACCACCGTGGTGTAGCCCGAATTGGCGAAGTCGTACATTGCCCAGCCGAACACCTCGCGAAGTCGAACACCCGGATTCAGTGCATCGCTTGAGAATGGGGCCTTCATGGCAGTGCCTTTCAGTGCAGGTGTCGGGGTCGGCGGTTACCACCACCGTGACCACTGCCGCCAGAGCCTTTGGGCGGCTTGCCAATGTCCAGCGAACTGACCAGGCTGTCAAAACGCAAGCTGAACAATTTGTCAATTTCAGCCACCACGCCGCCCAGTTCCGCGCCGTCAAAATGGCGCTCCATCATGTTGACCACGTCATGCACGAGCAAATCGCGCTGGGCTTGCATGATGGCCGCAGGGTCCGGCCCAACAAACAGCATCACGAAATCATCACGCGACTCGCCACCATTGGCCTCGTCTTCGTCGTCGAATTCGGTGTCGTAGAAAGTGACCTCGATCTGGGTGCCTGCCCCGGACAGTTCATTGAGGTTCATGCACAGATCGTCCAGCACCATGCGGAAATCATCGTCGCCGCGCACCGTCCAGCACATGTGCAGGCGGTGGGTGTTCACATCAAAACGGATGCCGGGTTCTTCTTCGTACAGGCTGAGCGATCCCTCGCTCAAAGTGCGCGCACCGGCGTAATGCCAGAGCGGCTTGAGCGCTTCTTGCACGGCCTTGAGGTCGGTGCCAGGTTTGATCGGCACATCACCATGCACATGGATCTCAAACGGTGCGTTGTCGTGGTTCATGATGATGTTTTTCTAACTGTGGTGCCTCGGGCCGGAATCGAACCGGCACGCCCCTGTTACGGAAGCAACGGATTTTAAGTCCGGTGTGTCTACCAGTTTCACCACCGAGGCTGGAGCTCTATTGTGCCTTGATAAAAGGTATTTTCTGCGCTCAGCCAATCTGTAAGTTCAGTATCGCCAGGACGTACAAAACCAGAATTGCAGCGAGACCCACCGCCCAGAAAATTGACCGGAACCGGGCCTTGTCCTTGAGATAGCAAGCCACATAGGCCACACGCGCTGCAGTGAACAACACGCACAACAGGTCCACCACCAAGGGATCCACGCCTGTCAACAAGGCCAGCACCACACCAACCGCAAAAAATTGAAACGCCTCCAAGCTGTTGGCTTGCGCTGCATTGGCCCGTGCACGGTAACCGGTTTGCTGAGCCATCCATGCGCGTGGGTCATGGTTGTCATAGCCTTTGGCACCCGCTTTGGCAATGCCCGCACAAACCAAGGGGGTCAAACCCGCCACCAAAATCGCCGCATAAGAAATGATCATGTTTATCCTTGGTGAATGTGTGTGGGTGCATCAGTGCACAACCGATTTGCACAAAAAAAGCCACTGATATTCAGTGGCTTTTTGGCAGGTTCGACTGAACGTCGAATCCTCACAGATCAACCGCCTTTTTTGGAGCGCTTGCCTGGGTTTTTCTTGCTGCGTGTTGCAACACCACGCTCCAAGCTCACGCGCTGACCGCGGCCATGGGTGCGCAATGTCACGCCAGGCAATGCTGGCAGTGGCGGTGTGAATTTACGATCTGCTTCGGTAACGATTTTGTTGCCCATTTTTAGCTCCAGGAAAATAATGCAAAGCGTTATTAAGCCACAAGAATCGCGATTTTTCTCTGTGGCTTGCGATCTAACTGCGCAACGCCCATGCCAATGGACCCACCCATCTGTCGCTTGGATACTGGACAAAACCGGCTTCACGGCCCCATCATGTTCGGCAAAGATAGCTTTGAGATGTCCATTTCACAGAGAACACCCATGAACACCATCACACAGGAATCCTTCCGCGAACAAAGCCTTCGCGAGGGCTTTGAGGAATTCATTGTTCGGGAATGGGCGCCTGGTCTTCATTTGGCCACGCATACCCATCCGTTTGACGTCAGCGCCTATGTCGCCAGTGGCGAGTATTGGTTGACGGTTGGTCAAGAAGTGAAACATCTGAAAGCTGGCGACAAGTTTCGTCTGGCCCGCAATGTGCCCCATGAAGAGCTCTATGGCCCCCAGGGGGCCACGGTTTGGGTCGCTCGCGCTTACTGAGTGCACCAGCTTTCAAAACTCGGGGTTCATCCACACCCGCAGCGCTACTGCCAGCGGCTCCAGTCATTGACGCTGACTGCCGAACGCGCATAAAAAAACGGCCCTGAAGGGCCGTTTTTTTTCGACGCTTAAAGCAATCACTTCTTCTTGTTCACGGCAGCTTTGAAAGCGGCACCGGCAGTGAACTTGGGCAGTGTTGCAGCAGCGATCTTCAGTGGCTCGCCAGTGCGTGGGTTCTTGCCCTTGCGTGCAGCGCGCTTGGCAGCCTTGAAAGTGCCAAAACCGATCAGCTGGACGTCTTGCTTCTTGGCAACGGTCTTGGTGATGATGTCCACCAGAGCAGCCACGGCGCGGCCGGCGGCAGCTTTGGACATTTCGGTTTCTTTGGCCAATGCTTCGATCAGTTCTGCTTTGTTCATGTTTTCTCCTAATTAATTGAACGTGCGAGATTTTGACATGCTTTTATGACATTTCGCTGATGCATGTTTTCGGCAACATGACCAAGGAACGCATGCAGTCATTAAGATTTCAATTAAAGTCCACCAAAACAGCCTTCAAAGGGATGGGCATTGACCAGATCAATCTTGCGCTGGATGGACACAAAAGCCGCTTCGACCTGCCAGCCATCGTGTGTGCCCACCTCCTGCAGGTGAACGCGGCGACCTTGGCCATTCCAGACTTGGCTGTTCATGCGCGCGCTCATGCCACGATGTTTCTGTCACGCAATTGGGCGATGGCTTGCGCACTCATGCCCAGTTCGGCCAGCACCGCATCGGTGTCGTCACCGAGCGCGGGAGCTGAACTGCGCACCTGACCGGGCGTTCCCATCAATTTGGGGACGATGCCTGGCACCTCGATCTCATGCCCATCGCGGGTTTGCTGCTTCAAGATCATGTCGCGAGCGCGGTAATGCGGATCTTCAACAATGTCTTTGGCCGTGTACACGCGACCAGCGGGCACCTTGGCATCGGCCAGGGCGATAAGCACATCCGTCACGGTGCGGGTATGGGTCCAAGCTTCAATGGCGGCATCGATCTCCTGAACACGATTGACACGGCCGGCGTTGTTGGCCAGTGCCGGATCGTTGCCCAGATCATCACGCATGATGACCTGCATCAAGCGCTTGAAAATGCTGTCGCCATTGCCTGCGATCAACACCACGCCATCGACGCAGCGGTAAGCGTTGGAAGGCGCAATACCCGGCAGAGCCGAACCACCCGGTTCGCGAATCGCACCAAAGGCGCTGTACTCTGGTACCAGACTCTCCATCACATTGAAAACCGCTTCGTTGAGCGCCACGTCAATGACCTGGCCTTGGCCACCATTGACTTTGCGGTGGTAGAGCGCCATCAGCACACCGATGGTGCCATGCAGTGCGGCCAGTGTGTCGCCAATCGAAATACCGCAACGCACTGGCACCCTGCCCTGCTCACCTGTCAGGTGACGCAGCCCGCCCATGGCCTCACCAATCGCGCCAAAGCCCGGCAAATCACGGTAAGGCCCGGTCTGACCGTAGCCCGAGATGCGCAACATGACCAGCCCCGGGTTGTCACGCGAGAGCGATGCGTAGTCCATGCCCCAGCCTTCCAGCGTGCCGGGGCGAAAGTTCTCGACCAGCACATCGGCTTGCGCAATCAGCTGTCGTGCAATGTCCTGGCCTTCGGGGTTGCGCAAGTCCAGCGCAATGGAGCGCTTGTTGCGAGACTGCACTTGCCACCAAACCGAAGTGCCGTCTTGCAAGAGGCGCCAGTTGCGCAGGGGGTCACCTGCGCCGGGTGGCTCGATCTTGATCACATCGGCGCCGAAATCACCCAAGGTTTTCGCGGCGAAGGGGCCGGCAATCAGCTGCCCCATCTCAACAACGCGCAGGCCTTTCAGCGCGCCGGGCGTCAATGTTGGAATGTTCATGCGGGAATCCTTCAATCGATGGTGGCGCCAGAGGCCTTGACGATCTTCGCCCAACGCGGCAAATCTTCACGAACCAAGGTCGCGAACTGTTCTTGTGTCGATTTGTAGGGCTCACAACCCACACCGGCCAGTCGCTCCTGCACATCTTTGGAATCAAGCGCCTTGGCAATTTCTGCATTGAGCTGCGCCACGATGTGTTTGGGGGTCCCAGCGGGCACGAACATGCCGTACCAAGGGGTTGCGCCAAAACCCTTGAGCGTCTCGCCAATGGTCGGGGCATCCGGCAAAGAAGGCAGACGCTTTTGGTTGACCACGCCCAGCACCTTGATCTTGCCCGAGCGAATGAAAGCAATCGACGATGGCAAGCTCTGCACCGACACCTGCACCTGTCCGGCAACCAGATCGGTCACCGCCGCTGCAGAGCCTTTGTAGGGCACGTGCACCATGTCAATGCTTGCAGTCTTGCTCAGCATCTCGCCAATCAAGTGGTTCAAAGTGCCATTGCCCGCAGAGCCAATGTTGATCTTGCCCGGTTGCTGCTTGGCCAGTGCAATCAACTCGGCCGTGTTCCTGGCCGCAAAATTCGGATTGGCCACCAGCACATACCCAGCGGTGGCCACGGTGCCCACAGGCTCAAAATCTTTGATCGGATCGAAGCCTGTGTTGGCATAAAGCGATGGATTGATGACCATGGAACTGTCCGCCGTGATCATCACCGTATAGCCGTCCGCCTTGGCACGCGCTACAGCCGCGGTTCCCACATTGCCACCTGCCCCTGTGCGGTTGTCCACCACAAATGACTGCCCAAGCTGCTCGGACAACTTCTGGGCAATGACACGGGCAATCGTGTCGTTGGCGCCGCCTGCCGACTGGGGCACCACGACGGTGACCGGTTTGTTGGGGTATTTGTCCTGCGCCAGGACCAAGCCAGGAGTCGCCAATGTCAAAGCCAGGGCCAGGAGGGTTCTGCGTGGACAGATCATCAAAGTTCTCTTCCTTTTAAAAAGTTCGCTGAACAGCCATGGCGGTTCAAGACACTGAGGGATTTCGCCAGCAAGGATGAGATCAGCGTGTCCAAGTGTGATGCCCGCGTCATCGGCCCACTTGAACAAGTGCTACTTGCGCACTGCATCCACCTCAACGAGGCAGACATCCCGGCGAATGGATGAATTGTCTGTGAAAACAACGATGGCCGGAACTTGTGAAAGGTGCAGGGGTAATGCCTCTTGAATTGGCCGTCCCATGGATCTGCACACCACTTACGCGCCGCCAGCCTGCCATGCGGCAAAACGAGGCTCGCCATGCATTTGAAACAAACAAAAAAGCCCACACGCAGTGGGCTAGGTTGATATGTCACAAGGAAACTTGGAGGCGCGACCCAGAGTCGAACTGGGCTAGACGGATTTGCAATCCGTTGCATAACCGATTTGCTATCGCGCCGTGTTCAGAAGAATTCTGACAAAAAAGGGAAGCAGTTGCTTCCCTTTTTGCTGAAAGATGTTGGCACTTCTTTCAATATTTGGAGCGGGAAACGAGGCTCGAACTCGCGACCTCAACCTTGGCAAGGTTGCGCTCTACCAACTGAGCTATTCCCGCATAGTGAAGACATCAATTATACATCGCCAATCAGGCGTTCAGCAGCTCGCTGAAGATAATTCAAAAAAATTTGAGCGACCAGGCTCCAATCCAACCCTCTAATGGCTGCCTTTTCTGCCAAAAAAACGAGCAGGTCGCGCGCGCAATAAAACTTCTCAATTCAATCGTGCTTGCCACCACCTGTATTTTTATCAGTGCGGCACCGCACAAACAAAACACATAAAAATCGATAAATTCATAACAATCATCAATTCAAGTTTGCATAGACGGGACATGACACCGCGACTGAACAGCCTCCTGGCCGATCTACCTGAAGCCGAATTCAGGCTTCTTTCTCAACATCTGGAGTTGGTCTCGCTCCAAAAGGGGCAAACACTCTTCGATATCGGAGACATACCAGCATTCGTCTATTTCCCCATCGGTGCCATTGTCTCAATGCTGAACGACATGTCCGACGGTGTGGCCATCGAGATTTACATGCTGGGCAAGACCTGCATGGTGGGTGTCGGAACCGTGGGCCAACCCAGTTTCTACCGAGCCTGTGTCAGAAGCCCTGGCCTCGCCTACAAAATGTCAGCCCAGGCCTTGTTGAAAGAACGCATGCATTGCCCCAGCTATGTGCACCATGCAACCGTGGCCACAAATCGCATGCTGATGCAGCTTTCGCAAGCCATCGCTTGCAGCAAGCGTCACCCAATCAAGCAACAACTCATCCGCTGGATACTCATCACTCTGGACCGCACATTAAGCAAGAACATTCAGATCACGCACCAAGAGTTGGCTGAAATTTTGGGATTTCGGCGCGAAGCGATCACACTCACATTGGGGAAACTGACCGATTTGAAGAGCATCCGGATGGGGCGAGGCGAGCTGGAGGTTCTTGATCGACAAGTGCTGGAAAACCATGTCTGCGAGTGTTACTGGATTGGCCAAGAGCGCAAACGTCTCAATTTTTTGGAGCTGAGCACGCAAACCTGATCGCAGGCGCTTCAGCAAAAGTGGCATTCACCTCTACGGTTTGAGGCTCAGGCACAAAAAAGCCCAACTTGGTTGGGCTATTGATGACAGTTTGAGAAGATTTGGAGGCGCGGGCCGGAGTCGAACCGACCTACACGGATTTGCAATCCGGTGCATAACCGCTTTGCTACCGCGCCATGTTCAGAATACTCTGACAAAAAAGGGAAGCTGTTGCTTCCCTTTTTGGCTGAAAGATGTTGGCACTTCTTTCAATATTTGGAGCGGGAAACGAGGCTCGAACTCGCGACCTCAACCTTGGCAAGGTTGCGCTCTACCAACTGAGCTATTCCCGCATTTCAGTGAATTTAGCATTATATGCTTTGTTCGCTGCGTTAAAAGAATTATAGCGCAATTTCTAAGGCGATTTAGCATCGCCTCAGAAATTTTGAGTCAATGTTTGATGGCATCCGCTTTAGGCGTTGCAGCGACCGCGGACACGGCTGCTGCTGCCAGCTCTTCATCACTCAAAGGCACGGGCTTGGCTTCCAAGGCGACCTCCAAAACATGATCAATCCATTTGACGGGAACGATCTCGAGACCATTTTTGACGTTCTCAGGAATGTCCTGCAAATCCTTGACGTTGTCTTCAGGGATCAACACGGTCTTGATACCACCACGCAGGGCGGCCAGCAGTTTTTCCTTCAAGCCGCCAATGGCCGTGACCTCGCCGCGCAAGGTGATCTCACCGGTCATGGCCACATCGGCGCGCACCGGGATTCCGGTCATGGCCGAGACCATCGCTGTGGTCATGGCTGCGCCAGCGCTGGGGCCATCTTTGGGGGTCGCGCCATCGGGCACGTGGATGTGCAGATCTTTCTTTTCAAAGACCTCATCCTTGATGCCCAAAAGGCGTGAGCGGCTGCGCACAACGGTGCGTGCGGCTTCCACCGACTCCTTCATGACATCGCCCAAAGAACCCGTGCGGGTAATGACACCTTTGCCTGGCATCAGGGCAGCCTCGATGGTCAGCAGATCGCCACCCACTTCGGTCCAAGCCAAACCCACAACCTGACCCACCTGGTTCTTTTGCTCGGCACGGCCATAGGTGTATTTGCGCACGCCCAGGAAGTCGTTGAGGTTGTCCACCGTCACCTGCACCTGTGGCTTCATCTGCTTGAGCAGCAAAGCCTTGACGACTTTGCGGCAGATCTTGCCCAACTCGCGCTCCAGCGAGCGCACACCGGCTTCCCGGGTGTAGTAACGCACCACATCGCGCACGGCCTCTTCGGTCACATTCAGCTCTTCGGGTTTGACACCGTTGCTGGCCAATTGCTTGGGCAAGAGGTACTTCATGGCGATGCTGGTCTTTTCGTCTTCGGTGTAACCCGACAGACGAATGACCTCCATCCGGTCCAGCAATGCCGAAGGGATGTTCATCGAGTTGGAGGTGGCCACAAACATCACATCGCTCAGGTCAAAATCGACCTCAACATAGTGGTCACCGAAGGTGTGGTTTTGCTCGGGGTCGAGCACTTCCAGCAAAGCGCTGGAAGGATCGCCACGGAAGTCCGTGCCCAGCTTGTCGATCTCATCGAGCAAGAACAAAGGATTCTTCGTGCCCACCTTGTTCAGGTTTTGCAGGACCTTGCCTGGCAAAGCGCCAATGTAGGTGCGGCGGTGCCCGCGGATTTCAGCCTCGTCACGCATGCCACCCAAGGCCATGCGCACGTACTTGCGACCGGTGGCTTTGGCAATGGATTGACCCAGCGAGGTCTTGCCCACACCGGGTGGTCCGACCAAGCACAGGATCGGTGCCTTGACCTTGTCCACGCGTTGCTGCACAGCAAGGTATTCCAGGATGCGGTCTTTGACTTTATCCAGACCGTAGTGGTCCTGATTCAACACATCTTCGGCATTGCCCAAATCGTGTTTGAGTTTGGTCTTTTTGCTCCAGGGCAGCCCGGTCAACACTTCAAGGTAATTGCGGATCACGGAAGCCTCTGCCGACATAGGCGACATCAGTTTGAGCTTCTTGAGCTCACCTTCGGCTTTCTTGCGGGCCTCGGCCGACATCTTGGCGGTCTTGATCTTTTTCTCGATCTCTTCGATGTCCGCACCGTCTTCGCCTTCACCCAGTTCTTTCTGGATGGCTTTGACCTGTTCGTTCAGGTAGAAGTCGCGCTGGTTCTTTTCCATCTGGCGCTTGACGCGGCCACGAATGCGCTTGTCGACATTGAGGATGTCGACCTCGTGCTCCAGCTGGGCAAACAGATTTTCCAGACGCGCCTTGATGCTCGCCAAGTCCAACACTTGCTGCTTGTTTTCCAGCTTGAGAGGCAAGTGCGCCGCGATGGTGTCGGCCAGGCGACCGGCATCGTCGATGCTGGAAATCGAGGTGAGGATCTCGGGCGGAATCTTCTTGTTCAGTTTGACGTACTGGTCAAACTGCTGCATGACCGCACGGCGCAAGGCCTCGATCTCGCTGCTGGGCTCGGACTGCTCAGCCGCCGTATCAACGGGCGTGACGGTGGCCACAAAGTGCGCTTCGCCATCCACAATGGATTGAACCGTTGCGCGCTGCTGGCCTTCTACCAGCACCTTGACGGTGCCATCGGGCAGTTTGAGCATTTGCAAAATGGTCGAGACGCAACCCACCTCGAACATGTCGTCGATGGCAGGTTCGTCCTTGGCTGCTGTTTTCTGAGCCACGAGCATGATGCGGCGCTCGGCCGCCATGGCCGACTCCAGCGCCTTGATGCTCTTGGGGCGCCCCACAAACAGCGGAATCACCATGTGAGGGAACACGACCACATCGCGCAAAGGCAACATGGGCAGTTCGATCGGGGTGGGCGGCAAAGGTGTGTGTCCAGACATGGTGTGTCCCTTGGTTCAATTCAGCTTCACATGGATGCTGCACCGGCGATTTCAACCCATCGAGGTGAAGGGTTATTGATCGCCGAGCCACACATGGGAGTCAGGCCTGTTTGGCCGACTCGCGGTAAACCAGCAGTGGCGGCTTGTTGTCGTCGATGGCGGACTCGTCCACCACCACTTTTTCAACGTTGACGGCATTGGGCAATTCGAACATGGTGTCGATCAAGGCTTGCTCCATGATGGAACGCAGACCGCGTGCACCGGTTTTGCGGGCCAGCGCCTTGCGAGCGATGGCCGTCAGTGCATTGGGACGCACTTCCAGCTCCACGCCTTCCATGGCCAACAGTTTGGTGAACTGCTTGACCACCGCGTTCTTGGGCTCGGTCAGGATTTGCACCAAAGCGTCTTCAGTCAGCTCGGCCAGGGTTGCGACCACAGGCAAACGACCCACCAGCTCGGGGATCAAGCCAAACTTGATCAGATCTTCAGGCTCGACTTCATTGAACACTTCGGTCAGTGAACGCTGTTTCTTGCTCTTGACCGTGGCACCAAAACCGATGCCACCGGACTCGGTGCGATTTTCAATGACCTTCTCAAGACCCGCAAAAGCGCCCCCACAAATGAACAGGATGTTGGTCGTGTCGATCTGCAGGAAGTCCTGGTTGGGGTGCTTGCGCCCGCCTTGCGGGGGTACGCTGGCCATGGTGCCTTCAATCAATTTGAGCAAAGCCTGCTGCACACCCTCGCCCGACACGTCACGGGTGATCGAGGGGTTGTCCGATTTGCGGGTGATCTTGTCGATTTCATCGATGTAGACGATGCCACGCTGGGCACGTTCCACGTCGTAATTGCAGGTTTGCAACAACTTGGCCACGATGTTTTCCACATCTTCACCCACATAACCGGCTTCGGTCAGTGTGGTGGCATCGGCCATGACAAACGGCACATCCAGCATGCGGGCCATGGTCTGCGCCAACAAGGTCTTGCCCGAGCCCGTGGGACCGATCAGCAAGATGTTGCTCTTGGCCAGCTCCACATCGTCCTTCTTGGCCCCCTCTTTGTGCTTGAGGCGTTTGTAGTGGTTGTACACCGCCACCGCCAGACTGCGCTTGGCTTTTTCCTGACCAATCACATAGTTGTCGAGGTTGGTCTTGATGTCCAGCGGTGTCGGCAAGCCGTCTTTGGCGCCTTCGGTGACCGTGGTGGTCGCGAGTTCATCGCGCACGATGTCATTGCACAAATCGATGCATTCGTCGCAAATGAAAACCGATGGACCTGCAATCAGCTTTTTGACCTCGTGCTGGCTTTTGCCGCAGAAGGAGCAATACAGGTTTTTCTCAGGGGTTGAGCCTTTTTTGTCGGCCATAAAAGTTGCCTCGGAATCCGGATATTCGTCAATGATAACGAAAGAAAAACGGCGCTCACCCCGGAAGGTAAACGCCGTCAGATTTTGGGCCGGTTGAACCGGCTTGCATCAGCTGCGCTTGGCGATCACCTGATCGACCAAACCATAGTCTTTGGCCTCGGCCGCAGACAGGTAATAGTCCCGTTCTGTGTCGCGCTCGATCTTGTCCAGCGGCTGGCCGGTGTTCTCGGACAAGATGCGGTTCAAGTGCTCGCGGGTCTTGATGATCTCGCGTGCAGCGATCTCGATCTCGGTGGCTTGGCCACGCGCACCGCCCAGAGGCTGGTGGATCATGATCTTGGAGTTGGGCAGCGAAAAACGCTTGCCTTTAGCACCCGAGGACAGCAAGAACGCGCCCATGCTGGCGGCCATGCCGTTGCACAGCGTGGACACATCGGGCTTGATGAAGTTCATGGTGTCGTAAATCGCCATGCCGGCACTCACAGAGCCGCCGGGCGAGTTGATGTACAGCGAGATGTCCTTTTCAGGGTTTTCGCTCTCCAAAAACAGCAACTGGGCCACGATCAGGTTGGCCATGTGGTCGTTGACCTCGCCCACCAAAAAGATCACGCGCTCCTTGAGCAGACGCGAATAGATGTCATAGGCGCGCTCGCCACGGCCCGATTGCTCGACGACCATGGGCACCATGCCCAAATTTGTGATGTCCAGTGCGCTCATCTTTTCTCCAAGAATTTCTAAGGTGACTTTAACCCGAGTTTCAAACCCACCAATGAGATGGGGCTTGTCTGCCAGACTGCAAGCCCGGCACAAGCCCCATTCTTCAGGGATTCAAAGACCCGATCAGCCTTGTTGGCCCATCAGCTCTTCGAAAGAGATGGTCTTTTCGGTGACCTTGGCCTGCGCCAGGACGAAATCAGACACATTGCTCTCGATGACCACGGCTTCCACTTCGGCCAGGCGCTGGTTGTCGCTGTTGTACCAGCGCACCACGTCGTCAGGACGCTCGTAGCTGGCAGCCAGCTCTTCAATGTGGGCCTTGATCTGTTCAGGCTTGGCGTGCAAGGTGTTGCCACGCACGACTTCGGCCACCACCAGACCCAGGCGCACACGCTGCTCGGCTTGAGGACGGAAGATGTCGTCAGGGATCGGGGCCTTGTCAGCGTCCTTGATGCCGCGTTGCTTCAGGTCGGCGCGGGCGCCTTCTTTCAGACGCTCGATTTCGGACTGAATGATGGCCTGGGGCAGGTCCAGCTCGGCCTTGGCCACCAAGGCGTCCATGGCGGCTTGCTTGTTGCGGGCCAGCAAGCGGAATTTCACTTCGCGTTCAAGGTTTTTGCGGATGTCAGCGCGCAGGCCTTCCACGGTGCCGTCGGCAATGCCCAAGGACTTGGCCAGAGCGTCGTTCACTTCGGGCAGGTTGGCGGCTTCGAGTTTCTTCACGGTGACCAGGAAGTCAGCGGTTTTGCCTGCCACATCCTGACCGTGGTAGTCGGCAGGGAAAGCCAGGGGGAAAGTCTTGCTTTCGCCAGACTTCATGCCACGCACGGCGTCTTCGAATTCCTTGAGCATCTGGCCGTCGCCCAGGATGAACTGGAAGTCTTCGGCTTTGCCGCCGGAGAACAATTCACCGTCGATCTTGCCTTCGAAGTCGATGGTGGCGCGGTCGCCGTCTTGTGCGGCGACATCTTGTGCGCGCTGGGCGAAGGTGCGACGCTGCTTGCGCAGGATGTCCAGTGTCTTGTCGATGGCGGCGTCAGACACTTCAGCGGTCAATTTCTCGACTTCGGTGTCGGCCAGGTTGCCCAGCTTGACTTCGGGGTACACCTCGAAGATGGCCTCGAAGGTCAATTCGCCTTCGGGTGCGCCTTCTTTTTCAGAGATACGGGGCTGACCGGCCACGCGCACTTGCGCTTCGTTGGCAGCCACAGCGAAAGCTTCGCCGACTTTGTCGTTCAGCACTTCGTACTGCACCGAGTAGCCATAGCGCTGGGCCACGACGTTCATGGGCACTTTGCCGGGACGGAAACCGTCCATCTTGACCGTACGGGCCATTTTCTTCAGGCGTGCATCGACCTCGGACTGGATGGCCGTCACGGGCACAGTCAGGGTGATCTTGCGTTCCAGTTTTT
>Ga0228700_1001223_pt1 | contig 17494 bp, 17 predicted proteins | sample McNCre317_Aug_MG_FD_178019 | JGI IMG/M metagenome (GOLD analysis project Ga0228700, IMG submission 178019) | Freshwater microbial communities from McNutts Creek, Athens, Georgia, United States - 3-17_Aug_MG | ecosystem: Environmental > Aquatic > Freshwater > Creek | place: USA: Georgia...
GTTTAGCTCATCTCTTAGCAGTAGGTTCAGATTGTTGACCCCCACTACTCCATCATATTTAGGAGAGATTACCTGGAATGGGTCCTTACGATCCTTGAGCTTCCTGGCCATCTTTACTATGAGGGTTGCTATGACCCTTTCGTCGGAGATGGGCATGAAAGAGAATTCGGTGTTCTCTTTCTTCGGAAGGGTGAGTGGAGATTCTCCCTTCCGAATCTTGTGGGCTGCTAGTATGATATCGGATGTCTCAGCCTGACGAAACACATGTTCCAGGCGTACCGTGGGCACTTTGCTGGCAATCAATTCTCTCAGGACGTTCCCCGGTCCAACAGAGGGAAGCTGATCATCATCCCCTACCACCACTAGATAGGACCCCAATTTTAGGGAGCTGAGTAGCCGATACAGAAGCTCCTGATCGACCATGGACATCTCATCCAGAATCACCGCGTCCGATTCGAGTTCTCTCTCTGGCCAACGAAAGCCATCATACCCTAACGCTCTATGGACAGTGGTGGCTGGGGTACCGGTCACATACCCAAGCCTCTTGGCGGCTATCCCGGTAGGGGCCACCAAAGAGTAACTCAGATTGAGGGTATTGAATAGAGCCACAAAAGCTCTTAGGACGGTGGTCTTTCCGGTGCCGGGAGCGCCAGTGATCACCAAGACCTTGTTGGTCAGAAGAGTGTTCAGAGCTAGCTGTTGTTGTTCCGATAGCTTCAGCCCGTTGGTTGCCTCATAGTCTGCCAAGAATGCGTTGAAGTCTACCGTCAAAGGGGAAGGCTCCATCAACTCTTGCAGGATTAGAGCGGACTCTCGCTCGTACTTGTGGTATTGGCTTGGGTATACCCCAATGTCAGGCTCTACCACTACAGCTTTATGGGTCTCGAGATTATGGATCGCTTGGGACACCATCTTCTCTAGCCCTTCTGATGGGAAAGGAGCCGTGGCTTCTTTCTGCCCCAGCTCTCGCACCATAGAGGGTAGATCTCCACGACGGGCAAACAGGTGTCCGTTCTGTCGAATCGTTTGATTGATAGACCACAGTACCGCGGCCTCCACGCGACGCATATCCCCAGGACCGATACCTCGAGTGATGGCAATTTGATCGGCTCTTTTGAACGAAATGCCTTCGATCTCTACCAATCTGTAGGGGTTTTGGTCCACGATCTCTTTGGCGCTATCCCCAAATTTCGCGTAAATCAAAGATAGGAGATGTCCTCCCAGCTCGAACTCCGCGAAGTACTCAGCCAGAGAGGCCATAGCCAAAAGAGTTTTCCAGCTCTCCCAAATGGACAGTAGTTCTCCGTGATCCGAATTGGTGTCACCGGCTGTCACCCACACAGATGGATCAGCCTCCCCTAGGATCTGAAAGGTGTTAGACCCGAAGGCCTTAGTTATTTTCCTGAGTAGGTCTCTATCTCGGACCAACCCTAGAACGTTGTCTAAGAAGAATCCTACTCCCCATACATCGGGAGCCCAAGGCCTCCAAGAGGTGATCTTGAACTGCTTCCCATATTTTTTGTGGAAGCTCCAATCCCCTACCAATTCAAATGTGGTACCCACAAAAATGTGATCCGGTAGCCCAAATAGGTGTCCAGCCGCTGTCACAGTTTTTGAGCAAGGTTCCGAAGACTCAATGGCCTCAACCTTCAGCACATGATATGTGCCGCTGCTATAGGTGGTCTTAGATACCTTCGCTTTTACGGTGGGCATTTAGTGAGAATACACCGTTGTCTCAGTTTCAACTGATCAGAGACAGCAGGGTGTCTTCTGAGATGCATTGGGTGCCGTTTTTGGCGGCGGCTTTAGCCTTGCTGGAGGTGGCAGCCGGATCGGCCATGACCAGATAAGTGAGCTTCTTGCCCACTGACTGCTTAACCTCACCGCCCGCGGCTTTCACCAAATCCTCAAGTTCCCCTCTAGGTCTACTCAAAGTACCGGTGAAACATACGCTCTTACCTGTAAGAGTGCCTTTCACTCTAGGTTGTATGGTTACCCCAAATTCCAAAAGCTCTTCCACAATCCCAGAGTCTTCAGACATCCATTTGCAAAGGGCTGCTGCCTTCACAGGTCCAATACCATCGATAGACTGTACCTGTGAGATAGAGGCCTTGCGAATTTTCTCGATAGTGTCAAACCCAGCATCGACTACAAGTTTGACAGTACTGGTGGCGCACATAGGTATCGACAGTGCACCCAACAGAGTCTCTAACTCGAGATTCATTTTGACCCGCAAGGTCTGAACTACCTTGTTAGCTGACCTTAATCCCATTCGATCCAAAGAAGCGATCTGTTGAGAGGTGATTCGATATAGATCAGACACCTTGGAGGCTAAGCCCTTCTCTACCAACTGCTCTAAGAGCCCATCGCCCCATTCCTTTATGTCTAGGGCCGCCACATATCTTTTGAGGCGTCCTGAGGCTTGTGCTGGGCAAGAGGAAGTGTTGCAGCACACCAAATATTCCCCCTCCAGTTGAACCTCACCGCCGCAAGCCGGACAAGCAGTAGGGGTGGGGGCCAACACTCCGGTGCTTCGAACCGTTGACACCACTCTTGGGATCACATCGTTGGCTCTAGATACCAGCACCCGAGCCCCTACCCCAAGACCAAGCTCCTTAATGTAGCTGAGGTTGTAGACGCTGGCTTGCGACACCTGAGCCCCTACCAACTGGACTGGGTCAAACACAGCCACTGGGGTGATGCGTCCCGTGCCACCCACTTGCCATAAGAAGTCACGGATTGTAGTCTCCCTTAGGATGGCAGCAAACTTAAATGCTACCGCCCCCTTGGGTCTGCCGTTGAGTTCCCCTAATGAGACTTGCTCGCTCAAGTCATTGACTCGGATCACCAACCCATCGATCTCGTAATCCAACGAGTCGCGTTTGGATTGAGAGTACTCCACCCATATATCGTGGGGAGTCTTTACGTTTGGCAACATTGCTGAAACGTACCAATTAGGGGTCTGAAATCCGTTCTCTTGCAACCAAGTGAACTGCTCCCCCTCTGTTTGAAAATCCTTGCCGTCGGCTACTTGGTAGAATTTCACGGTAAGATGTTGAGCCCCAACCCCATCGTACCGTTTAGCGATACCCGACGCGGCATTTCGCACGTTACTATATTCAGGGAAATGCTTAGCGTGATCGGACTTGGTGAGAATTATTTCCCCTCGTAGAGTGACATCCAATGGCTCGCTTAGCCTGGCCGGCACGCCTTGCATGCGAGCCACATTCACAGAGATATCCTCTCCCGTGACCCCATCACCACGGGTGGCTGCTTGCGCGAACAATCCGTTTCGATAGCTCACGGATACCGATATACCATCCAGTTTCTCTGTCGTGAGAAGCAGCCCCGATTTATTGTGTAGGGACTCCAACACCCATTGAGTGAGTTCTGATGGGGTGTTGATCTTGTCCAAAGATCCCATTGGGATCTGATGTTGGACTTTCTTCCACTCCGAAACCGGAGTCTGCCCTATGGCTGTAACCTCAGGGCTATCCCCCTTTAACTCGGCAAGCTCATCAACCCAAGCGTCGTAGGCTTCATCCGATACAGAGCTTTCAGACTTGTTGTAGTACTGTTGTCGGGCCCCACGGATTAGAGTTTCCAACTCTTGAACTCGGGTAGGCTTCTCAATGGCATCGAGTAAATCGAATAGATCTGACATGGTGAGGTATTACACCGCTGTTCCACGTACAGTCACTTATTCTTGGTTTTGGCGAGGTACTTGTTTACTTTGTCAAGACTCTTATTGAGTTGTGCAATCTCATTCTGCAACCGGCGTTGGACATTAACAAGCACGCTCTGTGGGTTATCGGCCGCGCAGCCTGGGAATCCCTCTGCAGACCAAAATCCATCCACTTGTTCCCCATTATGGGGGTGCACAAATGGGTGAATGTACTTGATTAGGGTATCTCCTACCATGATGTCTTTGTGTGTGTTGTCCATGTCCGCACAAGGATAGCCCACCCACACAATTGAAGCAAGCGAGCACTACACGCACTTTCTGTTCAACCGTAAACTTTCGTGTGTGTAGCTCGATATTGTGGCACAATTAGGGCACTCTAAAGTTCTCTCAGATTTCCCTAACTGCTGGAAATCTTTGTCTTCTACTTCTAGCAACGCCGAACACTCTTGGTTGGAGCAGCGTAGATGGTAGATGCATTGATTTCCAGGCAGTTCCAGTATTTTCATGGTTTCCTCAAATTTGCACTTCACAGACGCCACCCGCGCAGGCGGGTTCCGCAGCCAAATTGGTGCCATCTTCGGATTCGAGCATGGCTGAGTAATCCACGGGCTTGTACATGGTGGCTAGCTCAGTCCAACGCTTCTGGTCTGCCTCTGTGGTCACAGCCTCCAATGGAGCGAAGCTGTAGTCCTTGTCCCCGGTACTTGGAAGTAGTGAGACTCCTGTGAAATCCTCTTTGTGCTTCCAGATGTACTCCGCCACCAAATCCCATTCCTCCGGTCGTACCACCACCGTATTGGACACATTATGGTGGGATCCATTGTAGCCTGGATGGTCTAGCGCAGTGCCCGGCACCACCCAATTCAACTGAGTAGAACGAACCGTATCCAAGAACTCAATAGCGGTCTGGTCCCCCTTCAGGATAGCTCCTTCCGGAGCCTCGATCGGGAACTCGATCACCCACTTACCATCAGGCTTGCGAATACATGCATGTGGGTTGACTTTCCGAAACTCTTGGAAGATAGGTTCAATCTCCACGGCCTGAATTCTTCGGATGTATCGCTTGGCGTGGTGGGCATGGATCCCGGAACCTACGGCCCCAAGCTCCAAAGAAGTGGATCCACTTGGTTTGATGCAAGTGGTGCGAGCGGCCGGGTTTGTTCCGATCTTGGACGCAAACTCAGCATTCCATTCCTTGACCTTGAGGGCGATCTTTTTCTGATACTCAGGGTTCAAAGCTATGTGAGGTGAATCCATGATCCCGGTCATCCCCACTCCAAGGAGGGCGTCTCGTTTCACGATCTCTTCTGACACCCACCCCAAATAAGGGAAGGTGGTATACGACGCTTGGAGGGTACCCAGGATGGTGGCTGCCTTAGCGACTTCTTCAAAGTCCTCGTAGCTGGTAAGCTTGGCGGCGTTGATCTCAGTCAGATTGCAGAAACTCCATCCAGTGTTGGGTCCGAGAGTGGCCTTGATCCCTTTTTCTGCGAGAGATGTTTGCATTTCAGGGGTGACATGGAGGATTGGATAAAGCCCGATCTCACAACATTGCCCTGTTACAATACCATTGGCAATAACGCTGTTGGTGGTGGGTTGAGTCAAGCAATACACATCAGAAGTGCCGGCCGGGGAGATACTGACTACTTTGGTGGTGTGTCTTTCCGGTTTTCGACATTCAACCCCCCTAATACCCAATCTATCCTCTAAAATATTCGCCTTAGGACCTACCAACCCCACACGTTCCATGAACACAAGGATGTTAGGTCTATTCACGCAAAGCTCGAAAACCTCAGAACACCAGTATTCTTTTAAGCCGGCAGATGTGTGAGAGGGGAGATTACGAAATCCTTCTGGCTGTCTGCTGTACAATGAGCTTTGCACACCAAACATGCTAAGCAAGATTTGAACATCCTGGAGTAGCTGTTTGTTGGCTTGTGTCAGTCTCAAAGATAGGGTGGCTTTACTTCCCATCCCCCCCAACAAGACTGTACCATCTGTAGCAAACAATCCTCTAATATACCCTACAACAAAGTCTCTAGATCCTGTCCACACAGATTCAGGTACCCTCTTCTTCAAAGACGTGCGATCTCCGGAGTCGGCCTTGGACTCTAACCAACGATCGAATCTAACTGCCCCGATCCTTACTTTCTCACAGGTACTGTCTTTAGGCGTTGTCTGTTTCTGCCATCCAACTTCACCATAAGTTCTTTTACCAAAAGTGGGGATCCCTGAGATCAAGCTATTTAGGCTGTCCTTTATGTAGGATTTTAGCTCAAAATCTGCTTCCCATAAATCTATGTAAGATTGACTGGAATCTGAAGTACCATCACCCACATAAGATCCCAACAAGAACCCTTCATCTAAAGTACCCCCAGATCCGAAGAATCCCTCCCCTGAAGGTAGAAATAATGTGTCCCCTGATTGCAGATCTTTGAGTTGTCTACGACCTTGTGGGGTCGGGTATTCATGTGTTATGGTTGTGATTATCTCGTGCCCATGAGAGGTAACGAGCTTATATACCGGAGCATTTTTTTGAGTCAGAAATACTTTAGTGGCTTCCATTTGAGCCACTCCTAATTTCCCATTTACTACAGATCCGCGATTAATCTCTACCTCTACTGAATCCCCCTTACCGACTCTTACATCACTCATCACCAAATTGGTAGAGCCTTCAGAGAACATGTCTGAGATTTTCTGATACCCCTTTGAAGTCCACAATCTAGTTTCTGGGTGGAAGCACGGATTAGTGACAAAGTCATAGTCGGACACGAAGAAGAATCCTGGCTCTCCCCACTGCTTCAACATCTGGAAGACACGTTTGAAGTTCTTCTTCTTGACGTCGTCTCTCTTTAGGACCACCGAATTGTTAGCGTTAGCGAACCAAGGGTTGGTTTCATACCAATTACCAGTCTTCGCGTACAACATCTCGCTGTCATCTAACGAGAAAAGACAGATCGAAGCGGATCTACGGATGCCTCCTGACAAGACGGCATCAGCACTGAGGCACATGATCTTATGGCATTCGATAGGGCGTAGCTTACGACCTTGAGCCCCCAACAGCACCCCGCGTATCAGCTCCAAAGATTTCTTGAGTTGTAGATGCCCAGGGGCATTACCACCACTGGTTTTGAGTGGGGTGCCGGCCGGGCGAATCAAATGGTAGGACAGCTCCAGGTTGGTGCCCTTTTGGAAACTCTGAAGCAGAGCTTTGAGCCCATTAGCCCAACCCTCTATGGTGTCCTCTATGACGTGGTGCTCTACCTTCTTTGGATCGATGTACTGAATCTCTGGAAGCTTCTCGATATGCTCAAACTGAACTGAGTATCCAACCCCGCACCCGGCTAGGAGGAGGTAGAGTGCTTCTGAGAAAGCCTCCAACCGATCCACTAGGGTGGCGGTACAGTTGTACAGTCTGGTGTGGTTCCGGAGAATAGCCTCACCAGCAAACTGCATACTACGCATCGAGGGTAGTAGACGCTTGTCATGCACCAGGGCGAAGACCGACTCTATGTCTTCTTTCAGTTCAGGGAACCTGGACAGGTGCATCCCTTTGACTCGATCTACGGTCTCCTTGTAGACTTCTCTGCGCAGCAGATCTGGGCGGTATCTAGCATATTTGCTGGCATGCACATATTCAGAGATAGCTTTACCGTCAACGATTGCGGTCTCTAGGTTGCGCTGCTCTGCTCTACGTGCCCTGAATAGGACGTAGCTCTTCGCCACATCATAATGCCCCTTACGCATCAGGGATACCTCTACCAAGTCCTGTAGCTCTTCCACCGTAACCGTGGATCTGGACCCAACCACCTCGTAGACCAGATCCACCACTTTTTGGATCTTCTTGGGGTCCACGGTTTTGTGCACTTCTTCCCAAGCCGCTTCTATGGCCCGGTAGATCTTCGATGCCTCGAATCCCTGATTAGTGGTTCCGTCTCGTTTGAGTACATTGATTTGAGGGTGCTGTTCCGACACGTGAGGACCTATTTTGTGAGTTTAAGAAATGTTGTTTCGACCATGGATCGTTTCAGTGCGATGGAAGCGGCAGACTTCACGAACAAGTCTAGCTTGGCTATGAGCTTCAAGTGAGTCAGAAGAGAGTCAAACGAATGTAGCTTCAGTACAGGCTCCACATTCTTGCTGTACACGAAACTGTTCATCCCTAATAACTCCGCTACGTCCTTAGGGTTTTTGATTACTTCTACTACACTCTTAGCAGCCAAAAGCATCTCGACCTTCTTCGCTAACGATGCCGTCACCACCACTGCTGCCGATCCAGTGTCCTCCTGTTGGCACAAAAACGAAAACGCCTCTAACGCCTTTCGGTATTCCTTTTGAAATGCCAGGTCTGCAATCCGCCAACCATCCACCTTGGCGGTACGTGGAACAATATCCAATACGTCCTGTTTGGAAATTTGCTGTCCGGTCTCTGAGGCCAGCCTAGAGAGCTTCGCAATCTCGTTTCGCAAAGAGTAGAAATCCCCCCCTGTGAGATCCACCAGCAAGGGTATTACCCCTGGTTCCACTTTACCTCCGGCCCCTTTCAAACAGGTTTCCGCAAATCCAATTGCCGCCTCAGTTACCTCCCATGGCTTGAGGGCGGGGTGGTGTTCAGATTTCACCCCGGGAGCTTCCGCTAACCCCTTCCAAAATTCAGACAGAGTTTCTGTCCTCAAGACCGCGATTATGATCGTGTGCTTGTTGGTTTGGTTGTCTTTGAGGAGTCGGGCTAGAGGTGGCCCCTCATCTTCTTGGGCACCCTCTTTTGCAGAGGATTTCTTGCCCTTCTTCTTGCCCTTCTTAGGAGATCCGATCTTCTCTGCATGGTCCACAATCAAAAATCTTGGAGCTTCGCTGTACTGCTCGTAGATATTGATCAACCCTTGTTCGGTAAGCTCTTCCCCAGACAAAAGAACCGAGAGTCTCTTGGCTTGTCGAATTTTGGAGATCTCCTGATCCAACGAGTAATTGTCGCCGCCGTACTGGATTATCATACAGATTTGGCCAATTGTGAGATGAGGTATTTGATCTGCAGTTTGGGTGCCCCGTTAGATCGCATGATGCTCTCTATCTCATGGTACCAAGAATACCAGAAGGCTAGGTCCTTAGTTTGAGCCAAAGCCTTGAGGGTATCCTTTTGGTCTGCATGGGTTAGAGTTCCCGCCCCTACCGCGACCTTAATCAAGTCCCCCGCTAGCTGCTCCAACAAATCGAACAACAACTCTGGGGATGCGTCCGTATCCTCTAATGCGCTGAAGCATCGGAGAATCTGTTTCTTGCTACTATTTTCCAAGATGGTTAGGACTTGATCCCTCACCATCAAGGTGTTGTTGATCGCGTACCTGAGAGACCGCCCAGCTGATCCGGCACCCATCCTAACATACGTATCAACCGTGCTTTCATCTTGGGTTAGAGTCAGGACCAACTTTCTTACGAAATCGAAGGGAAGCTTGTCGAAGGGCACCAACCCACAGCGAGACCTAATTGTAGGTATAACCTCACTCATGTTCGAGGTCAGCAGTAGGAATCGTATATGCGATGGAGGTTCTTCCAAGCACTTTAGGAAAGCATTGGATGCCTCATTGGTCATAGCCTCAACCGAGTCTATGACTACCAATCTAACGCTTCCATAGGTCGGCATATCGGTGATTGTGCCGATCAACTTCCGTATGACGTCTACCCCGTAATTCTGTCCACCCTCTGGGGTCAAGATAGTGAGATCTGGGAAGGTGTTTTGCCTGATCTGATAACAGGATGAGCACTCGCACCCCTGTTTGGTAGAGTCGGCCTCACACCAAATCTCCCTGGCCAATTGTATGACCGAAGATCTCTTCCCTATCCCTTGGGGGCCTGACAACAAGAGGGGGTAAGTGAGGGATCCCTCACGAACCTTCTTTAGGAAGCGCTGGGCGTAGCTTTGGTGGACGATCATCTTCTCTGCCTCGCACCCGAATTAGGGAGACCTCTACCAAAAAGGACACCCCGCACCCCGAGCACTCTAGATGATTTACCCCTACACCGGAAGTAACTAGCACCCCACCACAATCTGGGCAGGAGAAGATCACAGATTCAGCGCGCCACCCAGGGCCACTTCCATCGTGTAGTTACATTTTACGCAACGGTACACTCGGCTCGACTTCTGGGAATCAGATCCACCTAGCTCCTCCATTTTCATGGAAAGGCAGCCAGCATTGCGGCATTTCATCGCCACAGTCTTAATCTCTGGTTTGATGCTCTGAATGCCGGGGGCAGTGCCTGTTTGATCAATTTTCGAAGTCATAGACGGATCCCTTAGAGTAAGCGAGAGAGCACACTTTCATAGTGTGTCTGTATAGCCTTAAGCCTGGTGTCCAGGTTCCCTAACCCTACACCAAAACTAGGCTCTGCTTTCATTATAGCCAACGCCTCCAGTACCTTATTGTACCGATCAATAGGCATGTGATCCAAGTAGGACTTCAACACCCCGTCAGGCTTAAATGGGATCGCAGACGATACCCTATTGGATTGCCATGCCGGTCCTGGTTGTGGACTTAGCTTGGACTCCAACTCGTTGGTGTCTGTGGTTAAGTGGTACCAAAAGAAGACGGGGTAGATGAGTCTCCAATCCTCTGCTGAAATCAAAACTTCGTACTCAGGGGACCGGTAGATTCGAACACACGTCTTCCCTCCCTGATCCCATACCGAGAGGTTGGCTCTCTTGAATTTCAAATCACATAGAGCCTTAGCCACCCGTGAAGCATCAGAAGAGTCTAAGGGGCGCAATCGGACCCCGTTGGTGAGCCTTAAACTGGACATTCCAGTTAAGGCTCACCATAAGCAGGCTACTGACGAGGCTTCTTGCCGACGATGGCCACCTCAGAACTGAGGATCATACCCGCCACAGAGACAGCGTTCTGAATGCAGCTCACCACCACTTTGGTGGGGTCTATGACTTTTGCGGACATCAGATTCTGAAATTCCCCGGTCGCGATATTTAGACCGTCGTTGAAGCCCTCTAGGTCCTCTACCTTAGAAACCATGTAGGCGCCGTTCATGCCCGCATTCTCAGCCAACTGTCGAAGTGGTTCTCTACACGCCTCCAGCACTAGCTTGGCCCCAGCTTCTTCTTCGTGGTCCTTTAATCCCAGCTGGCTTAGCTCTATCATCTGAGCCGCTCGAAGAAGGGCTAGCCCGCCTCCCGGTAGGACCCCTTCTTCGATGGACGCGCTGGTGGCACTAAGAGCGTCCTCGAGTCTAGCCTTGCGCTCCTTCATCTCCAATTCAGTGGCCGCCCCTACCCGAATCACACAGAGGCCACCCATGAGTTTGGACATCCGCTCCCTGAGCTTGTCCTGATCATAGGTCGAACCAGAACTTCGAATTTCAGCCTTGAGGCCATCGATCCGATTCTGCAACACCACCTCATCCGAAGCACCATCCATAATCATGGATCTCTTGGAGGTGACCCGAACCTTGCCAGCCCTTCCCAAATCCTCGATCGTCATAGCCTCTAGCGAGGAGCCATTAGATCTGGAGATGAACTGCGCTCCCGTGATGGCAGCGATATCCATCAGAGCTTGGGTCTGAGCCGTTCCGAAGCCTGGTGCCTTCACTAGCTGGCTCTTCATTTGATTCAGATTGTGATGGAAGGTTGGAATGATGTCCCCGGAGAAGGTAGGGGCCACAATCAGGATTTGCTCCTCATTCTGCAGCAACTCTTCCAACAACCCAACGAACGGTATAGCGGTCGTGAGTGGGAAGTCTGTCACCATAATGCATGGGTTCGTAAGCACCGATTCTTGCATCTCTGGATTTAGACAGAAGCTCTCATTGACCCAGCCGTGCTCCCACTCGTACCCATCAACGGTTTCAATCTTGGTTTCCAGGGTTTTACCCTCTTCCACAGAAACCACACCATCCATACCCACGGTGGAAATCGCCTCGGCGACCAACCGAGCTAAGTGTTGATCCCCATTCGTGGAGATCATGGCGACATCTTCGATCTGCTCGGCGGTCTTTACTGGGGTAGCGTTTAGCCTCAACTCTGCAACGATTTCTGAGACTGCCTTTTGCATCCCCCGCTGCACCGCAATTGGATTTAGCCCAGCCTGTACAAGCCGAGCCCCGCGAACAACCATGAAGTTGGCTAGTATGGTACTGGTAGTGGTGCCGTCTCCGGCGTCCTCTGAAGTCTTGCCAGAAGCTTCCTTGACCATCTGGGCTCCGAGGTTTCTGAACCGATCCGAAAGCTCAACTTCCTTGGCAACCGACACGCCGTCCTTGGTTACCAGTGGGGCACCAAAGGTCTTCTCGATCCCCACATTACGGCCCTTTGGCCCCATAGTGACAGCTACCGCACGAGTCAGTTCTCCGACCCCGCGCAACAACTCTAACCTAGCGTCTTGTCCGAATTTTATTGGCATTTTGATGGTTTATGAGATTTTAGAGGTGAATCACTTACTGTAGCCGTCAGAGTACCATCCACCACCTTTAAGGAGGAAGTTACCAGAGCTGATGAGACGTTTCGGGTTCGCGGCCCCACATAGCGCGCAACGTTCCGCCGGAGGCTCGCTAATTTTCTGCTCCAGCTCGAATTGCCGCTTACATTCTGCGCATTCGTAATCGTATGTAGGCACAAAACCCTCCATCTTCAGGTCTGGGTCCTGTATACACCACTTTTGGTCGGATTTAACTACACAAATCCAGTAGCTGTCGGTGGGTGTTTATCACCCTGATCTCAAGTGCCTGGGAATCGTTGTCATTCAGTATGATGTGGGTAGCCAGAGCCGTTCTAGACTCTAGATCCATTTGAGCACCTAACCGAGCTTCCGCCTGGTCGATCGTATGACCTCTTTTCAGCAGACGCTCTGTCTGTAGCTCCCGGCTGGCTGCAACCAATACCGAAGCCTTGTAGCGAGTATGCAGCCCAAGCTCAAATAAGAGAGGACAGTCATACAGGCAATAGGAGTAATCCCCTTGCTCCATGATTTCCGCATGATGTTGGTAGGCTTCCTCTATCAACGGATGGAGAATCTCGTTCAAATCACTGAGATCCTTTTGGTTTTTGAAAACTCGATCTCCCAACTTGGGGCGATTCAGAGTCCCATCTTCGAGGAGGTATTCGGCCCCAAATCTGGAGATCACCGATTCCAAGCCCTTGGATCCTGGGGTCACCACATCCCGGGCCAGCTGATCGGCGTCTATGATTCCGACCCTCAAAGCTGAAAACAGCTTACTAGTTCGGCTTTTCCCTGAACAAATTCCACCAGTTAGTCCAAAAATCTTCATGGTTTCCAAAAGGTTACCATAAAGCTTCCTTGACTGCAAGGATGCTCAAACCAAATAAGCTTTAGAGAATCCGCCATCGACCATTTTCTGGTTGACATGGATTTCAGGCTCATTGGGGGGCGTGACGTAGATGTCAGCCAACCATCTTCCATACTTCTCTGTCTTGTAGCTCACCACTCTCAGAGGGCCTAACCCGAGAAGTCTCGTTAGTTCGGCCTTCGAAGCTAATCCGGCTTCCATGGTTGATGTTTTCATCTCCGGAGCATTGATTCCATTGAGCCGAAAATCAATCAAGGCTGTCTTGACTAGCTTTACGGTGTCCAAGATATGGAATCCAAAATCCACGTCCACCGATACTTCCTTGAAGAGATTCAACCAGACAGTATCCCCATCCACCACTCGGTTGACGGTGGCATTGTACTCGTAGATTTTTGCCATGGTCTTACTGTTTCCGTTAGCGAGCTTCTCGCACAATCTGTCTCAACAGATTACTAGACAGAAGCTTGGCGGCTCTTAGGAGTGAGAGGCCAACAGTCTCATCCATCTGCCCTACGAAGTCCACTTCTTGAGATCTAGAACCTACTGAGTTACCAAAAGAGAACGTGATGGTTCCTTTGAGGGTGGCTCCATCTAGTTTGATCTCTACCGATCTCGTGGTTTCTTTGGATCTCAGCGCCCAGATTTTCTTAGACCCCATTCCTCTAGTGCTAGGCACCATCATGCCTAGGATCGGTGAGAACAACGATATGATCTCCGGTAGCATAGCCTCTACTGAAGACTCCCACGAAGAGTTGTCTGCCGCCGCAGTCTTACCGGTCATTTTGTTGTAGAGGTTTGCCATTTCGTTACGCTCTTTCACCGCTCTGTTGTACCGGACCACTAAATGATTGCGTTGAGGCCCAACAGTCCTCTTCAAAGTTTGGGACATTCTGAGTATGTCCCCCTCCAAGATTTGGATCTTCTTCTGCAGATCTAGTGTGGTCTCAAGTTTGTCAGAAGGGTAAGTCATACCTCAGTCATCATTCTCATGCATAGGGCGACCACTCCACTTGGAAGCGATCTCATCCTTCTTCACCCGAACTTTATTGCCTGGTAGTACTGTCGCCTTAAACTCAAGACCATCAAAACTGTCCGGGATAGGCTCCACTTTCCATCCACCTATGCTACCACCCTCCAATATCTTTTTACCAATCGGTCGGATCATTACTTGCTTGTCAGACAACACTTCGGTCACCTGGTAGAACATATTGTAGGTTCGATTGTACCCACCAGACCAAACCAGAATGTCACCAAAGAAGAGGTCTGTTTTGAAGTTCTTAGCTTTCTCTCTAATTTGAGTCTTGCGATCTAAGGCTTCTCTACTGGATTGTGCGATTTGAAGCATGCGGTGCACCGCTTCAGCTTTAGAGGGGTAAACGTAGACTTGACCCTTAACCTGTTTACCTAAGGTCCATGCCAGGTACCATTTCTGGTTGGCATCCGTACGATCTCCAGGAGTCATGTAACTTTCAAGAACCTCCTGAGGAACCTCCCCTCGCTCTGTCCAAAGCGCGACTGGGTATAACCAAACCCTCATGTCTGTGCCATGGGGGATAAAAGGTTTCATGTGCCTAAGCGCAGGAGGGACCTTGGAGATAATTGGGGTTGTGAATTCCCTACTTCCGGATTCCTTCATCCAACGAGTTACAACTTTCAAGACCTTGTCCATCAATCCTGAAAAGGTATAAATACTACAAGGGGGAGGCAACTCTATGGTTGTCTCCCCCTTACTCAACCCTCATTAGTGGCGCCTTACCTCAGCTCAGCTTATCGGCCGTGAGCTTGAGGGTTGCCAGGAATCGATCCCGATCAGCTTCCGACTCAGGGAGTGGGCGCCCCATCTTAACCCAAGCGTAGCGGCGCACATGATAGTTAGCATGAGCCTTGAACTGCTCCGGGTCCTCCCCCGCCGCAAGACGGCGGATCGACTGGTTACGCGTGTACTTGTCCTTCTGTGGTGTCGCTTTAGGTGCCATATCAATTCTCCTGGCCGTAGCCATTTGGGGTTTATAGTCTAAGTATCGGTAATCTTTACGAAATAAGCTTCCACCGAACCAGGGTTATGGTGTCGAGGTTGGAGAGTTTTGGGTAATGCTCTCTGAGGGTCTCCAAGAGCTGACTCTTACTGGAGTGACCCAATCCTGTCAAGTCGTGTGGATCTAATTTGCTGATCTGGGTGTGATGAACATCGGTCACCTTAGCTGGAACGCAAACCCCTGCGTAGGGGCAACCTAACACCAACTGATCCCCCGTTCGAATGTTGCGGTGCCCCACCCTAACGGTGGTATCCAAGGTTCCTGACTTGATGGATCCCCACAAGTTTGTATCCTTCCTCATATCGAAACTCAACCAGACAGGCGGTCGTGGGTGACGTTGAATGTTGACCAACAGCTCCCCTTGCTCCAAGGCATCGTCGATAGCCACATGAGTGTGTTGGGAACCCGTGTCCCATTGGGAAGGGAACTTTCGCTTCACGGTTTCCTTGTAGGGAGTACCCAGGATTGCGCTAGCAAAGCTCTTGATGTCTTGTCCAGAGATCCCTAGAGGGTTTCTACCTACGAATCGATGGAAGTACCAGTTGACGAACCCCCAATCAAAGCAGATTGGGTACCCTACCGCCACTTTGCTACCAGGCAAGGTAGAGATCCATTCATCGAACTCAATCATCGCTTGATCTGGTGAAATCGCATCTACAGTGGTAGCAAGGTATAGATCCTGACGCTTAGACCACCACTCCATGGTGTCAGGGTGTTGGGTAGCGCCCGGTAGTGGGACTAGGTTCCGGGTGAAGGCGCTGATAGGGGTTGGATTAGCGGCTTCGAAAGCTACCGCCCCCAGACTCAACATGGAGTGCAAGCCTGGAACGGGGCCGTCCGCTTCTATGTCTATGGATATGTAGGTGGTTTGAGACATCGAGCCAACTTATACTATAGGGTAGACATGGAGTCAATCAATTTACCCAAAGTAATCTTAGCTAGGTTCGCTGGGCCTAAGTTCCGAAGCCACGTCTTCGGTAACGATTGGGACGCGTGGGTAGAGTTGTGGGCCCCTAAGGTCTACGGGTTCGTTCGAAGCTCTCTAGGGGAGTATGGTACTGAACCGCTTCCGGACATCTTGCCCATGGCGGATGCCGACCATGCCGCGGGCGCGAATGCCAGTTTCAATATGGCGACCGGCCAGATCACCCTTCACCCCTACATGAGTCACGATCCCGGAACCACCCTAGAGAAGCTAACCCACGAAATGGTTCACGGGAGTTTATCCAAATTTCCAGATTCTGGTGAATTCTTCGATGAAGGGGTGGTCGACCATTCCGTGCTGGTGCTCTCTAAGTCCACCTATTGGGGGGAGCATCAACCCGCAATGGAGCGGGCCGCCCAATATAACCTGACCATGCGTTGCACAAGAGCCTACTCCACCCGCACCGAATATGATCGGCAGCGCTGGATGGGCGGCATATGCTCACAATACATGTATGGTGATTCCGTGGTGGCGGCCTTCAGACAGAAGAAGCTATCTGGGGATTTCAGCTGGTAGGATCGTTTTCCAGGAACACTTTTCTCTGGGACCGTACCGGATCCCCAGGCCACGCTTCCGCAGCCTCGCAGAATCTGCGCCAGTTACGTTTCCACCACACTCTAAAAGCCCTAGATAGTCTTTGATTCCGCATTCTTAACTGCCTTAACCTCTCTAAAGGATAAGCCAGCAATGTGCCGAATCACCTACAACCAAGTGTGGCTTTGGTGAACTCTTTGGTTAGCCGACCAAAGACCCCATATTATCGCGCAAGAACTCGAAAATCTTAGGCTTAACTCGACCACTGAAATAGTGGTACGAGTACCCACCTTGCTCTGCAAGCTCTTTTTCTGTGTAACCCTCAACCATACCTTTCACATAATTGGCGGCAAAGGGGTGGATCTTGTTCAGCTCAGCTACCAATTTAGGGCTATGGGCCAGTTCTTGAAGAATCCCTATCCCCTCCTCATGTGAGGGGACGTGTACCTCATGGTGCATAGAGTCACCCTCTTCATTAGGATCCATCTCGTCTGAAACCTCAGTCTTTTTACGAGATTGGTCGATCAAGACTCGACTAACCGATGTGAGGACAAATGCCACACCCTGCTTGATGGTAGTGGGGGTGAAGTGGCGGTGGCCTGAGTCAATGAAGCGAGCCATGAACTCTGCCATGGCGTCTTCCACCTTAGCCGGGTTGTGCCACCTTCGCATCATGGTGGCGAAGGTCTGCGCGCCCAACTCTCTGCCGTAATGCTGGGGTAGCCGGGGGAGCAATTGGTTGATTGTCATTCCCTTGGCGTATTCGTTGGCCGGTTGGCCTTTAATTTCCGGGAGCCCTTCAAGGCCCTTCAAGGCCATATACCCGTAAATCACTTTTCCAAATGAATCCGTGAAGTTGGAAGCCAGTTTTGTGAAAACTGCAGCCAGTTTGTCTTGCGGAGATAGAGATCCCCAAAGAGTTCTGCGGGCCACTCGAAGAATTCTGGC
>Ga0228700_1001225_pt1 | contig 17477 bp, 21 predicted proteins | sample McNCre317_Aug_MG_FD_178019 | JGI IMG/M metagenome (GOLD analysis project Ga0228700, IMG submission 178019) | Freshwater microbial communities from McNutts Creek, Athens, Georgia, United States - 3-17_Aug_MG | ecosystem: Environmental > Aquatic > Freshwater > Creek | place: USA: Georgia...
CAACAGCCTTTGCTGAGTGACCGTTATGTGTTGTTGTTGCGCAAAGGGCATCCGGTAGCCAAGCGCTGGCGACAACTCAAAAAAATGGGGTTGTCTGCATCACACGATGCACAGGCCTTGCTGTCCGAGCTGGAGTTTGCCGCAGTGCGCACCCATGCCGACACTTTGCGCATTCTGGAACTGATGCACTGGCAGCACCGCCTGCGTTTGACGGTGAGTCATTTTCTGTCACTGCCGGGGATTGTTCGCAGCAGTGACCTCGCGGTGCTGATGCCGTGCAATTTTGCGCAAGGCTTTGCAGTTGCGGGGGCGCTTGACATCATCGAGCCTGATTTGCCCCTGCGGGAATTCACCGTATCGTTGCACTGGAGTCAGCGGTTTGACAAAGATCCCTGTTTGCAATGGGTCCGCGCCACAGTACAGACCTTATTCGATTCACACTGAGTGATCATCTGCATCATCTGCATCATCTGCATCATCTGCATCATCTGCATCATCTGCATCATCTGCATCATCTGCATCATCTGGGTGTCCTGAACAAGGATGCAGACGCTGTACAGAGGCTTCTCAGTGGGCCAGTGATTTGTATACCCCGCAACCAATGTAAAAGTCATCGAGCTGTTGCACGAAGGACATCTTCGTTTGGACTTTGCCCGTCAAGGGGTTGCTGATGTCATATTCCACCCAACCAGGCCGTGCACTGGCTTGTTTGATGATGTCGTCCACCAGCTGTTGCCCTGCAATGCCGGGAATGTCTTGAACCCGTGTATTGACTTTGGCGGGTTGGCCGCCAAAGGCCAGGTAGTGACCATCATCGTCCAATGCAAAAACATACATGTCTTTGTCGTAAAACGAATTGCGAGGTTCGGTCAATTGGTTAAAGAATGCCGATTTCGAGTGGATGCCGCTGTAGGCCAGACGCGCTTTTTTCACCAGTTCAATGGCTTCATCTGCTGTGCCTTGTTGCAATTTGAATTGAGACACCGAGTTCATCAAATGCTCTGCATGGTTGCCCAGCTTGGAGGCATCGATGACCGATTCTTCGACCATCTGGGCATTCTTTTGCGTGATTTGATCGAGCTGTTGAACCGCAATGGTTACTTCGTTCAAACCCGTGCTTTGCTCGTGGCTGGATTTCGAAATCTCTGAGCTGTTAACGGCCATTTTCTGAATGCCATCGGCCATGTCATGCAACAAATCGGATGTGCGCTGGATCAGTCCCAGGCTTTCATCCACGCCCGCGGAGGACTCAGACATCAGCTTGCGCACCATGTGCGCTGACTCGCCGGAACGTTGTGCAAGGCTTCTGACCTCTGCAGCCACAACCGCAAATCCACGACCTTGCTCACCAGCTCTGGCCGCTTCGATCGAAGCATTCAATGCCAGGATCGTGGTCTGAGAAGCCAGTCGGTCAATGGCCTCCATGATGCTCTGCATCTGAGTGGAGTGCGTCTTGATTTGCTCCACCGATTTGACCGCTTGCTCCATGCTGCTCACGCCACGCTGGGCTTGGTCCAGGATGGTCATCGATACAGTGCTGGCATTGTTCGAGTTTTCGGCATTGAGCTGAACCACGCTGCTGATCTCTTCCAGGCACGCAGAGGTTTCTTCCAGACTCGCTGCCTGTTGTTCTGTGCGGGTGGACAGTTCTTTGCTTTGGTTGTTGAGTTGACCACCGACCTGAGACACCAATGCGGCATTGCTGCGAATCTCGGCCGACACAGACGACAGCGTCAGCATCACGCTTTTCAACTCCAGTGCCAATGCAGCCAATTCATCTTGCCCATTGACTGTTGGGGGGGTGCGCAAATCACCCGCGTGCACTTGCTCAAGCGCCGCTTGAAGTTGGTGCAAATCCGTTTTCATGCTGGCATGAAAAGCCCACCACAAATACAGTGTGCCCAGCACAGACAAGGCGGCGAGGCTCAGATAGATGACATGGCTGTTGTTCAGCAAGGCATGTGCGCACAAAACCGATGAAGCGTATGTGGTGATGCCCAAGAAAAGCGATTTGGAACCCAAACGCAGTTTTCTAAACAGAGGAATGCCGATATTTGTCATTGGACTCAGTGTGAATTTTCATTCAAGCTATTTGAGCCGATTATGTGGTCAGCATTTAACGCTCAGCTGACGGTGGTGCGGAAATTTGAGGGACTGTTTTTTTGTCCGTTAGGGCCATACAAGGCGCCTGATTTTCGGCCTTGAATCACATCCAATGCACTTTGGTTGCGAAATGATAATTTTTGAAGCAATATGCCATTGACCCGATTTTTCTCTTTGGCGGTGGCCACAAGGTCAAGAAAATGGGTCCAATTTTTAAGAAGCAGAGGGTGGCTGTTGTTGTCCAAAACAAGCTGCATGCTTCGGTCTTCTGGGGCGTAACCCATGTTTTGGAGCAATGCGTAGCGAGCTTGGCTCGCCAGGGCGAAATCGCCGACGACTTGCGATTTCAGTTGAGACAGTTCGACAAGCTGGTCGACAGCATCCGATAAAAGAACTTGTTCCTCCTGGTCCAATGTGTCGAGCAGCTGGGTGACGATTTGAACTTCGTCATTGACACGTTGGAGCAGAAGGGACGTGCGATCCATGTTCAGGCGGTCCGGCTGTGAGAGCGGATCAGGTCCTTGACCGTCGCCATCAGGCCGTCGGCAATCACTTCAGAATTGATCTGGAAGTGACCTTCTGCAATGGCTGCTTTGATGTCTTGGACTTTTTTCGCATCGAAGACACCTGCAGCAGAAGCTTGAGTCTCCACGAGCTGAAGCTTGGAGGACAACTGGACAGTTGAGCTCGCGCTGGAACGTGCAGCCACGCCGTCTGTTTTGACAGACTTGTAGCCGTTGCCCGTTGTATTCAGTACGGGTGAACTGGAGACTGAATTTTCGATTTTCATTTCTTTTCTCCTTAAAGAAAAGGTTTTAACTTTTTTGTGCTGAGTTATTAACGGCCAGATGGATTAAAACTTGAGCCCATGGATGAAAATTCTGTCAGGGGCGCCAAATTTCAACGGATCCATCGGCGGCAGCAACACCAGAAACCAATTGACCAGTTGACATTTTGACCTGAATTGACTGTCCTGGCAAGGCCGAAGAAAGTGCTCTTCCATCTGTGGAAATCTTGAAGCCATTGCCGTTCACCGTGATTTTTACAGCCTGACCTGCCGCGATGACGGGTGCAATTTTGATCAGGCTGGCTGTGGCGAGTGATCCTTTTGTGGTGTTTTGTTTGAGAGTTTTACCGATAAAGAAATTCAAATCACTCTCTGCGCCTGCTGGCGCTTGTTCTGTCCATGTGCCGCGTTCGGTCAGTTCTTGTCCGGTCAAGACAGTGCCACTGGGCACATCATCGGCCCAAACCCAATATTTCTGCAGTGTCAAAATTTTTGCAGTGACAAACAACAACCAGGTTGTCGGCGCTTGACAACGTACCGCCACACGCACTGTGCCCGTGACTTTGATGGGGTTACCAGGCAGGTAGGTCGAGACTTCACGGCAAGCGGGCAGGTTCGTTGGCGTGTCGTTTAAGCTGATTTCCAGTTTGGAATCGGGAGCCACGCCAGGGTGGTTTTTGAGAAAGTTGATGACCCTCTGCTCGATGGCGTTCGGATTTTCAAAGGTTCTTGCAGCCGTTGTTTGTTGGGTTGGTGTGCTTTTGGGCTGCTCTTGGGCGCACAAAAACAATGGACTGGTCAGCCATGCCAGGACAATGAACCGGATCCAAGTTTGAAAAGCCATCATGAGGGATAGTTTAGGTGAAGACGCCTTGATTTCAGGGGCTTGCCAGCCCCCTTAACCTGGGATTTGAGCTACTTTAAGCCGCTTTCTCTATTGTTCAAAGAGGTGTACAGGAACTAATATAAATGTGCACCCATGGCTTGATGGACGGGTTTGTGTTCACGATCCGTCTTTCTGGATGCAAGGTAACTCAACTGTTGAGAGGGCTTCCATGACACGACTAGATGATGCGTTTCGCTTTCAAGAAGCGGCACTTCGTGTTCGTTCGCAAAGGCAGGAGTTGATTGCATCCAACATTGCCAATGCCGACACGCCCAATTACAAAGCCAAAAGCATGGATTTTGCATCGGCACTGCGCGATGCACTGGGCTCGGGTACGGGGCTGACCAAAACCGCTGGCGGTCATTTGTCTGTGAATTCTGGGCGAATCTCAAGCCCTGAAAACTCAGCGCAGCCCACAACAGGGCGCGACGGTAACAGTGTCAATTTGGACCGTGAACGTGGTGCATTCATCGACAACGCATTGCTTTACGAAGCCAGCGTCAACATGGTCAATGGCCAAGTGAAAAGTTTGTTGAGCGTCATACAAGGTTAATCATGTCTTTGTTCAATGTTTTCAATGTGGCAGGTTCTGCCATGGCCGCCCAAAGTCAACGCTTGAATGTGGTGGCCAGCAACATCGCCAACGCAGAGAGCACCGACGGGCCGGATGGCAAACCGTATCGTGCGCAGCAAGTGGAGTTCATGGCGGCCTCCATGGGCAGCAAGTCCTCAACAGGCGTCAAAGTCAATCAGGTGATCGAAGACACATCGCCTGCCAAAAAAATATACAACCCCTCACATCCCAAGGCCGATGAAAAAGGGTACGTCGAGATGCCGAACGTGAATGTGGTGGACGAGATGGTCAACATGCTTTCTGCTTCGCGTTCGTATCAAACCAACGTGGACATCATGAACGCAGCCAAGTCCATGCTGACCAAAACGCTGTCCATCGGTCAATAACCAGGTAATCTGAAATGGCGATCAACTCTGTCACCAACACATCGACAACCACGGCAGCTGCTTCAGCCGCTGCTTCGGTGGCCCCTGCTGCGCAAACGGACGAGGCCCAATCGCGCTTCATGAAGCTCCTGGTTGCGCAGATGCAAAACCAGGACCCGCTCAATCCCATGGACAACGCGCAAATGACCAGTCAGATTGCGCAGTTGCAAACCGTCTCTGGCATCAACCAGTTGAATACAACGGTTCAAAGCCTGCTGTCGAACTACCAATCTGTTCAGCAGCTTCAATCCACCAGCATGCTGGGACGGCAAGTTTTGGTCCCGGGTGATGCTTTGACGGTGGTCAATCAAAAGGCTTCGGTTTATTTTGATTTGCCTCAAGCCTCCGATTCAACCCAAGTTTTGGTCAAAGACGACAGCGGCAAAGTCCTGCGCACTATGAATGTGGGCACCCAATCCGCGGGCATCCAAACGGTTCAGTGGGACGGTAAAAATGATGCCGGCACCCAACTGGCCGATGGCAGTTACAAGTTCGAAGTGCAGGCGCAAAGAAACGGTGTGGCCCTCGATGCGACCAAGCTGTCTTCGGGACAAGTCCAAAGTGTCTCAATGGGCTCCAGTGGCGCCCGGCTGAATATTCCGTCTTTGGGCAGTTTTGCCATGGCGGATGTGAAAGAAGTGCGCTGATCCCTCGGCGTTGAAAAAATTCAATAAAGAAAAGAAAAAACATGGCTTTTCAAATCGATACATCCAGCATCAACTCGGCTTCCAAGCGGTTGGAAGTCATTGGCAACAACGTCGCCAATGCCAACACGGTGGGTTTCAAAGGCTCAGATTTTGATGATGTTCTGGCCACATCCATGTCGGGCGATGTGGGCACCAAAAAAGCAGGCACTCGTCAAAGCTTCACCCAAGGCAACATCACTGCAAGCAGCAACCCATTGGACGTGGCGATCAGTGGCAAGGGCATGTTCCGTGTTGTCGGTGCCGATGGCGGCGTGGCCTACACCCGCAATGGCCAATTCAAATTGGACAAAAACGGATCGGTCGTGAATGCCACAGGTGACAAATTGACAGGTTTTGGTGTCGACCCCAAAACAGGTTCCATAGTGGCCGGTGTTCCCATTCCATTGACCATCAATCAGACCGATTTGCGACCCATCGCAACCACGGCGGCCACCATGGATTTGACGGTGGATTCGCGTCAACCGGTGATTGACACCGCGGCTGCAGGGTATAGCTTTTCGCTGACGCAGCCCAGCACTTACACCCATTCCACCACCACCACGGTCTATGACAAATTGGGTGTGGCCACTGATGTCCAGACCTACTTCACCAAGACGAGTGCGACCGATTGGGAGGTGCATGCTTCGGTGAACGGACAATTGGTCCAAACGCCTGCCAAGTGGACTTTTTCATTTGGTGCCAATGGTGCTTTGGCCTCTTCAACCCGGACCACCAGCACCGGCGCTTTGAGCATTCCAACCACCAGCACCGGCGCTTTGAGCATTCCAGTCAGCGATGGTTTTGTGAATTTTGATTTCAGCAATGCCACCCAGTTTGGTTCCACCTTCAAAGCCTCTGCTGTGCAAGACGGTTCGGGCATCGGGCAGATGACGGGCTACAAAATTGGCTCAGATGGCGTCATCACCAACCGTTACAGCAATGGCAAAAGTGTGGTCCAGGGCCAGATCACGCTTGCCAACTTCAAGAACCTGGAAGGTTTGAATCCCACTGAAAACAACCAGTGGACCGAATCAGTGGGGTCTGGACCAGCAGTTTTGGGCAAACCCGGCGAATCGGGTACGGGAAGTTTGGAGGCGTCTGCGACCGAAGATGCCAACATCGACCTCACCACTGAAATGATCAAGATGATTTCAGCCCAGCGCGGTTATCAGGCTGCAGCCGAGATGGTCAAGAAGCATGATGAAATCATGCAGACAGTGGTGAACATCGGCCATTGATGCGTGTGCGCATCTGCTAAAGGAGTTGATTCATGGACCGTATGATTTACACCGCCATGTCGGGTGCGGGCGCTGCACTGGATCAACACGCCACAACGGCCCACAACCTGGCCAACGTGGGTACCAGCGGCTTTCGCGCTCAACTCGATGCCATCAAAGCAGCGCCCTTGCCTGGTGCAGGCAACAAAGCGGTCGTCCAAGTCATGGAAGGCGCTCAAAGCAGTGACTTCGTACCCGGTCCGATTCAGCAAACTGCGCGTCCTTTGGACCTGGCTGTTCAGGGTGCAGGATGGTTTGTTGTCAAGGCGAGCGATGGAACCGAGGCTATGACACGCGGTGGGTCTTTTCAGTTGTCCCCCAACGGTGTCTTGCAAACACAAACAGGCTTGACGGTGGTGGGCGAGACGGGTCCTCTGACAATTCCTCCGGATGCCACTGTAACCGTCGCCAAAGACGGAACGGTCAGTGTGTTGATCAATGCAGCCAACCCTGTGGTGTCCAATCCCATTGGCAAATTGAAATTGGCCAATCCACCGTTGGATCAGTTGCAGCGTGGGCAAGATGGTCTTTTCCGACTCCAGAGCGGCAAGTCTCCCACTGCAGCGAACGATGTGGCTTTGATCAGTGGTGCGCTCGAGGGCAGTAACGTCAATGTCGTGGATGCCATGGTCAAGTTGATTGCCTTGGGGCGGCAATTTGATTTGAACATCCAAATGCTCAAAAACGCAGAGTCCAACGAAGCCAAGGCCAGTCAGGTCTTGAACCTCGGCTAACGGTAGTCAATAGATTCAAAGGAAAATCAGATGATTCGCTCTTTGTGGGTGGCCAAAACAGGCTTGGAAGCACAGCAAACGCAAATGGACGTGGTGACCAACAACTTGGCCAACGTCGGTACCAACGGCTTCAAGCGTTCACGTGCGGTGTTTGAAGATTTGTTGTATCAGACGGTTCGTCAGCCAGGTGCTCAGTCTTCACAACAGACACAGTTGCCCACTGGTTTGCAATTGGGCACGGGTGTGCGGGCTGTCTCCACAGAGAAACTGTTCACCCAGGGCAATTTACAGCAAACCGGCAACGACAAAGATGTGGCCATTCAGGGTGCTGGCTTCTTCCAGGTGACCATGCCTGACGGTTCCTTGGCCTACACCCGTGATGGTTCATTCCATGTGGACAGTCAGGGCTTGCTGGTCACGGCCAGCGGCTACGCCTTGTCTCCAGCGATCAATATTCCATTGGACACGCAAACCATCTCGATTGGTCGAGACGGCGTGGTGGGCATCACTCAGCAAGGCAACGTGACACCCACCACCGTGGGGGTGATCCAGCTGGCCAACTTCATGAACCCGGCGGGTCTGGAATCCAGGGGCGAAAACCTGTATGTGGAGACCAATGCTTCGGGGGCACCAGCCGTCAATCAGCCAGGCAGTAATGGCTTGGGACGTCTTTCTCAAGGCTATGTTGAAACCTCCAACGTGAACGTTGTGGAAGAGATGGTCAACATGATTCAGACGCAACGCGCCTATGAAATCAACAGCAAAGCCATCTCTGCTTCGGACCAGATGTTGCAGAAACTCTCACAATTCTGATGGCCATGACTCGTCGTTTCTCAATTTATGTTGCAGGTTTTCTCGGCTTATCCATGCTGCTTGCGGCTTGTACTTCTGTAGAGCCCAGTTCCATCACCAATACTCAGCGAACTGCTCGCGCTAGAGATCAAGCGCCTGTTGCAGCTGTCAATGGCACCATCTTTAACAATGAGACGTTTCGTCCGATGTTTGAGGATCGTAGGGCTCGTTCTGTAGGGGATCTCATCACCATTTTGATCAGTGAAAAAGCTTCTGCAGACAACAAGGCCGAGAACAACTCTGTCAAGGTTGGCAGCATTAACGGTCGGGTGTCCTCTTTGCCCGGTTTGCCAACAGATATCAACAGTTTCCTGGCCGGTCACTTGACAACGCAAGCCAACGGAAACAGTCAATTCAATACCAAAGCAGCCGGCACCGCAAGTTACACATTCTTGAGCACATTGGGCGTCACGGTGATCGATGTCTTGCCCAATGGCAATTTGGTGGTCAGTGGCGAAAAGCAGATTGGCTTGGACAAAGGGATTGAGTTCATCCGATTTTCCGGGGTGATCAACCCCAATGCCATTGGTCAAGGCAACATCATTTCATCGAGCCAAGTGGCAGACGCACGCATTGAATACAGAACCAACACGCAAGTGGACCGTTCTCAATTGGCGACCATGCTCAACAGGTTCTTCTACAGCGTCATGCCGCTTTGATGCAGATCCACACTCTACTGCCCATGTTTTCTTCATTGCGCGTTCTACTGGCATTTCTGATGATGGCCCTGACTCTGCCTGTTTCGGCAGAGCGTTTGAAGGAGCTTGTCTCTATTCAAGGCGTTCGTCAAAACCAGTTGATCGGCTACGGCTTGGTGGTCGGTCTGGATGGCACGGGTGATCAGTCACCGTTTACCGTTCAGAGCGTGGTCACCATGTTGCAGCAGTTGGGTGTGAACCTGCCGCCCGGTGTGAGTTTGCAGGCCAAGAACGTCGCCGGTGTCGTGGTCACAGCCTCCATGCCCGCTTTCACCCAGCCCGGTCAAACCCTCGATGTCACTGTGTCCTCCTTGGGCAGCTCCAAGAGCTTGCGAGGCGGAACACTCTTGATGACGCCTCTCAAGGGTGCAGATGGTCAGATTTATGCCATCGCTCAAGGGAACGTCTTGGTGGGGGGCGCTGGTGCTTCAGGTCCTGGAGGGGGCAAAGCCCAAATCAACCATTTGAGCGCTGGTCGCATCAGCGCAGGTGCCACAGTGGAAAAAGAAATTGCCACTGCACTGGGTCAGGGTGACTTTGTGGTGCTGGAATTGCGTGAGAGCGATTTCAATACAGTCAGTCGGATCGTTGAAACCATCAATAACCGATATGGCGGAGGGACGGCCTCGGCTCAAAACGGGAGGGTGATTTACGTCAAGGCACCCTCATCGCAAGATGAACGAGTGAGCTTTTTGGGTGATCTGGAACTTATACAGGTCCGATCTTCTCCCATGCAAGCCAAAGTCGTTTTGAATGGCCGTACGGGCTCCATCGTGATGAACCAGTCCGTGATGATCGATACCTGCGCCGTCGCGCACGGTGCTTTGTCGATTGTGGTCACCGCACAAAATACAGTCAGCCAACCCAATGCTCTGTCACAAGGGCAAACCGTGGTGGCTCAAAACAGTTCTGTGGAAATTCAGAAAGAAACAGCACAGCTCGTACAGATCCAAAACGGTGTGTTGTTGTCAGATGTGGTCAAGGGTTTGAACACACTTGGCGTTTCGCCGCAAGACTTGCTGGCCATTTTGCAAGCCATGAAGGCTGCGGGTGCCCTGCGTGCTGAAATCGAAGTCATCTGATGGATTGCGACCATGAGCATTCCAGCACCAGATAACCAAGCCCCCCTGGCCATGGATGTTCAGGCGCTGGGTCGTCTGAAGCAGGCGGCCAAAGCGCAATCGCCTGCGGCCTTGAAAGAGACGGCACAGCAGTTTGAGGCATTGTTCATCAACATGATGCTCAAAAGCATGCGACAAGCCAGTCCACAAGGAGGCCTGACAGAAAGCTCGGATGGGCAACTCTACACATCCATGTTGGACCAGCAGCTCAGTCAAGTCATGGCTAAACGAGGCATGGGTTTGGCCGACATGATGTTGCGCCAGCTCAGTGCAACGTCTTTGCCACAGGCTGCAGCTGATCCTGTCTCAAAAGCCGAGGTAACGTCGCAGCCCGCCACCAGTCCGGTGGCTTCCAGCGTGGCCAAGCCCATGTCTGGAACCAGCTTGGTCGATGAGTTTCGCCAAAACATGCGTGGCCCAGCTGAAGCGGCGGCGCGCATGACTGGTTTACCGCCCGAATTCATCATGGGTCAGGCTGCATTGGAAAGTGGCTGGGGCAAACGCGAAATTCTGGGTCCACAAGGACAGAACAGTTTCAATCTGTTTGGGATCAAGGCCAGTTCAAGCTGGAAAGGTGCGACTGTGGATGTCACGACCACAGAGTATGTGGATGGCGCACCGCGCAAAGTGATGGCCAAATTCCGCGCCTACGACTCCTATGACCAGGCCTTTGAAGACTACGCCCGTTTGCTGACCCAGTCCAAGCGTTATGAAGGTGTCTTGGCCAATGGCCAGAGTCTGGCCGGGTTTGCGCAAGGCATGCAATCTGCAGGTTATGCCACCGACCCCGCTTATGCGGCCAAATTGACACGCATCATTCAGAAAAACCTTCTTTCTTAATCAGATGAACTGCGGGACTCATGTTTTTTTGAAATTGTCCGTAAACAGCTGTATCTGCCATAAAAGAAGATTTTTGTATGCCTAACATATTCACAATTGGACAAAGTGCCTTGTCTGCTGCCCAAGCGGGCATCAACACGGCCGGGCAAAACATCGCCAATGCTTCGACAGTGGGTTACAGCCGTCAGACTGTTGTTCAGACGGCTGCCACACCGCAGGCTTTGGGCTATGGTTTCATTGGGCAGGGCACGCAAGTTGTCGATGTTCAGCGCAACTACAACGACTACCTCGGCACACAAGTCCTGGCCGCCAATTCGGCCAGCAGCCAGCTTGAGACGCAGCACACGCAAGCTTCTCTGATTGACAACATGCTGGCGGACCCCTCAGCGGGTTTGTCTCCGGCCATGCAGTCTTTGTTTGGCAGCTTGCAAGAAATGTCCGCGTCTCCTTCTGACGTTGCAACGCGGCAAATGTTTTTGTCCAATGCCCAATCCTTGGTGTCACGCTTTCATGATGTGGGCGAGCGCTTGGACAACATCCGTCAAGGATTGAATCTGCAGATCACCAGTGGTGTTCAATCCATCAACGCCGCATCTCAGCAGTTGGCCTCATTGAATTTGGCCATTGACAGTGCGCAAGGTGTTGCTGGCGGCAAAGCCAGCAACGACCTGTTGGACCAACGCAACCAAGTCCTGTTGGATCTGAGCAAGCAAGTCAAAGTCACAGTCAGTGAGCAAAACGGTCAATACAGTGTCTTCATTGGCAATGGACAACCATTGGTGGTGGGCGGACAAGCCCACGCATTGAAAGTGCTGCCGTCGCCAACCGATACCACTCGCCTGGAGGTGGCCTACGACACATCGGGTCAAAAGTCCATCATGTCCTCCAACAACTTGGCAGGCGGCATCTTAGGCGGCTTGTTGGAGTTTCGGTCGCAAATCCTCGAACCCACCCAAAACGAGTTGGGGCGGATCGCCCTGGCTTTGGGCAGCCAATTCAACAGCATCAACGCACAAGGTGCCACGCCCTCGGGTGCGACAGGTGGCAATATTTTCTCTCTGCCCCCAATGACCGTGGCCCCCAATTCGGCCAACACCGGTACGGCCAGTTTGTCGGCGACTTTGGCCAACGTGTCCAAACTGACAACCAGCGACTACCGTTTGCAGCGCGTGGATTCCAAGTTCGTGTTGTCGCGCAGCAGTGACAATGTGATTTTGAAATCTTCTGCAGACTTCACAGAAATTCAGGCTGCGGCCACGGAACAAGGTTTCGCCTTGGCTTCCACGGGGCTGATGAAAGATGGGGACGAATTCAAAATTTCACCCACAGCGCAAGTGGCCAGCCGAATTGAAGTCGCCTTGTCTAGCGTCAATGGCATTGCTGCGGCGGCCACTGCCCAAAGCCCTGGTGACAACAGCAACATCTTGAAGATGCTCGACTTGCAGACGGCCAAAGTGCTGGATGGCGGCAATCAAAGTTTGCAGTCTGCCTATGCCCAAACGGTCAGCCGCATCGGCAGCAAGACCCACGAACTTGACGTCACCAGCACCTCTGCGCAGCAAATACTGACGCAAGCACAGCGTGCCGTACAAGATGTCTCTGGCGTAAACCTGGATGAAGAAGCGGCCAATTTGTTGAGGTACCAGCAAGCTTATCAAGCGGCAGGTAAAGTGATGCAAATTGCCAAACAGATGTTCGACAGCCTGTTGCAAATGAATTGATGAATCAAAGGTGTGACCATGCGTATCAGTACCAATACCATTTTTGATGGTGGAAGCGCCCGGCTGACCAATTTGCAGTCCAAGATGGACCGCATCGCACAGCAGGTGTCGACCGGACGGAGAATTTTGAATCCCTCGGATGACCCTGTTGCTGCCGCAAGAAGCTTGCAAACTCAACAAGCGGCATCGATCAATGACCAGTTCACCAAGAACCGCTTGGGCGTCAAAAACACACTGAGCATTGCTGAAGGCACGATGGGCAGCATGGTGGACACCCTGCAAAGTGTTCACGAGCAAATCATCAACGCGGGCAATGGAGCGCTGTCGGATGAAGACCGCAGCTACATCGCGAACACGCTGCAAGGTCAACTGGACCAACTGGTTTCATTGGCCAATTCCACCGACGGGGCTGGCAACTACGTGTTTGCTGGCCATCAAACCGATAACCCGCCCTACAAGACTGTGGTGGATACCAACGGCGTCTCCACCATCCAATACAACGGTGACGCTGGCCAACGCTTGGTGCAAGTGGACACGGGGCGCAAGATGCCCGTCAATTTTGCCGGCGATCAATTGTTTCCCAAGTATCCGCAAGGTCAGGCAGACGGGAAAGACGTTTTCAAAGTGCTGCAAGAAACGATCAAAGTCCTGCAGACGCCGGGCCTCAGTTCTGCAGTCCGTCAAGCGCAACTGACCAGTGCTGGTAGCAGTTTTGACCGCACATTGCAGGCTGTCAGCGATCAGCGCTCCATGGTTGGCGTACAACTGCAGCAATTGGACAGTTTGGACAGCGTTGGTTCGGATCGCGCCAACAATTACGCGCAGACGTTGTCGGCGCTCCAGGATCTGGACTACAACCAAGCATTGTCGGACCTCAGTCGCCAGCAACTTGCATTGCAAGCCGCGCAGAAGTCATTCCAGCAGACCAGCAGTTTGAGTCTCTTCAATTACATCAATTGAGGCTATGGCCATTGGATGGCAGGCCGCTTTTTTAACTTTCTTTCAACACTTATCCCAAACACTCAATGAAATCCTCCATCGGTGAACGCGCACAAAAAAACCCACGTGCTGAGCTAGGTGACAAAATTTTATTGATAGCTGTGGCACTGAGTGCTTTGGCTGCCGTGGGCTTGGCTTACATCTACCACCACAGTGCCATCGCCTTCATCATCACGGCGGCACTCGCAGGCTTGGGGCTGCTGGCCAGTGGCGCCATGAAAGGCACGTTGACATCACGCATGCTGTTGACTTTTGCCCTGACGGGCTTGGTCATCATGCACATTCAGTTGGCGCACGGTGTCATCGAATACCACTTTGGTGTGTTCGTATCTTTGGCCTTGGTGATGGTTTACCTCGACTGGCGTCCCATCGTGTTCGCGGCTGGCATTTACGCGGTACACCACATCGTGTTTGACCGCATGATGGCGGCAGGCTTTGGCGTTTACTGCTTGCCTGAAGCAGATTTCGCAACCATCATCTTGCATGCCACGTATGTGATCATCCAGACAGGCTTGGAAGTGACCTTGGTCATCGGCATGAACAAAGCCATCATGGAAGGACAAGAGCTTCAGCAATTGGTGGGCAAAGTCAACCAAAGCCATGGCATTGACTTGAATGTGCAGGATGTGGTGACCACGACTGAGTTGGCCAACACGCTGAAAATGGCTCTGACCAGGATGCATAACGCTGTTCAAACGGTTCATTCCACCGTCACCAGCATCCGACTGGCCAGTGAAGACATTGGGCAAGGCACCAAGCAACTGAGCGAGCGCACCGAGAGCTCAGCCAGCGGTTTGGAGCAGACTGCAGCCAGCATGCAGGAATTGACCGTCACGGTACGTCAAACCACCGATGCGTCGGAGCAAGCACGCAAAATGGCGGCAGAAAATGCCCAGGTCGCGCAGCAAGGCGGCGAAGCGGTCAACCGTGTCGTCAGCACCATGGATGACATCAACCAAAGCAGTCAAAAGATCAACGACATCATCGGCGTGATCGATGGCATCGCCTTCCAGACCAACATCCTGGCTTTGAATGCCGCAGTGGAAGCTGCCAGAGCAGGCGAGCAGGGACGTGGCTTTGCGGTGGTTGCCACCGAGGTGCGCAGCCTGGCTCAGCGCAGTGCGACTGCTGCCAAGGAAATCAAAGAGCTCATTGGCACCAGTGTGGAAAAAGTGCAAGACGGCACGCGCCTGGTTCAATCTGCAGGCGAGACGATTGACCAGGTGGTCGCCAATGCGGCCAAGGTCAGCACTTTGATCTCTGAAATTTCACGTGCATCGGCTGAGCAATCCAACGGGATTGGACAGATCAACGATGCGATCGTGCAACTGGACGAAGCCACACGGCGCAATGCAGACATGGTCGATCAGTCGCTGGAGGCCTCGCAAAGTCTGCACGACCAAGCTGAAGAATTGGCCAACGCTGTCGCCTTGTTCAAGGTCTGATCCTCAGAGGGCTCGGGTGATGGTTTGAATCATCTGAATGCCCTCTCTCAGCAATTTCAGTATCGGTTCATTCCAATAAGGCAGGCACAGACCAATCATCACGATGCCTGTGCTCAAAGTGAGCGGAAAGCCGATGCTGAATAAATTCAGCTGAGGCGCAGCCCGGGTCAAAACACCCAGCGCCATGTTCACGATCAAAAGCGCGGTGACCACGGGCAGAGACAGTTGAACACCGATTGCAAACATGTGGGCACCCCACAGGGCCAGCTGCTTGAAAAAGCCTTTGTCCATGCTCTCCAGCGCGACGGGCAAGCTCTGAAAGCTTTGGATCAGCACCTCGAGGAACAGCAAATGCAAATTGGCGCTCAAGGTCAGCAAGACGGTGAGCATGGACAACAATTGACTGACCGCCGAGCTTCTGCCCTGAGACATCGGATCGAATTGGGTGGCAAAGCTCAAACCCATGGTGGAGCCGATCAATTCACCCGCCATTTCAACGCCCGTGAACACGATGCGCCAAGAAAAACCGATCCCGATGCCGATCAAAAACTCATTGATCAAAATCAGCAGGCCAGTCCAGGACAAAGGATCTTGATCGGGCATGGCCGGGAGCTGCGGGGCCACAATCAAGGTCAACATGACACCCATGCCAATGCGCACAGTCACCGGAATACTTCGGTTGCTGAAAATGGGAGCGCTGCTCATCACACCCAAGATTCTCACCAAGGGCCATAAAAAAGCGCCCAACCAAGCCAGCAGCTGCGAAGAGGTGATGGTCAACATCTCAGGCGTAACCGCTCAGTCAAGTCACCAAGTTGGGAATATTGACCAGCACTTGCCGCAGGTAGTCGGTCATGGTGGTGAGCATCCAGGGGCCGGCCAAGACCAAGGTCGCCAAAATGCCCAGCAATTTGGGAATGAACGAGAGGGTTTGTTCATTGATCTGTGTGGCCGCTTGAAAAATGCTCACCAGCAAACCCACCACCAAGGCTACACCCAGCAAAGGCGCCGCCATCATGACGGTGACTTCAATGGCTTCACGCCCCATGATCATCACTGAATCTGGTGTCATGACATCATCCAAAACTTTGCGCCAAAGACCCGAGCAACAACTGCCATCCGTCTACCAAGACGAAGAGCATCAGCTTGAATGGCAAGGCCACGATGGCCGGAGAGATCATCATCATGCCCATCGCCATGAGCACACTGGCGATCACCATGTCGATGATCAAGAACGGAATGAAAATCGCAAAACCAATTTGAAAAGCGGTTTTCAATTCACTGGTGACAAATGCGGGAACCAGAACCTGAAAAGAAATGTCTTCAGGTTTGTCCAGTGCGGGGGCGTTGGCGAGCTTGTTGAACATCGCCACATCGGCTTCTCGCGTTTGCTTGAGCATGAACTGTTTGAGTGGCTTGCTGCCAATCTCCAGGGCTTCAACCATCGAGATTTTTTTGGCTGCCAGCGGCTGGTAGGCATCTGTATAGATGTTCTCCAGCGTTGGACCCATGATAAAAAAGCTCAAGAAAAGTGCCAAACCAACCAGTACCTGGTTGGGAGGCGTTGATTGTGTACCCATGGCCATGCGGAGCAAGGACAGCACGATGATGATCCGCGTGAAGCTGGTCATCATCAGCAAGATCGCTGGCAAGAACGTCAGCGAGGTCATGAAGATCAACAGCTCAAGTTCCAAGCTGTAAGTCTGGCCGCCCGCCGATTTGGCAATGCTCAATCCAGCAATGCCTTGAGCATGGCTGTAAAAAGAGATGAACAGCAACACCGTGGCCGTGTACGCTCGCGCGATCAAGGACCGCGGTATCTTCATGCGAATGCGTTCAAAGGCCATGGCTTTTGTCGAGTTGCTGCTTGAGCCAGGAAGTGCTCTCTTCGTTTGGAGCTGTTGGTGCTGGCTCACCATTTGTGGGCAAGACCTCAGCAGGGGTGGAACTGGCAAGGTGGGTCAAAAAACGAACCTGCCCTGGACCCACGCCAATCAACATCGGCTGGCCATCGGCCTCCAGCAAGATGACTTTTTCACGCTGCCCGACCATGACCGACGCCCGTATTTGCAAGCTGGAGCGGTTCAGCGGTTGCTGTTTCTGCAGGCGTTGCAACAGTTTGTAGGCGACAAAGATCAAGCCCAAAACCAAAAGCAACGACAAAGTGACTTGGATGAAATTGAACATCACCGGTTGAGTTTCTTGATGCGATCTGCGGGGCTGATGATGTCCGTCAAGCGAATGCCGAATTTGTCATTCACGACAACCACCTCACCTTGAGCGATCAGGCAGCCATTGATCAGGACATCCATCGGCTCACCGGCCAGGC
>Ga0228700_1001228_pt1 | contig 17470 bp, 23 predicted proteins | sample McNCre317_Aug_MG_FD_178019 | JGI IMG/M metagenome (GOLD analysis project Ga0228700, IMG submission 178019) | Freshwater microbial communities from McNutts Creek, Athens, Georgia, United States - 3-17_Aug_MG | ecosystem: Environmental > Aquatic > Freshwater > Creek | place: USA: Georgia...
GAAGTACGTCCGGCTGTTTGTGGAGTACCTGCTGCAGCACCGGCGGTTTGTTGAGGGGGCGTTTGCCGCCATCGGCGCGGCGATCCTGTACTTCGTCGTCCCTGCGGCCATCCAAGGCGCAATCGCTGTGTGGGCGATGATCGCCCCCTTCGCTCTCGTCGCGGCGGCGGTGATCGCAGCCGGGGCCGCCTTCGCGCTGCTGTATGACGACGTGATGAACTTCGTCGACGGCAATGACTCGCTCATTGGTCAGGTGTTACAACGCTGGCCGGTGATCGGGGACATCGCGCGCGGCATCTGGGCGGCGCTCAAAGAACTTTGGGCCGGGGCGGTGCAGGTCTTTGAGTTCTTCGTCGACATGTGGGACGACCCGCAGGCGGCATTCGAGCGGTTCCTAAACTTCATCCTCAACGGCGTGAAGTCGATCCTGTCGGCAATCCCCGGCGTGGCGAAGGCTTTGGAGTTCTTGGGCGGCGGGGCGCAAATGGAGGCCCTCGCGGCCGGCCAGCAGCAGCTCGGTGCGGCCTCGGCCTCGGGGCTCGCCTCGCAAACTTCAACCAGCATCAGCACGCGCACCACCAGCCGATCGACGAGCGTACAAGTCGGCCAGGTCAACGTGCAGACCCAGGCCACGGACGCGGCCGGGATCTCGAAGGCCATCGGCGGCAGCATGGAAACCCAGATGCGGCAGGCCGTAAATAATTTTGATGATGGCGTTTTGGCTTAATCGATATTGTTTTTGTAGTATTTGCGACCCGTTTCTTTGCGACGATCTGGATTTTCTTCTAAGTATCTTGCCGCTCTGAAAGCGTGGCATTCGACGCAAGTTCCCGTGCCTGCGTACCGTTCGGCAACGTGCCCGCGCAGGCATGGCTTTCCGGTAAAGTAGCGTAGCCGCCCTTCTCGGCGGGCCTGACCATAGGTGACGATTTCCATGCCCGCATTTTTGCATACTTTCGATGACGGGGTGCTCGCGTGAACGACTTCCCGACCAACGCGCAGGACGTGGTCGCTGTCCTCGATTCCTCGTTCGCTCAAGTGTTCCCGGACGCGAGGGCCCTGAAGGTGTCGATCTCTCGTGCGTCCAAGGCGATGGAGCACCCCCTAGAGACCGGCGCGACGATCACTGACCACCGGATCATTCTGCCGGTCACCGCCGAGCTGTCCGTCGTCATCGCATCGGAGGACTTTCGGGCCGTCTATCAGCAGATCGGCGAACTGTTTCGCCGGGGCGAACTGCTAACGGTCCAAACCCGTGTCGAGTCCTTCCCGAGCATGCTGATCGAGAAGATGCCGCACGAGGAATCGGCCGACATGATCGACGGCGTGGCCCTCGCGCTGACGCTGAAAGAGGCCAAGTTCGTGACGCCGCAGTTCTCCACGCTGCCGCCCTCGAAAGTCGCGCGACCAAAGGATTCGGACACGGTCAAGCGCGGCCAGCAGCAGCCGACCGAATCCGCGAAGCAGGGCTCGATCTTGTCGGGGTGGTTCAAATGATCGACATCGGGATCGCGGCGGTCGCAAACCAAACGTTTTTCGTGCAGCTCGAAGAGGTGCCCTACGCGGTCACCCTGCACGCGGCCGACAATGTGGTCGCGGCCACAATCTCGCGAGATGACGAGACGTTGCTCACGGGGGCTCGCGTGACGCCGGGCATGCCGCTGCTGCCCTACCGCTACCAAGAGCGCGGCAATTTTCTGTTGCTGACGAACGAGGGGGATCTGCCCGACTTCACGCAGTTCGGTGTGACGCAGTTCCTCGTCTACCTGACCGCCGCCGAGCTGGCCACACTGAGGGCGTGATCGTGGCCGAGCTAGACCCCCGGCTGCTGCGGATCAGCATCGAAATCAACGGGCAACTGAAGAGCTACGAAGACCTCGACATGAGTGCGAGCGGCACGAAGTTCGCCAACGCCAACCAAAACGAGTGCGAGGTGAAAATCTCGAACCTCGACAAGGCCACGCGCGACTACCTGCTGACCGAGACGAGCCCTTTCAACCGAGCCAAGACCCGCAAGCTCTTGCGCGTGGAAGCCGGCCGCGTCAGCACCGGCTACTCGCTCGTCTTTCAGGGCGACATCACGAACGCGGTCGGGGCCCAGCCGCCCGACATCACGCTGACGATCAAGGCCGCGACGGGCGACTACGCGAAGGGTCAGATCGTCAGCCGCTCGCAGGCCGGCGTCGTGCCGCTGCGCAACGTTGCGGCGCGCGTGGCGCAAGACCTGGGCCTGTCCCTGAGCTTCCAGGCGTCGGCAAAGCAAGTCTCGAACTACTCATTCACGGGCAGCGCAGCTAAACAGGTCGGCCAGGTCGGCCAGCTTGCCCGCGTCAATGCCTACGTGGACGACGGGGCGCTCGTGGTCAAGGACTGGAACGTCCCCCTCAAAGACCGCGTGCGCGAGGTCAATCTCGACACCGGCATGGTCGGCATCCCCGAATTCACCGAAACCGGGATCAAGGTCAAGCTGCTGTTTGACAATCAGACCGTACTGGGCGGCGCGCTGCGCGTGACCTCCCGGCTCAACCCGGCCGCGAACGGCCTCTATACTGTCGCGAAGCTGGGATTCGAGCTTGCCAGCCGCGACACCCCCTTTTACTACATCGCCGAAGCGGTGAGAGCATCCAATGGCTGACCCCCACGCAACCCCCTCGCGCGACCCTGCCGACGACGGCTCGCTGCTGGGCATGGCGCGGGCGATCCTCGACAAGTTCCTGCAAGGCGTGGACGACATGCTGCCGGCCCGCGTGGTGACCTATGACCGGGCGAAGAACCGCGCGACTGTGGTGCCGCTGGTCAAGGTGCTGACGACCGACAACCGCCAGGTGCGGCGGGCCCAGATTGCAAGCGTGCCCGTGATGCAGTTCGGCGGCGGCGGCGCGGTGCTGTCGCTCAACCTGCGACCGGGGGACCTGGGGTGGATCAAGGCCAACGACCGGGATATCTCGATCGTCATGCAGAGCTACACCGACAACGCCCCGAACACCTTGCGCAAGCACTCGTTTCAGGACGCCGTTTTCATCCCCGACGTGATGCACGGCATTGTCACGGTCGGCGAGGACGCCACGAACGCGGTGCTGCAGACGCTCGACGGCACGGTGCGCGTGGCGATCTGGCCGGACCGTGTCAAGCTCTCAGCGGGGGCCTTGAGCGTCACCATCGGTCCGGCCGCGATCGACGTCGTCGGCCCGGTCAACTTCCACAACACGGTGCGCGTCGACGGGCACTCGACGCTGGTCGGCGGGGCCACGATTGGCGGCGTCCCATTCGGGACGCACAAGCACACTGGCGTGCAGCCGGGCGGCGGCACCTCGGGAGGGCCCACGGCATGACGCGTACGCTTGCCGTGGGCGCGAACAACGACATTTTCGTCGGCCCTGACGGGGCGCTTGCCATTGCGACCGCTCGCGAGGCGGTGTTGCACTGCTGCGCCCAGGCCGCGAAAACGCAGCTCGGCGAAATGATCTATGCCGTCGATCAGGGCCTGCCGAATTTTGAGGCGGTATGGAACGGGGCCCCGAATACCAGCCTCTTTGAAGCGTACTTGCGGCGAACCCTGCAAGACGTGCCCGACGTGACCGGCGTCGACTCGGTGACAATCGACGCAACCGGTGGCGCGCTGACCTACATCGCCACCATCAAGACGATCTACGGCCCGGGGGCGATCAATGGCAGCGTATGACTACATCAACGAGACGGGCACGATCGTTCCGGACACCTCGACGCTTCTTGTTGAGGTCGAAAACGAGTTCAAGACCGCACTGGGCGCAGATCTCGTCACCGCACCGAACACGCCGCAAGGCGCGCTGATCACGGCCGAGGTGATCGCCCGCGCGGGGGTCGCCGCGAACAATGCCAAGCTCGCGAATCAGATCAACCCGAACCTCGCGGGCGGCACGTTCCTCGACGCGATCTGGGCCTTGACGGGCGGCCAGCGCCTCGCCGCGACCCGTTCGGTTGTGCCGGGCGTCGTGTTGACCGGATTGCCCGGCACGGTCATCCCCAGCGGCTCGCAAGCGTCGATTGCCGACGGCACCCTCTTCGAGAGCGTGTCGGGTGTCGTGCTGGATTCCCTGGGCGCGGCCGTCGTGGACTTTCAGGCGATCGATACCGGTCCGATCTCGGTCAACCCCGGGGCCTTGAATCAAGTCGTGACGGGGATCCTCGGATGGGACGGCGTCACGAACCCGACGGCGGCCACGCTCGGGCGGGATCAAGAAAGCGACCTCGCCTCTCGTCAACGGCGGCGCAATACCCTGAGCCTGCAAAACGTCGCGCTGCCGGCGGCCATCACCTCGGCCCTCTATGACACGCCGAACGTTCGATCGCTGACCTTTCGCGAGAACGTGACCGGCTCGACTCAAGTCATTGACGGCGTGACGCTGGTCGAGCATTCGATCTTCGTCTGCGTGGACGGTGGGACCGATCTTGATGTCGCGAAAACGTTGCTCGCAAACAAGTCCCTCGGCTGCGACTGGAACGGCTCGACGGTCGTCAACGTCACCGACGCCGCGAGCGGTCAGGTCTACCCCGTGCGGTTCTCTCGGCCGGCTGTCGTCAACGTCGCGGCCCGGGTGACGGTGCGCAATACGGGCTCGCTGATCGATGTTGTGCCGGCAGTGCGTAAGGCGATCACGGATTTCGCGGCCGGGTTGCTCGAAGGCGAGGCGGGCTTTGTGGTGGGCGGCAGCGTGTCGCCCTTCGAGCTGGGCGGGGCAGTGGCGCGTGAGGTGCCGGGCGTCTACGTGAAGCTCTGCGAAGTCGCCTTGACCTCCACACTCGCATTTTCGACGAACGAGATCCCGATCGGCCTAGAGCAAATCGCGGCGATTCTCTCGGCGAATATTCAAGTGATCGTGCTATGAAAATTCAAGCCTTCGATTTCTCGCTGAATCTACTGCGGGCGATGCTCTGGCAGTATAACGACGCGCCTCGGCTGGAATCGCTGGTTACTCAAAAGCAAGAATGGTTCAATATTGAGAATCAAGGCTTTTGGGAGGACTGGCAGCGCGACGTTTTCGATTTGCGCACCGCGAATGCGTTCGGCCTGAGCGTGTGGGCGATCATCCTCGATATGCCGCTGACGGTTGACTCGGGCGCGCTGCCGGGCGAAGAGCGTCTGATTTTCGGGTTTGCCTCGGACGATGAAAACTTCAGTCACGGCAACTTCGCGCCCTGGGTGTCGCTCCCGCTGACCGTCGAGCAAGCTCGCTTGATCCTGCGCCTACGCTACTTCCAGCTCGTGACGCGCGGCACGGTGCCCGAGATCAACGAATATTTCGCGGCCCTGTTCGGCGACCAAGGCTCGGCCTACGTGGTTGACGGCCGCAACATGACGGCGCGTTACGTCTTCGGCTTCGCCCTCTCGCCCGACCTACAACAGGTCTTGTCGCTCTTCGATCTCTTGCCCCGGCCGGCGGGCGTCTTCGTCGATTACGTGGTCATCCCCGACACGACAAATTGGGGGTTCGGCCGCTATCATCTGAACTTCAATAACGGGAATTTCCATGCTTAAATTTCTGCGCATCCCCTTCGGGCAATCCGGCGATCGCGCGACCGTTCCCGATGCACCGGACGTTAGCGGTAGCGTCAGCTACACGAGCGGTTACGGTGTTGACTATGCTCGCGCCAAGACCGACCCGCTCTCGAAGAACATCGAACGCGAGAAGATGAATCAGGTGTTCTTCGACGCGACAGCTGCGATCGGAGAGCTTCAGTCGCAGGGCGTCCCTGACTTCATCACGACCGCGCTCAATGGCGGCACGCCCTTCGGCTATGCGAAAAATTCGGTTGTCAAATACAGCGACGGCAACCTCTACATTTCTCTGGTTGCCGCAAATACTGCGCTCCCGACGGACGCTTCGAAGTGGGTCCGCTATGACGCGCTGCTCGCCTTCGACGGCGTGGGCGCGGTCGATATCTGCGACCAAAACAAGCCGATGGCCGACTACACCGCGCTTCGTGCTTACACGGGCCGGGCCCTGGGCGTGCGCGTCACTTCGACGGGGGTCGCTGGGTTCTTCGCTCGCTCGTTGACGGACACCACAACGGCCGACAACGGCGGCACGGTGATCGTGGACGCCGCTGGCCGCCGCTGGTTCCGCGTCTGGGCTGGCAATGCGAACGTGATGTGGTTCGGCGCGAAGGGTCAGAACAGCGATGACACCGCCGCGTTTCAGGCAGCGCTCGACAACATCCTGAACGGCACGATCGAGGTGCCGGTCGGCATCTACGCAATCCTGAACACGCTCGAAATTCGATATGACAACAGCCGCGCGAGCTGCAATCTGATCGGCGCGGGCTATGGCGCTACCCTGCTCTGGAAGGGGGCGGCAAACTCCCGGATGATTCGCGTCCAGGGTACGACGGTCAACGCCGGCACGTTCGCGCGCACTCGAATCGAAGGACTCTATTTCAAGAACGACGTACCGACGGCCGGAATGATCGGCATTCAGCTCGGCAGCATTGGAAGCGCGCTCGGGGCGACGGCCGGCGTTCAAAACGTCAATATTCAATTCAACCGTTTTGATTATTTCGATATCGGTGTTCACACCGAATATGAAAGCGACGGCATTGTCGTTCAAGATAACGTCTTTTTCGAATACAACCTCTACGGCATCCACAACGCCGGTAGCGCTTGCTTCCGCGCGTTGCACAACTATTGCCAAATGGGCCAGCCGGGATCGATCGGTATCTATTCGGAGTATTCGAATAGCCATATCTGCAACAATCTGATTCAAAGCACGAACGCGGGCGTCGTCGGCGGCGTGCAAGTGAAGAATGTCGCGGGCTTCCAGATTGAGAACAACTATATCGAGCATGCTTTCGGCGGCACGCAGTTTGCTATTTACGCTCTCAACTCTTCGGCGGGATACATCGGCAGCAACTCGATCCAAGGTTTCCGGGGCTCCGACCTGATCGTCATCGACGGCACCTCAAAGAACATCAATATCGGGCCGCAGACGCACGGCTTCTTTGCCGCGCCGGTTCTCAGCCTGATCAAGCTATTGCCCGGGGCGACGAACGTCAACGTCTTGGCGAACCAGGAAACGACCGGCGCAGTGACGACGTTTCTCGGTACGGGCTATGGCTTCGTCTATCGGGATGGGAACCTCATGGTCGGCATTCCGCAGTACGCGACCATTCCGAATGCAGGTATCGCGATGGCGGGTTCCGGCGTGCTCAATATCGGCAATGCTGCCGCTTCGTCTGGCTGGGGATTTATGACCTTCGGCCGGGCCGGTGTGAATATCGGCGGCGTCACCCAGACGGGCACGACCGGCGTCGCCTATAACACCTCGTCGGACTATCGGCTGAAGGAAATCGACGGGCCAATCTCGAATGCGCGGGATTTCATCATGGCGTTGAAGCCATGCGAGGGCCGCTGGCGCGCTGACGGCTCGCCCTTTGCTGGTTTCCTCGCCCATGAATTCCAGGCTGTCAGCCCCTCGTCGGTCGTGGGCGAAAAAGACGCGGTCGACGAAAATGGAAGCCCGATCTATCAGGCCATGCAAGCCAGCAGCCCCGAGGCGATCGCGAACATCGTCGCGCTGCTGCAAGAGCATGTGACAATTCTTGCCGAGCTAAAAACAAAGTTGGGGAATTGAATGGCTGACGTGAGCATGGCGGCAACGACTGCCGCAGCGGGCGCAGGGATCACGGTGCTCGGTGTGTCGACCGGACTCGACCCTGCGCTGCTGCTGGCGGGCTTCGCGGGGGGCGTCTGGGCCCAGAGCTATGCGCCGCCCGCCCACTGGCTGCAACGCCTCGCCGCGACTGCGCTCGCCGCGATCCTGGCTGGCTACTTCACGCCGGCCGCTGCCGTCATGATCTCGGCGTCGGACACGATCAAGGGTGCACTGCCGGGCCATGCCCTGCAACTTCCGGTTGCCGTTTTGGTCGGCCTGCTGGTGCAGCGGGTGCTCGGGCCTGCGATCATGCGGCTTGCCCGCAAAAAGTCGGAGGACTTGACGAAATGAGCGCCCACGTTCTGCAAGCGGTGACCCTGCTGGCTTCGCTGGTGATCTTTTTCCGCGTCGAACCGGCTGTCAATCTGATGGGCCGCGCCTGCCGCCTACCGGTGCGCGTGGCCTTCTGGACGCTGTCCGTGGGCTCGGCGTGGCTGGTGCTCTCGATCACCCAGGGCTACCGGCCGTCGCTGCCAGTCACGCTAACTATCTGCGGGATTGCCGTGCTGCTGGTGACCGAGCGCCGCGTGCGTGGCCTACTGCGCGCCCCCGAGCACGTCTTGCGCGATCGGAGGGCTCGCCCATGACCCCGCAACAGCTCGCTATCTGCACGGGCTGCAAGTCCGTCGCGCTGGCCGAGAGCTGGCTGCGCTATCTCGCCCCGGCGATGTCGCTATACAGCATCGATACGCCCGCACGGCGGGCCTATTTTCTGGCCCAGATCGGCCACGAGTCGGGCGGCCTGCGCTACACGTCCGAGCTTTGGGGTCCGACGCCCGCGCAGTCGCGCTACGAGGGGCGCGCGGACCTGGGCAACACGCGGCCGGGCGACGGCGCACTCTTCCGGGGACACGGTCTGATCCAAGTCACCGGCCGAGCGAATCATGCCCGCATGCGCGATCGGTTGCGCAAGCGCTTCGGCGACACGCGCGAGGTGCCCGACTTCGAGGAATTCCCCGAGCTGCTGGCGCAACCGGAATGGGCGGCCCTGAGCGCGGCCGACTTCTGGGACGACCACGACCTGAACACCTGGGCCGACATGGGCAGCGTTGACGGCGTCTCGGACGTGATCAACAAGGGCCGCAAGACCCGCGCCGAGGGCGACGCAAACGGCTTTGCAGAGCGCGCCAAGCTCACGGCGGCCGGCCTGAAGGCCCTGGGGGTCGCATGACGCCCGCCGGCCGCTTCTGGTGCTGCTATGGCCTCGCCGTGGCCCTTCTGCTCGTCTGGTGCTTCGCATGATCATCCCGCCGCAGATCCGCCTCGCCCTGGCCGCTGGCGCGCTCGTGGTCGCCTTCGTAGGTGGCTGGACGGTCAACGGCTGGCGCGGCGCTGCAGCGGCCGACGAGAAGGCCCTGCAAGACCTCAAGACGGCCACGGACGCCCGAACCCTTGCCGAAGGCCAGCGCGACGCCCTGGCGGCCCGTCTGCGGGCTTCCGATGACCTTCACGCCGCCAAGCTCCAAGAGGCCCAAGATGAAACGAACCGTCTCCGTGATCGCGTTAGCGCTGGCCCTGCCCGCTTGCTCGTCGCTGCCAAGTGCCCCGCAGCTCCCCTACTGCCCGAAGCCGCCAGCGCCCCCGGCGTGGATTCTGGAACCCGAGCCGAGCTTGATCCCGAAGCTCGATCAGCTTATTTCGCCCTCCGAGACGGGATCAACGCCGTCGAAGGCAAGCTCGCTGCCTGTCAAGGGGAGTTGATCGGCCGCTTGAAATAGCGGGAAGCTGTCCCGGCCAGAAGAGCAAGTCACGATGCGCGTCGCATTGGGCGAACAGCCGTCGACGTCGCGATACCGTCGGCAAGACCCGTGCAGCGGGCAGCAAACGCCAAAGCACACGGGGCCAGTCATTGCCGACGCTCCCTGCAGTAGATCTGCCGCACATCCTTGCGCTTGACGATCTTTTCGGCCGCGCGTTCGCAGAAGTGGGCCGATGGGTAGACGACTGGCCGCTCGGGCTGGCAGCTCGACGACCACGACACGGCGACGCACACGATCAGTTCCCACATTTGTAGGGCTCTCGTGAGAACGTCAGGGAATGGCTCACTGCCTTGACCTCGACGCGCGTCGCGTCCGGGTTCGCTTCGAGGGCTTGTTTCCAGGCGGTGAAGCTGTCAGGGGCCTGGACCGGCTGCGGCGTGTCCCGGTTGATGATGACGAGATAGTCGCGCATGGTCAAAAACTCCGCGTGTAGCCGATGAATCGTGGCGTGATGATCCAGGCCGTACCCTTCGCACCGGCCACCGCGCCCAGCACGGTAACGGCAAAGTCCTGGGCTGAGCACGTGTGCGCTTGCGGATGCCGGTAGTCGTACATCTCTTTCGCCAGCGCGACGGCGGCCCCCAGCTTGATACCGTCCCAGGGATCTTTGAACACCAGCGTCCCCGTCGAGCCAATGGCGACCCCTGCGGCGAAGTGTTTCGCCTTGTCTGCGCCCGTCCACGCGTCGCGGGCAGTGCATCCGGCGTGAGTGCTCACCACAAAGACAGTGGCGGCAACTGAAAGAAGAAAACGCTTCATTATGGCTCCAGGTTAAAAAGGGGCCGGCTCAAATAGCGGACGCGGCCGGCGTGGGGGTTTGTAGGGCTGGCCTTTGTAGGTCGGAAAGGGCCAGACGGGCGGATGTGGGTCAGAAGCGCGCTTCACGCAGGGCTTGGTGGCTTTGTGCCATCCAGTCGCGGCGCAGAGTCTCGGCCTTGTCGGCGGATCCGATACGCTTCGCGAGCAGGGCGGTCGCAAGCTTGCGGTCACCATCGCAGCATGCGTTGCTCATGTCGGCGTGGAAGCGGTCGATTGCCTCATCAAACATTTGTTCTGCGGCGGCTTGCGTCTTGCTCATGTCGTTCTCCTTGTTGCGATGGCTAGATTATGTGTCACGAGAACTAAGAATGCAAGTGAGATTTTGTAACACACAAACTTAGTCTTTCCGGTAGCGGCGGCCACGCCAGCCGCCGGCCGCCCGGATGGGCCACGGCTTGCCCTTGTAGACCGCCCAGGGTGGCATAGCGCCCATGATGCGCTCGACATCGGCCACACTCCCGAAGTCCTTCGGCACCTCGACGACATCCTCGTCATAGACGTGCAGCACGACCGGGTAGCCGGCTTTTTCGAGGTTGATCATCGCGTAGCGCTGAATGTCGCGTGCCACGGCCTGCACCACGTTCTCGCAGAGCTTGCCGCTGTAGGTGTCCTGTCGGACCCAGCCGATCGCCCCATACTGCGGGTTCGTGTTGTATCGCTCGAAGGTCAGGGCCCATTGCCCGGCCCAGTCGCGCGGCGACGCCTCAAGGCGTGGCCGGCGGTAGGTCAGCGCACGGCCCGAGGGGAGCCAGCAGAAGAGAGCATCGTCGGCGGTGTCACAGATATACGAAATGCCCGTGTAGCTGCCATCCTTGCGCATGACGCGGAACCACTGGCCCGGAAATTCGACCGCGTTGATCGCCGCGCCTTCGAGCCCGAAGCGCTCGGGCCTGGATCGGCCGTAGCCCTCGCGCCGTACCTGACCGCCCCAAAGTTCCACGATCGCGGGCGATGCGTCGCGCCACGCGAGAATGGCCGTCTTGATCTCGGCGTCATCCATGAACGCATCGGCGCCAAAGCGCTTCCATGCGTTGATCCAGCCGCCGAAGCCCGACGCCAGCTCGGCGACCTTGCCGATCGTCTGCCGCAGCGGATGATGATCGCCTTTGCGGGCGCGCTTCTTCCACCACTCGGGGCCCTCAACATCGTCGAAGCCCGCGTGTTTCATGATCTCGGCAAACGGGATGCCGGTGATCTTGGACACGCTCAGTTCGTAGGCTTTGCCGTGCGTGGCGAACATTTCGACGCGCCAATCTTCGCCCGCAAGGCACGCTGTCACGACGCCTTCGATCGAGCTGAAATCGGACGCGATCAGGTCGTGCCCTTCGGCGGCCACGAACAGGCCGCGCAGGCACCCAGAAACGCAGAGCATCGCGTCACCGAAGGCGACCTCGACGAGGGAGAGATCACCGCGCCGGATGACCTCTAGAACGTCTTCCATCGCGTCGGGGCCCCAGTCGCCTTTAGCGCCGGCCGGCAGGAACATCCCGCACCAGATGCACGAGAGGCGATGCGCGCCGCTATGACGGCCGCAAAGGCATCGTTTGACCTTGGGGCCGGCCTTGGGCAAGTTCGTCGGTTGCGGGCCTTCGCCGGTCGGGCGGCCAGTGTGGGCCCCGTGGTAGTTGAAGAGATCGTGCAAGCGTCCCCAGGCCGAAACCTGATTACGCATTGCAAAAACCTTTTTGACGCTGGCCGAGCCGACGAGCTGGCGCAGCACGAGCGCACGCCGAACGGGGGCCCAGTGCGGCACCTGGGCGTCGTCGATTTGCTTCAGGTAGGCGTCGATCGCGTCATCGTCCATCGTGCCCGCGCCGTCGCGGATGTGGAAGCCCTGCGACGCGCACCATCCCTTCAGCCGCTCAAGCTGCGACGCGCGCTCGACCGCGCCGCCCGTGAGCTGGCAAAGCTCGGCGTCATAGCGTTGCAGGCAAAGCTCGACGATACGGGCGCAGGCGTGCAGGTTCTCCACGTCCACGGCCACGCCGCGCCGGTTGATCCGCTGATCGGTGATCCAGAATTCCAGCTCTTCGCCGGTCAGGTCAGCGCAGCGCGACGACGCCTCGGCCTCCGAGACAATGTCGGTATGGTTGTAGCTGTAGAGCTTCTGCGCGTCGGCTGGGTGCTCGGCGGGCAGGTTGCGCAGCCGCTTGTCTTTGGCCGTCGGGTTGCGCGGCATGCTGAAGAGCTTCAGCAGCCGATCGCCGTCGGGGTCTTTCTGGACTTGCAGACGCATCACGCCGCCCGCAATGCCCAGCGCGCCGGGGTAGCTCGTGGCGCGGGCCTTCGCCATCGCGCACCGCGTTTGCTCGATCGGCAACGCCGGCCAGCCATAACGGCGAGTGCAAACGTAGTTCCAGATCCACCACTCGAACGCCGTGTTCCAGGCTTCGAGCACGCCGCCGCGCTGGACGTGGTCGATCAGGTCATGAGGCCGCCCAAAGTCGGGCCGCCAAAGCCGCGCACCGCGTCCGTCCTTCAGGTCATAGACGTGGCTCAGGACTTCGGTAGTCGGGTGCGTGGCGTACACGGCTGCGCCGACCACGGGCAGGCCCTTTTTGCCCTTGATGGCACCGGGGGGCCCGACCCACTTGCCCGAGGCGATGTCGAAGGACATGCCGGCCTCTGAATAGCATTCAAAATCGTGGTCCGGCAAAACTGTCGAGACCCCGAGCCCCGCGCGTAACTGTGTGCCGGCAAGTAGCTGGCTAGGATGGCTCATAGGTATTTCGTTTCGCAGAATTGGCCGACGCGGTAATGACGCGCAGGTTTTGAGGCACGTGCAAGCCGCTCACTTTTTTGCCGCGCAAAGGAAGCTCGTGATCGACCTCGTGATCGACGCCTGTTAGCTCGGTGAGCCTTTTTGCGAGTTTGTAAATGCGGGTCATCTGGGCGAAGTCTTCAGGAGTTAGCCACGCGGGGGTGCGCTGTTCCAGAGACGCCCGCCTCGCCGCAACGTGGGCGGCATACCGGGCCGAATTTTCTCGGGCGTATCGCTTTTGCTGCTCGATCGTGCGGCGCATGTAGGCCAGATGCCGGGCCTTTTGCGTATCACGATTTGCTCGGTAGTACGCAATCGCCGCCTTCTTTTCAGCGTCTCGATTTTTCTCATAGCTCGCCCGCCGAAGCGCGGCGTATTCGTCAGACCGCCCCGCTCGATACTGCCGATCGCAGGCGCGGCATTTGTAGGCAAGACCGTCCGGGCTGGCTTTGCGGCCCGCGAAATCTTCGAGGGCTTTTTCCGCGGCGCAGTATCTGCAAAACTTTGTACGTTTCATGCCGCAAGTGTACTCGAAACGTACAAAGCGGGTGCGTCATTGCTTCTTCGGTTTCGTGCCGCACGGCCACGGTGCCGCGTCGATCTGGGCGCAGATCCAGGGGCCGCCGCCGAGCGCTTCCAGCTTCAGGGCCTGGGCGTCAGTGCGGCGGAAAGTGCCGGTCTTTTTCTTCAGCTCTGCGGGCAACGGCGGCCGGCCGCCGGGCCCTTTCGCGATCTTGGTCATGTGGTTGTGCCTTGGGGTGGGCAGGGGCCTTCGGGGCCCCTGCGTGATCAGACGATGTAGCCGCCTTGTCGCAGTTGCGCGTCGTTGTAGCCCTGCGCGAGCATCTGCTGATAGGTCATCCCCGTGGCCGCGCCCTGGGGCGTGAGCTGCGGCGTCGCCGGCTGCATCGGCATCATGCCCGGCAGGCCGTTAGAAGGGGACATCGTCGCACCAGACGCAACGCCAGCGCCACCCATCGGGAGGCCCCCCGGCATCGCTCCAGCAGTCGGCAAGCCGCCCTGAGCCGCACCGACAGGGTAGGCCGCGCCCGAACCCGGCAGACCGTTTCCCAGGATGCCCGGGTGCGGCTGGACGGCCATCTGCTGCACCGGCTGGCCGGGCATCACGCCTTGCTGCGGTTGCATGCCCGGCAGCGCGCCGGGAAGCGTCGCGCCCGGCATCTGGCCCGGCAGGCTTTGACCGGGGGCCACCATGCCAGCAGGGGCACCGCCCGGGGGAAGACCGCCGGGCAAACCGCCCGCCGCTGCATGCATGGGCAGCGGCGTCGCGCCGGCCGGGAGCTGGGCGACCGGATTGCCGCCGAAGATGCTCGCCGCGTCGGGGCCGCTGACGATCTCGGGGCCCTGGCCGGCAAGCTCGACCATGCTCAGATTGACGTAAATGCCGGGCTTCTGGGCGTTGCCGTTGCCTTCGACCGTGCCGGCCACGCGCACAAAATAGCCGCGCTTGATCAGCTTCGGGTCTTGGATCTGTTCATGCGGCTGATAGTGGCCCGCGTGGAAGCAACGCGGCGCGAAGCTCGACGAGAACTTGACGACCCAGTGACCGGCGAAACCTTCCTTGTTGGCGTTCGGCTTGCCGTTATCGTCCACGCCGTCGCCGTCCATGACCTTCCACGAGAAGCGGCAGGCCGGGTCCCACGGTGGCGCGATGTTCAGGCCGGGAAAGCCGGCGCGGCCGGTTGCTTCGAGCTTCTGCCAGAGCGCGGCGAACTCGGCGTTCGGCTGGCCGTTGACCATCTTCGGGAACGCAACGGCGATGAAGTAGCGCTGCGTCGGCTGGCCGCTCTGGGTCATGAGGGGCTGACCCTGCATGTTCTTCGTCTGGGCCTCGAACGGGTCGCCCTGGACGAGGCGACCGGCGGGGGTCAAGAATTCTTGCTTCATGAGAGATTACCTTTCGGCGTTACGGGAACTGATAGTTTAGGTGTTACCTGACGAAAACGTCAAGCGCGCTTTTGTGCCGTCGTCATAGGTCAGCTTCGCAGCGCCCGGCGGACGCGATGCGTAGGCGTCCACGAGTTTGGCGGGCAGGCCCTTCGCCTTGGCTTGCGTGGGTGTGACGGGCCCGGGCGGTCGTGCGATGTCGATCCCGTAAATCTGGCCCAGCATGATCACTTCGGCGTCGGGCTTGTTCCAGTCCAGGCGGCCCGGGACGGATTCCATCATCCAATAAGGGACGAGCTTGCCTCGCTTGATCTCGGCGACGGCCTGGGCTTCAAGCCCCGACACGCGCGCTTCGAGCAGCTTCTGCGCCCGCGTGAGCGCGCGCAGCTCGATCCCCAGCGCCAGCGGCGAGAGGTCGATCGCGGTCGCTTGCTGGGCCTTGTCGGCGGCCAGATACGCGGCGCGCTGCAGAGCTTCGCAGGCGTGACGGCCCTTGCAGTTCTTGCAGGCATCGGGGTCAGGCTTTGCCGGCGGGTTCGGCCGTGTCGCGAGTTCAGCTTGCGAATGCAGGATGTTGACTTGCCCGCGCAGATCCGAGCCGCGAACTTTCCACCAGCGCACCGGCCCCTCGCGATGGTAGGCGCGGGGCTGAATGATGCACATCGCGACGACCGTCTGCTGATCGCTGACGCCGTCGATTCCGGCCTCGGTGAAGATCCCCGAGACGTAGGCGACGAGCTGGTCGTTTTCCACGACTTCGACGATCCCGTGCCCGAACTTGTAATCGAACAGGAACAGGAACCGGCGACCGTCGGGGAAGACCGCCCAGGCGTAGTAATCCGGCGTGCCCCAGCAGTGTGTAGGGTGAATGCGCGGAATCTGCACGCGGCGCTCGATCACGAGCATTTCGCGCCAGCGTGAGCCGAGCGTGGCTTCGATCGTCTTCACGACGAGTTCGGCCCCCTCGACCATTTCCTGAGTGACCGCGACGCCGTTCGGGGCCTGCGAATCCAGGGCCGGCGGCGACCCCTTCAGGTAGCACTCGACGACCCAATGCGCCGCCGTCCCTTCCAAGCTCTCGGGGCTCTCTTCGGCCTCGGGATAGGCCGCTTCGAGCGCCGCCGAGAGGGCGCAGACGCCCCAGCGCGCCGCCGCGCTGGGCATCAGGAAAGCATGCGCGCCGGCCATCACTGCAGCGCCGGGTAGGCGGCCTTCAGTTGCGCCCAGGCGTGCGGCACGTAGGCCGGCTGCGTCTGCAGCGCGACCACGCTCTGCAGGCCCAGCGCACCGCAAACCTGCTGCAGCGCCGTCGGCGGCAAGATGCCCGAGATCGTGGCCTGCGTCACGCGCGGCATGAGCTGTTCAAAGGTCACGGGGTCAGCGGAGACGCCCGGCTGCGCAACCGCAGGGGCCGAGGTCGGGAGTTGAGTAGAACCAGCCGGAGCCGTCGCAGTAGTCGCAAGGGGCAAAGGGGTCACACTCTGCGCGAACGCCTCGGGGCCCGCCAAGACGCCCGGCAATCCCACGCCGGGCAAAGTCCCCGGTTGTTGGCCTTGCACCGTGGCGCGCAGCTCGGCCTCGATCTGCTTCACCTTGCCCTCGTCGTTCAGGCCGCGCAGAGCGGTCCAGGTGCCGTCCTTCTTCTTGCTCTTGGTGCCGGCGTGAATGCGCGCGTCCCAGGGCAGGCCCGAGCTATCCAGCTCGACGCCCGGGGCCCGTGCGAGGCCGACGCTCGCCAACAGGCCGCCGTCCGCACCGGGGACAGCCGAGGTGCCGCCATTGCTCGGAAGGCCCGACGCCAGAGCCGGCGCACCAGTCGCAAGCGGCAAAGGGGTCGCACTCTGACCGCCGAAGACGGCGGCCGGATCTTGCAGGGGCTGCGCGTCGGCCGGGAGCTGGCCGGGCTGGGCGAAGACGGCGGCAGCGTCGAGCACCTTCGACCGGGCCGCATCTTCCAGGAGGCCGGGCGTCGGAATCGCGCTCAGCGGCAACTCTCGTTGCGCGGGCACTTGCGGGATCGCTTCGCCCAGGATGGCGGCCAGCAGCGCGTGCGCGGCGGCGACTTCGGTTTTGTCGTTCAGGTCGATATCGGTGAGTTTCATAGCTAGGCCCTTTGGGCGTGGTTGACGGGAGATTTCATTTTGCGTTAGAGTTGACGCCGCTGTCAAGTGACACGAAAACTTAAATTTATGAGCCGACTTCGACCCTTCCAAACGACGATCAAAGGCGCGGTGTTCGAGCACTGGCAAGCCGGCAGGCGAAATGTTCTCGTAAAGAGCCCCACGGGCTCGGGCAAGACCGTGATTTTGTCCGACATCGTGAAGACGGTCGACCGCGCTTCGGCCGTGATCGCGCACCGTTCTGAGCTGGTGTCGCAAATTTCGCTCTCGCTGGCTCGCGAGGGCGTGCGGCACCGCATCGTCGGCCCGGACAGCTTGCGGCGCAACTGCGTCAGTCTGCAGATGGATGCGCTCGGCCGCTCGTTCTTCGACGCTGGGGCCCGCGTGGGCGTGTGCGGCGTCGATACCCTCGTG
>Ga0228700_1001229_pt1 | contig 17453 bp, 14 predicted proteins | sample McNCre317_Aug_MG_FD_178019 | JGI IMG/M metagenome (GOLD analysis project Ga0228700, IMG submission 178019) | Freshwater microbial communities from McNutts Creek, Athens, Georgia, United States - 3-17_Aug_MG | ecosystem: Environmental > Aquatic > Freshwater > Creek | place: USA: Georgia...
GCCATGCTTTTGGTGATTGTGCTGCTGCCCTCGATCAAATCCAAACGCGAAGAAGCCTTCGTGGAAGATTGATTCAGTTCAAACTGTTTTGACCTTCAAACGGCACCTTCGGGTGCCGTTTTTTATTGGGGCATGATTTGGCTTCGCTTATATTGAAGCTTGAACGAGTTTTCTTGGAAAGACCGCGATGATCGACCACCTCCAACGACTGGCCCTGCACAACGAAGTGCATGCGCGTCCGCCTGAACCTATGCAAGCGCCTTTGGCCATTTCGCGTGTGGTGATGTGGGTGGACCGTGCCAGTGCGCAAGCGAGTCGCGACCATTTGGCGCAGCTCCTGCACGATCACCATCTACCCGCACCTGATGCGCACACCACCCATGTGCGCATGGATTTAGGGGCTTTTCGTTTGCGCTGGGAACTGCACACCGAATTTGTCTCGTGGACGTTCATGCGTTCCACGGGGGGTGATGTGTTTTCGCATGTGGAGCCCATGACAGCCATTCAAGGCGTGCCACACAAGTGGTTGTCGCAATTGCCGGGTGAATGCTTGGCCCGTTTGCATGTGTGGTTGCTGCCATCGTCCACGCAAGACATCCATGCTGACATGCACAGGGTGTTGCATGACGATACCTTGGTGGCGTCTACCGTGGCCGAAGGTCATGGCGAGGTGTACACCGACTTTCAGCTGCACCCCGATGGTTTTTCGCGCATGGTGTTGTTGACCGGTTCGCTCACGCCCCGCCGTCAGGGTCGTTTGGTGCAGCAGTTGTTGGAGATTGAAACCTACCGCATGGCGGCGCTATTGGGTGTGCCTGCCGCCCGTGAAGCCTCGCAGGTGTTGGCCGATGCCGAACGTGAACTGGCCGAGCTGGCCCATGCCATTCGCCATGCCAAGCGTGCCGATGAAGCGGGTTTGTTGGACCGTTTGACACGTCTCGCCGGTGAGGTCGAAGGGCAGTATGCGGCCACCCATTCACGCTTCTCGGCCACGCGCGCTTACTTTGAGCTGGTCGATCGCCGCATCCGTGACATTGCCGAATCCCGCATGCCCGGCATGCAAACCATTGCTGAATTCATGGAGCGTCGTTTGTCGCCCGCACGCAGCACCTGTGACTGGGCTTCGCGCCGTCAAAACGCGTTGTCTGAACGCGTTTCACGCATGAGCAATTTGTTGCGCACGCGGGTCGACTTTGAGCAACAACAAAGCAGCCAAGCCTTGCTCACCACCATGAACCAACGCCAAGACTTGCAACTCAAATTGCAGTCTACGGTGGAGGGTTTGTCCGTGGCGGCGATCACCTATTACTTCACGGGCTTGGTGAGCTATTTGGCCAAGGGTGCAGAAAAAATAGGTTGGCCCTATTCGTCGGACGTCACCGCTGCATGCGCTTTGCCTTTTGTGGGCTTGGTCGTTTGGTGGTCCATGCGCCGTTTGCACAACAAGGTGTTCAAAAAATGAAGTTTGATTTTTCTAACCCCTACACCTCCACGCGTTTGCCAGTGTTTGCGCGCAACGTGGTGTCCACATCGCACCCGCTTGCGGCCCAAGCGGGCTTGCGCATGTTGTGGCAAGGCGGCAATGCGGTCGATGCAGCCATCGCGGCCGCGGCCGCCATCACCCTGACCGAGCCCGTGAGTTGTGGCTTGGGGTCAGATGCGTTTTGTATTTTGTGGGATGGCCAAGAACTGCATGGGCTCAATGCCTCGGGCCACGCACCGCAAACGTGGACGCCTGAGTACTTCAAACGCAAATACGGCCACGATGCGCAAACGCCGCCCAAACGCGGCATGGATTCGGTCACCGTGCCAGGTGCCGTGGCGTCGTGGGTGGCGATGAGCGAACGCTTTGGCAAATTGCCCTTTGAAGACTTGTTGCAGCCTGCCATTGAAATTGCAGAGCGCGGTTATTTGTTGCCCGTGGTGGTGCAGCAAAAATGGGCGGCAGCGACGCCGGAGTTACACAAGCAACCTGGCTTTGCGCAAAACTTTTTGCCGTGGGGGCGTGCGCCTAAAGTGGGTGAGTTGTTCACATTTCCTGCGGCTGCCAAAGGTTTGCGTGCCATTGCCAAAAGCAAAGGCCAAGCCTTGTATGGCGGCGAAATTGCGCAAGCGATTGAACGTTTTTCAGCCGAGCACGGTGGCAGCATCACGGCGCGTGATTTTGCCAACTACAAGGCAGAGTGGGTGACACCCTTGGCGCAAAACTACCGCGGCTACACGTTGCATGAAATTCCACCGAACGGCCAAGGCATTGCCGCACTCATCGCCTTGGGCATCTTGGAAAACTTCGACATGGCGAGCTTGAAGGTGGATGGCGTGGATTCGCAACATCTGCAGATTGAAGCCATGAAGTTGGCATTTGCCGATGTGTACCGCTACGTGGCTGAGCCCAGCGCGATGGACGTCACGCCCGCACAAATGCTGGATCCGTCTTACCTCAAGAGCCGCGCCCGATTGATCGACATGAAACGCGCCCAAGACTTTGGTGCAGGCAACCCTGTCAAGGGCGGCACGATTTACCTTAGCACGGCAGATGAAAACGGCATGATGGTCAGCTTCATCCAAAGCAACTACATGGGCTTTGGCTCTGGCTGTGTCGAGCCCAACTTTGGCATCAGCTTGCAAAACCGTGGTCATGGTTTCAGCTTGAACGCGCAGGGTTTGAATCCTGCCAATTTGGTGGCGCCTGGCAAGCGCCCATTTCACACCATCATCCCCGCCTTCCTCAGCAAAGACGGTCAACCCGTGATGAGCTACGGCGTGATGGGTGCCAACATGCAACCGCAAGGCCATATGCAAACATTGGTGCGTATGTTGGATTACCAACAAAACCCGCAAGCGGCATGTGATGCACCGCGTTGGCGTTACAACGCGGGCTTGGAGATCAACGTCGAGGCCTCGCTCAACCACGACACAGCCCAGGGCTTGCAGGCGCGTGGCCACCAAGTGGGGGTCATCAACGACAGCTACCAAGACTTTGGCGCGGGTCAATTCATCTGGCGTGCAGGAGATCCCAAGGTCGAAGGCTACGTCGCTGCCAGCGATGCACGGCGCGATGGTTTGGTGGCAGGCTTTTAAACCGTGGGTGCGCAAAACAATCTACGTTTGAAACGTGGTGCTGTGCTGGCCGCGGTGTTGGCCTTGTTGGTCGCATGCGCTACGCCGTCTGGTGGTTGGACATCGCCCAGCGCTGTCAGCGGTGCGCCGTTGCAACCCGAAATCGCCGCAGGCTTCACACGCAAAGCCGATGTTGTGACCCAAAAATTTGCAGTGGCCGCAGCCAACCCTTTGGCCACACAAGCAGGCTTTGAGATGTTGAAAGCAGGCGGCTCGGCGGTCGACGCTGCCATCGCCGTGCAAATGGTGTTGGGTTTGGTCGAGCCGCAATCCAGTGGTCTGGGTGGTGGTGCATTTTTGTTGCACAGCACAGCGGGTGATGGCGCAACTGCAAATGCCAAAGTGCAAGCCTTTGATGGCCGTGAAACTGCCCCTGCAGCGGCTACCGAAGACATGCTACTCAATGCCGATGGTCAGCCTCTGGTGTTTCACGCGGCGGTGGTGGGTGGGCGCTCGGTGGGCACCCCCGGCGTGTTGCGCATGTTGGCGCAAGCGCACGCCCAACACGGCAAGTTGCCATGGGCCAAATTGTTTGAGCCGGCCATTGCGCTTGCGAGTCAAGGCTTTGCCATCAGCCCGCGTTTGCACGCGCAGCTCAAGGCGGATGCGTATTTGCGTTCAGACCCTACCGCTCGCGCTTATTTCTATCAAGCGAACGGCGAAGCGCACGCGATCGGCCATGTGTTGCGCAATCCTGAATTAGCCGCTGTGTTGCAACGCATCGCCACTGAGGGCGTGCAAGCGTTTTACAGCGGCGAGGTGGCCGAGGCTGTGGTGCGCAAAGTGCAGCAGCACCCCAGCAATTCAGGACGCTTGGCATTGAGCGACTTGGCCAACTACCAAGCCAAAGAACGCACACCTGTGTGTTTTGACCATGCCGCCGCGAGTCGTGTGTACCGTGTGTGTGGTTTTCCACCACCCAGCTCGGGTGCGATTGCGATGGGCCAAATACTGGGCATGTTGCAGCACACGCCCGCATCATTGATGACGCCCCCGACTGAGGCGGTGGACGGTACGCCCGACCCGCGGTGGTTGCATCTGTACACCGAGGCCTCGCGCTTGGCCTTTGCCGACCGTGCTTTGTATGTGGCCGACCCCGACTTTGCGCCGGCACCCAGCGGCGAATGGCAAAGCTTGTTGGCCCCTGCGTATCTGCGCGAGCGTGCCAAACTCATTCGCCCCACGGCCATGCCGCAAGCCTTGCCCGGTGTGCCCGTGCGTGCGCAACGCAGCAGCTTTGCGCCCATGGTGGAGCAGCCTGAGTACGGCACCTCGCACATCAGCATCGTGGATGGCTACGGCAACGCGCTGGCCATGACCACCACCATCGAAGACGCGTTTGGTTCGCGCCAAATGGTGAAAGGCTTTTTGCTCAACAACGAGCTGACCGATTTCAGCTTTGCCCCGCGTGATGCACAGGGCCGCCTTGTGGCCAACCGTGTGCAGCCCAACAAACGCCCGCGATCGTCCATGTCACCCACCTTGGTGTTTGACAAAGCTACGGGCCAGTTGGTGATGAGTGTGGGTAGCCCCGGTGGCGCGATGATCATTCACTTCACGGCCAAGACTTTGGTGGGCGTGTTGAACTGGGGCCTAAGCCCGCAGCAAGCCATTGCGTTGCCCAACTTTGGTAGTGTGGGTGGCCCACTGGTGTTGGAAGGCGGGCGCTTTGCGCCTGCTACCCTGGCGGCCTTGCGCGAGCGCGGCCACGAGGTGAGGGAGCTTGCATTGACCAGCGGCCTGCAAGCCGTGGTCAAACAAAACAGGAATGGACAAAACGTGTGGGTGAGCGGCGCTGACCCACGACGTGAAGGTGAGGTGATGGGTGAGTAAATTGAGTCGTCTTGCATTGGCTTTGGTGATCGTCGCGCTGTCGGCGTTTTTTTCCTACAAAGGGTCGCACAGTCCAACGCAGGTAACACCGCATGCGCAAACCAAGCATGTCGCGGCTGCACAAGAGGTCACGCCTCAAACAGCGCGCTCGTCGGGCGCTGAGTTACCTGCCAGCAACTCCCCCATTGATTTCAAACACATCATCGGTGCCGACTACAAACGCCACACCGGCGAGCCTACAGGCGGCCACACTTTGCTCAATGGCGATGTGCGCGTGATAGAGGGCACGGCCTCTGCCCCAGACGCCACAGGTGTGTACCGCGCCCAAGTGCAAATGGCAGACCCCAAACACCCAGGCCAGTGGCTCACCAAAACCGACCGCAACGGCAACCCCATGCCCAACACGATGTTTCCCAAAGACTGGACCGCAGAGCAAGTGGTGAGTGAGGTGGATGCCGCTTGGTTCAGCCCCACCAAAACCATTCGCGGTGACAAGTGGAGCGCGCTCACGCCCAGTGGCGTGCGTGTGGAAGGTTATTTAGAGCCACGCGTCACGGCGTACCCCGTGTACAGCAAACGCCACTGATCCATGTCGCTGCGTTGCTTCATCCCAACACAAGCCCCTGTGCCCGGTAGCGCCGCACAGCCCGTGCACTACCCTGCGTGCGAGTGGATAAGCGACGACGGAACGGTAGACCACCCACACCCGCTCAATCGTTTTGTGTGCAGTTGGTTGACCAGTGACATGGCTGACGTGGGGCACTGCGATGAGGTGTTGCACGCGATGACGCAAATCGAAGCTGGCACTCGCAAAGAATGGTTTGTCGATGGCGATGCGTTTAACGTGGACATGCAGGCGAACGGCGTGCAGTTCAATCAGAGCAATGTGGATTCAGATGACTTGACCTATTGGAACCAACCCGAAGGTCGATTCACTTGGCTTGAAGTGAAAACGCTGCTGCGTGCATGGCGTGATTTCTTAGCGACCTCTGCACAGCATTGAGTGCAACGCGGCTCAATGCGTTTCACTATCTCCTAATCCCTCTTTGTGCTTCAGCACATCACGCATCAGCGCATAGCGTGTCATACGTTGGCCTTGCACCAAACGAATCACGCGTTTGAGGGGAATGCCGATGTGGGCCAAGGTTTGGCTGGCGAGCATGAGGCTGCCTTCAATCACTTCGGGTACCACTTCAGCGGCACCTGCTGCGCGCAGGTCTTCGAGGTGTTCGTCGTCATGGGTGCGCACAATCACGGGGACATGGGACGCGTGTTCTTTGACCCATGCCAACACCTTCAGCGTCGAGGGCAAGTCGGGGTAAGTCACAGCCACCGCAGCCGCGCGCACCAAGCCTGCGGACATGAGGCTTGAGAAACGGGTGGCGTCGCCCAACTCCACATGGTGGCCGTGGTCGCGGCCCATTTGCACTTGGTCGGGGTCAGAGTCGAGGGCCACGTAGGGAATGTTTTCGAGCTTGAGCAAGTCCACCAAGTTGTGGCCGCTGCGACCATAGCCGCACACGATGACGTGGTTTTCTATCTTGAGCGATCGCTGTGCCATGCCGGTGAGGGCCAGCGATTGCAGCAGCCAGTCATTGCTGATGAGGCGGTTGACGATGCGATCAGCATTCATCACCAAGAAGGGCGTGGCAATCATCGACAACACCATCGACGCCAAGATGGGGCTCATCCACGCGGCGGGGATGAGCGCGTTTTGCAGGCCCAGTGTCAACAACACAAAACCGAATTCACCCGCTTGCGCCAAGTACAGCGAGGTGCGCAGGCTCACACCCGCAGGCGCACCGGTGATGCGAGCCAATACAAACACCAAACCGGCCTTGAGGAACAAGGGCACGATGGACAGCAACAGCACCCAGCCCCAGCTGTCAATCAACACTTCCCAGTCGAGCTTCATGCCGATGGTGATGAAGAACAAGCCCAGCAACACATCGTGGAAAGGGCGGATGTCGGCTTCCACCTTGTGTTTGAAATCGGTTTCGGCAATCAACATGCCCGCCAAGAACGCACCCATGGCCAGTGACAAACCGGCCAGCTCGGTGAGCCATGCCAAACCCAGCGTCATGAACAAGAGGTTGAGCATGAACAGCTCATCGCTCTTACGGCGCGCCACCAAGTGCAACCAACTGCGCATCACACGTTGACCACCCCACAATAGCAATCCCACCAGCACTGCGGCTTTGAGCATGGCGATGGACAACACTTTCCAAAGGTTGTGTTCGCCCATGTCGGCCAGCGCGGGGATGAGCACCAGCAATGGCACCACAGCCAAATCTTGAAACAGCAACACGCCCATCACGCGTTGGCCGTGGGGCGATTCAAGTTCCACACGGTCAGCCATGAGCTTGACCACGATGGCGGTGCTTGACATGGCTAACGCGCTGCCCAGTGCCAAGGCTGCTTGCCAGCTCAAACGCCAGATGTAACCCAACTCTTTGAGTGCAAAGCCCACGGCGATGTTGAACAACAAGGCGCCCACCAGCGTGAGTACCACTTGGCCTAGGCCCAAACCAAACACCAGTTTGCGCATGCGCATGAGTTTGGGTAAGTTGAATTCGAGTCCGATGACGAACATCAAAAACACCACGCCAAATTCAGCCAAGTGCCCCACCGCAGCCGAGTCGTTGGCCAGTGCCAAAGCGTTGGGGCCAATCACCACGCCCGCAAATAAGTAGCCCAACATGGCGGGCAAATGCAACAGCCGACACCCCACCACACTGACCACGGCAGCGCACAAATACAGCAGGGTGAGTTCAAGGGATGACATACCCTGCAATGGTACCGAGCGTTTGTGACACGCTCGTGCTTATTGCTCACATAAACTCACGACTTACTGGTGATTTTTACGAATGAATTCTGTCCAACGTCCTGCTTTGTCGGGTCTTCTTCTTGCCGTAGCTGGTGCGATGGCATTCAGTGGCAAAGCCATCATCGTCAAGCTGTCTTATCTGTATGGGGTCGATGCCGTCACGGTCATCATGTATCGCATGCTGTTTGCGCTGCCGTTTTTCATCGCCATGGGTTTGTGGGCCGAGCGTCAAGCCATGGCGCGTGAGAACCCACTGACACGCCGCGATGTGATCGATATCGTGGGTCTGGGCTTCGTGGGTTATTACTTGTCGAGCTATCTTGACTTTTTGGGCCTGCAATACATCACGGCCAGTCTTGAGCGACTTATTCTTTACCTCAACCCCACGTTGGTGATGTTGCTGGGATGGGTGCTGTACAAGAAACCGATTCGCCCCATTCGCATCTTGGCGATGGGGGTGAGTTACTGCGGTGTGTTGTTGGTGTTTGCGCATGAGCTCACCCTGTCTGGTGCCAATGTGGCTTTGGGCGGTGTATTGATTTTGGCCAGCGCCATCAGCTACGCCGTGTATTTGTTGTACAGCGGTGAGTTGGTGAAGCGCATTGGTTCGTTGCGTTTGGTGGGTTGGGCCACCAGCGTGGCATGCGTGTGTTGTATTGCGCAGTTCTTGCTGTTGCGTCCACTGTCCGCAGCGGCGGTGCCTGTGGAAGTGCTTTGGCTAGGTGTTTTGAACGCCGTGGTGTGCACCGTGGCGCCCGTGTTGATGGTGATGATGGCCATTGAGCGTATTGGTGCAGCGTTGACCGCGCAAACTGGCATGATTGGTCCCATGTCCACCATCGCATTAGGTGTGTTGCTGTTGGATGAACCGCTCAACCTATGGATTGGCGTAGGAACTTTGCTGGTGTTGAGCGGTGTGTTTATTGTTTCTAAGTACGGAGCGAAGTGATGGATTTAGGTCTCAAAGGTAAATGGGCATTGGTGGGTGGCGCAAGCAAAGGATTGGGCTTTGGCTGTGCGCAGTCACTGGCACGCGAAGGCGTCAACGTGGTCATCGTCGCGCGCGGTGCTGAGGCGCTAGAAGCCGCAGCCACAGAACTGCGCAAACTGGGCACCACCATCCTCGCCGTGGCGGTAGACATCACCACCGAGCAAGGTCGCGAAGCCATTTGGTCCGTCGCAGGTGGACCCGGTAAAAACTTTGACATCGTGGTGACCAATGCAGGTGGTCCGCCCCCCGGTGATTTCCGCAATTGGGAACGCGACGATTGGATCAAGGCGGTCGATGCCAACATGCTCACGCCGATTGAACTCATCAAAGCCACGGTGGACGGCATGGCTGCGCGTGGTTTTGGTCGCATCATCAACATCACCTCCAGCGCGGTGAAAGCGCCCATCGACATCTTGGGCTTGTCGAACGGCGCTCGTTCAGGATTGACAGGTTTTGTGGCGGGCGTGGCTCGCACACAAAAACTGGCAGCCAACAATGTGACCATCAACAATTTGCTGCCCGGTGCGTACGACACCGACCGACTCAAGGGCACCATGAAAGGTGCCGCAGAAAAAACAGGCCAATCTGTGGATGCTGTGGCCGAGGCCCGCAAGAAAACCATTCCTGCCCAACGCTTTGGCAACCCACAAGAGTTTGGCGATACCTGCGCGTTTTTGTGCTCGGCACAAGCGGGCTACATGACAGGCCAAAACATCTTGACCGATGGTGGCGCTTATGCAGGCACGTTCTGAGTTACTTGCGTGACGACACCACAATGCCGCCGATGATGAGTACAAACGCCGCCGCGTGATACAGCTGCGGCATTTCGCCCAACACCAAGGCTGACAAGGTGGCGGTGAACACAGGGATCAGGTTCACAAAGAAGCCCGCAATGTTGGGCCCCACGCGTTGCACACCCAACCCCCAGCAGCGGTAGGCCAACAGCGATGGGCCCACGGCCACATAAACCAACGCAGCCGCCAAAGGCCAGCCCCGGCTGATGTGCACATCGGCTAACCCGGTGAAGCCTGCCCATTCAGCACCGGTGAAGGCCGCGGACCAAAACAAGCCAAACACCATTTGCGCTATCAAAAAATTGGCCCAGTTGCTGCGTGCTTCGGCGGGCTCTTGCGTGCGGACCAGCAACCAGCTGTACCAAGACCAACATGCGGTGGCAATCAACACAAACACGTCGCCCACCACCAGATGCACCTTGGCCAGCGCTTGCCAGTCGCCACGGCACAGCACCACCAGCACACCCAAGATAGACAGCAACGCGCCGGCCATTTGGCGCTTGCGCACGGTTTGTTTGAAGAACAACGCGCCTACCAGCAGCATGAACACAGGCATGCTCGACCCCACCAAGGTCACGTTGATGGGCGTGGAGGTTTGCAGCGCCAAATACAGAAAGCTGTTGTAGCAGCCCACGCCCAACAGGCCTAACAGGGTGTAGTGCTTCCAATGCGCCCACAAGGGGCTGGTGCGGCGCAGCACGTGGTGTGCCATCGGTAGCAACAGCACAAAGGCCAAAGCCCAGCGAATGAGGTTGAGGGTGAGCGGTGGTATCCACGCCGCAATCATGCGGCCTATCACCGCGTTACCCGCCCACAGCAGGGGAGGAATCAATAAAAGCGCCGCATTGCGCGGCGTGAGGGCGTGAGGAACAACAGACATAAGGGCAGGACTTTACCCGAGCGGCTGAATAACCCAGGCGACACCCCAGCCACTCGTTTCATGGCAGGATTCAGCGTCTTAAAAATTTACCCACATCTGGAGCATCACCTCATGACCAAAGCAGTCATCATCGAACAACACGGCGGCCCCGAAGAGCTTAAGCTCGTTGACGTGACCGTGGGCCAACCCGGACCTGGCGAAATTCGCATTCGCCACAAAGCCATCGGCCTGAACTTCATTGACGTGTACCAACGCAGCGGTTTGTACCAAATGCCCATGCCTTTGCATTTGGGCATGGAAGCCTCCGGCATCATCGAAGCTGTGGGCGAAGGCGTGACCCATTTGAAAGTGGGCGACCGCGCCGCCTACGCCAGCCAACCGCCCGGCAGCTACTGCGAAGAGCGTGTGATGCCCGCCAAGTGCGTGTGCAAATTGCCAGACGCGATTTCGTTTGAAACCGGCGCAGCCATGATGCTCAAAGGTTTGACGGCGCAGTATTTGTTGAAGCGCACACTGCCTCAAGGCGGTTTGCACAAAGGCGATTTCATCTTGTTCCACGCAGCCGCAGGTGGTGTGGGCTTGATTGCTTGCCAATGGGCCAAGGCTTTGGGCTATCAACTCATCGGCACCGCAGGCAGCGATGCCAAGTGCGCTTTGGCCAAGGCCAATGGTGCAGCCCACGTCATCAACTACAACACCGAAGACTTCTTGGCCCGTGTGAAAGAAATCACAGGCGGCAAAGGCGTGAAGGTCGTGTACGACTCCGTGGGTAAAGACACTTGGGACAAGTCACTCGACTGCTTGGCGCCATTTGGTTTGATGGCGAGCTTTGGTAATGCTTCTGGCGCACCAGCGCCGATTGCCCCCGGCATCTTGGGCCCTAAAGGTTCGATCTACCTCACACGTCAAACGTTGTTCAGCCACATCGTCACGCGCGAAAGCACGCAAGAGATGGCCGACGATTTGTTTGAAGCGGTGACCAGCGGCAAGGTGAAGATTCACATCGATCAAACTTACCCGCTGACCGACATTGCCCAAGCGCACCGCGACTTGGAAGCCCGCAAGACCACGGGTTGCACCCTCATCACTTTGTGATGACGGCGCAGAGGTTTCAGGCGCTGGGTTCGGCGTCCTGAAATTTGTCTGCGCGGCAGGTGAGCACCAGCGTATCGCGATGGCCGCCCTCAGCCAAGGGTTGAATGGGCGTGCTTTCGTGAATCACGCGGGTGTCGTCTAACAACATCAAGGACCAAGGCTCGCTCAGCGTGAAGCGTTCGCCTTGTGGGCCGTTGGCTTCAAACACACGGGTCTCGCCACCTTTGATGTGGCTGCGGTTGACCATGAACACCGCCACAAAATCCACGCCATCGCGATGCGCGCCTTCGGGGGTGGGGCGGCCAATGCCATCGGTGGTGTCAATGCGGAACTGATGCGCTTCGATGCACCACTTGGTGTGGGGTGCGCCGCGCACTTGGCTTGCTGTGTGCGCAAACGCTGTGAGCAGTTGGGTCCATGCAGGTGTGTTGACTGTGGCCTCATGCATGGGCTCAAACCAACGCTCCATGCCGCCGTGCAGTGCGTTGTAATCGAGCGACTGCCAATGAGCGCGGTGGGGCACTTGGTGCAGTGCGTCGTTTTCAAACACAAAACTGCTGTGACGGCGACGGCGGTAGCGGCCGCCATCCTTGAGGTAATTGTCTGGGGGCATGTGGTCCCAGCTAGGGGACAGGGCTTGCAGCTCGCTCAATGCACATCCCGCCCATTCGGCCACGCTGGCGGCGTTGAGCATGCCGTAGCCTTTGTGCGTGACGGCGTTGTGCAGCTCGGCCACGCTCACGGTGCTGGGGGCGAGTATTTGCATGTTCAGTTTCCGCGACGTACGCGCAACACTTCATCCAAGATGAGGCAGGCTGCGCCCACGCTGATGCCGCAGTCGGCAATGTTGAACGCGGGGAAGTGAATCCCTGCGTAATAAAAATCCAAAAAGTCCACCACGTAGCCATACAGCACGCGGTCCATCACATTGCCCACGGCACCACCCAAGATGCAGGCAATGGCAAAACTAAACAGTTTTTGACCGGGGTGTTTTTTGAGCATCCACACCATAGCGATGGTGGCCACCACACCGAGACCCGTGAAGAACCAACGCTGCCAACCGCCCGCCGTGGCAAGGAACGAAAACGCAGCGCCTTCGTTGTGCACGCGCACGATGTTGAAAAAACTGGTGACGGGGAAGCCTTCGCCCAACTGATACGCGCTGACCATCAACACCTTGGTGAACTGGTCGGCCAACAGCACCACCAAAGCCAGTCCTAACCACACCCAATACGAGGTGGTGTTGCGGATGAAGGTGTGGCGTGCCATCAGTGCGCTCTTTCGTGTGCTGTTTAAGCGAAGTGACGCACTTCACCGTCGCCGTGCAAGTTGCTGTCGCAACGGCCGCACAGGGTGGGGTGAGCGGGGTTGTGGCCCACGTCGTCGCTGTAGTGCCAGCAGCGTTCGCACTTGGTGGCTGCGCTGGCTTTGACGTCAACGCTCAAGCCTTCGCTCTTGATGAGTGACACCTTGGAGGTGATGAACACAAACTTCAAGTCGTCGCCCAATGAGGCTAAAGCGTCATACGTTGCACCATCGCAGTGGATGACCAGCTCTGCTTGCAACGATGCGCCCACCAAACCTTCGGTGCGTTTGTGCTCGATTTCTTTGTTGGCGATTTCGCGGACTTGCTGAACAGCATGCCACTTGTTCATCAGTGCCTCATTGCTGGCGCCGAGGTGGGTGAAGGTTTCCAAGAAGATGGATTCCGATTTGCCAAACGTGGTCCACGCCTCTTCAGCTGTGAAGCTCAGGAACGGGGCCATCCAACGCAGCATGGCGTGGGTGATCTGATGCAACGCGGTTTGCGCGCTGCGACGAGCGAGCGACTTAGGTGCTGTGGTGTACAGGCGGTCTTTGAGCACGTCCAAATAAAACGCACCCAAATCTTCTGAGCAATACAGCTGCAATTTCGACACCACGGGGTGGAACTCGTACTTGTCGAAGTGGCTCAAGATGTCGGCTTGCACTTGCGCAGCGCGAGACAGTGCGAACTTGTCGATTTCCAACAAGTCGTCAAACGCCACAGCGTCTTTGGCTGGGTCAAAGTCGCTCACGTTGGCGAGCAAGAAGCGCAGCGTGTTGCGGATGCGGCGGTACGCATCGACCACGCGGGCCAAGATTTTGTCGTCGATGTTGAGGTCGCCCGAGTAGTCGGTCGATGCCACCCACAAGCGCACGATTTCTGCGCCCATCTTGTCGCTCACCTCTTGCGGTGCGACGGTGTTGCCCAAGCTCTTGCTCATCTTGCGGCCTTGGCCGTCGGTGGCAAAGCCGTGGGTCAGCAGGCCTTTGTAGGGCGCGCGGTCGTACAAGGCGCAGCCGAGCAACAACGAGCTGTGGAACCAGCCGCGGTGTTGGTCGTGGCCTTCTAAGTACAAGTCGGCTTCTGGGCCTTGGTCGTGGTGCGGCGCGCGGTCGTAAGCGTCTTTGTGGCTGCCGCGCAGCACGTGTTGGAAGGTGGAGCCAGAGTCAAACCACACTTCCAAAATGTCGGTGCTCTTGGTGTAGCTGGCTGCGTCGTCGCCGGGCTGGTTCAGGATGTCTTCCACCGTCACGCGGCTCCAGGCTTCGATGCCGCCTTTCTCAACGATGTCCGCCGCTTGGTCCATGATGGCCATGGTGCGTGGGTGCAACTCGCCGCTGTCTTTGTGCAAGAAGAACGGCACGGGCACACCCCAGCTGCGTTGGCGCGAGATGCACCAGTCGGGGCGGTTGGCAATCATGTCGCGCAAACGTGCGCGGCCGTTTTCTGGGTAGAAGTGTGTTTCGTCAATCGCGTGCAACGCGAGTTCGCGCAGTGATTTGCTGGACTTGTCGGTGATGAACTTGCCTGTGGTTTTTTCAGTCGTGCTGTCAAACGCATCCATGCGGATGAACCACTGCGCCGCTGCGCGGTAGATGACGGGCGTTTTGTGACGCCAGCAATGGGGGTAGCTGTGCGTGATGGTTTGTGTGGCCATCAAGCGGCCTGCGTTTTGCAAAGCTTCCAGAATGACGGGCACCGCTTTCCAGATGTGCTGGCCGCCGAACAGCGGGAAGTCAGCGGCGTACGCGCCGTTGCCTTGCACGGGGTTCAAGATGTCGGTGTACTTCATGCCGTTGGCCATGCATGAGTTGAAGTCATCCACGCCATAGGCAGGTGCGCTGTGCACGATGCCTGTGCCATCGGCTTCGCCAACGTAATCGGCCAAGAACACGGGGGCGGTGCGTTGGTAGCCAGCGTCCACATGTGACAGTGGGTGGTTGAACTCAATGAGTCCGAGCTTGTCGCCTTTGGCAGTCGCCACGACCTTGCCTTCGAGCTTCCAGCGCTCCAAACATTTCTCGACCAAGGAAGCCGCGCACAAGAACAACCCACGCTCGGTATCCACCAAGGCGTAGTTGATTTCGGGGTGCATGTTGAGCGCTTGGTTGGCAGGGATGGTCCACGCGGTGGTGGTCCAGATGACAGCGAATGCTTCTTTGTCGAGCTTGGGCAAACCAAAGGCTGCGGCCAGCTTCTCGGGTTGGGCGCACAAGAAGGCCACGTCCAGCGTGTCGCTCTTCTTGTCGGCGTATTCAATTTCAAACTCGGCCAAAGATGAGCCGCAGTCAAAACACCAGTACACGGGCTTTAGGCCACGGTACACAAAGCCACGCTCCATCACGCGTTTGAAGGCGCGCAGCTGGCCCGCTTCGTTGGCGGGGTCCATGGTGCGGTAGGGTCGTTCCCAGTCGCCCAAGACGCCCAAGCGTTTGAAGTCTTCGCGTTGTTGGTCAATTTGCTCAGTAGCGAAGGCGCGGCTCTTGGCCTGCATGTCGTCGCGGCTGAGTTTGCGGCCATGCAGTTTTTCGATAGCGTTCTCGATGGGCAAACCGTGGCAGTCCCAGCCAGGGATGTATTGCGCGTCGAAACCACCCAATTGCTTGGACTTGACGATCATGTCTTTCAGCACTTTGTTCAGCGCGTGGCCGATGTGCAGCTTGCCGTTGGCGTAGGGCGGGCCGTCGTGCAACACAAACAGCGGTGCACCTTGGCGAGCGACGCGCAGTTTTTTGTACAAGCCTTGCTCGTTCCATTGCTTGGCCCAAGCGGGTTCGCGTTTGGGCAAGTCACCACGCATGGGGAACGGGGTGTCCATCATGTTGAGGGTGGAACGGTAATCGGTGGCTTTGTCTGTCATGGCAATCTCAGGTCGGAGGCATTAAGAGGGGGCTGGCTGCTCAAACCCAAACGCGGGGCAGCTCGCTAAATCAGGCAGATGCGGGGCGATGTGCAGCAAGAGGGGGCTGCACGCCCCGTCAAATTCGGGCTGCTAGCCAGGCGCGTGCGTCGTCGCAGTCTTTGTGGATGCCTTGCATCAAGGCGTCCAGACCGTCGTACTTCAGCTCGTCGTGTAATTTGTGCAGCAGTTCCACGCGGATGATTTTACCGTAGCCCCCCTCAGCGCCTAGGCTGGCGGGCCAGTCGAGGCAATGGGTTTCTAGCAGCACGCGTCCGCCGTTCACATCGGTTGGGTCGAGCGAGGGGCGAATGCCCAAATTGGCGACACCGGCCAAGGGCTGCTCTGCCAAGCCATGCACCTGCACCACGAAGATGCCGCTGGCGGCCGGCTTCCAGTGGCTGAAGCGCAGATTGAGCGTGCGGCAGTTCAGCTCGCGGCCCAGCTTGCGGCCATGCACCACATGGCCCGAAATGGCATAGGGGCGGCCCAGCAATTGCGCCACCTCTTGCATCGCGCCACGGCCCATGGCTTCGCGCACGGCGGAGCTGGACACGCGCAGGTTTTTCACCTCGTAACTGTTCATGCGGGCCACATCAAAACCGTGGGCCGTGCCTGCGGCATCGAGCATGGCGTAGTCGCCCGCGCGTTTGGCACCAAAGCGGAAGTCGTCACCCACCAGCACGTATTTCACGCCGAGGCCTTTGACCAGCACGTCTTCGATGAAAGCCTGCGGCTGTTGCGAGGCAAAGGCTTGGTCGAACGGCAGCACCACGCATTGGTCCACACCGCAAGCCGCCAGCTCATTGAGCTTGTCGCGCAGCGTGGCGATGCGGGCAGGAGCGAGGTCGGGCTGTTGGTGCTGCTCGGCGAAGAAGTCGCGCGGGTGTGGCTCAAACGTCATCACGCAACTGGGCACGCCGCGGTGACGTGCCTCGTTCTTCAACAGGGCCAGCATGGCTTGGTGGCCACGGTGCACGCCGTCAAAGTTGCCAATGGTCAAGGCACAGGCCTTGGCCAATTGCGGGTGATGAAAACCTCTGAAAATTTGCATAACTTAGGTGAAACGCGACAGGCATAAAACCGTCACTCAATAAAGGTATATTGTCAGCGATAGATGTGCATTCCCCAACGGTCGTTTTTAAAGCGAATGGAGGTCAGGTGTGAAGGTCTTGAAACTGTCTGCCCAAGGGCTACCGCAGTCGTGGATATCGCTGGAACAAGCGGTCATCCATTACGCGGCTGACGAAGTACGCTGGGAATCTGGTGGCGAAGTGGCAGTGTTTCATGGCGGCACCAATGCCATCACGGGGCAGCAATCCATCATCACGGTCAACAGCATCATCGGCACCAAGGGCGTGCCCAACATCAATCCGTTTGATTTGAAGTCGGGTCTGACCAACGACAAGCTCTTCAGCCGCGACCGCAACATCTGCGCGTACTGCGGCGACCACTTCCACGAATCAGAACTCACCCGCGAACACATTCGCCCGATTGGCCAACGTGGCCCGAACACGTGGATGAATGTGGTGACGGCGTGTAAATCGTGCAACCACCGCAAGGGCAACCGCACGCCTGAGCAAGCGCGTATGCCGCTGTTGTACGCGCCCTATGAGCCCTCGCTGTGGGAGGACTTCATCTTGCGCAACCGCCGTATCTTGGCGGACCAGATGGAGTTTTTGATGGCGCATGTGCCTAAGAGTTCTCG
>Ga0228700_1001232_pt1 | contig 17421 bp, 15 predicted proteins | sample McNCre317_Aug_MG_FD_178019 | JGI IMG/M metagenome (GOLD analysis project Ga0228700, IMG submission 178019) | Freshwater microbial communities from McNutts Creek, Athens, Georgia, United States - 3-17_Aug_MG | ecosystem: Environmental > Aquatic > Freshwater > Creek | place: USA: Georgia...
GCGGTTTTCATAGGAATTGAGTCTGAAATGAAAAAGGGTGACCTGAGGTCAAGCCCTCTATTCTAACCTGTGGGGCCTTGTTTTCTGATGGGGCAAACGCCAAGGGATCAATCCCGCGCCGTCAGACCATGGGCCAAGCCGCCCAGCACAATGCCGCCCAAGGCCCACAAAATGTCGGTGTTGCCTGTGCCCAAGGCCGCAATGGCCGGGCCGGGGCACACACCCGACAAGCCCCAGCCCACGCCAAAAATGGCCGAGCCGATGACCGTCTGGCGGTTCCAGCTGGCGGGTTGGGTGAGGAACTGACCGCCCAGCAACGGGCGGCTGAACCAGCGCGGAAAACCCTTGTAAGCCAACATGGCCAGGCCCGCAGCGCCGCCCATGACCAACATCAAGCCCCAGTCCTTGAACTGCAAAAAGCTCAGCACCACCTCGGGCTGGACCATGGTGGCCAGCGACAGGCCAAAGCCAAACAAGGCCCCAGCCAGCAAAGTGACCAGCGCTTTAGGGAAGGTGAGTGTGTGCGGGCTCATGCCAAACCTTTCGTGGTGAGGGCCATCAGGTTGGCGGTCAAAAAGGCGGTGGCCATGAAAGTGAGCACCGCGCCCAGCGAAGGCAACTGCAGCGAGCCCAACCCGCAAATCCCGTGACCAGAGGTGCAGCCATTGCCCAGCCGAGCGCCATAGCCCACCAGAAAACCGCCGATCAGCAACTGCCACACCGGCACGCTGGTGTGCTGAGCCTCACCGCCCGCCAGCGCAAAGCGCCAGACCAGCGCGCCCAGCACCACGCCCAAGGCGTAAACCAGACGCCAGTTGCGGGTGCTTACAAAGCGGGCTTGCTGGAAAAACGCCTTTTTGGAGACAAATGACCAGCTACTGGAGAAAACGGAACTCATGCCGCCGACCCAGCCGTTGAACAAATAAAGCAGCGCCACGCCAGCGCCAATCGTCAGGCCGCCCAGCAGGTAGTGCTGCCAGCCCAGGGGGAAGAGGGTGTTGATCAGAGTCATGGGTGGGATTATCGGGTGGGTTATTTAGCCAGTCAGGGCAGGGGTTTCAAGCCCAGCTCTGTCAAAAACACGTTGTGCTTGGCCTTGGCTGCTGCAATGTCGTTTTCAATCTTCAGCAACTCGGCATGCGTTGCCGACAAGTCAATCTCCGCGTCGGCCACTGCCGTGCTGATGTAGCGCGAGATGTTGAGGTTGAAATCATTCTTCTCAATCTCGGCCATTTCCACCCGGCGTGAATAACGCGCCTCTTCATCGCGGTTCTTGTAGGTGTCAATGATCTTGGCAATGTGCGCTTCGCTCAGCTGATTTTGGCGCTTGCCTTTTTCAAAGTGGTCAGCTGCGTTGATGAACAACACATCGTCCGGCTTTTTGCACTTCTTGAGCACCAAGATACACACCGGAATGCCGGTGGAATAAAACAGGTTGGACGGCAGGCCAATGACGGTGTCGATGTGCCCGTCTTTGAGCAGCTTGGTGCGAATGCGCTCTTCAGCCCCGCCACGGAATAACACACCGTGCGGCAAGATGATGGCCATCACGCCTTCATCTTTGAGGAAGTGAAAACCGTGCAACAAAAAAGCAAAGTCTGCGGCCGACTTGGGCGCTAAGCCATGGTTTTTAAAACGCACGTCGTCCGCCATGGCCTCGCTGGCATCCCAGCGCAAACTAAACGGTGGGTTGGCCACGATGGCGTCGAACGTTGGCTTTTTGGCGGGGTTTAGCTCGCGCAGCTTGTCCCATTCGTTGGTCAGCGTGTCGCCGTGGAAGATTTCAAACTCGGTGTCTTTCACCCCGTGCAGTAGCATGTTCATGCGTGCCAAGTTGTAGGTGGTGATGTTTTTCTCTTGGCCATAAATCTTGCCAATGCCATGCGGCCCCATGCGCTTGCGTACGTTCAGCAGCAGCGAGCCCGAGCCACAGGCAAAGTCCAGCACGCTTTCTAGCCTCTGCTTGACACCCGTTTTGGGCTCTTGGCTGTCGAGTGTGACGATGGTGGACAGGATGTCCGAGATTTGTTGCGGCGTATAGAACTCGCCTGCCTTTTTGCCTGAGCCAGCCGCGAACTGGCCAATCAGGTACTCATAGGCATCGCCCAGGGCATCGACTTCCTTGGAAAACTCGGTCAGGCCTTCGGAAATTTTCTGGATGATGGTGCACAGCTTGGCATTGCGCTCGGCGTAGCCCTTGCCCAACTTGGAAGAGCCCAAATCAATCTCAGAGAACAAGCCTGCAAACGTGCTCTCGAACGACTCGTTTTCGATGTATTTAAACCCCGCCTGCAACGTGCTCAACAATTCGCCATGCTGGGTGCGAGCCATGTTGGCCACGCTGCTCCACAAGTGCTCGGGCTGAATGACGTAATGCACCTTACGGCGCATCTGCTTTTCAAACTCAGGCACGTCGGCGGCGTTAGCCGCATACCAAACAGCCAGCGGCACTTGTTTGGCTTCAGGCTCTACCGTGGGGTAGTCGCTGCCCAGCTCTTTTTGCGCTGCGGCCTCGTAGTTGTCAGACAGGTAGCGCAAGAACAGAAACGACAGCATGTAGTCGCGAAAGTCGTCTGCGTCCATCGAGCCGCGCAGTTGATCTGCAATGGCCCACAGCGTCTTATTCAGTTCTGTTTGATTTTTTTCACTCATTTTTTCGTTCGATTCTTCAGGCTATTTTCCAGCGCCTTCAACTCGGCCTCGTCTTGGCTGTCGGCTTGTGCGGCTTCTTGCTGTTTGCGGCGTTGCTCAAAGTCCAAGAACAAGGGCTCAATCTGTTGCTCCATGCGGGCATGGCTGACCTTACCCGCATGGGTGAGCACCGTGAAACCGTTGGAGCTGATGATCTGCTCCACGTTTTGCTGCCAAAAGGCCATGCGAATTTCTTGGCGTTTTTTGGTGCGCAGCTCTGCGGTTTCCAGAAAGATCACCACCAATCGATTCAAGGTGTCAATCTCGTCTTCGGTCAGGTAGTTCTTGGCCACCAGAATATCTTGCTTGCGCACTTGGGCGCCCTTCCAATGCAACAGCCCAAAGTTGGGGTCATTTGCATTGGCTCTGGCGGTGATCAGTTCAGCGGCCGTCTTTTGCGTCACCGCATAAAGCAGCATGTTTTGCACGGTTGCAAAAAACTGTTGGGTGGCTTGGTCTGTCTTGTCGTAATCGCTGCTCAGCGCAAACAAGTCGCGCACCTTTTGGTAAAAGCGCTTTTCCGAGGCCCGAATGTCGCGGATGCGGGCCAGCATCTCGTCGAAATAATCTGGACGGCCATCGGGGTTCTTCAACCGCTCGTCGTCCATCACAAAGCCCTTGGTCAGGAACTCCTTGAGCACCGTGCTGGCCCAGCGGCGGAACTGCACGCCACGCGGCGAGCGTACCCGGTAGCCTACGGCCAGGATGGCGTCGAGGTTGTAATGCCCCACGCGATAATTTTTGCCATCGGAGGCAGTTGTCAACTGCTGGTTGACAACTGAATTTGGGTCTAGTTCTTGCTCCGAAAAAATGGCTTTCAGGTGCTTGGCAATGTTTTGCTTAGTGGTCTGAAAAAGCTCAGCCATCTCCAACTGAGTCAACCAAACCGTGCCCAGATCCGCCCTCAACTTGATCTGGCTGCGACCATCTTCGGTTGTGTAAAGGATCAGATTACTCATGCACCGCCCTCGTGAAGCACAAAGTTATATTTATCACGAAGGCCGTCTAGCACTTCATCGAAAATCTTTAAGTTATCAGGAACAACGTCATCCGACTCGTAGTAATAAACCTTCTTATGGGACAAGGCATTGACAATATCCGCAACCCGATTGGGTTCGGTAATTCCAATCTGATTCAGCACGTAACCAAACTGTCCTACGCCAAGGAATGAAGCAACATTCTCCAAAACTTGCCTGAGCAAAGCAAAATGGTGTGCGCGAATTTCATTGCCCTTGCGCGCCAATGACAGCATTTGCATCAACCGCAAGTGATACAAGAACACATCCTTGCGACAGCTTTCTAACTCCAGCTCACCCGACTTCGTACTCAAGATGTGGAGTTTGTACAGCGGCTGATTTTTCTTTTTGAACTTATCGCTCTTTTCACCCTTCGTGAGCCAATCACTCAGAAGCGAAAACAACCCAAGGTGATGCGTCGTAACGATGATCTTGCGCTTCTCGAACTGACTCTCAATGAGATCGAACAGAGTTGCAGCCGTTACGAAGATGTTGTGGTCATCCAAACTGGAAACTGGGTCATCGATAAAGAAGTGGTTCGACTGTTTATCTGCCCAACCCTCCACTTCGAACAGCGCGAGAAAGAAGCACCAAACAAAGATCCGCTCTTCCCCTCGAGAAATCTTGATTGGGGGCTGTGGCAAATCAGGATTTTGATTGGGAATGAAGAAAGAAATTGAAGCAAGTCCCTTCTCCGGGTCATCTTCATGAGGATTGAACGCAAACCCGAACTTGGGCTTGTATGCATTCAACTTTTCACGTACATCATCCTCGGTCAGCAGAGAGTGAAACTTGCTAAGACTGCTATACAACACAGACAGTCGAATATTTGTACCGTTGTTCTCGTTGTCATTGTCCCAAACAAAAAGGTCTTCGCTGTAGGCGTTGTAGTAGACCCCCGTGTGCATTCCATCCGCTTGTTTGGTAGCGTTCTTGTACGCCACGCTTAGTTGTGTTTTACCCGTTGCATTGAAAGCGTATGCCAACGTAATCCGAGCTGGGTCATCTCGAAGAGTGACGGCAATTTCATCCAAACTCATATTGAATTCTCCACACGCGGAAACAACTGCTGCATCAAACCCTTCTTGTGGGTCTTGAGTGTGTCGAGCTTTTGGGTTTCGGCGGTGATCAGTCTGTCAAGGCGACCGAGACAAGAGGCGATGCGTTGCTGCTCGGAAAGATTGGGGGCGAGAATCCGCACTGAAGAGAACAGGCTCTTATTGATAATGGGGACTGCCTGTCTTCCAGCCAGAACTGAGATTCGCTCAGAGGCAAGCGAGAGCGCGAAGTAAACGAAACTATCCGAGTGCTTTGAATTAGGAACTACTGCATTGATCTGCTGATTGGTCGCGCAGTCGCGCTTGTTCTGCGCTACCTTGCCAATCGTAGAGCCAATGCACACGAAGAGAACGCTACCGGCACGGATCGGGCGGGTTTCTGCAAAACCTTCTGGGGTCAACGTGGTTTTGGTTTGATCAACAAACCGTAGGTCAGAAATGTCCGCAGGCGAAGCGAACGGGATGCCACCCCCATAGAAAGATGGTTGGGCTGTGCTGGGGGTGTTTCCTGTGACAACCTTTCCGAAATCTCCGACAGACTGTTCCCCCCAATCCCCTGTGTTTTGAAACTCCGGAAACCGCAGACGCGGTTGGGTTTCGCCTTCCCGAGGGAAGAATTGTTGCATCAGCCCTTTTTTGTGGGTTTTGAGGACTTCGACTTTGCGGGCTTGTGCGGCGATCAGTTCGTCCAGTGAACTCAGGCAGTCGGCGATTTTTTGTTGTTCTTTTGAACTGGGCGTTGGAATTTCAACACCAAAAAACGCATCCTTGCTGATATTTAAAAGGCCGTTGCTTCGCGCACCGCTTGTGATGTGCTTTTTTAGCTGTTTTGCATGAGCGTTTGATTCAAAACAGTTTTGGAAAAAACCATTTGAATAATCGCTCTTCAAACGAAAGCAAATGAAAACATTGGGTGCAGCGACTTCGCCCCAGCCTTGCAATAGATAGATACACCCTTCGGGAAATTTGAGCGAGTTGCCTTTGTTGTAAACAAAGTCGCCGTCTTTGACCAAGGTGTAAAGCTGATACTGATTACCAGAGATATCTCTTCCAAACTTCTCTGCTTGTGGTACGAACCCAATGCCAGCAGAAATGCTGACTGGTGTCAGCTTTTTTGTGCCAACCCGTTCAGTCACGGGAATGGAGGCTTCTCCTAGAGAGACAGGCTGCCAAGGCGCAGCATCCCGAAACTCGGGAAACCTCAGCTTAGGCACCAGCTTTGTTTTTTCTTCAGTGCTCATACGCGCTCAGTCCAGAAATCTCGCGCCCTTGGGCGCGTTTGGTCAGCAAAGGGGCTAACTCTTTCATCAGCGCAGTCTCGGCATGGGCACGGGCTTTCCAGCCCAGCTTCAGAGGGGCCATGAGGTCGGTCAGTGCATCGGCGTCCAAAATCATGCGCTGAAAGATGTTGTCTACAAAGGCTTGCAACGCAGCAGGCGCCAAGCCGTGTTGGGCGGCCATGGCGCTCAGCTCGGCGCTGTCTTTTTCCTTCTTGAAGCGGGCGTAGCCGTCGCGAATGGCGGTTTCGCTCAAGCCTTCGCCGACCTTGAGTGTGGCGATGTAGGCCGCAATGTCGTCGCGCTCGTTCATGAACTTGGCGTCGGCGCTGATGAGGCCAATGAGTTCTTCGCGGCTCATCTTCTGCTTGCCGGGCGCTTGGCTACTAAAGCGCGACATGAGGCCCACGATGTAGTCGTAGTCAATGACGGCGCTGGCAAACAACACAAATTCAAAGTCGAGCTGGTCGACTTCGTCTGTGATTTTGTCGTCATTGCCCGTGCCAGTTTGGCCTTGTTGTGTTTTGAGGCGTTGCGCGGTTTCCAGGTACACGCCTTTGAAGCCTTGCTGGGTTTCTTTGGGCAGGACCTGCTCAATGGCCGCAACATTGTCGGGCGTGAGGTCGGTGTATTGGTCGAGCTGGGTTTTCAGGCGCTGCACGTCTTTGAATGCCTTGATGAAGGCAGCACGCGCATCGTCACCCTTGAGCTGGTGCACGGCCTCTGGCGTGCACGGCAGGCCTTGGGTTTGCATGAAGTCTTCGAGCTTTTGCACCGCGTCTTGCAGTTTGCCAATGACGACGGGGGCTTTGTCGACCAGCCAAATTTCACGGGCTTTTTCTTCACTCTTCTCGCCAGAGAACAGGGCAATGGCGGCATCGACCGCGTCTTTTTGTGAGCGGAAGTCGAGAATGTTGCCGTAGGGCTTGCTGCCGTTGAGCACGCGGTTGGTGCGCGAGAACGCCTGTATCAAGCCGTGGTGCTTGAGGTTTTTGTCCACATACAGGGTGTTGAGGTACTTGCTGTCAAAGCCGGTGAGCAGCATGTCCACCACGATGGTGATGTCGATCTTTTTGGCGGCGGGGTAGTCGGCGTTGGGCCACTGCTGGTCTTTGATGCGCTTTTGAACGTCTTGGTAATACAGGTCGAACTCGCTCAAGCTGTGGTTGGTGCCATAGCGGGCGTTGTAGTCGGCCAGGATGGTTTTGAGGGCGGCTTTTTTGCTGTCGGGGTCTTGCGCGTTGTCGAGCTTTTCTTGCGGCAGGTCTTCTTGAATTTGCTGCACATCGGCGTTGCCCTCGGCTGGGGGCGAAAACACGCAGGCAATGTTGAGGGGCACAAAGCTGGGGTCGGCCTCTAGCTTGGCGGCCTGGGCGGCTTTGAAGAGGCCGTGGTATTCGATGGCGTCAGGAATGGACGCCGTGGCCAAGATGGCGTTGAAGCGGCGGCCCGCTGTGGCGGTGTCGTGCTTGGCCAGGATGGCGTCGATGACGGCTTTTTTAGCCAGTGCCTCGCCAGGCTTGGGCACGCTTTTGCCTTCGGGTTTGAAGTAGTCCACATGAAAGCGCAGCACGTTGGCGTCTTCAATGGCGTGGGTAATGGTGTAGGCGTGCAGCTGCTTTTGAAAGATGTCTTCGGTGGTGCGCAGGCTGGCTTGCTCGTCTTCAATCTGTGTGCGGCTGGCGTTGTCTTCAAAAATGGGTGTGCCGGTAAAGCCAAACAACTGCGCCTTGGGGAAGAAGGCTTTGATGGCTTTGTGGTTCTCGCCAAACTGCGACCGGTGGCATTCGTCAAAGATAAAAACAATGCGTTTGTCTTGCAGCGGCGCAAGCTGCTCTTTGTAGGTGGCTTGGCCGCTGTTGCTGCGTTGCTTGTTACGCTTGCTGTTTTCGTCCAGCGCCAGGCCTAACTTTTGAATGGTGGTGACGATGACTTTGTCGGCGTAGTCGTCCGACAGCAGGCGGCGCACCAGTGTGCCAGTGTTGGTGTTTTCTTCGACGCAGTTTTCTTGAAAGCGGTTGAACTCTTCACGGGTTTGGCGGTCCAGGTCTTTGCGGTCCACCACAAAGAGGCACTTTTCAATGTCGGGGTTGTCTTTGAGCAGCGTGGACGCTTTGAACGAGGTGAGCGTTTTGCCGCTGCCCGTGGTGTGCCAGATGTAGCCGTTGCCGCAGTTTTGATGAATGCAGTCCACGATGGCTTTGACGGCGTACACCTGATAGGGCCGCATCATCAACAGCTTTTGCTCAGATGCAACCAGCACCATGTAGCGGCTGATGGTTTCGCCCAGCGTGCACTTGGGCAAGAACTTGTCGGAGAAGTCATCCAGGTGGTTGATCTTGGTGTTGGCTTCGTCAGCAAACTGATAGATGGGCAAAAAGCGCTCGTCGGCATTGAAGGCAAAGTGCCGCGTGTTGTTGTTGGCGAAGTAATAGGTGTTGGTGCGGTTGCTGACGATGAACAACTGCAAGAAGCACAACAGGGTTTTGCTGTAGCCGTTGCCCGGATCGTTTTTGTAGTCAACGATCTGCTCCATGGCACGGCGCGGGTTGACGGTGAGCGTCTTTAGCTCCACCTGTACGCAAGGCACCCCGTTGATGAGGATGAGCACGTCGTAGCGGTGATGGCTGTAGTCGGTGTTGATGCGCAGCTGGTTAATCACCTCAAAGGTGTTCTTGCACCAGTCCTTGATGTTGACCAGGGTGTAGTTGAGCGGCGTTCCGTCGTCGCGTGTAAAGGCGTTGCGCTCGCGCAGGGTACGGGCGGCAGTGAACACGTCGGGGGTGACGATGTCTTCTAGCAAGCGTTTGAACTCGCCATCGCTGAGGTTGACGCGGTTGAGCGCTTCAAATTTTTCTCGGAAATTGCGCTCTAAAGCGGCGCGGTCGCGGATGTCTTCGCGGTAAGCGTATTTCAGGCTTTGCAGTTTGCCGATGAAGCCGTATTCAATCTGCTCTTCTTTGACGCCTTGAGGCGCTGTGCCCGATGGCTTGTCGTAGCTGAATGGGGATGAGGACATGGGCTGGTGGAGCGAGCGGTCTGGAATAAAGGGCGACTCCATACGGGAGCCGAGCAAAGCTGAATGATTTTAGGGGCTGGGCCAAGCCGTGATGGCCTGTTTTTAATGGATTTGAATTAATTTTTAACCGATGAAGTTGAACAGTTGCGCGAGCAGATCTGATTGATTTGAAAGCTCTTGGCGCATGGCTTGGGTGTTTTGGCTCCAAAGGTGCAATGTCTCGGCGGTCAGCAAAGGCAATGCGCCATCTTCCATCCCATTCCAAATTCGATGCGCCCGCCGCAAACTCTCTGGGGCCTGCATCCATTCCAAAAACGCCTCCAGCTTGTCATGGTGCGCGTTGTCGTCTTGCGGGTAGATGTGCCAGACAAAGGGCTGTCCAGCCCAAAGGGCGCGCACCAGTGAGTCTTCGCCGCGCACAAAGTTGAGGTCGCAGGCCCAGAGCATGTCGTCGAAGCCGTTTTGGTCGTTGTAGGGCAGGGCGCTCCAGCTGGGATGCACAGGCATCTGGGCCAGTGCTTTTTGCACCGCCGCCAGCGGGCGGCCGGGGGTGACCAACAGGTGGTGGGGTGTGTCCACCAATTGGGACAGCAGCTGGGGCAGGGCGGCTGGCTCGTAGCAAAACAGGCTGATCAGCAGGCCGTCTGCTGCCAAGTTGGGGGCATGTTGCTTGCGCCAAGCTTGGCGATCAAAGCGCTGTTGCCGGTCCAGCAAATCGGTTTCGCGCAGCAGGCCGCCGGTGTCGTTGGTGAAGCCGGGGTAAAAGAATGTCTTGGTCCAACCTTTGGCGGGGCCGCTCATGACGGGCGAGGGCAGGCGGTGCATGCGCGGCACCCAGTCTTCGGCGCTGAGGTATTCGAGGTTGATCCAGGCCGGTTGCTGCGGGAGAGTTGCGACGCCGTGGGCCACAAAGGCTTCGGGCAGGGTGCAACCAAAGGCTTCGATCCACACATCGGCGGGCCTCAAGCCGTGCAGCACTTCGCTTTGGCTGGCATCAGACCAAGGCAGCACTTGCAGCTCGGGCAGGGCATGGGCTTCGGGGGCCATCCATCTCAGGGCCGAGGCATCGTCCACCCACAGGCGCACCGATTGGCCTTGGGCCAGCAGCTGGCGCGTGAGCCGCCAGCACACGCCCAGGTCGCCGTGGTTGTCGATGACGGTGCAAAAAATGTCCCAAAGGCGGTGCGTCTTCATGGGGGGAGATTGTCGGGGCAAAGTGTTTCGCCCTCACAATACGCGCCATGACAGCGGCTCACGACGAATCCTTGCTGGCCCAAGTGGCCGCGCTCCCGGCTTTGCCGGGGGTTTATCGCTATTTTGATGCGCAGGGCAACGTGCTGTATGTGGGCAAGGCCAAACAGCTCAAAAAGCGGGTGTCGAGCTATTTCCAGAAGGACCACGGCGGCACACGCATCGGCCACATGGTCAGCAAGATCGCCCGCATGGAGACCACGGTGGTGCGCTCCGAGGCAGAGGCGCTGCTGCTCGAAAACAACCTGATCAAAACGCTGAACCCGCGTTTCAACATCCTTTTCAGGGACGACAAAACCTACCCCTACCTCAAGCTCACGGGCAATGGCACGCAGCACTTGAAGGCCAAAGACGGTCCGCCCGAGCCGCAGACCTATCCACGGGTGGCGTATTACCGGGGTTCGGTCGAGAAAAAGCACCGTTACTTTGGCCCTTTCCCCAGTGCTTGGGCGGTCAAGGAGTCGATTCAGTTGCTGCAAAAGGTGTTCCGCCTGCGCACTTGTGAAGACACGGTGTTTGCCAACCGCAGCCGACCCTGTTTGCTGTACCAGATCAAGCGTTGCTCAGGCCCGTGTGTGAACCTGATCAGCCCCGAGGCCTATGCCGACGATGTGAAGCATGCCGAGCGCTTTTTGAAGGGTGAGACCCAGGCCCTGTTGCAAGAGATGGAGTCGCGCATGATGGCGCACGCCGAGCGCCTGGAGTTTGAGCTGGCCGCCGAGGTGCGCAACCAGATGTCGGCGCTGTCCAAGGTGCTGCACCAGCAGTCGGTGGACACCGGCACCGACACCGATGTGGACATTTTGGCGGTGCGGGTGCAGGGCGGGCGTGCCTGCGTGAACCTGGCCATGGTGCGCGGCGGGCGGCACTTGGGCGACCGGGCGTACTTTCCGGCGCATGTGGAAGACGCCCACGCCTTGCAGGCGCTAGACGATGAGGCGGATACCCCGCGCCCCGTGGAACAACAGGTGCTGGAAGCCTTTTTGGCGCAGCACTACATTGGCATTCCGGTGCCTGCAGCGCTGATCACCAGCGTGGCGGTGGACAAGGCCTTGGTGGCGGCGCTGTCGCAGCAAGCGGGTTACAAGATCGCCGCCGTGCACAACCCGCGTGAGCAGCGCCGGGTGTGGCTGGAGATGAGCGAGAAAAATGCCGACATTCAGCTGGCGCGTTTGCTGGCCGAAGAGGGCTCGCAACAAGCCCGCACCAGGGCGCTGGCCGATGCGCTGGACCTGGCCCCGGACGATCTGGATGCGCTGCACATCGAGTGCTTTGACATCTCGCACACGGCGGGCGAAAACACGCAGGCGTCTTGCGTGGTGTTTCGCCAGCACAAGATGCAAAGCAGCGAGTACCGCCGCTACAACATCGAGGGCATCACGCCGGGAGACGATTACGCCGCCATGCGCCAGGTGCTGATGCGCCGCTACGGCAAGCTGGCCGAGGCCATGCGCTCGGCTGAGGGCACGGCCAAATTGCCTGACTTGGTGTTGATCGACGGCGGCAAGGGCCAGGTGTCCATGGCCCGCGAGGTGTTCACCCAGCTGGGGCTGGACTTGTCGCACATCGTCGGCGTTGAAAAAGGCGAGGGCCGCAAGGTGGGGCTGGAAGAGTTGGTGTTTGCCGATGGCCGTGAGAAGGTCTATTTGGGCAAGGACTCGGCCGCGCTGATGCTGGTGGCGCAGATCCGCGACGAGGCGCACCGCTTTGCCATCACCGGCATGCGGGCTCAGCGGGCCAAGGTCCGCATGGGCGGCAGCAAGATCGAAGAGATCCCCGGCATTGGCCCGCGCAAACGCGCCCGGCTGTTGCAGCGCTTTGGCGGTGTGCGGGGCGTGGAAGGGGCCAGTGTCGAGGACCTGGCCGGGGTCGAGGGCATCTCGCGCGAGCTGGCCGAAACCATTTACCAGGCCTTGCACTGACCGGTCGCCCGCTTGTCAGAGAACCGCCAAAGACCCGTGCCACAATAAGAACCATGTTTTTCACGATTCCAACCATCATGACGTGGACGCGCATCGTCGCGATTCCATTGATCGTGGGGGTCTATTACTGGCCGGGCTTGACGGCGGCCACGCAAAACCTGATCGCCACGTCCATGTTCGTGGTGTTCGCCATCACCGATTGGCTCGATGGTTACCTGGCCCGCAAGCTCAATCAGGCATCGGCTTTTGGTGCGTTCCTTGACCCGGTGGCCGATAAATTTCTGGTGTGCGCGGCCTTGCTGGTCTTGGTGCACATGCAGCGGGTCCATGTGCTGATCGCGTTGATCATCATTGGCCGCGAGATCGCGATTTCTTCGCTGCGCGAATGGATGGCCCAAATCGGTGCCAGCAAGAGCGTGGCCGTGCACATGGTTGGCAAGCTCAAGACCACGGTGCAGATGGTGGCCATTCCGTTTTTGCTCTACGACGGCATGTTGTTTGGCGTGATTGACACCCGCGACTGGGGTGCGGTGTTGATCCTGATCGCCGCCGTGCTGACCATTTGGTCCATGGTCTATTACATGCAAAAGGCCTTGCCTGAGATTCGGGCGCGGGTTAAATGAGCACACCTTCTCAGACCACGGCCTGGATCAAGGCCATGCCGGTGGTGTTTGTGCTCATCTGGAGCACCGGCTTCATCGTTGCGCGTTACGGCATGCCTTATGCCCCGCCATTCAGCTTTTTGCTGGTGCGCTATCTCTTGTCCATCGTGTGCTTCCTCGTCTGGATTGGTCTGGCCCGTGTGAGCTGGCCGCGCGACCGTGCTCAGTGGCTGCATTTGGCGGTAACGGGGGTGCTGATGCATGCCGGTTATTTGGGCGGTGTGTGGGCGGCAGTCAAGGCGGGCATGGGCTCGGGTTTGTCGTCCTTGATCGTGGGTTTTCAGCCGGTGCTGACGGCTATTTGGTTGTCCTGGAGCTTGCGCAGTTCGGGCCAGCCCGGCGTGACACCGCGCCAGTGGGCCGGTCTGCTGCTCGGCTTTGCGGGTTTGATGATGGTGGTTTGGCGCAAGCTGACTTTGGGCTCGGCCATGGACCATGTGACGCCTTTGAACATGGCGTTTGCCGTGGGGGCGATGTTCAGCATCACCATCGGCACGCTCTACCAAAAACGCTTTGTGCAGCCCTGCGACGTGCGTTCGGCCAACACGGTGCAGTTGCTGGCGGCCTTTGTGGTCACCTTGCCCCTGGCCTGGGCAGAGCCTGAAATCATCCAATGGAATGCCGAGTCCATCGGTGCCATGGCCTGGGCGGTGCTCGGCCTGACGCTGGGCGGCAGCTCCTTGCTGTACATCCTGATCCAGCGCGGCGCGGCGGCATCCGTCACCAGCTTGATGTACATGGTGCCCCCCACCACGGCCATGATCGCCTGGGTTTTGTTTGGCGAAACCATCACCGCCGCCACGATTGCCGGTACCGCCTTGACGGCTCTGGGCGTCAGCCTGGTGGTGCGGCCCGCCCGGCGCTGAGCACTTTCCAGGGTTCTTGTCGGAACCGATCGGCCAGGAATTCCTGCAGCAGCCGGATGCGCAAGGGCATTTGTGCGCGGTAGGGCGCGAGCCAGTGGATGTGCGCATCGTGCATGGCACAGTCTGGCAAAACCCGCACCAGCTGACCAGTCGCCAGCAGCGGCGCGATGTCCCACAAGCTGCGCAGCATGATGCCTTGGCCAGCCAGGCACCAGTCGCGCACCATTTCGCCAGAGTTGCTCGACAGAGGGCCTTTGACCGGTATGTGCAGGGGACGTGCCAAACCTTCGCGCGTCAGCCGCCATTCGTCAAAACGCTGGCCTTGACCGGTTTCCCCGCCGTTCTCACGCACCACCAGGCAGTGGTGCTGTGTGAGTTGTTCAGGTGTGGCGGGCGTGCCGTGTAGTTGCAAGTAGCTGGGCGCAGCCGCCAGCACCCGTTGGTTGGGGGCCAGTTTGCGCGAGATCCACTCAGCCGCCACGTGTGCGGGCGGCTTCCACAGCCAGATGGCTGCATCAAAGCCCTCGTTGGCCAAATCGGGCAATCGCTCGGACAGCTGCAATTCAATCTGTACGGCCGGGTAGCGTTGCTGGAATTTGGCCAGCAGCGGCCCCAGCCACAAGCGACCAAAGCCAAAACTGCTGACCATGCGGATGGGGCCAGAGGGCTCGCTCTGGCGTTCGCGCAGCTCGTCTTCGATGGCTGCAAATCCTTGCAGCAGTTGGGCGGCGCGGTCGCACAGGGCGTGGCCTTCGGTGGTCGGGCTCACGCGGCGGGTGGTGCGCTGAAATAGCCGCACGCCCAGTTTGGCTTCAAGCGCCGAGAGCCGTTTGGTGACCACGGGCGGGGCCAGTTGCAAGGCCCGAGCGGCTTTGCTGAGGCTGCCATGCTGTCTCACAGCCAAGGCCAATTCAAGATCTGAGCGGTCCAATTGTTTTTAATTTGTGAATAATCAATTGCCAGATTATTGCTGTTTTGAACGCTAAGCTCGGTGCATGTTGGAAACTTTCAATGCCCTCACGGTCGAACGACAAGGCGTGCAGTTGCACACCCGCGCCGCTGGCCATGGGGCACCGGTTTTGCTGCTGCACGGCCACCCGCAGAGCATGGCGATGTGGCACCGTGTGGCACCTGTGCTGGCCCGCACGCACCGGGTGGTGCTGATGGACTTGCGCGGGTATGGCGATTCATCGCGCCCTGCGGCTGACGCTGCCCATGCCAATCACAGCAAGCGCGAGATGGCTTTGGACGCGTTGGCGGTCATGAAAGCCCACGGCTTTGACCGTTTTGATGTGCTGGCCCACGACCGGGGTGCCCGCGTGGCGCACCGCTTGGCCGCTGACGCCCCAGATGCCGTGCGGCGCATGCTGTTGCTTGACATTGCACCCACGCTGGCCATGTACGAACACACCAGCGAGGCTTTTGCGCGAGCCTATTGGCATTGGTTTTTCATGATCCAGGCTGCGCCGCTGCCCGAAGCACTGATCGAGTCCGACCCGGCCCGTTATGTGCGCAGCGTCATGGGCGGGCGTTTCGCGGGGCTGGCACCGTTCACACCTGAAGCCCTGGCCGAATATGAGCGCTGTGCGGCCTTGCCGGGCACGGCCCAGTCGATTGCCGAAGACTACCGCGCCAGCGCCACGCTGGACCTGGAGCACGACCGCGCCGATGTGGCCGCAGGCCGCCTGTTGCAGCAGCCTTTGCGGGTGCTGTGGGGCGAGCATGGCGCTGTGGGGCGTTGCTTTGATGTGCTGGGCCTGTGGCGCGAACGCGCTGCCCAGGTGACAGGGCGTGTTCTGCCATGCGGGCACTATCTGGCCGAAGAAGCGCCTGAGCAGGTCATTTCCGAGGCGCAAGCATTTTTCACCGATTCATTGTCCGATTCATTTTCCGATTCATAAGGAGTATTCCATGAGCAAGAAACACCGCATCGCAGTTATTGCAGGCGACGGCATTGGCAAAGAGGTCATGCCCGAGGGCCTGCGTGTGCTGGAGGCAGCCGCCACCAAGTTCGGCATCGACCTTCAGTTTGACCACTTCGATTTTTCGAGCTGGGACTATTACGAGAAGCACGGCAAGATGCTGCCCGACGACTGGAAAGACCAGATCGGTGGCCACGATGCCATTTACTTTGGCGCGGTGGGCTGGCCCGACAAGATCGCTGACCACGTGTCGCTGTGGGGTTCGCTGCTCTTGTTCCGCCGCGAGTTTGACCAGTACATCAACCTGCGACCCGCACGCCTGATGCCGGGCATCATTGCGCCCGTGGTGCGCAAAGACGGCAGCCGCCGTGAGCCGGGCGAGATCGACATGTACATCGTGCGTGAAAACACCGAGGGCGAGTACTCTGCTGTGGGCGGCCGCATGTTCCCCGGCACCGAGCGTGAGATCGTGATGCAGGAAACCATCATGAGCCGCATCGGCGTTGACCGCGTGCTCAAGTTCGCTTTTGAGTTGGCGCAGACACGCCCCAAGAAGCACCTGACCAGCGCCACCAAGTCCAACGGCATTGCGATCACCATGCCCTACTGGGACGAGCGCGTGGCCGAGATGGCCAAGGCCTACCCCGGCATCAATGTGGACAAGTTCCACATCGACATCCTGACCGCACACTTTGTGCAGCGCCCTGACTTTTTTGATGTGGTGGTGGCCAGCAATTTGTTTGGCGACATCCTGTCTGACTTGGGCCCGGCGTGTACCGGCACCATCGGCATTGCGCCCAGCGCCAACCTCAACCCGGACCGCAAGTTCCCGTCCTTGTTTGAGCCCGTGCACGGCTCGGCCCCCGACATTGCGGGCCAAGGCATTGCCAACCCCATCGGCCAAATTTGGTGCGGCGCGATGATGTTGGAGTTCCTGGGTTACAAGGCCGCGCACGATGCCGTGCTGGCTGCGATTGAAAAAGTGTTGGCCCCGGGCAGTGGTGCGCCACGCACGCCTGATTTGGGTGGCACGGCCAAAACTGAAGATGTGGGCAAGGCGATTGCGCAAGTCTTGTGAATTTGCTGTCTCTCACATCTATTTCAAAAAAAATCAATTGGTAAAAAATATCAATTTGATGCCATTTGAATTCGATTTCACGGCTAGAATCCGTGCCGCGACGCGTTATGTTGTGCGGCTTTGATTGACAGTCTTTCGCGGGCTGGTTTTAATCATCCTGCTGTGACAACCGGAGACATCGGCAGGACAGCGGGAGGCTGTCAGGTCGTATTACAAATGCCGACATGATCGGCGTGCAACTTCAAGAGGTTTCTTGTGAACAAAACTGAACTGATCGAACACATTGCAAAACAAGCGGACCTGTCCAAGGCCGCTGCAGGCCGTGCTCTGGAAGCCACCATCGGCGCAGTGCGTACCACTTTGAAAAAAGGCGGTACCGTTTCTTTGGTGGGTTTTGGCACATTTGCTGTGGGCAAACGTGCTGCCCGCACCGGCCGTAACCCACGTACTGGCGCTGCGATTAAAATCAAGTCTGCCAAGGTGCCAAAGTTCCGTCCAGGCAAAGCGCTCAAGGATGCTTTGAACTGATTTAACTTTTTTCAGGTGGGGCGCTTAGCTCAGTTGGTAGAGCGGCTCCTTTACACGGAGTAGGTCGGCGGTTCGAGACCGTCAGCGCCCACCACCACAAAAAGTAAAGGCGAACAGGTTGTTCGCCTTTT
>Ga0228700_1001233_pt1 | contig 17421 bp, 30 predicted proteins | sample McNCre317_Aug_MG_FD_178019 | JGI IMG/M metagenome (GOLD analysis project Ga0228700, IMG submission 178019) | Freshwater microbial communities from McNutts Creek, Athens, Georgia, United States - 3-17_Aug_MG | ecosystem: Environmental > Aquatic > Freshwater > Creek | place: USA: Georgia...
GGAGGAACACGTAGAGGAGGTCGGGGTTCGATGCGAGATCCGCGCCCGTGAGATAGGACAGCGTCGATCCCACGAGCTTGTAGAGCACCACGTTTGTGTCCGTCGGGCTGATCTTGCCGTACAGGGCGATCTGTCCAGCCGCCCGCGACGCCATGCCGACGGGCACAATCACGGGCATCGCCGAGGCCGAGGCCGGGCGGGGGAGCTGGAGCGACAGCGTGCCGGTGCCGGCCGCGTTGGACGCGCCCGTGGTTTTGCCCTCGTACTCCACGAAGCAACGGCCGCCGATGCGCTGCCACCGGGTCGAATGCACATCATCGAAGACGGGGAGCACGTTGCCCGCCCCTCCCGAGGCCGACCAGCCAAGATCCGTCTGTGCGTCGCTCTCGACGGTACCGGCGAACGCTTGCAGGGTCGAAAGACTGTTCGCGATCTGGGCGAGCTGATGAAGGGAGGCCTCATCGCTGCCGGCGACCACGTTGATCTCTTCCTTGAGCGTTTCGAGGACCGTAAGGTCGAGCCAGTTGGTGTCGGCGGCGTCCGTGCAATGGACATACAGGTGGCCGTTGTAGCTGCCGAACTGGCCGATCCCCGAGGCGGTGGCGTTCTGTTCTGGGTCTTGGCTAAGGGCGATTACTGACACGATGCCTGTGCCTCCCGAGGCCGCCGCAGCTTGCAGGGCCTCCAAGATTTGTTTCATGTCGGACGACCCGAAACCGGGGGCACGTCCGCCAAGGGTTGCAGTGTTCATCCGATGCCCTCCAGAGCTGCGAGCGGTTGCCCGTCGGCGCTGACTTGCGACTCGGGCAGGAAGCAAACGAACGTCGAGACGTCGCCGAGGAACACTGGCGCGAGGCCGCCCTCATCGATCCAGGCTTGCACCTTCGGGCGAGCGGCCAGGAAGTCCTGGAAGCGGCGGAAGCCGGTGTAGTGGACAAACTTCGTCGCACCAAAAGTGATGTCCGGGATTTGGCCGGCCAGGAGCGATTCCGCGATGTAGAGATCGTCCTCGTAGATGTCGAGGTGCGAGGCATAGCGCCGGCCCGACTGGTGGCCGAGCTTGCCGCGGTTGGTGCCCCGGTTGACCGTGACGGTGTAACGCTGTGACCAGCCGTGCTTGGCGGCGTCGTTTCGGCACACCCATTGAACCGCGCCCTTCTCCCGTTCGGCCGCGCCAGGATGCTCGGATGCGGACACGCGCGCCAGCAAGATCGCGTCCTCGGAGACATCGCGGCCCATCGCCGCGCGGACCTGGGCCACGACCTCGTCCACCGATTGCACGACATCATCGTTGCCGTCGATGGTGGTCCGGGTGAGCCGCTTGCCACGTCCGACGAAGCGCCGCACGAGCTGCACGGGGTTGTCACCCATGAAGAACCACCAGCCGAGCACAGCCGCGACGGCCGCCCAGAGCAAGAGGTTTCTCGATAGCTTCATTCATCATTCCTCGTACAGCCACTGGTTGCCCGCCGTGAGCGTGGTGGGCGGGTCGATCGTGATGTCGAGGGCCTCAAGTACTTCGTCGGCGAAGCCATCGCACCCAAGCCGGATGTCCGGCACGACCTCAAGCCCACAGACCAAGTCGTAGGTAGTCAGCTTGTCGTAGGTGAGGGGCATCCCGCCCGGAACCTGGACAAAGTATCCGCCCTCCCCGTGCACGAGGGTCACGGGTTCAATCGCGAAATCGATTTTGATGCGGATTCCCGCCGTCGCGCTGCTCACCTCGGTGCCATCGGGCACGGTGCCGCCGTTCAACCAGGTGTCGCTCTGGTTCTGGCCGATCTCGTGTAGCTCGCCCGTGGCGCTGTCCTTGCGCAAGAGGATCGAGGCCGCGTCCTTGCGCGTGTAGTTCTTGCCGTCGGTGTCGTTGAGGATCTCAGCGCCCACGATGTTTCCATCGCGCAGCCGCTTGGCAAACCAGGCCGACCGACGGAAAAACGGCGTAGCCACCAGCTTGAATCGCGGGTCGAGGTGTTGGACGGTGGCCGTCCACGATCCCGACGTGACTGGGGCTTGGGGCACGAGCGAGTCAGCGACCAGGAACGGATCCGCCATCTGCGCCACGACAAGTTCTTTGCCAGTGTGCCGCCGCTCGATTCGGTGCGGCCGTCCCTGGGAAATCGACCAGGCGCGGGTGAGGTGCTTCTCGCTCATCAGTTGGCCCCGCCGATCGTAATGTCGTCGCCGTAGGTGATGTTGGGCGTGTAGGCGTTGTCCTCGGCGCTGCTCTTGCCCCGAATGGAGCTCCACGCGTTGCCGATCCCGGTGAAGAGGTTCCCGGTGCCGGCGACGATGCCGCCCCACGTGCCGAGGTTCGTGGTGTTGACGTTGGACTTGGTCGAGGAAGAGTTGCTCATCATGACCACGACCAGGACGACGACCGCCAGCCCGATCACGATGTACCAGTTTTGTTTGCTCATGGGGATTACAGTGCGCCTCCGGTGTAGTAGTCGATCACAAGTCCCGCGCCTTGATTGATCAGGGCGCTGGCGCCTGCCACGCTCGCGGCGTGGCTTTGGGCGTTTATGAGGTCGATCTCAGTCCTTCGCCAGACGACGAAGAGCACCGCACCGACCGCCAAGAGAATGATGAGGGTTGACTTGTCCATCAGAACCAACTGGACACTTCGCCGTACCAAGTGCGCGGATCAGCGTAATGGGTGACCTCGGCGAATCCGCCCGAGGCAGAGTCAGCCGCAAGAGAGTAGTAGTCTCCGTTGAGCAGCCTGCCCACGGGCTTCGTGATCAGACTGTTCAGCGTGCCCCCCACCAAGGGGATCTTGGTGAGGACAGACGAACTGACGTTGTTGACCCCGTTCACGGCGCCTGCGTAGCCGCCCGGCTGCACACTGTTGGCGGCTGCGATCGCCTGGCGCTTCCGCATGAGCAGAAACACGACGAGCACGATTCCAGCGACGAGCAGAATGGGTACGAGACTCTTGGTTTCCATGGCTTCAGATCACGATTTCGGATTGAGCCGGGTCGTACGGCAGGTTGTTGGTGAACTGCACCGGGGTGATATCGACGACCAGGGTGCTGCCAGCCAACAACGTGCCGGCGCCATTGCGTTGGCTTCCTCCGTTGGCGAATGGCGACGCGTGGCCGAGATCCCCCGCGGTGTAGTAGCCGGTTCCCGCCGTCGGCGTGGCCGCCTTGATCGCCATCGTGTTCAGAGCTTGAGGCGAACTCTCGACGGCCACGCGGCGACGCAAGTACAGAATCACCGCGATGCCGAGTCCGAGAATGATCCAGTACTTGCGTTCCACGTCGTTTCTCCTGCGAGGGTTGACCTGGGGAGGCGGTGGCGCTTAGGAGCGCGTCGCCAGCTTGGGGGCCGTGGCCGGGTCGGCGGGGAGGTTGCCACCCGAGAGCGAGACGAGCTGGCCGGCGATGTTCCGGGACAGTCGGCGGATCGAGCTGATGACGGTCAAGTGCTCATCCGTGGGCGTGGCGCCAACGTAGGTGAGGTCGATCGGCAGCTCGTAGCCCGAGGGCTTCGCCATCTGCTTGAGGCTCTGGAAGCTGAGACCCATGGAGGGCTGAAGCAGCGGCAGCCACTTGGCATCGGCGAGGTTCATGCCGGTGCAGGTGGCGTCCTGGATGTAGTTCGGGTTGTCCTCTAGACCGAGGGGGGACATGCCCATCCGTTGCGCCATGAGCTTGTTGCCGTAGAAGGCCGGCACGTTCTCGCAGTCGACGATGCCAAGCTTGAGGCTTTGGATCGAGGCGATGTTGTCCAGGGCCTGATTGCCGCCCAGGCCGCACTTGTTGGACAGCAGAGCGATCGAGTACACGAGGTCGATCGGGTCGGTGCCGCTGGCGTTCTTCTCGCCGAACTTCTTGAGGGTGAAGGTCTTCGAGCCGCCCGCCTGCTTGTCGAGAATGTGCTGGTTGATGAGAGGCCAGCACCAATGCGTATTCGGAACGACGTTGAGGTACGCCTTGAGGACCGAGCCCGCGCCCTTGTAGATGCCGCCCGTCGAGACGCCCGCATCGCCGAAGATGGTGGAGGCCGGGAGCTTGACCGTGGTGACCATCTTGTTCAGCAGGCAGACGGGGATCGCGGTGTCGATCGGCCGCTCGTACCAGCGTTGGGCGATCGGGATGGTCAGGAAGCGCGTGTAGGTCGCGTCGCTGGTGGTCGCGCCGGGAGCGCCGGGCGGGACGCTGATCGTCGCCACCGGCTGATCGGGGCCACGATTGAAGCCAAGGCCGATGAACTCGGCGAAGTGCTTCAAGATGGGGCCCGTTCCCACGGTGTCGTCCAACAGGGTACCGATGGGATCGCCGTGCATCTTCACCGAGCTGATGAGCCGCGGAAGCTGCTCGTCCTTGATCGCGGTGCCGCCGACGACGTTTTCGATCGTGGTGGACAGCTCGATCACCTGGTCGATAGCGCAAATCGGGCGGCCCTTGCCAGCGTCGCCGCTGACGGTGGGGCTGGTGACCTTCGTCTCGAAGTCGATGCTCTTGGCGGTGCCCGGCGTGAACTCGTACGCCTTGTTGCCGCTGCCGAGCTTCTGTTCGAGGATGTCCGGGGCAGGGAAGCCGATCACGCTGCAAAGGCTGATGCCAGCGCCAGCCGCAGCGATGGTCTGCCACGCGCCCGCCATCCACTCGAAGAATCCGCCGCCACTGGTGACCGCGTGGACCACCGGCTTTGCACAGCAGGTCGCCGCCTGGGCCACGTCAGAGCCGAAGACCACGCCGAAGAACACAACGATGGTCGAGATACCGAAGCCAAGCCACTTGGCCAGGCCCGGCGAGACCTTGGCGATTGCCGTTCCGATCTCGGTTCGGTACTTCAGCGCGAGCACCAGAGCGACCAGGAGCAAGACCCCTAGCCAAATGTAGTGCCGCTTTCCGGTGTTGGCGAAAGCCTTGAGCCCTTCGGTTGCCTGTCCTGCGTCCATGTCGTTTTCTCCAAATGGTTGGCCGCTTGTGCGGTTCGCAGCTTTCAGGCTAGGTCCACTCGCTCACCGTCGGTGGCCACGATCATTTTCCGACGAGAGAGAACGCGAAAATGGTCACGCACCGACGGAGCGCACGAGCGCTCGGCAATAAAAAAGGGCGCTCCGGTTGCCCAGAGCGCCCCACAAAAGCGCCTACGCGGCGCGGGCGTTGTTACGGCTGGTAGATGGTCCGATCCCACTCCCTCCCCTGGCAGTACAGGACGAACTCCCCGCGCTGGAGGCTGCGCAGGACGGCGGGCCCGTCGGCGTTCAACCTGAACTTCTCGGTAGCAGCGTCGGCCGCGAGGCTTTCCAGGTGGAACTGTGCCACCGCGCGAGTGAGGACCTTGCATGCTGTCGGCAGCTCTTGCGGGATCTGCGTGGTCCATGCCGTCGAGATCCGCTGTGATGTCCCCTCTCGAAGGAATAGGGGAAACAGCGGCTGCGCATCGTCCGGGCCCGGCGTGAATTGGCCGTAGCCGTTCGTCGCCTTGTAGACCTCGTCCGCGACCACCAGGACGGACTGACCGCCGTCATGCACTGCCATCGCGACCTCGCAGACCTCTTGCAACGTGGGCTGCTTCAGCCAGTCGGCCCCGTTGAACACAACCACCCGTTCGGCGTCGTAGCGGTCGCCGCTGGCCATGAACTCGGCGAGTCCGCCGCACGTGGCGCCCTCGTATTGCGGCTGCCCGGCTTTCTTCACGTCGTGGATCAAGACCACGTCGGCGAGGCCCTTCGTCCTCGCGGCGTCGATGATCTCTTTCAGCAGGTACGTCTTCCCGAAGCGGGGCGCACCTACGCAGCCGACCGAGAAGCCTTCCCCGTCCGCGATCGCGTCTTCGAAGATGACTTCGAGGGCCCGCGCCCGGGGGGATCGGTTGAAGGCGGCTGGTTCGGCCGGCCGAGGCGCGGCACCTTGCGACGGCCGCGCCGCTCTTTTTCCAGCAGGGCGTGTTTTCTTCGTCGCCATCGCTGATCGCACTCCCAGCACAGGCCGTTGTGGCTTCGCGGCCCTACGCAGCTTGCTTTGCATTCGTCGCAGCTCCATCGTCCCCGCTCGGTTCCGGTAGGTCGGAGGAATACAGGGGGTTCGTACTCCTCTCGTGGTCGCCTGAATCGCCGACAGAAGGCGGCGAAGCGGCAGGGCTCGGGGCCGGTGCATCGGTCGGGCATTCTTTGACCTCGCTGGACTCGGCCGGCTTGGCGCTCGGCTCGGTCGTCTTCGCCTGTTCGTCTGTCTTGGTGACCTTCTCGGAATTCCACGCCATCGACACCAGGACCATCGCCGAGGACGCCATCAGCGCCCAGCCGGGGGACAGCTCGATTTTCGGAAGCCAGGCTTTCCCGCATCGCTCGTAGTCCTCCCGGAAGTGGTCCATCCAATCGGGATCGGGATCGTTCGGGATTCGGCCCGCCCGCTTGATTGCCACGCCCGCCAGAGCGACGAAGGCGTCGGGCAGCTCGGGAAGGATCCGTTCCATGAAAGAGATCCGCTCCGACTTGGGAGGGACGGCACCAGGGGATAGCGCCGCCCCTCCCTCTCCCTTGCCGGCGACAGCACCAGGGGATCCATCCTGGCCTGTCCTTTCTTCTTTGCTGTTTGGTAGAACCTGAAGCCCTCGCGCCGCCGCCAGCCGCGCCGCCGCGCCGCCGAGGCCGCCCGCGGGCCGCGGGGCAGTCGGGCCCGGCTGCGAGTGAACGAGCACAGGGCGGGGAGCAATCGAGGGCGGTGGAGCGCTCACGGGAGCGAGGGCCGCCCCGCCGCGCTTGCCGAACTGGTGACCGCACTCGGCGCGCTGGCAGACCGCTCCAGGGCGAGGCCCACCGGGGCCCCAGTCGTGCACTCGCTTAAGGCACAACGGATGCTTTGGCATGGCTGATCCTTCCCTCCCAATCGGCGCGCCCGAACTTCTCCACAAACCGGGCCCGGAACGTCGGGCAGAACTCATCGAGCGCCAGCAAGAGGCGCTCGGCAACGTGCTGGCCCGACGACAGCGGAACCAGCTTCATCACGAAACGGAAGAGCCCGCCCGAGAGCTGCTGAAAGCTGCACTTCGAAGTCACGTTCATGATCGCGCGGACCAACTCCATCGCGCCGTATTGCTCGGGCAACGGAAGGCCAGCGAAGAAGGGCTCGAATTCAATCACCAGGTTTTCGAGCCCGGAGCGTTTCGGAGCGCTGGAGCGCTTGAAGAGCGACATGAGAGCGATAGTAGCACGATTCTCAAAAATCGTGCTACGGTACCGCAATGACTGATTCGCAGTGGAGCGGACCGGAGATCGCCGAAGCACTCCAACGCATCGGCAAGGGATACGCTGCCAACCTGGTCGTCTTCCGCGACAGTGGAAAGACCTGGTTCGTGGTCACGGTGAATACGGATCCCAACGACGAATTCGTCGAGAGCGCGGTCACGCCGGGACAGCAGGCGAAGCGCGAGCACTGGCAGAGGGAGAACGTCGTGATGTCCATGGCTCACGATCTCGACGTCGCGCTTTGGCAGGCAGAGCACAGGCCGATGGATGGCGAGCGCAAGACGCTCTGGCGAGAGCGGGCGGCAGGGCACTACACGATCGGCCCGGTCGCGCCCCGCTACGGAAAGAGCGGGCGGCCCGCGTGGGCTCGCGCTGGATTCGAGCAACCCAACACGTAGGAGGTTCTCCGATGCTGATCCGTCGTTGGTTCTGGTGGACGCTGGCCGTGGTGCTGTTCGCCCTCGGCTTCCCCTGGTGGTTCTTGCTTCGCCTGCCCTACTGGGTGGTCAAGTACTCGGAGCAGCTTTCGAAGGTCTTCATGGGGCCCTATCTGCAATGCCGTGAAGTACTCGACGGCCGCAGCGTCTACGACGTGCAGAAGCCGAAGCCCCGCAAGCCCGCCCTTCACGTGGTCTACCGGCGATGAGCTGCATTTCATGGCCGGACGACTGCGAGCACGACGAATGCCACGTTCTGTTCATGGGACCACACGAGGCCGCGCGGTTTCCTTCTGGCGTCCATCCGCAAACCTACCCCGCCGTCTGTCCGTGTGAATGCAGGGCGTGCAAGCGCGCATGGTGGGACGCTGGTCGTCCCATCGTTCGCGGCGGCAAGTTGATCTTTGCGTCGGTGTCCACATCCTCAACCCGACGACGGCAACGCCACGGCGGCCGGTGAAGCAAGGAAACTCGCCGGCGTCGGCCGTGGCCAGGCCGCCGACAACTGGGGAGCCAACACGAAAGGGAACGACCATGACGACATTCGGAATCGGAGAAGCGATCGAGGTGATGAGGCGCGGGGCGCGCGTGGCTCGGAAGGGTTGGAACGGCAAGAACATGTGGCTTGCCCTGCAAGTGCCCGACGAGCGCAGCAAGATGACGGAGCCCTACGTGTACCTGCGCACGGCTCAAGGCGGTTTGATTCCCTGGCCGTGCAGCCAAGCCGACCTGCTGGCGTCCGACTGGGTGATCGTCGATCCGTCGTAGCTTCGCAGGGGTTGCCAAGCCAGCAAGCCGGATCGACAATGCCGAGATGCGCAGAATCATCCTAGCTCTCGCGTTCACAGTCATTGGCTGCGGCAGCACCGAGCCCGCGCCCGAAGCAACCCCAGACGCAGCGGCCCCCCTGTCGAGTCAGCTCGTAGGGAAGTGGACCCGGCAGATCAACGACACGGCCGCCGAGCGCCTCATCTTCGACGGCACGAACTTCGAAGATGACATCGTTGCCCAACTGACAGACGGAACCTTCGGGATGGAGATCGACCAGGGGACCTACTCGGTCACCACGACGGGCAAGGTTGCCATGAAGCTCACGATGTCGAGCTGCCAGGGCGTGAAGCCAATCACGAACACGTCGCAGACCTGGACCGTCACACGCGAGGGGACCGCCCTCACCGTGAACACCGGAACGCAGTTCATCACGTACCAGCTCAAGACGGACCCTCCCACCGGGACCGGATCGGCGAAGATTGGATGCATGATGTCGGACGGATTCACCGCGCACGCATCGGCGCCCGTCCCTCAATAGGCTCACGCCAGAGGCCCGCAGTCTTCTACCCGCCCCTACCCCGTCCGAAGCGTTCCACGCCCCGCCAGCGCGCAGCCGAGCAGCCTGGTGGGGCGTTTTTCGTTGGTCTGGGCTCACACTGTGGCGGAAGAGCCACGGTCAACGTGGACGAGGGGCCCGATCTGACCAATTCGGGACTGAGCAGCGCACCATATTCCTTGCAAAGATGGCACACGGCGTGCTTTAGTGTCCCTCGCGTCGCCGCAGTAAGGGCGGCGCGAGCTTCACCCGGCCGACTGGCATCGTCCGAGAGAAGCCGCCCCCAGAGCCCACCCGAGGGCCGTCCCCCGCCTAACGAGGAACGCGCATGAGCAAGGTAGCATCGAGTCCCACACTCGCCGAAGCCTTTTCAGACCTGATTTCCCAGACCGAGCAGAGAGCAGCGGATCACGTCCGCTCGCCCGAAACGGTCGAGATGCAAGAGGCACACGCCCGCTACTGGGCGCGCGAGCTCGGGGCCGACAAGCCCATCGACCAGATCGACGAAGTCACGCTCGAGCAGATTGCCGCGCGGCCGCGGAAGCCACCGAAGCACGCCGCGCGGGTCGCCGGGCCCGAGACCCTACGCAAGCGCATGTCGACGTTGCGGGCCGCGCTGCGGTTGCAGTGCCGGCGACGGCGCCTGGCCCGCGTGCCCGAGTTTCCGCCCATCCTCGCGCCCCGCCCGCCGATTCCCGAAGTGCTGCACACGTACGCCGAAGCCATGCGGCTTTACGAATCCTTGCCGCTTCACCGGGCCCGGTGGTATTGGCTGGCCGTCTGGACCGGGCAGCGGGCGTCCGACGTCGAGCGCATGACCTGGTCAGACGTTGACCTGGTCGCGAAGACGATGCTGATTCGGTCCACCAAGACGCGAAAGCCCGACGGGATTAGAGTGCGCATTCCGGCCCCGCTTTTCGAAGTACTCGCCGAGATGCACGCTGAAACCCACCCACGCCCGACCGATCACCTGGTGAAGCCATGGCCATCGCGCAAGACCACGCTTCCGCTGCACTGCCAGCGCTGCGGCCTGCCCCGCCTGAACGCGACAGCTCTGCGGCACACCAACCTGTCTTGGATCGCCAGCGTCGCCGGCATCACGCCCGCGCTGTGCAAGTGGAGCGGCCACAGCAGCACGCGCCACCTGGAACGAACTTACGCCCACGCCCTGCCGGCCCAGCTCCGGGAACTGACTGAAGCCCTGGACGCCGTCGCCGCCACCAACGACAACGCGGGAGGTGGCAAGCCCTAACAAGCTGATGGCCTAGAAGTTGACGCTTCTAGGCCATCGTCCGGAAGCAGACCCACGAACTCTCATTTCGGGGGAACCGCTGCGGATGAGTGCCCAGGGACAGAGTCGAACTGTCTACACACGGATTTTCAGTCTCCGGGATGTAGGCGGGTTTTGCTCGGTATTTCATGGGCGTTCTGCGTGGCGTCCCCCCTTCGGAGGAACGCATGGACATTACACAAACCGGAACCGAACGCAAGCCGGCACTTGGTGACAAGGCTGGTCGCTTTTCCACCGCGATCCCCTGGCGACGCATGGCCAGGGAGCTACTCACCAAGGCCGAGAACGATACCTTCTCCCGTGTTTTCTGCGCCAAGCAAGGCGGGGACAACCAGTGGTGGAACCAGGTATCCCTAGCCCTCTGGTGTAGCGAAGTCGCCAGCATTATCGAAGGCGTCACGCTGCCCTGCTTGGGTGGCCAGGTGGCACACCTGCTGCGAGATCCGGACCTCGGGCCCGGCTGGTACAAGCCCTTTGCGTACCACCAGAAAGTCAGCCGCTCTATGGACGCGTGGAGCCGCAACGTCATCGCGATCGGGCACTCCATCACGGTGGACGAAGCCGGTGGGCGGATCACCAGGCTGGGTCTGTGCCCGGTGTGCGGCATGCGCGTCGATTACGTGATGTCTGACGTCGAGGCCGCGCGGTGGCTTGTTGGCGTCGACCAGGTGGAGGTGTAGCCATGGCAACACGCAAAGGGGAACGGTATAGGGTCACCTGGTCGCCATCGGCGAAGCACAAGGCCCTGGAGCTTGCGACGCCGCTGGTGTTGCCGAGCGGCCGAGTCTGCCCGGCGATGTCCTACCGGACGATCGCGGCCGACCTGGTCGAGCGCGGATTGGTGGATCGCAAGGTGGACGCTGCCAGCGTTCGTCGCGTCGTCCTGGCGATGCGCAAGGAAGCGAGGGCCGTAGGATGAGACCTTCCCACAAGTGCGCCCGGCATGGCTGCCCCGACCATCGCGCCAAGGGTTCCGTCTGGTGTGCTGTCCACCAGGCCGAAGCCGACGCAAGCGAGGGCGGGGTTTCCCTCACCTGCGACAACCTGCCCGCCCTGGACGACGGTGACGGGCATATCTGCAACGGCGGCCACGGCTGCGGTGGGCGTGACTGCGCTTGCCCATGCCACTACACCGGAAGGGGGGCCGCTCGATGAGGTGGTTCATACCTACCGGGTTCGTGCTGTTCGTTCTCCTGCTGGCGTACGCACTCTCGGGATGCGCTGCCATCCGCCCGACGTGCGTCTGTGTCTGCCAGGTTCCGCGGCCGAACTCACCCCCGGCCCTGGACTACCTCGAAGCCCTACACGACCTCGACGTAGCCGCCGCGGCTGCGTCCGAGGCCGCTCAGAAAGGCGGGGCCGACCGATGAGGGCCTACAAACTGGAGAGGCTGAACGCGCGCACGGTGAAGGACCACAACGTGATCGGCGTGAAGGCCGAAGAGGAGGGGCCGCCGCCGAGCTACCCGATCCAGCACTGCCCGTTGTGCGGCGCTGCCACCGTTCTGGCTTGGGATGGAGACTGCGAGGAAAACGAACTCACGAAGATGCACAGCCGGATCTTCGACTTCGATCCGCTGCCGACCGAGGAACGATGGCGCGGCGATGCCGTGTTGTGGTTCGCGGTCGACAGCTCGAATCGGCCCGTCGAGGGCCGCCAGCGCTTCACCCGCGTGTTTGCCATCAACGGCGACTACACCGGGCAGCTCTGGAAGTACCACCGCCTCACGTGCGGCAAACAGCAACAGACCATTCCAGGTGTCGCATGAAGAGCTACGAGCAAGCGACGCGGGACCTGTCTGCCACGCACGCCAGCCAAAGGGGAAACCTTCGGGCGAAGCAGGACGCGGCGATCAAGGACCAGATGCGCGAGCACGGGGAGGAGTGGGCATCGCTGGACCGCCAGCACGCCCGCGACTGGTTCGAGCTGCGCAAGCAGCACAAGAAGCCGATCGGCCCGGCTGGGCTCGCCATGCTGGCAGGGGTGACCAATGCATACCGTCGCTGAAGTGGGCTACTGGAATCACCCGCGCCTGGTCGCGTTCTCTCGCAAGGTCCGCAACCCGGATGCCGGGGCGTGGATCTTGCGGCTTCGCGAATTCGTCCTTCTGCACGGTACCGACGATGGACGACTGCCGGGGTACTCCGCCGAGGAAATCGAGGCCGTCATGCAGCCGACGTGCAACGCGCGCCTGCTGTTCACGGCGCTCGATCGGGCGGGGTTCCTGAAGCGGAGAAAGAAGACCTGGTACGTGCCCGAGTGGGCACAGTCGCCGATGGGCAAGTACTGCAAGGACAGGGCGTGGGATCGAAAACGAAAACAGGACTTGCGCGCGGCGAGATTCGCGGCCGACTTGCAGGCCGCCGCGGCTGGTATGGAGACAGATGTCAGCACCGGACGTCCACCGGACAGGCAGCGGACATCCTCCGGAGATCTGACAGTAAGTAAGGAAAGCCGTCCTCCGGACGGTGTTTCGGAGGCCGCCTCTGGCGGCGGGGAGGGGGGGGCGCTGGCGCGGTGGAGATGGTTCCGGGACCTCCATCCAAGGCCGGATAATCCCGATCTGTGCACGCGGCTACTGGGTGCAATGGACGCCGAGAATTGGGACCAATTGCAGTATGCGTTACCAAAGCACGCCGAGATCTATAAGGGGAGGAGTACACGAAGGATCGCTTTGGCCTCGAAATATCTCAAAGAAGGGATCTTCTGGGAGTTGAAGCGAGATAGGTCGGTCAATCCAGCGGCCACGCCGAAGCAACAGAAGGCCGAGAAGAAGGCCAACGAAGCTGAGATGCGGATGAAGCAAGTCCAGTATCTCAAGCACATGATCGAGGATCCCGAGTTGGACGAAGAGACCAAGGCGGGGGCAATGGCCGACCTCGCCAAGCTCGAGGCCCAAGGGAAGGCGGCCAAGTGATGCCCCGCTGGTTGAAGGTCGCAGCTCGGGAGGCGTGGGCCGTGGGGTGGCTGCTGGCGCTGGCGGTGGGCGCCTGGTGGTGGCTCGTGGGAAGGGGCCGGTGAGCTAGCCGAGCTACAGCAACGGCACGCGAGGGGCGACGAGGAACAACCAGGGGTTCCCGTCGCCCTTCATCTTTCCGAAGCCCACAGAGGCAAGGTGCGCGACGTGGAACATCACGGCCAGCAGCCCTCGATCGGGCGAAGCCTGAGAAACCACGAGCGCCCCACACAGGTCAATGCCCGGCGAATACCACTGGTCAGGCCGCCAAGAGATTCCGTAGCACGGGCCCAACGTGACGTCAGAGCCGAGGCCGCCTGAAAAGTGCCCGGTGGTCATGTCCCACGCTGTGACGGGCATGGACACCGAGAGCTGATACGAGAGCTTGCAGGCCGAGGCGTCGGCGATGGCGCACCCCCCGGTGGTCGGATCGTTCGCATCGGCGTGAGCTGGCGAGCCATGCAGGCACAGGCCGAGCCCCACCGCGACGGCCAAGGTGGTTACCTTGCCGACCGATGGACGATTGAGCGCGCCCCACCCGGTTAGGCCGCCGCCGACGAACAGCAGGTAGTCTTTGACGTCGGGGAAGTAGTGGGCCAGGACGGCGCACACGATGCCGAGAGCAATCACACCAAGGTCGGGCAGCTTCATGGGGTCACCTCAAAAGTAGGGCCAGCGCGGCGACGACCAGGGCGCTGGCAGAGATCAGGTTTCCGAGCCACGGAGAGAGGCCAGCGCGGCGACGCCACGCCCGATCCTCTTCCTCGATGTGATCGGTTAGACGCTGGTCGATGCGCCCGAGGCTGTTCTTTACGGCGCCGATGTCGTTGGAAATGCCTTGCAGTAGCTCGAACTCGGCAGCAGTCATCCGCAGTCACCTGGGGCAGACGGGCAGCAGTCCCCATCACCACCAGGCGCACCACCATCACCCGACGTGCTGTCCGGAGTTGCAGAAGCTTGGGCATCAACCCGCATCGGCCGCAGCACCCAGAGGGCTACGCCAAGGGTCACCAAAAACACGACCACGCCGCCCATTAGCCGCTGCCCCCGATCCCGAGGTCGGCGAGTCCCTCTTGAATCTTCGATGCGCCCGAGAGCTGCTGTCGGTGCGACCAGAGGCCCTTGAAGGTGTCCCACTTTCCGATCAGCAAGCCGAGCAGAAGCCCGACGATGAAGACAAATGGCCAGGGCGTGTCTTTCATGGTGCCCCCCGCGTTGCTTTTTTGTACTTGGTCAGCAGGACGAATCCCACCAGGCCGGCGAGCCAGATCCACCAGGTTCCGCCGATGAACGAGCCCGCGACCTTCGAAACCGTGTTCGCCACGCGCCCCACGACCGTTGCGCATGCTTCGATCACGGCGTCCGCAAGCTCTGCCAGGAACGAGGTGGAAAAGTTTTCGTCGATGTACTGGCACGCCGTCGAGGAAATCGATACGGCCGCCTTGAACTTGGTCAGCAGCTCAGACGACAGCGGCTGATCGTTCTCGGGCATCTGGGCGTAGTACTTCGCCAAGGCGTCGTTTGCGCTGTCCAGATAGTTCCGGGCGGCCTGGCCAGAGCCAGCGTCGATCCCGGTCCACTGCCCGATCCCGCTCGGGTCGTACTCGGCGAGCTTTTCATAGGCCGCGTGAAGCGTCGCCGTCATCGCACCAAAGGCAATCCTCGCCTGATTCCCGGTGGTCGAGTCCGGGATCTGATTCGCAAGGGCTTTTCCGTAGAGCTGGGCCATGGTCAGAGCTGCGCGGCTGGGAAGTGGGCTTTGATTGCGTCGTTCATCTGGGCGATCACGTCGGCGAAAGCTGGGTTGCTCGCCCGCTCGCTAACCGGGGTGATGTCCCGAATCAGCAGGTACTGGTAGTAAAGCGGCATATCGGTGGGCCCGTTGAACGGAGAGCAGTACTTCAGCGTGTTGAGATAGTCGATCGTCTCCGGGGCGTAGCGGTCCGGATCGAACGTGGCCGTCGGACCGAGGTTCGCGCCGTTCGAAGCCCTGAAGCGCTTCCAGTACTTCAGCAGCAGCACCAGGACGACGGCCGCCGCAGCCCAGAACAGAAGCTTGCTCTTTCCTTCGGTCGCCATGGATCAGCCTCCCCAAGCTTTCGAGCGTTCGGCCATGGAGTCGCCCTCCAAGATCATCCCGCCCCCCGAGGCGTCGACGGTGCCGATCACCTTGGTGGTCTTGCGGGTGAACAGCAGGTACAGGATGAGCACGGCCGCGCCGATCAGGAGGGCCCGGTAGTGCTTGGTCACAAATGCCGGTGTTTTCATCAGTAAATAAACCACTTGTTGAAGGCAGAGTTAAAAACCAGCCGCAGGCATCCATAGCCGGTGGTTATCGTTGCGGTGCCGGCACCGTCGATGTTTCGGCCATTCCCGCTCACCGTGATGACGTTCACGGCGGACGCGTTGCCGGTGCCATCTTTCACCACGACCCGCTGATCGTTGAGCGGCGAAGCGGGCAGATTGAACGCGTAGACACCGGACACGTTGTACACGTACTCAGTCGCTGAAGATGGCGCGGCAGTGTACGGAGTCACGGAGACGATGACTTGCCTGGGCCCACCCTTGGGACAGATGATGGCTCCCGACGTCGACAAGACATCGTCCCACTCATCCACCATCGAGGGATAACCGGTGCCAGTAAAGACCTGTACCGCACCGTCAAGAGTGATCGTGTTGTTTCGGCCGATCACGCGATTCACACCCACCGTCGCCGCGGGCGTGACGAAGACATAGTATGCTAGCGTGTTGTTTTCTAGGATCGTGGGGCACTTGCAGTTCAGCGCGACACCCATTCCGGTGCCATTCGCCACGTTCCCACGTAGGATCGTCTTCACGAACGGCGACGACGGGCCGGCGTAGTTGGTCTGGTTGAAAAACCAGGCCCCAGACGCTTCGGAATAGCAATTCTCTACCAGCAGCTCGACGGACTCAGCCCGCACGCAGTGCTGAGTGATGCCGCCAAAATCGCAGCCGGTCACGATGGCAGAGCCCGCCCGAATCTCAAAACCAACCTGACCACCCCAAAAGGAGCATTTGCGCCACGTGTTCAACAAGGCGTTCGTGTTCGTCCCAACGAAGACAAGAGCGGCGCCAGTGTTGATCGCACCGTCGGCAGTGCTCGCCCAGAACTGGCAGCGCTCAAAAGTGCAGTCGTCGATCTGGCTTGTGCCGTCCATCTGCACAACGTGGCCGAGTCCACCGTCAGCAACTAGCTTGGGCTTGTCGAAGGCACAATCAGTGAAAGTGCAAAACCAGGCGGAAGCCGTCCCGGGGAAGTACACCACAGACTTCCCCGCGTGATGGGCGGCGTCGAACCAAAGCGACTCGGCCGCGAACTTCTGGCACGTCGGTCCCACAACCAGCATGTAATCCTGCTCGGTTGTAAGCACGATTCGCGAGGTGCGATCGGCAATCTGGTAGTAGGACGAAACCCCACGCCACGTGTACCCCGACGGTGCCGTCAGATGCTGACTGACGTTGTACGTTCCCGCTGGGAAAAACAGAGTGCCACCAGCGAATCCAAGCGCAGATTGCGCAGCCACGATCGCGGCGTAGTCATCGGCCACGCCGTTCCCCCGAGCGCCGAACCAGCGCACATTGATTTCGTCACTCCAGACGCGCACCCACCGCCCCGCGGTGGTGTGCCCGGTGGGGCAGATGATCGTTCCGCCATTGTCGGCTGCTGTGGACGCTGCACTCCACGCGAAGATCCCACCGCCGCCGTCCGATTCGGCATAGTAGCCGAGAGTCATCATGGAGCCGCTACGCACGGGCGACGCGCGCAAGCCGTCGACACTGGGAACAACCTGTGGAAGGTGCGTCCAGTTGGTGTCCGCTTCGTCGCTGTGGTGAAGGAAGAGAGCGCCGGAATATTCGCCGATCGCGCGACGGCCCGCCGCCGTGGAAATTGAGCGGGGATCGTGGGTCAAAGCCATGATGGCCTGGCCCGCCACGCTGATCGTTTCCGTCCGCGATCCCGTGAGCGAGAGCAGGAGTTGCGCGATATATTCGGCGTCCGCCTGTTTCATGGCTCTAATCCGCGACTGCGACCTCGTACGAGAATCGGAGGAACACGTAGAGGAGATCGGGGTTCGATGCGAGATCCGCGCCCGTGAGATAGGACAGCGTCGATCCCACGAGCTTGTAGAGCACCACGTTTGTGTCCGTCGGGCTGATCTTGCCGTACAGGGCGATCTGTCC
>Ga0228700_1001234_pt1 | contig 17415 bp, 15 predicted proteins | sample McNCre317_Aug_MG_FD_178019 | JGI IMG/M metagenome (GOLD analysis project Ga0228700, IMG submission 178019) | Freshwater microbial communities from McNutts Creek, Athens, Georgia, United States - 3-17_Aug_MG | ecosystem: Environmental > Aquatic > Freshwater > Creek | place: USA: Georgia...
GATCGGGCTTCATGAGCGCCGACACAAGAGAGCCCTTCATCTTCTCGTAGTCATTGCCCGTGATCAGGTCAATGTACCCCAGGACTGCCTTGGTCTCAGGAGCCTCCAAGAAGCCTTTGCCACCACGCCGCACGTAAGGGATCTCGTTGATGATGCAAGCCGTCTCGAAATCGTTCAGCTCTGCATTGGTACGTGCCAGGACCGCGTAATCCTCGGCCTTCGCATCTTCGGTCGCGATATCCTTGACCACACGACCGATAGTCTGAATCGCCGCACTCGTATTGTCGTCCGGCGTGTCTACGATGATCGAAGCCTTGCCCCTAGCCTTCTTAGGGTTAGCGCGGGCTTCCATCGGGATGTTGCCGTCATTGTGAGCGACCAACCGATTGGCAGCATCGACGATCTCCGCTTCACAGCGGTAGTTCGTCTTGATCATACGAGTCTTCCAACCCTCTTTACCATCGAGACTCGTGAACAGCTCAGGACGAGCGCCACGGAACTGGTAGATGGCTTGCTTGTCATCCCCGATCATCCAGAGTGACTTGCCGTCAGAGCCATCACCGATGTGCTCAGTCATCAACTCGAAGATCTGGTGCTGCACAAGGTTCAGGTCCTGGCACTCATCGACCAAGAAGTGGTCGAACATGCCTTGAACCATTGCCTTGGCCTTGGGGTCCCGCTTCAAGATCTGCTGGAACACCTTGAGCATGTCGTCAAGGTCACCCAGGCGTTCACCACCCGGGCGGTTCTTCTTCATGAAGTTATCGTAAGCCGACGATACGCACGGCGGACGCCAACCCGGGATGTCCCCTTTGACACCCATGTACATCTCATACCAAACGACCGCTTGAGCTTCCGCCTTCGAGGTGGCCTTCTTCTTGGCCTCTTCGAGGCTCACGTCGTTACCACGCCACTTGTTCAAGAGCAGGTTGGCCTTCTTGGCCTTCGGGGGCTCCGCCAGCCACTCGACCGGAAAACCGAACCGGCTGGCCAACGCCTCCACGTCGCAGTTAGTCCAGATGTTGCGGATCGCAATCGCTAACGTGGTCGGACTCACGGACCGCACACCCTTCTTGGGCGGAGCGATCAAACGAGGCGGCTTAAGCATCGCCTGTTCCTCAGGCGTACCAAAGCCTGGGACCTGACGGTCCCCCGTGATGAACTTGTAGAACAACGAGTGCATGGTGCCGACCTGAACTCCAACATCGGAGCCCTCGGTACCCAGCTTCTTCGCAATCTTACCCTTGAGTTCGTCAGCCGCTTTACGGTTGAACGAACACGCAAGGATACGGTTGGGGTTCTGCTTGCGCTCTTTCACCAAGTAATCGATACGAGCCACGAGCGTGGTGGATTTACCCGCACCCGCTCCAGCAGCAACCAAGACCTTACCGTCCGTAAGGGCAGCGGCTTGCTGTTCCTCATCCAGACCCCGAAGGGAAGCCGGAACGTTAGTGGACTTGTTGGGGTCCGTCATCGCAGCCGCTATAGCCGCCGTAGCGATGCCTACAACCTCGGACTTATTCGGAGGCACGTCAGGCTCCCCCGAGACTTCCATGGCCCTCTGGGCCGCCCCAGTGGCCCGCATCTGCATGTCCAGAAGGATTTGTGCGTGTTGGTCCGCAGCCTGTTGGCTGTCCTCAGAAGCCGGGGTCGCTGCTTGCTGTTGGGCCTTCGCTGCGTACAGAGAATCAAGGTCTGCCGCCGCCTCATCCCCGCCCACCGACACCGCATTCTGAGTCGTACCCGAACCGGCGGTCTCCGCCGCATCATCGATCCACTTGCGCAGACGCTGGTTGCGCATCGGAATGATTGCAAAGAGATCAAGCGCTTCGTCAGCATCCAATACGGTCGAGGCCGCCATCGCGTCCTTGACCTCTTTCAAGGCCTTGTTGGTCTTGAACACGGCACGCATCGTCGTGGTGCCACCCTTTGAGAGAATCGTACGAATCTGAAGACTGCGACGGCCCAAGCCCACCGAAGACGGCATGAACCTGAAAGCTTTGGCCAACATTGTCTTTTGGTTGGCACTCGAAAGATTCCCGCTCAAAAACTCCTGAATGGTAGCCATGTGCCGCCTGTCAGCCAGGCGAATGAGCGCCACGCCCTTACGAATCAGGTCGTCTTCAACTCCGGACCCTTGTAGTTCCTCGACGTACCGAGTGTACGTGTCGAGAGCGAGCAGGAACACAAGGTACTCGGCGATCTCAAGTTCGCCGATATCATCATCGGGCTCAGGCTCAGCCGCCAATACCCGGTGAACAACGCGCTCTGAAAGACTGGTCATACCTTAGGCTCCAACTTGCGTAACGCAGCGAAAGAATAGCGACTCAGCACAACGGATCCCGAGCTGGCGGGCAGTTCGGGCCCAAGAGCGGGAACTGCGGGGGACACGCCGGTGAGTCAGGCTGAGGTTGAGGCGTCATCGGGATGTTGGGGAACACCCTGATCAGACGAGGACGAAAGTTCATGACCAGGGCGTATTCCGTGAGCGTAGCTCTACCATCTGCCACGCAAACGCGAAAGGCTAGACAGCCCCAGGTGTTCCTCGGGATCTCAATCGTGTTGCTCTCCCACCCCTGAACGGTGAGCAACGGAACCCCGTACATGGCCGCCACATCGGCCTGCGTGAGCTGCAACGCTTCTCGCAGAAAAGCGAAACTTTCCCCACGAATAAGCCCCATTTGAACCAAGGTCGAGGCCGCCCTGAGATTCGCGGCCTTCTGCACAGGAGCCGAGAAGGTCGGGCCCCACTGATACAAGCGCCCCGGCACCGCCGCCACGAAGATCAGTCCCGTCGCCCCCACAGGCATCAACAGGTCAAAGAGCCCGATCTTACCCACTTGCTCGGGGTAGTCGCTCTCAAGGACCACGATTGGGAACTCAGCGAGATCGTCGGCCATAATGGTGTAGCTACCCTTGCCAAAGCAACAGGAAATCACCGTGGAACTCAAGGTACGGATCGAAAAGGGCCTTCCGGCCGTTGTGCCCGATGCAGTGTCATTCGAGACCGGAGCCCCTAGAGCCCAACTCGAAACCGCTTTGGCCTACGAGCACCATGGCTCGCAATTCACACCCTTCGACCGTGGGGCGTTACCCAGCTTCTACGAAGACCTGCTGCTTGGCCGGGCCATGCCCTTGGTCTTCGCCACACCCCGTGTCCAAGACATCGATACCCTCATGGCCATCGCGCTATTTCTACACCGGGATCTCGCGACACACCCCGCCACCGCAAGCTTCGTCTACACGGTGGACTTCGTGCATCGCCTAGGCCTGCCCGCTTTAGCCCACATCGAGGAAGACCTGGCCCACTTCTTGGCCGCCCTCAGAACCTACTTCCCCGATACCGGAATCTCGCAACGTGAGCTGAGCACCCGAGTCACCACTGCGGTGGGGTGGATCCGAGACTACATCCATGAAGGCAAGCTGCCTCTGCTGGGGTCCGCGCCCCGCACCGAGGTTCGGATCCTAGACCGGGGGACCCAAGGGTTCGTGTCGGCTGAAACCCAAGGGCCGCTATGGGACGGCTGGGTCGAGCTGTTTCGAGCCGGGTTCTTGAGGGGGATCCTGGTAGATCACAGCCAGGGTGACCGAAAAGACTGCCTGATTGCCCGCAAGAGCCCCTTCCTGGGGTTCGATCTACCGTTGGCCTGTCGGCTACTCAACCAGATGGAGCTGGCCATGGGGGAGCTTGCAGAGTGGACCACAACCCCGGACGGCCTCTGGCTCAAAAGCCCGCCCGAAGGGACCCTACTCCTGCTCCGAGACATCCTGGAGGTTCTGATCCGCGTCTAGCTCGATGCGACGCAGCAACGCGATGTGATCTTGGTGGATCTCAATACGAGCCAGATCAGAGGCTTCAATTGCCGCCCTAACCTCCCGGGCCGCCTTGGCTGCCCCCTCCCGAGTGGGGTTTGTGTAGTACGAATGGGCCATAGGTCCCTGTGGCCACACGGTACATAACGTGTGCAAGAGTTCGTAGTCCTCGGTGCTAGCGCGCTCGATAGGATCGGGCGTCGGTAACTTCCGAGACTTACGGAACACCCACATCACCTAAGAGTAAGTTCAAAGAGATCCGTTAAAAGCAGAAGGGCCCCGGTTTGCACCAGAGCCCTTCCAAGTCCATCACCGCCGCTCAGCGTTAGACGCGAGCACGCAGGTTGAAGGTCATCATGATGTAGAGCAGCGGGAAGATCGGGCTGTAGTACATCTCGAAGCGCAGCACCGTGGGATCTTCCTCATCGATGGTTGCAGTCATGCCGGTGAAGGCACCCACGATCTCAGCCTGGACCAAGCTCTTGAACAGGCTGGTCATGGAAACTACGACCTCGTTGGTGCGGCTCGCAAGGAACTTGGTTCCAATGAAGGAGTCAAGAATCGCGCGAGACTGCTGCTGTACGAAGTCCGCGATCTGAACCACGGTGGGCAACCGGGTCAACACCGAGGCCATGTTCGTGGTCAGACCCTGACGGATCCGAATGATCGGGTCGAGGTCTTCAAGGATCGTGATACCCGCGACCGCCGTCTGGTTGGCCTCAACCGGATCCATGATTCTGGGGATACGGGTAAAGCCCTGGATGCGACGACGGGTGTAGGGGGTCGCCACGTCCACCGCAGGGGACACAGCAGAACCCGCCACGGCAGCTCCGAAGAAGCTACCGTCCACCAGACTCTCGAACGACTGCCCAAGCGCATCGGTCAAGGTAATGACCGACGAATCCGGATACAGCGCCAAGATACGGCTGGAGTTCAAGCCCTTGGCCACCGTTTGAGCGGAAGTCGGCGACGTACCGGACGCAAACCCGATGAACCCAATGCGCTCCGACTGATTACGGATGTTCGATTGGACTTCGCAGTGTGCCGTCAAGTGCGTGAAGACTGCCGTGCTGGTGGAGAGCGGGATGATGATGTCCGGCTTAACGTTACCCGGAAGCGGGGTCGCCAACTCATCGATAGCCGAGTTGAACGCCTGGTCCGACGCCTGGTTCGTGTTGGGGACCTTCAAGACCTGCTTGATGATCACCAACACAGCACCGTTCAAGATGGCCAAGTAGGCAGCCAACGTGACGCGGTTCTCAGCCGAGGTCTTACCGAAGTTCGCTTCGATCGTCTTGAGCTGCTGGTAGATCTTCGGCGAGTAGTCCTGCTTCAAGTAGCGGTAGCTGATGAAGTAGAAGTCCCCAACCGTCGGCTCCACACCGCTCGGGTTGTACGTCGTAAGCGTAGCGGTGTCGTTGACACCCACGCCCACCGTGTTGGACACGAGAAGCTCCAGACCGCCAATCGAGTAGCGAGGCACCGAGGGCGACACATGGAAGGTCGGACCGACCTCCAACGTGAAGAAGCCGCCCGGTGTGTAGCTGCCCGTCGAGGCCGGGAGAACCGTGAAGCGGAGGCCCGTGCGAGCATCCGTGTACGTCTGACCCGGGGTACCCGTACCGGAAGACCCGACCGGAGAAGTCGAGGTCACCGTGTAGTTGTTCTGAGCGTCCTCACCAACGTCGCCGTCAGTGCCAGGCGTGATGTTCGTGCCCGTGGTCGGGTTGAACGCCGAGTTTGCCGAGTTCGCAAACCCAATCGAAGAAGTGGCGGCACCCACGGTCAGAGACTCGAACGTGATGTAGTTCTTGCCGCTGATGGGGGCCACGTAGGCCACGGCACCCGTCGCATAGCCAGCCGTATCCATGAGGATATCGACCACTTCCTGCGCCTCAACCAACGTCTGGCTGGCGAACTGGTTCTGGGTAAACCCAAGAACCGAGTTGGCAGACCCGATGTTGATCAGGATGGCCGAGCTAGTGTCGTTCGTGGTCGAGGTCAAACGAACCTTGTTCAGGTTCGCTCCCGTGCCCACGCTAGCCACAGAGGCAACCACCGCGTTGATGTCCGCCACCACCGTCGCAGCGGTAACCGCTGGACCCGAGGTGAGCGTAATCGAGTAGTCCACGCCGTTGACGCGGACACTGAAAGCGTCGTTCAAACCAGCCGTGATGTTGAACGGACCCGCGAGGGAACCGAGCATCGTGGCAGGCTTGTTGATGGCGCTCGTGGTGCCGTTAACACTCGCGAAGGTCGAGAACCCCAGCGTAGTTTCAACAGTACCCTGGTTGATCGTGACGTTCGCCACATCATCGAACCCACCAGGAAGAGCACCCGGAACTGCAAGGCCCTTGATGATGAAGATGATGTCGCCCGTGGCCGGACCAATCTGCTTGAAGCTCGCCAGATTGTTCGGTGCGGTACCGCTGAAGTTGATGTTCGCGTCGATACCAGCGTTGATATCCGCCACGATCTGAGTCGGCGTACGAAGACCCGAAGTGATGCTGATCGGGGCGATCGTGAAACCATCGATCGTCAGGTTCAACACGTTGTTCGGAGAAGCCGGGATCGTGATTTGAGGCACGCCGGTTGCAGGAGTCACGTGACTCCCGACCATGCAAGCCCTCGCAGCCGCCGCCAAGTTCGAGACTTGGTTGACGCCGTTGACCTGTGTGGTCCACGTCGCCGAGAACGGGCTGTAGAACGAGTACGGAGAACCGCCCTTGTTCGTGAAAACCGCGTTACGAGCTGCCGCCGTACCGAACGTGACGGTCACCACCTCAGCGGCGGGGGTACCGTCGCCAGTGTGGAACGCATCCGGGATCTGCTCTACGCCGCGAGGCCACTGGATGATTTGGCTCAGACCCGTCTTGGACCCGAACTTCGTCTCATACAGATTGGCGTCACGGGTGGTCGAGAAGACCGTGTACTGGCCCGTACCGACCGGGCCCGCCACCGTGTTGGTGAGGATGAACGTGTCATCCGACAGACGCGAGTAGTAGAACGTCGCGTAGGCGTTGTAGTCCGGCGGCTGCGGAGTCTTGAGCACGATCCGACGGTTCACGCCGTCCACAATCGTAACCGGAACAGCCGGACGATTGAGGGCGTCGCGCAACGTACGACCCGTGTAGACCTGCACCAGGTCCGGACGATTCGTCACCAAGTCCTGCCGCGAGTTGGCCACCGAGTTGAACGTCGGCAAGCCCAGCGGCGTGCTACGGCCGTTACCCGTGGTCGGGACCTCAGGCAGCAAGAAGTCCGTGCTCGACACCGTAGCCGGGATCGTGCTCGTGTCAGTCACCCGGGTGCAGGCACCCAGGAACATCTGGTCATCAACCAGCGTGCCGACGATCTGACCACCAGAACCTGTCGAGCCATCGAACGGAACAGCACCCGGGGTTGTCGTAGCTGCCGCCACCTGGAAGCTAGAGCCCCAGTTGATGACAGAGACATCCGTGGTCGGATTCGCAACCACGAAGTCCGTGCCCTGGATGTAGTCATTACGACCCGGCGAGATGCCGCAACGCAGCACCGTCGTCACCAGGCTGTTCGGCAAGTAGTCGAACGTGTCCTGCCAGGTGTTCGCCCAGTAGTTAATGGTAACCGTCGAACCGGGAGCCGGAGCGAAGGGCAAGGTCACGATACCCAAGCTACCGTTGACCGCCGAAGCCAGCACCTGAGTGCCGTTGACCTTGACCACGACCTTCGAGGTGTCGGTGGTCGTGGTGCCGCCGCCCGTACCGTCCACGATAGGACGCTGGAACACACGGAACGCACGGGTACGGTTGGTCGTCGTCCCCGACGTGAAGCCGAGCGGACCGTTGGCCGTACCATCCCCAATCGTGATACCGACGGGGGTCGTGAACTGCACGTGATCCAGACCCTGATTGTCCGTGAAGACCGAAGTCGAGAGATTCGGGACCAACGCTGCGTTGATGACCGAAACCAGTGTCGCCGCGTTCAGGCTGCCCTGAGGCAACGTGATGGTCGCCACGGTACCGTTCACGTTGATGATGAACTGGTCGTTTGTGCCGGTCGTGATATCGAAGGGAGCGTAACCGGGCGTGATCAACGAGGCGTTCGTAACCGTGACCTGCTCGGACACGTCATCCGTGAACGCCGTGTCACCACGGTGGAAGAAGTAGGTGACCCGCACGCGGTCATTCGGCTGCGTCGGAACCTGAAGGGTTACAAGACCCTTCTGCCCCTGGACGGAACCCAACGAAACCGGCAGGTCATTCACAGTCACCGTGACCGACCGTACGTCGTTGGTAACTCGACCGAAGCCTTGACCATCCACGATCGGGTAGTTGCGAACCCGGAGCGTCGTCAGGGTGCCGTCTTGCGCCCCAAGGATCAGGTTGTTGGGGTTCGTGTCATCGACCACCCAACTCTCCGACTCATCCTCATTGACGATCTGCTGGTCAACCGTAGAGCTGGAACCACGGACGATCTCAAAGTCGTCCTGCTCCAGCTCTTCCTGGCCAACGCCGATCAGTGCAGGGATCCTAAGACCAGCGACCAAGTTCGAGGCGTTGGTGTCAGTCAGGGTACGGGTGTAAACACCGGGAGGTGCGTATGAAATGAATGGACCCAATGCCATCAGAATCTCCTTGAGGCTGTCTCGACGTATCGAGCTATCGTTTGATCTGGGTGCCTATCTTGGCGGGCAAAGAGCTGCTCGCCCTTCACTTCGGAGTTCGGATTCGATCTGGATCCTCATCTTGACTTTGGCCGCCTGAGCCGCACCGCCGCCGCGTAGCCTCTCGTACAGGCAAGGGGAACAAAACATTATCGCTTCGGAGGATTTTCTTCCTTGCGCATAAGAGTCAGCGCATCCTTGGCCAGTTTGCGGCGCTGCACTCTCCCTTGGTCACTCATAGGTTCGTAATCGATGAAGTCCTTACCCGTGTGCCGGATAAGTGCCGGGGTCTGCCCCTGCTCCCGAGCGGCTTTTTTGACCTTTTCCCGAGCATTGATGTGCTCCCACCGCTTGGAAGCGCTGCGTCCGACCGCCTGATCCGCTGTCGGGTAGTCCTGCCCATGGACCCCAGAGTTGGCCGTTGCCCCCGTGCCCTCCGCAAAAGCGAACCCGAACCCCGAAACCACCAAGGGCGCAGGGTCGTGGCACGAGGGGCACTCATGCTGAGTGTGCTCCCCGACCTTGAGGTTACGCTCGAACTTGACAGCACACCCCGGACACTCGAATTCGTACTTCGGCATGATTCATACCTTTCACATTTGGTTTTGATCTAGGTGGGCAAACAACCCAAGAGTCCCCACGAAACAGGCTAAGAAGAACCACACTTGCCACGGGACAACGATCAGAAGCGTAAGAACGATGGCCTTGTCGAGAAGCCACCACCCCGCTACCCAACCGACCCGCCACCAAGGACTCTCCCTCACAAGATCCTCTCGAAGTTGTTGTTGCGACCCGCAAGGACCGGCATCGTCGCAAAAAACAGCTTGTTCTGGACATCAAGGGTGATCGTCGTGGCCTGCTTGATATCTAGCGGGCTGGCTGTCTTGTCCGTTAGCGCTGTCGTCGGGGTCACTCGACTAATGGTCAAAGGCAGCGGGATGTGGATCTCCCAGTCGGCCTGCATCTGAATCGAGAGCGACGCATTGTAGAAAGAGTCGTCACTCGTTTCGTCGTAAATTTCCTCAGCCTCCCCGCCCATCGAGATGTCCGTGATCTCAATACCCTCAGAAGACAAGACAGAACGCTTCTGAGCCCACAGGTACATGATGATCAGGTCCGCTAATTCCTCCATCTGCGTGGGGTCGCGGGCCAAGGCATCTAACTCGAACGTCGCATCGAAGCGGCCACCATAGGCGTTGGCGGTCTGAACCCGGTCTTCATAGACCACGATCGCAACCTTGTCCCCCACCTTGCCCCGCTTGCCGAAAGCCAGCACGACGCCGGGAAGCGTGAAGAAGTTCGAGTGGTTCCACTGGTAGGGGATAGGGCCCACAGAGGGTACCGAATAACGGTAGTCAGCGGTCAACACTGCCCCGGCTGCGGACCGAATCAACAACTCGATCGCCCCCGTCTCGTAGTCCACACGGTAGTGGGTGCCCTCGGACAGCAAGAATTTGCGGTTCTCCCACAGACGCAACGTCCCCCTCACCGGCAAATGCTGGAGCTGAGCTTCGTTCTCAATCCCCGAGATGAAGCGCAACACAGGCTCATCGTTGACCGTCAGGAGCGGGTCCAGAATGAAGCTGCCCTCGGATTGAGCGTTCTCCGGGGCCGACAAGATCTCCAGGTAGTAGATGCCAGGAGGCGTAGGCATCACCCCCTGGTTGGCATTCAGACACGCCAGGTCCTCGCGCACCCACTCAATCGGGTACACGGGGGCCCCCACGTACGCCAACATCACATGACTCTCCACCGCCCCTAAGAAGTTGTCGGCAGAGAGCTGGACCTTGTTAGCGCTCGAACCCTTGACAACGATCCCCATCTGGGGTCGCTCATCGAAGGCGTACTTATTCTGAATGAACGGAACTATTTTCTCGTACACAGGGTGCTGCGAGAAGCTGTCCTTTAGCTCCAGAACAAGTCGGCGCTTGAGTGCCTGAACGAGGTAGAAGTACACATCACCCCGCGTGCTCTTCCATCGCCAGAACCAGAAGGCCCTCTGCGACGGCAGTCATGGGATCTTTGGCGGACCTGATCTCACTGATCCGGATCGGGAAGCCGCGCTTCTTCACGGCCTCGAATTCCTCGGTAAAGACTTCCATGAAGCCGCCTGCCCGACTGGTCCCACCGGACACGATGAACGGGATGGGCTCCGGCAAGTCCAACGAGGACTGAACCTTCTTGAACTGGATCGCGATGTTCTCCAACACGTACTTGATCAAAGACCGGATGTAGAGCGCCAACGCTTCCTCATCCCGGTTCTTCGGTTTCGCGAGATCCACGCCCTTCTCTTTGATCGTACACATGCGGGCAGAGGTCGAGCCCGTCGCCTTGGCGGCATGGGTATCGATCCAGTCCCCACCCCTCGCTACCGAGAAGTCCATGCCCTTGACGGTCTGGTACGCGAGGGCAATGTTACCCATGCCCGAACCGAAACTCACGGCGAGTCCCGAGAAGTTCTCTTCGGCGCACTGGCTGTAGATGATCGCCATCGCCTCATTCATCGGATGAGGGGTGTACCCCAGCTCCGCGAGGATCTTACGGAAGACCTCTTGGTGGTAGATGATGTCCTGATTCTCATCGTCCACGGGAGCCGCTGGCACTGAGTAGAAACAGTGCTCCTTGGGCGTCACGGGCTCACCCACGACGTTCGAGATGAGCAGGCTCAGGATTTGCTGAGCATCCAACTCACCAGCCGAGATCACACCACGACTCAAGGGCCGACGGACTTCACGCTTGAACAGGTTCGCCATGTTGAGGGCTGAGTCGCCCAACACGATGAGCTGCCCGTCCTTCTCAACGTAGTCCACCTTGGACAGACGCAGCGTCTTCTTGGCCTCAAGATCGAGATCGATGAAGGCGTCTCGAATTCGCTTAGTCTCAACGCTCTGACCGTCACCCGTTTGCCGAGCGGCAACGAGATTCATAGTCCCTACGTCAAGACCACACCCTGGGTTGTACCCTGCTAGCTTTGCCATCTGATCCTTCTCCAATCTGATTTGCCCCTTGTGCCACGAGGGGGTTTAGGCACTCAACTCACGTACGCCGTGACTTCCCAATTCCCGGACCCTTCCATCTTGTGCCACGACAGGCTCAAGTAAGAATGATCCCCAACCTTGTCGTGGGACTTCCCGTCCCTGCCCGTGTAGATGCCTTCAAGCTCTGAGGTGTCAAAACCGTTGGCCTCAAGAAGGTCGCGGATCTCCTGGATCGGAAGATGCTTGTGATACGTCCGGGACATCTTGGTCAGAGCGTCATTCACCTTGTTACGGCGTGAACGTTCCTCAGAAGTGCTGCCAGCGGTGCGCCGGTACGAGTACGAAGCGGTACGGCCACCCTGGCGCTGTTGCAGCAAGTAGAGGAATTCCTCGTGCTTGTCCGCCACGCCCTGAAGCAGATTGTCGGTGCCGTCCGTAAGCTGCCCTTTAGCCTCAAGACTTGTCCTGGCAGCCTTCAAGCAGTCCACAACGCAGCGCTCCACACCAAGGCTTACGAGCACCATGTCGAATGACGTTGGCTCCGCAGGGGCCTTGCACCAATGGCTGATCAAGGCAGGGAGGATCACGGCTTGAGTCTTCGGGCAAACGAGATCGCGGCTCCCAGACCCCACACCACGTTCCGCCACAGAGTCGAGAAACCCGACCGATTCACTGTATAGGCGCTCGAACAGCAGGTGGTCCCCATAGAAGTTGCCGCCACGAGTCTGCCAGTGGTGACTTTGATGTACGATCGAGGCTGCCCTCAAGATCGCAACCAACGCCCCCAGCTCAGCCATGGGTAGCCCTTCAAACCGGGAACAGACCTGGACGAAAACCTGATCACTGCTGGCCATACGGATCCCTGACCTCTCGGGCAAGTACGGAGGCCCATTCTCAAGAGAATCAAACGCGAGAGGGTCCACCCAAATCGCGTGCGTCGAACTCTCGGCCATCAGGCCTTCCAGAAGTCCGAAGCCGTCTTGGGTGCAGCCTTCTCCGCCTTGGCCTCATCCTTCATCTCTTTGCCGACCTGAGCCGGGGTGTGACGCTCCGGACGGGCCGAGAAGGACTTGCCCGAGTAGGGCGACTTGATCGTCATCTTCTTCTCTTCCAGGTAGAAGGTGTTGCCTTCCGGATCCGTGTACTTCCACAGCAAGGCAAGCCCACCGCCGCCGCTGCTAAGGCCTTGCTTCTTCTCGGATTGCTTCTTAGCCGCAATGCGATCGGCAACTTCAGTGGCCTGGACGAGTACGCTGGCTTGACGGGGGTGCATGGGTGGCTCCTTCGATAGACGGTGACAACAGCGGTCGTAGGAGCGGGCATAAGAAAGCATTATCAAAGAGCCTGCATCTGGCACTCGGACACATGGTAGAGAGCCCCGTAAGCGTTGCCCTCCGCATCGAGGATGTAGCAAGTGGGGTACTCCCGACACGACACGTCATCGCAGACCAGGCAGGGCTCAGGCTCCCGGTTCTCCGCGAGGTCTGGGATCGAGCACAAGGGCAACGCCTCCCCAATGAACCCGGCCCCCGCTTTCTTGGCAAAACGATCCCCAATCTTGAATTTCACGCCCCGCCCTCCTTGTTGCGCAACTTACGCAACCGATCCCCGATCCCCGAAACATCCGACAAGGATTCCTCCCCTTGGATGTCAATGCGGACCGTCACATCCCGAGGCTTGATCTCCGACGGCAAGAACGTCGGGACAGCCCCGTCGGCCACCTCTTGCCGGGGAGCCGCCGCCACCTGACGACCCCGCACAGAATCCACAGCAAGAGGCACCCCGCTCTGTAGCGCCGCCAAAATAGAATCCAGCTTCACCGAGTGGTCTTGAGCTTGATTTACACGCTCCAACTCGGACCTGAGCGACAAGCACTCAGCCTGGGAAGCCCGCAGTTGAGCTTCCAGCTCTCGAACCGACGCCTCCAACTCCCGGACCCGAGCCTCAAGACGCGGACGTTCCGGGTCTGGGATCGAGGGTTGCTTCGGGACCGTAGTGGCGATCGTGGGCAACTGCGCCAAGAAGTGCTGGTTGATGCCCCGCCACAAGTCCTTGGACCGCAACGCCAGCTCTACAGGGATCACCACCTCCACCCCATGAGGAACGTCCCGCCCAATGTCTTCAATCAAGTGTGCCGGAGAAACGAGTCCGATTACCCGGATGTCACCCCCTGCTCTGGGAATTTGCATGAGTCCAACCCTTCGTAGAAATCTGTCCCACCAGGTCATGGGTCACCTGGTTAGAGTTGCACGCACCTGCCTACGTAGATCTTTCTCAAACTTGGCTTTGAGAGTCTCGCGTGCATCCTTCTTAGCCCTCTCCACAAAATCGGAGGGAGGTCTTCCAGGGTGAACCCAACGCTTCTTCTGCCCCATGGACTTCGCAGAAGCAGTCCGGAAGATCAGTTTACCGTCGTCCGTGATGATAGGGATCGGTCGTCTCGCCTTGAGTAACCACCGCATCTTGCCCTTACGTTGCCCCAGGACCAGGGGCGCAAACGCGGGGTGATTCACGGTCACCACAAGACTCGATGGCTTAATCTCAACCTTGATCGCTTTCGAGAGTGACCGCTTGGCCCGCCTAGAGAATGCGGAGTCCATGAGCTTCGCTCGAATGCGTTTAAGTACCTCGTTCTTAGCCTGCCTAAGGGTCAGATCAATGTCGCCATTGAACGCATCCGGAAGCAGAGGCTTCAGGTACACCCGAGAGGCTATGAACTTGTCAGTCATCAGTACGTCGTGTTCTCCCAAGCCTTAGAGCGGCCCCTAAGCTCACGCTCATCCGGAATACCCGGCTTGCTAGTGATGCTCGGATCCGCTTCACGCTCAGGACCATTTGGAGCAAACTGAATGGCTGCGAACCGAGCCGGATTACCCACCGGGACGCGGTACCGGATGTCCTTCTCGTCAAGATGCCCAATGTTGAAGTGCTGCTGGAGCACCATCCCGCGATTGGTCGGGAACCGAACAGCACCTATCGAGTAACGCTCCCCGTTGATCTTCACCAAGAAGTCCCGCTGGGACAGAATCGGCATGGGCCCTGTCCAGACCTCGTACTGGTGCTCTAGAGTCCGCCCGATGTCCTTCTGAGCAATACGGCGCTCCGCATCGTCCGGGGCTATCAAAGCGTCGTAGGGGCCTTCGTAGCCGCCCACAATCCCCGTGCCGTAGCAGATCCCGCAATCGTTGATCGGCTGCTTGTGGTAGTCGTCCGGGGTACAGGGGCACGGAACCCCAATGTTCTTCCGTAGGAAGATCTTCACCCGCTCCCCGCCCTGCTCCAGGATGAAGCGGTTGCGCCGAACCCCCTCACGCCAAATGTAGTCGATCTTCTCGATCTCCATGGAACTCGTAGCGGTGGCGTTCTCCAAAGGAGTCTCGATCAGGTTTTGACACTGCACCTGACTGAGGTCGCAGTTGTTACGAACCCCGACGGTCGTGATCCGATAGAACACCCGCTGCCCAAGGTCAGTCTTGAGTAGCGTCCGGTTCCGACGGTACGTGCAAGTTACCCGGCTGTTGGGACCCGGAACCAACGAAGGGTCTAGCTTCTGTCTCGCCACGTCCGCGTAAAGAAACGGGTCCAGCTCAATCTCCCCCGAGAAGCCATTGACCCGCATCGGGCGCACCGGAACACCGTCGATGTGAACCAATACATCATCGGGCAAGTCAGCGGTCACCGCCTGCGACCCCTCTTTGACGATAGGGCTGTGTAGAGTCTTGAAGACCCAGCGGGGCGATTGCGCACCTGATCCCGAGCACTCCCCGTTCAGAATGAACTGCCCCGACACGTCCTCTTCGATCACCACCTCGTTGTCGGTCTGATCTCGCCAGAACGTCGAGCACACGAGAAGCTCGGAGATCCGGTTGAACGGACCGTACTCGGAATCGAACGAGCGGTAGATGTTGACGCCCAGCAACTTGTACTTGCTGTTGAGGGCAAGCGTAGCCGGGTCGTCCCAACGCAGGTCAAAAACCCCAGGCCGGTACCCGCTCGTCAGGAACAGATTGAGCGGAGGCAACGGCCACGGAGTTTTTGTGTACTCCAGCTCCGTCGTGTTCCAGTCTCGATTTGATGCGTAGGGCACGTGGCAGATCCCTCCACCAAGAGCCTAGACACAAACGGAAAGAGCAACCGTCAACTTGCCGGGGCAGTTTCCGCCGGTTTCACGGGCTCCCGGACCTTGATGATGCCGGTGGTCGAGTCAATGTCCACGGGTGTCGTAGGCGTAAGGCCCCGGTCCACCAACACCTTCTCGAACAGCCGCTCGTGCTGCTGGCCCACTTTATGGGCTGCCGCCAACAGCCTGACGCGCTCTTGCTCTAGCTCCAGAAGCCGCAAAGCAATTTCGTGCCGGGCCGCCTCAAGCTGGTTGAACTCTTTCAAGGACTCCTGGGAAACCGGGTCCTGAACCGTGAGCTTCACTGCTTTGGGGGTAGTCTCGTCTGCCATGAACCCGCTCTACACCACTTCGATGTGCTTCACCCGAACAGCCCGGGGATTGAATACCGCGACCTCTGGGACACCACCCACGAGGTCGGTGCCGTAGTACACAACCGAATCGTACCCCTGCTGACGAGCCTTCCGAGCCTGAGACTTACTCGCCGTGACCAGCGGGTTACTCACCTGCACCGAGACTGTGTAGACCTTGGGCCGGTACGCACTGGAGTCCAACCCAACCTCATCCAACTTGTCGTACAGCCAGCCAGGGGCTCCTGTGCTCATGTTGAAGATGTTGATGGTCCCCTCGTCATCCGCGCCCAACGGCTTGGTCTTGCTGCCGAGGATGTACCCCGCGATGTCCCCCAAGTCGTTGGCGTCCACCCCGCCCAGATGCTTCTCAAAGCCCGCCATATCGAGCTGACCCTCACCCGGGGGCGGGTTCTCTCGCAAGAACCCGTGCTCCTGCCAGTACGTTTCCCAACCATCCCGTCCGTGCTCGTAGATAGCCTGTAGGAAGTTGCCCGCGTTCGGGTTCTTACGCCTCAAAGCCGCGATGATCGAAGGGTCAAACCCCACGTTACGATTGGCATCAGCGTACTGCGCTGCCACCCGCTTCGAGGGGGTCAGGAAGATGCCCTTACCGTAGTAGTTGTTCACCAGTTCCTCACGGCTTTGAGCCATGTCGAAACTGCGGAACAACCGAGTGGTCCCGTGGTACAACGTCACAGGACGGCCTTCCTTGAGACCTTCAAGGCCGTAATCTTGAAGGTTGAGGACCTTGGCCACAAACCTACGATCGTAGGTGTAGGGCATCAGAAGCCTACGAATTTTCTCGGGCTCAAGACGCCCGCGCCCACGTAGGGACCGAAGGCACTACGGATGCCCATCCCGAACCTGGGTTGCTGCAAGCCCTTCACCACATTGATGGTGGCCTTGCCCTTTTCAAGCTGCTTGTCGAACTGGTCCGAGGCAGCCTGGTAAGCGCCCTCATACTTGCTGGACTTCTCCAGGTTGAGCGACACGCCCCCGATCGAGTAATCGAACTCGTCCGCCACCCAGTTGATCCGCAACGCTTGAAGCGCGTGAACCATCGCCCCAGTCAAGAGCAAGGTCCGCCACTCAGGCCGGAACTGCACCATCTGGTCCACACTGTTAAAAGGCGTCCTCGGGGGTGCCGCCGAGATCATGTCCAGCGACCGCAGGATGTACTCTTGCAGCTCCACGTCTTCCCAGATGTAACCAAACACCCTGGAGAACTGCTGGACCGTTTCCTCGTGCGCAGGCGGCCTGAAATGGTAGTTACGGTCCGGGTTGTTGTCCCTGAGCAAGATGCGGAGACGACCCATCAAGTCGTACTCCGTAGTGGTTGCGTTCAAAGCACTGCCCGTGATCATCGAGGCACTGGCGGTTGAGAGCCCCGCCTTGTCGATGACATCGAATTCCTGCACCACCTGCTGGACCGAACCGCCCACCACCTCACGGAAGGTCCACCTGATCCGGTAGCTCCCCATGTTGGCATCCAGGGGGATGATGACC
>Ga0228700_1001235_pt1 | contig 17405 bp, 15 predicted proteins | sample McNCre317_Aug_MG_FD_178019 | JGI IMG/M metagenome (GOLD analysis project Ga0228700, IMG submission 178019) | Freshwater microbial communities from McNutts Creek, Athens, Georgia, United States - 3-17_Aug_MG | ecosystem: Environmental > Aquatic > Freshwater > Creek | place: USA: Georgia...
CCAAGCCACGTTGAACACACCAGTCAAACCGACGATCAACGTATCAAGGACATCACCGTGCTACCTCCTCCCGAACATTTGATTCGCTTCTTCCCCATTCAAGGCTCGCCTGTGGAGAAGCTGATTACCAATACACGCAAAACCATCCACAACATCATGCACGGCAGCGATGACCGCCTGCTGGTGGTGATTGGCCCCTGTTCTATCCATGACCCCGCTGCCGCCATTGACTACGCACGCCGCTTGCAACCGCTGCGTGAAAAGTACGCCGACACCTTGGAAATTGTGATGCGCGTGTACTTCGAAAAACCACGCACCACCGTGGGCTGGAAGGGCTTGATCAACGACCCGTACTTGGACGAGAGCTACCGCATCGACGAAGGCCTGCGCATTGCACGCCAGTTGCTGATTGAAATCAACCGCCTCGGCTTGCCCGCAGGCAGCGAATTCTTGGATGCCATCAGCCCGCAATACATTGGTGACCTGATTTCATGGGGCGCGATTGGCGCACGCACGACCGAGAGCCAAGTGCACCGCGAGTTGGCCTCGGGTATTTCTGCGCCGATTGGTTTCAAGAACGGCACCGATGGCAACATCAAAATCGCCACCGATGCGATTCAAGCCGCCGCTGGCGCGCATCACTTTTTGTCGGTGCACAAAAACGGCCAAGTGGCGATTGTCCAAACCAAGGGCAACAAAGACTGCCACGTCATTTTGCGCGGCGGCAAAACGCCGAACTACGACGCAGCCAGCGTGACAGCTGCTTGCGAAGAGTTGGCCAAAGCCAAGTTGCCAGCGACCTTGATGGTGGACTGCAGCCACGCCAACAGCAGCAAGCAGCACGAGCGTCAGTTGGTGGTGGCCAAAGACATTGCCGAGCAAATCAGCGGTGGTTCAAACCACGTGTTTGGCGTGATGATTGAGAGCCACATTCACGGCGGTGCGCAGAAGTTCACGCCAGGCAAGGACGATGTGTCCAAGCTGGAATATGGCAAGAGCATCACCGATGCGTGCTTGGATTGGAATGACTCCGTCGCTTCCTTGGACGTTTTGTCTGAAGCAGTGGCGGCGCGTCGCAAGCGTTCGTGATTCTTGGTTGATTCGGAGCTTGGTCGGTTTGGCCTTGCTTCGTTTCGATCACGGATACGCCGAAAGCGCGGTATCTGACTTGGCTTAACGTCCCTACGGGCCGTGATGGCGCCAAATCAGACACCGCGCTCTCGGCTTTTGTGGTTCGGAAGATTTCGTGCGAACAGGTAAGCGTTGGTATCGCCGAACTGCGAAGCAGGAGCGAATGCAATAACGGTTGGCATGTTCATTCTCAGCACGCAGAGTGGTCAGCGCCTGATATGGCGCCATCACGGCCCGCAGGGACGTTAAGCCGTGTCAGGTGCTGGCCGCTCTGTGTGCGTGCGAGAGACCTTAACGAGCCAGAGCCGCCAACAATTTAGCGTGAATGCCGCCAAAGCCACCATTGCTCATGCACAGCACATGGTCACCCGCCCGCGCAGCGGCCGCCACTTGTGCAATCACCTCATCCACAGAACCCGCCACCGAAGCCCGTGCACCCATGGGCGACAAAGCCTCAACCGCATCCCAGTCCAAACCGCCTGAGTGGCAAAACGCCAAGTCGGCATCTTCCAAACTCCAAGGTAGCTGGGACTTCATCGTGCCCAGTTTCATGGTGTTGCTGCGTGGTTCAAACACCGCCAAGATGCGGGCGTTCGGCCCCACTTTGCGGCGCAGGCCGTCGACTGTGGTGCGAATGGCGGTGGGGTGGTGCGCAAAATCGTCGTACACCGTGATGTCACCCCCCGTGCGTGGCACCGTGCCGCGCACTTCCATGCGGCGACGGACGTTTTGAAATTCCGTCAGCGAAGCAGCGGCTTGCGTGGGTGATACACCCACGTGTTCGGCTGCGGCGATGGCTGCTAAGGCATTGAGTTGGTTGTGCACGCCCGTGATGCCCCATTGCACACGGCCCACTTCTTGGCCGTGGTGCAGCACTGCAAAGTCGTCGGGTTCGCCTTGCACAGACCAGCCATCAGGGCCATGGAGAGCCGTCGCGTTGGCACTCACGCCAAACTTGGCCACGCCGCTCCAGCAGCCTTGGTCCAGCACGCGTTGCAAGCTGTCTTCGTCGGCGTTGACCACCACGCGGCCGCTGCCGGGCACGGTGCGTACCAAATGATGGAACTGGCGTTCGATGGCGGCCAGGTTGTCAAAGATGTCGGCGTGGTCGAATTCGAGGTTGTTCAAAATCGCCGTGCGTGGGTGGTAGTGCACAAACTTGCTGCGTTTGTCGAAGAAGGCGGTGTCGTACTCGTCGGCTTCAATCACGAAGGGGGTGCGTTTGTGTGCGGCCACATCGGCTGGGCTGCTCAAACGGCCCAAGCGGGCTGACACGCCAAAGTTCATGGGCACACCGCCGACCAAAAAGCCAGGCTCCAAGCCCGCGGCTTGAAGAATCCAAGCCAGCATGGAGGTGGTGGTGGTTTTGCCGTGGGTGCCGGCCACGGCCAAGACATGGCGGGGTTGGCTGGGGTGGTGCAACACGTGTTCAGCCAACCATTGCGGGCCGCTGGTGTAGGTGGCGCCGCTTTCCAAAATGGCTTCCATCAAAGGAAATTTGGGTGAACCGTCCGTCAAACGGGCGCGTGACACCACATTGCCAATCACATACACATCGGGCTTCAACGCCATTTGGTCCGCGCCAAAGCCTTCGATCAATTCAATGCCCAAGGCTCTGAGTTGGTCACTCATCGGTGGGTAGACCCCCGCATCGCAACCCGTCACCTTGTGGCCCGCTTCACGCGCCAACGCAGCCAGTCCACCCATGAACGTGCCGCAAATTCCCAAAATATGTATGTGCATCCACCCATTTTAGGAGGGTGTTTTGGGGGCGCATGCGCGAGTCGGTCTGGGCGGCCTCACAATCGCGTTTATATGAATACGGTTCAAGAAGAAATTGCAGCCACGGCGGCGCGCATGGTGGTGGAAGAAGGGCTTGAGTACGGCCCCGCCAAACGTCGAGCGATCAAACAACTGGGCTTGACTGCGCGTGCGCCGCTGCCCAACAACGACCAAGTGGAAGATGCGGTTCGCGAATACTTGGATGTTTTTTGTGCCGATACCCAGCCCGCTGAGCTGGCAGCCTTGCGTGCGTTGGCAGCGGTGTGGATGGAACGGATGGCGACTTTTCGCCCTCACTTAGGTGGCGCGGTGTGGCGTGGCACGGCTACTGGTTTGTCGGATATTTATCTGCAGTTGTTTTGCGATGACCCCAAATCGGCAGAAATTAGCCTCATTGACCACAATGTGCGCTACGACGTCAGCACGGTTCAAGGCTTCCAAGGTGAGGCGGTGGATGCGTTGAGCATCTTGAGCAGTTGCTCAGGGTTGCCTCAAAAAGTGTTGGTGCACTTGATGATTTATGACCTAGACGATTTACGCGGCGCCTTGAAACCCGACGGACAAGGACGAAGCTATCGAGGTGACTTGGCTGCGTTACAGCGATTGATGAAGGAAATTGAATGACGTTGAATGCAAATAGACGAGTTGCGATGTATGCAGGTGTGGCCGCTCTGGCTGCCATCGCGGGCGCGGGCGTGGCCTGGAAGCGCCAAGCAGGTGGCGTCATCACGCCTGAAGCACTGAATGCCTTTTGGGCCGCTGAGTTCGATACCCCCACAGGTGAGTCCTTGTCAATGCAGGCTTTGCAAGGACGTCCCCTCGTGATCAACTTCTGGGCCACATGGTGCACCCCTTGTATTGAGGAAATGCCTTTAATTGATGCGTTTTTCCGTGAAAATGAATCCAAAGGATGGCAAGTGCTTGGTTTGGCGATTGACCAACCGAGCCGTGTTCGTCAGTTTTTGACGCAGTTTCCCGTGAGTTACAAAGTTGGCCTGGCGGGTATGAATGGCACAGAAATCGCCAAAATACTGGGAAATGATGCGGGTGGACTGCCATTTACTGTCGTTTTAAATGCAGATGGGCAGTTGATTTTGAGGAAATTAGGAAAATTGACGCCGGATGACATCAAAAAGTGGGTGATCTAGCTCGTTTTGATGGGCGAAGATTTTGAAATTGGTGTAAATTAGCACCTTATTTACAACAAATAGGATGTAGTTATGGATTTGCGAAAACTCAAAACGTTGATTGACCTGGTCTCCGACTCCAATGTGTCTGAACTCGAAATCACCGAGGCAGAAGGCACGGTCCGTATCGTTAAGAGTGCGCCCGCCCCTGTGGCGATGGTGACGCAAATGGCGGCTCCTGCCCCTGTCGCCGTGGCGGCGCCTGTGGCGGCCGCTGCCCCTGTTGCTCCTGCCCCTGCTGTTGAAGCTGCACCTGCAGGTCACACCGTCAAGTCACCGATGGTGGGCACGTTCTACCGTTCGTCTAGTCCTGGCGCCAAGGCTTTTGCCGAAGTGGGCCAGCAAGTCAAAGAAGGCGACACCATTTGCATCATTGAAGCCATGAAGATCTTGAACGAGATCGAGGCAGACAAGTCCGGCACCATCACCAAAATCTTGGCTGAGAACGGTCAGGCTGTGGAATACGGCGCACCCCTGTTCATCATTGAATAACAGGCGGGCTTCCCATGTTTAAAAAAATCCTGATCGCCAACCGTGGCGAAATCGCGCTGCGCATTCAACGCGCCTGTCGCGAGCTGGGTGTCAAAGCGGTGATGGTGTATTCCGAAGCCGACCGCGACGCCAAGTACGTCAAGTTGGCTGACGAAGCGGTGTGTATTGGCCCAGCCGCCTCTACGCTGAGCTACCTCAACATGCCCGCCATCATTGCAGCAGCTGAAGTGACAGACGCCGAAGCCATTCACCCTGGCTACGGTTTCTTGAGCGAAAACGCTGACTTTGCGGAACGTGTCGAAAAGAGTGGTTTCCAGTTCATTGGCCCCACCGCTGAGTCCATCCGCATCATGGGCGACAAGGTGTCGGCCAAGCAAGCCATGATCAAAGCGGGCGTGCCTTGCGTGCCTGGCTCTGAGGGCGAGTTGCCCGACGATCCAGCTGCGATCAAGCGCATTGCCAAGAATGTGGGCTACCCCGTCATCATCAAAGCCGCGGGCGGTGGTGGTGGTCGCGGCATGCGCGTGGTGCACACCGAGGCTGCTTTGATCAACGCCGTGGCGATGACCAAAGCGGAAGCAGGCACCGCCTTTGGCAATCCCGCGGTGTACATGGAGAAATACCTCCAAAACCCACGTCACATCGAAATTCAAATCTTGGCTGACAAGCACAAGAACGCGGTGTACTTGGGCGAGCGCGATTGCTCGATGCAACGTCGTCACCAAAAAGTGATCGAGGAAGCCCCTGCACCCGGCATTCCACGCAAGTTGATCGAGAAAATCGGTGAGCGTTGCGCCGCGGCTTGCAAAAAAATCAACTACCGCGGTGCGGGCACGTTTGAGTTTTTGTACGAAAACGGCGAGTTCTATTTCATTGAAATGAACACCCGTGTGCAAGTGGAACACCCTGTGACGGAATACATCACGGGCGTGGATATCGTGAAAACACAAATCATGGTGGCGGCTGGCTTGAAGCTGCCTTTCGCACAACGCGACATTGAAGTGCGCGGCCACTCGATCGAGTGCCGCATCAACGCCGAAGACCCATTCAAGTTCATTCCCTCGCCTGGTCGCATCACCATGTGGCATGCCCCCGGTGGCCCCGGTGTGCGTGTGGATTCACACATCTACACCAACTACTACGTGCCACCGAATTACGACTCGATGATCGGCAAAATCATCGTGCACGGTGACACCCGTGACGAAGCCTTGGCACGCATGCGTACCGCCTTGGCTGAGACCTTGGTCGAAGGCATCAACACCAACATCCCGTTGCACCGCGAGTTGATGGTGGATGCCAAGTTCATGGCCGGTGGCACCAACATTCACTACTTGGAAGAGTGGCTCGCTGCTCACAAGCGCTGATGTTTGAGCTGAGACTGATGTGCCCCGAAGACAGCGTGGAAGCTGTCTGCGAGGCGCTGGATGCGCTCGACGCTTTGAGTGTGTCCGTGGAAGACGCCGATGCCCAAACCGATGCCGAGCAAGCCTTGTTTGGCGAGCCCGGTATGCCACCTCCCAAAGAAGGGTGGAAGCGTTCGCGCATCGTGGCCTTGTTTGCTGAGGAGGGTGTGGCCAAAGACGCCGCACGCTTGTTGGCCTTGCAAGACTTCTTTGCAGATAGCCAAGTGCTGGGCATTCAGCCTGTGGCCGATCAAGATTGGGTGCGTCTGACGCAGTCGCAATTCGCGCCTGTCGAGATCACGCCTGCGTTTTGGATTGTTCCCACATGGCACGAGCCACCAGAGCAAGCCCAAAAGGTCATTCGTCTAGATCCAGGTCTGGCGTTTGGCACAGGCACACACCCCACCACACGCATGTGTTTGCGTTGGATTGCCACGCACGATGTGGCCAACCAACGTGTGCTCGACTACGGTTGTGGCTCTGGCATTTTGGCCATTGGTGCCGCATTGCACGGTGCCAGCACGATTGATGCAGTTGACATTGACGAGGCGGCTGTCACCGCCACCGTGCTCAATGCCGATGCCAACAATGTGCGCTTGAATGCGGGTTTGCCCGACAAGGCCACCGGTCATTACCAAACGGTGTTGGCTAATATTTTGGCCACCCCGCTCAAAGTGTTGGCGCCGCTGTTGCGCAGCCATGTGGCCGCGGGGGGCAACTTGGTGTTAGCCGGTATTCTTGAGCGACAAGCCCAAGAACTCAAAGACGCTTATGCGCCGTATTGCACCTTGCAAGTGAGCGACGCTGAAGACGGCTGGATTTTGATGACCGCCCACTGCTGATGCACATCACCCACTGCCCCCAATGCGAGACCGCTTTTAAGGTGTCGCCCCCACAGCTTGAGCTGGCCAAAGGGTGGGTGCGGTGTGGTCGTTGTGCGCATGTGTTTGAGGCCGCGCTGCACTTTGAAACGCCGCCGGATATTCCCGCCCCACCTTTGCCCAGTGCGGATGCGCCTTCATTGTTTCGTGCCGCCATGACGCCCGCTGTTGCCGCGAATGAGGTGAAATCCGCCGCTGCGCTGAACAGCACGTCATCAACGGATGACGAGCCTGCTGCCTTGCCGTTCCCGTGGTTGGTGGGCGCTGGTGTGTTGGTCTTTGCTTTGTTGTTGCAATGTGTCGTTGCCCAACGCAATTGGTTGGCTGCAGAAGAACCTGCCTTGCGCCCCGTGCTTTCCGCCTTGTGTGCTTGCGAAGTCACCTGGCCGAGAGAGCCTGAGGCCGTGTTGATTGAAAGCAGTAGTTTTACGGAAAATCCGCAGGGCGGCTACACCGTGCAGCTGCGTTTGAAAAACACGCAACACCATCCTGTGGCCATGCCTGCTCTGGAGCTGAGCCTGATCGACTTGCAAGATCAAGTTTTGGTGCGTCGCGTGTTCACTGCCGAAGAGTTGTCAGGCAAAGACCATGTGCAAGCTCTGCGTGATGTGCGTTCGACCTTGAATTTTGATTTGGACGACAAGGTCAGCAAACGCATCACTGGTTTTCGTGCCTTCGTTTTTTACCCTTAATCTTTTACCCATTTTCGAAAGTTTTTTATGGCATCGCTGATTTGCGGCTCGCTCGCGTTTGACACCATCATGGATTTTGAGGGCCGATTTGCGGAGCAAATCTTGCCCGATCAACTGCACATCTTGAATGTGTCGTTCTTGGTCCCCGCATTGCGTCGCGACTTTGGCGGCTGTGCAGGCAATATTGCCTACAGCTTGCGCGTATTGGGCGGCACGCCGCTGCCCATGGCAACTTTGGGCACCGACGCCGCAGACTACTTGCAGCGCCTCAAAACTTTGGGCATTTCAACCGAGTATGTGCGCCAAGTGGAAGGCAGCTACACCGCGCAAGCCATGATCATGACGGATCGTGACAACAACCAAATCACGGCCTTCCATCCAGGCGCCATGATGCAAGCGCACATCACCCGAATTGAAAAACGATCAGACATCAAACTGGCCATCATTTCTCCCGATGGCCGTGATGCGATGGTGCAACACGCAGAGCAGCTTCAAGCGGCTGACATTCCTTTTGTGTTTGATCCAGGCCAAGGCTTACCGATGTTTGATGGGGCTGACTTGGCGCGCTTCATCGATCAAGCCACCTGGGTGACTGTGAACGATTACGAAGGCAAGATGCTGAGTGACCGCACCGGCTTAAGCCATGCAGACATTTCACGCCGCGTGAAGGGCCTGATCGTCACTTTGGGCGCTGAGGGGTGTGAAGTGTGGATGGATGGCGAGAAGACGCTTGTGCCGCCCGTGAAAGCGACTGCGGTGGTGGATCCCACGGGCTGTGGTGATGCGTGGCGCGGCGCGCTGTTGTTTGGTTTAGAGCAAGGTTGGTCGTTGACCAAGTGTGCCGCTTTGGGCAACCAAGTGGGTGCACTCAAAATTGCGCAACGCGGACCTCAGAACTACAACGTGGATGGTTTGACCATCGCTTGATGCGAAGTCTTTAATCCGCCAAAGCTGACCAATCGGCTTTGTCACACACAGCTGCATTCACCCGCAGCTGTTTTCGTTTGGACGTTTGTCCGCGAATGAGTTCCACATCGCGTTTGGCAACATGCAATGCATCGGCCAACCAAGCCATCAGTGCCAAGTTGGCCTTGCCATCAACGGGAGGTGCATGCAAACGCACACGCAATGCCCCATCGTGTTCGCCATCTGCCTGCGTGCGCGAGGCATTGGGAATGACATGAATGTCCACGATCACAGCACCTGTTTTTTCGAGGCGGAGATACGTCTTGGAAGGGAGCGTCATGGAGGGGCTAAGAAAAAGCCCGAGGCCTTGCGGCGTCGGGCTTGAGCTGACGGTAAACCGTAGCCTTGATCAGTGAAGATTAAGGCTTGCTAGCTGTTGGGAAAGGCCAAGCAGCTTGCGGGTTCAACGTGGTCTGTGCGCGGGCAGCGGGCGCTTTCGCGGCTTTCTTTGCAGCAGGCTTTTTAGCGGCTTTTTTAGCGGCTGGTTTTTTGGCAGCAGGCTTTTTAGCGACTGCTTTTTTTGCTACTTTTTTAGCAGCAGTTTTCTTTGCAGCAGGCTTTTTAGCAGCAGCTTTTTTAACGGCTGGCTTTTTAGCTGCAACTTTCTTCGCGGCTACTTTTTTGGCTGCTGGCTTTTTGGCCGCAACTTTTTTCGCAGCGGGCTTCTTAGCCGCTACTTTTTTGGCTGCTGGCTTTTTAGCTGCAACTTTTTTCGCAGCGGGCTTCTTAGCCGCTACTTTTTTAGCTGCTGGCTTTTTAGCCGCGACTTTCTTAGCTGCTGGCTTTTTGGCCGCGACAGCTTTCTTTGCAGGGGCCTTTTTAGCGGCCGGTTTTTTTGCAGTTGCCATTTCTGTTCTCCTAGATCGAATTTAGATCATTGGGTGATAAACACTTTGCACTGGTTTTTGTGTGCAAAGCGATTCATGGCGCTGGACCCGGGTCCAACCCCATGAACAGGGTACGTTCACCACAACACCTCGTGAGCGGGTGTTTGTCGGTGTGGTGAACAAGTTTGGTGACATGTGTGTTTAAGCCATCAATCCCAAGACAGAGCACCACCAGATTGGTACTCGATCACGCGGGTTTCAAAGAAATTGCGCTCTTTCTTGAGGTCGATCATCTCGCTCATCCAAGGGAACGGGTTTTCTTCATTAGGGAACAGGGCTTCTAAACCGATTTGCGTGGCGCGACGGTTCGCGATGTAGCGCAGATAGCCTTTGAACATCGATGCATTCAAGCCCAACACGCCACGTGGCATGGTGTCTTCGGCATAGCGGTATTCGAGTTCAACGGCATGCATGAACAAGCCTTTGATTTCTTCTTTGAATTCGGCTGTCCACAGTTGTGGGTTTTCGAGTTTGATTTGGTTGATCAAATCAATGCCAAAGTTGCAATGCATGGACTCGTCGCGCAAGATGTACTGGTACTGCTCAGCAGCCCCCGTCATTTTGTTTTGACGGCCCAAGGCCAAGATTTGGGTAAAGCCCACGTAGAAGAACAAACCTTCCATCAAGCAGGCGAACACGATCAACGACTTCAATAGTGTTTGGTCTGTTTGCAGTGTGCCGGTGTGGAAGTTCGGGTCCATGATCGCGTCGATGAACGGGATCAGGAACTCGTCTTTGTCACGGATCGATTTGACTTCGTGGTACGCGTTGAAGATTTCGCCTTCGTCCAAGCCCAAAGACTCGACGATGTATTGGTAAGCGTGTGTGTGAATCGCTTCCTCAAACGCTTGGCGCAACAAGAATTGACGGCACTCAGGTGCGGTGATGTGGCGGTAAGTGCCCAACACGATGTTGTTGGCAGCCAAAGAGTCGGCTGTCACGAAGAAACCGAGGTTGCGCATGACCAAGCGGCGCTCGTCATCGGTCAGACCATTGGGGTCTTTCCACAAAGCGATGTCGCGCGTCATGTTCACTTCTTGCGGCATCCAGTGGTTGGCGCACGTGGCGAGGTATTTTTCCCAAGCCCATTTGTATTTGAAAGGCACCAACTGGTTGACGTCAGTTTGGCCATTGATGATGCGCTTGTCAGCCGCTGTGACGCGGCGTGTGCTGGCTGCTGCTGCAGACGTTGCTGGTGCCACAGCAGGTGCAGCTGCACCATCGTTCAGCGTGCGTGTTGCCGCAACAGGCTGCATGGCAGGTGTCGCAGAAAGAGGTGGGAGTTCCATCGAGCGGCTAGGGGTGCCGCTTGCAAGAGGTGATGGCGATGAGGGCTTGACTTCTTCGTCCCAGGTCAACATAAAAAATTATCCAATGTGCGAATTATGAATGCAACGAAGACAAACGCAAAGCATTCGTGAACTTCGTTGCAGAATTTTGTTGTATCACTGACACGATTCGCAGGTGGGGTCATCCACGCCGCAGAATTTGATGTCGGTGGCGGGGATGGCATTCATCTGTGCTTGCGCTGCAGCGGCAGCTGCTTCGAGTGCACTCATGCCACCTGCTGCTGGGCCCGAAGACACAGCATTGTGTGAACCCGCTTGCACGGTTGATTTCTCAACTTGTTGTGCGCTGGAGGTGCGGAGGTAGTACGTGGTCTTCAAGCCGCGCAACCAAGCGAGCTTGTACGTTTCATCGAGCTTCTTGCCCGAAGCGCCGGCCATGTAGATGTTGAGTGACTGTGCTTGGTCAATCCACTTTTGACGACGTGACGCAGCTTCCACCAGCCATGTGGGCTCAACTTCAAACGCGGTGGCGTACAAGGCTTTGACCTCTTGTGGCACGCGGTCGATGGCGCGCAAGGAGCCATCGAAGTGTTTCAGGTCCATCACCATCACGTCATCCCACAAGCCAAGGCGCTTCAAGTCGCGGACCAAGTAGTGGTTGATCACCGTGAATTCGCCAGACAAGTTGGACTTGACGGACAAATTGCCAAAGCAAGGCTCGATGGAGGCGTCCACACCAATGATGTTGGAGATGGTGGCTGTCGGGGCGATGGCCACGCAGTTGGAGTTGCGCATGCCGTCCTTGGCAATCTTGGCACGCAGGGCGTCCCAATCCAAAGTTTTGCTGCGGTCGACTTCGAGGTAGCCGCCACGCGCTTGGGCGAGCATGTCGAGCGAGTCGATGGGCAAGATGCCCTTGTCCCACAGCGAACCTTTGTAACTGGCGTACTGGCCGCGTTCTTTGGCCAATTCTGACGAGGCCCAGTAAGCGTAGTAGCACACGGCTTCCATGGAACGATCGGCAAACTCCACAGCTTCGGCTGACGCGTAAGGCACGCGCATTTCGTACAAGCTGTCTTGGAAGGCCATGATGCCCATGCCCACGGGGCGGTGACGCAAGTTGGAGTCGCGCGCTTTTTTGACAGCGTAGTAGTTGATGTCGATCACGTTGTCGAGCATGCGCATGGCCACTTTGATGGTGCGCTTGAGTTTGTCGTGGTCGAGCTCTTTGCCGTTAGGACCGTCTTTCAAGTGTTGAGACAGGTTGACGGAGCCCAAGTTACACACCGCAGTTTCAGTGTCGCTGGTGTTGAGTGTGATCTCGGTGCACAGGTTAGACGAGTGCACCACGCCCACGTGTTGTTGGGGTGAACGCACGTTGCATGGGTCTTTGAACGTGATCCATGGGTGGCCAGTTTCAAACAACATGGTGAGCATCTTGCGCCACATGTCTGTCGCTTGCACGGTCTTGCAAGGTTTGATTTCGCCGCGCTTGGCTTTGGCTTCATAGGCCACGTAGGCCTGTTCGAACTCGGCGCCGAACAAATCGTGCAAATCAGGCACATCAGACGGTGAGAACAAGGTCCACTCGCCTTTTTCCATCACGCGACGCATGAACAAGTCGGGAATCCAGTTGGCGGTGTTCATGTCATGGGTACGGCGGCGGTCGTCACCGGTGTTCTTGCGCAGCTCGAGGAATTCTTCGATGTCCAAGTGCCATGTTTCGAGGTAAGTACACACCGCGCCTTTGCGCTTGCCGCCTTGGTTCACCGCCACAGCGGTGTCGTTGACGACTTTCAAGAAGGGCACCACACCTTGTGATTCGCCATTGGTGCCCTTGATGTGGCTGCCCAAAGCGCGCACGCGGGTCCAATCGTTGCCCAAGCCGCCGGCAAATTTAGACAGCAAGGCGTTTTCTTTGATCAGCTCGTAGATGCCGTCCAAGTGGTCAGGCACGGTGGACAAGTAGCAGCTCGAGAGTTGTGAGCGCAAGGTGCCGCTGTTGAACAGGGTGGGCGTGCTCGACATGAAGTCGAACGACGACAGCACTTCGTAGAACTCGATGGCGCGTGCTTCACGGTCCACTTCGTTCAGTGACAGGCCCATGGCCACGCGCATGAAGAACGCTTGTGGCAACTCGATGCGGGTCTTGCGCACGTGCAAGAAGTAACGGTCATACAGGGTTTGCAGGCCGAGGTAGTCAAACTGCAAATCGCGCTCTGCTTTGAGGGCTGCGCCCAAACGTGCCAGGTCGAATTGCAGCATGGCGTTGTCGAGCAGGTCGTTCTCAACCCCTTTTTTGATGAACTGAGGGAAGTACTCCGCATAGTGCTGGCCCATGTCGGCGTGCAACACCTCTTTGCCCAACACTTCTTTGGTGATGGTGTGCATCAGCAAACGTGCTGTGGCGTAGGTGTAGTCTGGGTCTTTCTCGATCAGCGTACGTGTGGCCAAGATGGCGGCCTTGTACACCTCGTCCATGGGCACACCGTCGTACAGGTTGCGCATGGTTTCAGCCAAGATGGGGTCGGGTTTGACGTCTGCCCCCAAGCCAGCGCATGAGTCGTTGATCAGGCGTTGCAAATGCTTGACGTCCAAGGCCACGCGTTGGCCGTTGTCGATCACATGCAACGCGGGTGCTGCAGGTGTTTGTTCTTCTTTGATGTGGGCGCGCTCTTGGTTGCGACGCTCGCGGTACAACACATAAGCACGGGCGATTTCGTGGTGACCACCGCGCATCAAGCCCAACTCCACTTGGTCTTGCACGTCTTCGATGTGGAATGTGCCGCCGCCTGGACGCGAACGCATCAATGCGCGTACCACGCCTTGCGTCAACGCTTCCACCATTTCGCGCACGCTGGCAGATGCCGCGCCTTGGGTGCCGTGCACAGCCAAGAAAGCCTTCATCATGGCCACTGCAATTTTGGCGGGTTCGAAAGGCACCACCGCGCCATTGCGGCGAATGATTTGGTAGTGGGTCAGCATGGTGGGGTTCTCTTGCGCAGCACGGTCGTGAGCGAGAGAAGGGTGAGCCACAGGGCTCGTGGCGTGCACAGAGGTCTCAGCTGTTTGCATGTCTTTTTTCTTTCGGGTGAGCAGTTCAATAGTGCGTACAAAAAGCGGTGCATGGACCGCTTTTGTGAAATTCAGACCGACACTATATCTGGTGTTCGCCAGTATGCCAAGACGCTACAGGTAGTGTCTTGGTAGAAAATGCTTACATTTGAAATTTCACAAAATGAAGTCCGCACGATGCGTGATTTTTGACACCGCTTGGAGCTCAGGTGCCGCGGGAATTTGAATCTGAAATCGAGGATTGACGCCGCATTTCAAGATGTTTGGCGCGCTGATCCGCATGACGTCTGAAATTGAATGGACGATGCCCAAACTCTGTGCAAAATAAATTTTTTTTCGCGAATGATGAAAATTTAATTTTTCTTTGGAAAACAACCGTCACACCAACCGAGAGATCGCTGCAAAAGTTGCCAATCGAAGCCTTCACCTGGATCTTGTTTGCGATCGGGGGCCACGTGCTCATGGCCTGCAATGTGGTGCAGTTCGTATTCCTGTGCAATCGCGGCGCACAGGCTGCTGAGAGTTTCGTATTGAGGCGCTTCGAAGGTGTCGCCTTCTAAGCCTTCGAGCTCAATGCCAATCGAGAAATCGTTGCAGTTGTCGCGCCCTTGGTAATTCGAGCGGCCTGCATGCCAGGCGCGGTCATCGCAGCTCACAAACTGAATGAGCGCACCATCGCGACGGATCACAAAGTGCGCCGACACCTCAGCGCCGCGAATCTGTTGGAAATAGGGGTGTGCGTCCCAGTCGAGCGTGTTGGTGAACAAGGCTTCAATTTCGGGGCCGCCATATTGCCCCGGCGGCAGACTGATGGAATGCACCACCACCAAATCAATGGAGGTGCTTGCAGGACGGGGGCCGAAGTTGGGTGAAGGCGTGTGCTTGGCAAAGCGATACCAACCGTTGCGCCACAAGGCATTCATGGGTCAGCCCTCATGGCTGTTGCAGTGCGCAACGCTGCAATACAAGCCTTGACTGCCGCGCACCGCATCGTTTTCTGGCACATGGGTGCCGCAGTGAGCGCAAGCCACCATCACTTGCGGACCTGATGGTTTGTGGGGGGCTTGGTCAGGTTTACGTTGTTGGCGAATCCACCAGATACCGCCGAGGACGATCAGCAGCAGAACGAGGTATTTCATGCCACGCGTCCCAACACCACTTCCAGCACAAAGCGTGAACCCGCATAGCCCAGCAACAGCAAACCGGTGCCGATGTAGAGCACACGCACTGCCTTGCGGCCACGCCAACCAAAACGGTGACGGCCCACCAGCAGCACCGCAAACGTGAGCCATGACAAGAGCGAGAACACCGTTTTGTGGTCCCAGCGCCAAGCCGCCTGCGCGCCATACAAACTATCGCCAAACAACCAACCGGCACCCAAGGTGGCGGTCAACAGCACAAAGCCAGCGGTGACAAAGCGAAAGGTCAATCGTTCTAGGGTGAGCAAAGGCAAGCCCACATGGGTGTCAGCCCCCATGCGCATGTTCTTTTCCGCACGCGTCATCAGCCAAGCATGCACCACGGCCGCGGCGAACAAACCGTAAGAGGCCACGCCCAAAGCCAAGTGCAGTGGCAACCATGGTGAGGCTTGCGTGTGCAGCACTGTGCCAGGAAACACCGCCGACACCACCACCACCGCTGCGCCCACGATTGAGAGTGCCCAGCGTGTACGCAGTTGTGGAAACCAGTGGTGTTCCAGCACATAAAACGTCAGCATCAGCCAAGCCGTCACGGACAGTGCGGGCGCAAAACCAAATCGCATGCCACCTTCTTGTGGTGCAAACAAGGCAAAGACCAAACCCAAACCATGCAAAGCCCATGGCACGCTCAAGAGGCGATGGCCCATGGTGGGAGCCACGCGTGGGCCGATGAGCGCCGTCAAGGCATAAGCGGCGGCTGTGGGAACGCTAAGCCAAAGGTTGAGCGGGATGTCGCTGGCTAAAATCATGGTTGACAGTTTAGCGTTTCGCTACACACGGAAAACCAGCCCTTCAAAGGGGTTTATATGGCCTCAGCCCTTACCGACAAACTCTCGCGCCTCGTCAAACACATCAGCGGACAGGCCCGCATCACCGAAAGCAACGTGGCCGACATGTTGCGCGAGGTACGCATGGCCTTGCTTGAGGCCGACGTAGCGCTGCCCGTGGTGCGCGATTTCATCGCACGTGTCAAAGAAAAAGCCCTCGGCCAAGAAGTGATTGGCTCTTTGCAGCCTGGTCAAGCTTTGGTGGCCATCGTCAACAAAGAGTTGGCCGCCACCATGGGCGAGGGTGTGAGCGACCTGAACCTCGCCGCCCAGCCCCCCGCCGTGATTTTGATGGCCGGTTTGCAAGGTGCAGGTAAAACCACCACCACTGCCAAGCTGGCGCGTTGGCTCATCAATCAGCGCAAGAAAAAAGTGCTGACGGTTTCAGGCGATGTGTATCGCCCTGCTGCGATTGAGCAGCTCAAAACCGTCACGGCACAAGCCGGTGCGGAATGGTTCCCCAGCACGCCTGACCAAAAGCCGGCCGACATCGCGCGCGCTGCGTTGGACTACGCACGCAAGCATTACTTTGATGTGTTGCTGGTCGACACGGCCGGTCGCTTGGCGATTGACGAAGCCTTGATGGCTGAAATCAAACAACTGCACAGCGTGTTGAACCCTGTTGAAACCTTGTTTGTGGTCGACGCCATGCAAGGTCAAGACGCCATCAACACGGCCAAGGCCTTCAGCGATGCGCTGCCCTTGACCGGCATTGTGTTGACCAAGCTCGACGGCGATTCACGCGGCGGTGCAGCTTTGTCGGTGCGTCAAATCACCGGTGCACCCATCAAATTTGCGGGTACCAGCGAGAAACTCGATGGCTTGGAGCTGTTCGATGCAGACCGTCATGCTGGCCGCGTGCTGGGCATGGGTGACATCTTGGCCTTGGTCGAGCAAGTCACCGCAGGCGTGGACATGGCGGCTGCGCAAAAGCTGGCCGACAAGGTCAAACGCGGCGATGCCTTTGACTTGAACGACTTCCTTGCGCAAATTCAGCAAATGCGTTCCATGGGTGGTTTGTCCACCATCATGGACAAGTTGCCCACACAAATGGCGGCCAAGGCCGGTCAGGTGGACATGGACAAGGCCGAAAAAGACATTGGTCGCAAGCAAGGCATCATCCACAGCATGACCCCGCTGGAGCGCCGTAAGCCCGAGATCATCAAAGCCACGCGCAAGCGCCGCATTGCGGCAGGCGCAGGCGTGCAAGTGCAAGACGTGAACCGCTTGCTCAAAGAGTTTGAACAAATGCAAGCCATGATGAAGAAGATGAGCGGCGGCGGCATGATGAAGATGATGAAAAAGCTAGGCGGTATGAAAGGCATGATGGGCGGCGGTAGCGGCTTTCCCGGCATGCGCTGAACCTCTCGCGCTTAAAACAAAAAGCCCTGAAACCTCTCGGTCTCAGGGCTTTTTCAATGGCTGACTAAAGAGTTTTTTAAGCCGACTCTTTCACAAACACCTCACCACGCAGTGAATGCGGGTTGGCTTCGGTGATTTTCACGTCAATCAATTGGTTCATCAGGCGCTCAGGGTTGGGGCCGCCTTTGAAGTTGACGATGCGGTTGCACTCGGTGCGGGCGCGCAGCTCGGT
>Ga0228700_1001238_pt1 | contig 17386 bp, 19 predicted proteins | sample McNCre317_Aug_MG_FD_178019 | JGI IMG/M metagenome (GOLD analysis project Ga0228700, IMG submission 178019) | Freshwater microbial communities from McNutts Creek, Athens, Georgia, United States - 3-17_Aug_MG | ecosystem: Environmental > Aquatic > Freshwater > Creek | place: USA: Georgia...
TACCGTGATTGATTTGCCCAGCGTGGGCAAAGCAGCCAGCGTGCCCGACCAAGTGATTCACGTGGAAATCAGCAAAGAAGAACGCATCACGGTCAAGAGCACCGGCACGGTCAACAAGTCGGTCAGTTCCACCCTCAAAGGCTTGGCGCGCGATGTGCAAGAGCTGCAAGGCGAAAGCTCGCAAGGGCCGGTGGTCATCACAGCTGACCGCACCATCAAGTACGAAACCGTGGTCAAGGCCATGGACACCTTGCAACGCGCCGGCGTGCAACGCGTGGGCTTGGCTGTTCAATTGGTGGATTGATTTTTTCAAGCATGAGCGCACGCCCCAAGCACATTGAGTTTGCACCGCCCGCCCCCGATGGGACAGGCCGCTCTGTGGGCGCGTCTTTGGTGGTGCACGCCTTACTCATTGTGGCGCTCACCGCCGGTATTCAATGGAAGCAAGACAACAGCATGTCGGTCGAGGCCGAGCTGTGGTCTGCGGTGCCCATGGCGGCAGCGCCCAAGTTGGTCGAGGTCGAAGCACCACCGCCCCCTCCCGCGCCCAAACCTGAACCTGCGCCCAAGCCCGTGGTGAAAGCACCCGAGCCACCTGCACCCAACCGTGATGCAGAGATTGCACTGGCGAAGAAACGCAAACTTGAAGAAGAGAAAAAGATTCAAGAAGCCTTGAAGGCCGAAGAACGCCGCAAAGAAGAACTGAAAAAAGAGGCTGAGAAAAAAGCCAAGGCCAAGCTCGAAGAAGACAAGCGCAAACTAGAAGCCAAGAAAGAAGAAGAGCGCAAGGAAAAAGAGCGGAAAGAAAAAGAGAAAGAGAAAGAGCGGGCCGAAAAGGAACGCAAAGAGAAGGAAGCGAAGAAGCAGCAAGAGCAAAAAGACAACAAGGTCTCGGCTGAAGAAGCCAAAAAGCTCGATGCCATTCGCAAAGAAAACATGAAGCGCATCGCAGGCTTGGCCGGCGCGAGCGGAAACGAGAACGCCACGGGCACCGCCATGAAGTCCTCGGGCCCATCTGACAGCTATGGTGGTCGCATCCGCGCCCGCGTCAAACCCAACATCACGTTTGACCCCAGCTCGGTGTCTGGCAACCCTGCCGCCGAGGTGGAAGTGCGTTGCGCGCCGGACGGCACCATCGTGAGCCGCAAGCTCACCAAATCCAGCGGCAACACCGCGTGGGACAACGCCGTGCTCAAAGCCATCGACAAGACCGAGATCTTGCCGCGCGACACCGATGGCCGTGTGCATTCACCACTGCTCTTGGTGTTCAAGCCCAACGACTAAAGCAGCAAGAAGATAATCGACGTGTTAGAGCGTTCCCTCACTGTAGATGTGTTGAAAGTGGTGGCCGCACAGTTCATTGTGTGGCATCACTTCTCAGCCTATGGCCCCATGGCCGACACCATGACCTTGATGTGGCCTGAATTCATGGAATGGCTCTACCGCTATGCACGCTTGGCGGTTCAGGTCTTTTTGGTTGTCGGGGGTTATTTGGCCGCGCAATCGGTGATGCACAAACCCATCACGCATCCACTCGCACAGATTGTGAAACGCTATTTGCGCTTGGTTCCGTTTTACGCATTGGCGTTGACCCTCATCAGCGTCGCCGTGGCGGTATCACGCGACACCATTCATGCCCACTGGTTGCCCAGCGAGCCGACCCTGTGGCAATTTGCTGCACATGGTTTTTTGGTGCACGACTTGCTGGGCTTTGAAGCACTCTCCAGCGGGGCATGGTATGTGGCTGTGGATTTTCAGCTGTACGCATTGCTGATTTTGTTGTGTCACGCCTTTCAGAGTGACAAGCAGCATCGTGTGTCTTTGGTGGTGGCGTTGTTGTGCGTGGCATCTATGTGGCAATTCAACCGCGTCGATGCGTTAGACATTTGGGCCATCTACTTTTTTGCCGCTTATGGCTTGGGAGTGTTGGCGGCGTGGGCCAAACGATCAGCCTTTGATGCACGTGTGTTTTGGATGGCTGCGGCTCTGGGCGCGGGTGCTCTGTGGTTTGAATACCGCACACGCTTGTCACTGGCCTTGGTCACGGCTATTTGGTTGGTCATCAAACCCAAGGGCTCGGTGCACTGGACACCTATGAAACGCGTGCTGCACCGTTTATCCAACAGCGCGTATGTGTTGTTCTTGACGCACTTTGGTGTCATTGTTCTGTTCAGCGACATGTGGAACAAAAGCCATTTTTACCATCCAGTCACGGCTTTTGCGCTGACAGGGTTTGCTTGGTTGCTCTGCGTAGGGGTGGGTTTGTTCTTGCATGAAAAAGCAGAAGTCCCCATCCACCATTGGGTGGCACAAAAAACAAAACCCCTCTTCGCTCGCCTGAGTCGTTGAACCAGCACGACGAGCACCAAGTGCTCAGTGAGCAGCGTGCGGTTGGGTGTGGCTACGCATGCATTGCCATGCACAAAGACAGGCCAATAGCGCTGTGCTGATTGAGACGGCATACACCGACGACAAGCCCCACACCTCGCTCAAGGCCCCGCCGCCGAGCGCCCCCAAGACACCGGGCACGCCATAGCCAATCGACGCATACAAGGCCTGACCTCTCCCCCGCAAGCGACCGGGGAAGTGGTGCGACAACAAAGCAATGCAGGCCGTGTGCTGCGTCGCAAATGTCAGCGCATGCAACACCTGCGCGAACAACAACGCCCACAGCCATTCCACCGCCCATGTGGTCAGCGCCATGCGAAGCACCATGGCGCTGGCACAAATGAGCATCCACATCGACAAACTGAACTTGGGCAACCAGCGGCTTTGCGTGAAGAACCACACAATTTCAGCCGCGACCGACACGGCCCACAACACCCCAATCATGGTTTTGCTGTACCCCGCTTCATCGAGGTAGAGCGAGAAAAACACATAGATGCCGATGTGCGAGAGCACATGAAAAAACACCGTGGCAAAAAACCACTGCACGCCGCGTTGGCGCAACACAGGCAACACCGATGGACGCACCTCGTCGTGGTGCACGGCTTCTTTGCGGTTGGGCAGCCACCACACGCTCAGGTTGAGCAGCACCAACGAGCCCACCGACCACGCCGGAAAGCTCTGCATGCCCTGCACCTCAAACCAGGCGCCGGCCACAAACACCGTGACCAAAAACCCCAGCGAGCCCCACAAACGCACACGGCCATAGCGGCGCGAATCAAAACCTTGGTCGGTGCTGACCAAATGCGCCAAAGCGGCTTCGCTCATGGGCATCATGGCGCTGGTGTGGATGAACATCAGCAGCAACACCACCGCAATCCACACCACGCCGCCTTCGACCAACAAACCCGCCGAACAGATGAGCGCAGCGCCTGCGCAAAAGCGCAGCAGCTTCACGCGCTCGCCGGTGTGGTCGCTCAGCCAACCCCAACCATACGGGGCCAGCACACGCGTGGCCGCTTGCACGGCGGTCAGCAAGCCGATGATGGTGATGGAGAAGCCCAAATCTTTGAGCCACAGCGGCAAGTACGGGTTGAAGAACCCAATGTGCGCAAAGTAGCTGGCGGACAGCGCCGCAAAAGGAAAGAGCTGAAAACGAGAAAGCGCGTTACTCGAACGCGCTTGTGAGGTGGGAGATGTCAAAGCAGGCCTACGCGCTAGACCATCAAGCGCCAACGTCGCCAGAGATATGGCCTGGGATAGCAGGCATGGCCACGTGCACATCACCACATTGGGCGCGGTGCAACAAGGCGTGGTCCATCACCACCAAAGCCAACAAGGCTTCAGCAATCGGCGTGGCACGGATGCCCACGCAGGGGTCGTGACGGCCTTTGGTTACCACTTCAGTGGTTTGGCTGTTTTGGTCAATCGACGCGCGTGGGCTCAAAATGGAGCTGGTGGGCTTGATGGCAATGCTCACGTCCAAGTTCTGTCCCGTACTGATGCCGCCCAAAATACCGCCCGCATTGTTGGTTGCAAAACCTTGCGGTGTGAGTGAATCGCCATGCGTGGTGCCACGTTGCGCCACGCTGGCAAAACCGGCACCAATCTCAACGCCCTTCACCGCGTTCAGGCCCATCATGGCGTAAGCGATGTTGGCATCCAAGCGGTCGTAAATGGGTTGCCCCAAGCCCACAGGCATACCGCTGGCCACCACGCGAATGCGTGCACCGCAGGAGTCGCCCGCTTTGCGCAAGCTGTCCATATAGTCTTCAAAGGCTTGCACGTCCGCGCAAGGGGCATAAAACGGGTTATGGCTCACATGGTCCCAGCTCTCAAACGGAATGGGCAGCTCGCCAATTTGCGTCATGCAGCCGTAGAACGTGGTGCCGTATTTTTCTTTGAGCCACTTTTTAGCCACCGCACCAGCCGCTACTGTGGGCGCTGTCAAACGTGCTGAAGAGCGGCCGCCACCGCGTGGGTCGCGAATGCCAAATTTTTGGAAATAGGTGTAGTCCGCATGACCCGGGCGGAAGGTTTGCAAGATGTTGCCGTAGTCTTTGCTGCGCTGGTCTGTGTTTTGGATGAGCAGCGCAATCGGAGTGCCCGTGGTTTTACCCTCGTACACGCCCGACAAGATTTGCACTTGGTCGGGTTCGTTGCGTTGGGTCACATGGCGGCTGGTGCCGGGGCGGCGACGGTCCAAGTCATGCTGGATGTCGGCCTCGCACAGCGACATGCCCGGAGGGCAGCCATCAATCACGCAGCCAATGGCTGGGCCGTGGGATTCACCAAAGTTGGTGACGGTGAAAAGGGTTCCAAAGGTATTGCCGCTCATAGGGTGAGATTATCCCACCACCACGAAGCAGCCTACTCTGCTTACTTGTCGTCAGGGTCTGGCGTGCCGCTGGGCCAGTCTTTGATGTAGGCCTTGAGCATCTTGTTCTCAAAGTTTTGGCTGTCCACCACCGACTTGGCCACGTCGTAAAAGCTGATGACGCCTTGCAACTGGCGGTTGCCAATGACAGGCATGTAACGCGCATGGCTCTCAAGCATCATGCGGCGCACATCGTCAATGTCGGTTTCTGGGGTACAGGTGAGCGGGTGGTCGTCCATGGCGCTGCGCACCGTGTAGTCGCCCAGTGAGCCACCGTTGCGATGCAGCGCTTGAATCACTTCGCGGAAGGTCAACATGCCGACCAAGTCGCCATGCTCCATGACCAACAAAGAGCCCATGTCTTTTTCGGCCATGATGCTGACCGCAGACACCAAGGGATCCATTGGATCAATGGTGAACAAGGTACCGCCGCTTTGGCCTTTGACGCGCAGGATATCGCTGACTTTCATGGTTTATCTCCCCCAGTTATGGTCGGAATATAGCCCACAATGAGTCACGCAATTCTGACAAAACACCCGAGGAAACCATGCCCGGCTACACCGACCCTAGCTTTGACACGCTCGCCCTGCACGCAGGCGCAGCCCCCGACCCCACCACCGGCGCACGCGCGGTGCCTATTCATCTCAGCACCTCGTTTGTGTTTGAGTCGAGTGACCATGCCGCCTCGCTGTTCAACTTAGAACGCGCCGGCCATGTGTACAGCCGCATCAGCAACCCCACCAATGGAGTACTGGAGCAACGCGTGGCGGCGCTCGAAGGTGGGATTGGAGCCATCACCACAGCCAGCGGTCAAGCGGCTTTGCATTTGTCCATTGCCACGCTCATGGGCGCGGGGTCACACATCGTGGCCAGCACCGCCTTGTATGGTGGCTCGCACAACTTGCTGCACTACACGCTGAGCCGCTTTGGCATTGAAACCACATTCGTCAAACCCAACGACTTAGACGCTTGGCGCGCGGCCGTGCGCCCCAACACCAAATTGTTTTTTGGCGAAACCGTGGGTAACCCCGGCCTCGATGTGTTGGACATCCCTTCGATTTCAGCGATTGCGCATGGAGCCGGTGTTCCGCTGTTGGTGGACAGCACGCTCACCACGCCCTACTTGATCAAGCCTTTTGAGCTAGGTGCTGATTTGGTTTACCACTCGGCCACCAAGTTTCTCAGCGGGCACGGCACGGTGATTGGCGGCGTGGTCGTGGACGGCGGCAGCTTTGATTGGGACAAGTCAGGCAAATTCCCAGAGCTGACGCAAAGCTATGAAGGCTTTCACAACATGGTGTTCAGCGAAGAAAGCACGGTGGGAGCCTTCTTGCTACGAGCCCGCCGCGAAGGCTTGCGCGACTTTGGGGCCTGCATGAGCCCGCACAGCGCGTGGCTGATTTTGCAAGGCATCGAAACCCTCTCGCTGCGCATGGACCGCCACATGGCCAACACCGAAAAAGTGGTGCAGTTCTTAGCCAGCCATCCGCTGGTGAGCCGTGTGGGTCACCCCTTGATGGAGAGCCACCCCAGCCACGCGCTGGCCGAAAAACTATTGCGCTTTGGCGCACGCGGCGCGGGCTCCGTGTTCAGCTTTGACATCCAAGGCTCACGCAAACAAGGCAAGGCCTTTATCGAGGCGCTGATAATTTTCAGCCACTTGGCCAACGTGGGCGACTGCCGCAGCTTGGTGATCCACCCTGCCAGCACCACACACTTTCGCATGAGCGATGAGGCCCTGAGTGGCGCAGGCATTGGCCCCGGGACGATTCGTTTGTCGATTGGTTTAGAAGATGCCACCGATTTGATTGACGATTTGAAGCGCGCCCTCAAGGCGGCAGAGAAAGCAGGTGCGTGATGACGTTCACTCTACATACGGCCACAGGCCAACCCTACGAAGCCTATGCCTACACCGGCGGCAAAGCGTTTGATGCGAGCAAGCCCACGCTGGTGTTCATCCACGGCGTGCTCAACGACCACAGCGTGTGGATTTTGCAAACGCGCTACTTGGCGCACCACGGGTTCAATGTGCTGGCCGTCGACTTACCTGGCCATGGCCGCAGTGGTGGCGAGGCCCCTGCCAGCGTGGAGGAAGCAGCGCAATTCGTTGAGACCTTGCTCGACACCGCTGGCGTGACACACGCTGGTTTGGTTGGCCACAGTTGGGGCTCATTGATTGCCTTGGAGACTGCGGCGCGTTTGAAAGAACGCATCACACATTTGGCGCTGATCGGTACGGCATTCCCCATGAAAGTATCCCCAGCGTTGATTGAGGCATCACTGAACGAACCCATGAAGGCCTTGCAGATGGTGAATGTGTTTTCACGCGCCACGTTATCCGCACCGCCTTCAGCACTCGGTCCTGGCACCTGGGTGTATGGTGCGTCGATGGCGCTAGGCCGTCGCGTGTTGGCGAGCAACACACAGGTGAACATCTTCCACCGCGGGTTTGTGGCCTGCGACAGCTATACCCACGGCCTAGAGGCGATGGCAGCTGTCACTTGCCCCGTGTTGTTTGTACTGGGTGAAGCCGATCAAATGACACCGCCACGCGCAGCCAAAAGCCTGATCGACCAAGCCAAAGCGCATGGCAAAACGTTCACAGTGACCCAAGTACCGATGGGCCACCACCAAATGAGTGAATCGCCGGAAGAAACCTTGGATGCGCTGAAAGCGTTTTTAGGGCTGACGGCTTAACGTGGGCAAAGCCTTAAAGCACATCGCGCAAGCGCAGGTCTTGCCATTTCATCCACAGGCCTTCGGCCTCTGTGCTGCGCACCAGCAGCAAGCGCTCCATCAGGGGTGCCAAGGGGGTGCGGTGTGGGTCAGCCAACATCACGTAGCGCGCTTCTTTGACATGCGTTTGGCGCGCATCCACCGATTCACTCAAACGGGCAATCCAATCCAAATCGACCAAAGCAGCCAACACGTCTTCGATTTGCAAGGGGTCTAAGGCGAGGTCTTCACACAAAGTGGTCATGCTTGCGCCGTGCTCATCGCTCGTGCGTGCCAATTGCAAACGCTGCAACACCTCAATCGCGAGCTGGAAACGCCAGCCCACGCTGCGACCATCTCGTGAAATTCCGGCCAGCAGGCTGGGCAAGTTGGCCACCAACACGGCACCAATCAACACGATGGACCACGCCAAATAAATCCACACCAACAAAATTGGCACGGTGGCAAACGCGCCATACACCACCGAATACGTGGGCATTTGGCCGAAGTAATACGCCAGCACCTTGCGCGCAACCTCGGTACCCGCCGCCACCCACACGCCGCCTACCAACGCGTGGCTCCAGCGCACTTGCGTGTACGGTACAAACCGATAGAGTGCGCTCACGGCCCATGCCAATAAGAAAAACTCCAACACGCTGAACATCCAGCGCAAATTACCCACCAAATCAGGCACCGCGCCACGAGATACGGCGACGAATTGCGACATGATCACCAAACTGGCGCCCATCAACAACGGCCCCAAAGTAATGGCCGTCCAGTACAGCAACATGCTGTGTGCCAAGGGACGGCGTTTGCGCACGCGCCAAATGGCATTGAGCGTGCGGTCAATCGTGAACACCAAGGCCAAGGCTGAGAACAACAAAGCCATCACACCCGCAACACCCAAGCGACTGGCTTTGCTGGCAAACAAGGTCAAGTAGCCCAACACTTGGCGTGAAATATTTTCGGGCACCAAGCTCTCCACCAAGCGTTTTTGCAAAACCGTTTGGAAATCAGCAAACATCGGGAACACCGTCAGCACAGCCAGCGCCACCGTGACCATGGGCACCAAGGCAATCGTGGTGGTGAAGGTCAAACTGCCTGCGGTTTGACCGAGGCGATCATCGCGAAAACGTTGACGCAAGACGCGGGCTGTATTGCGCCAAGGGAATCGGGCGAGACGTTCAAAAAAGTTCTGAAGATGCGGGACAATCATGGCCTGAATCATCCCACTTTCTATGCACAACTCAGACCTCGCCCCCCAAGAAATTTCAACGCGTCATGTGACGCTCACTCGGCTGTTGGCCGTGAGCTGTTTGATGGGCCTGATTGTGTTGGGACTGGCTTGGGAGCTGTGGTTGGCCCCCTTGCGCGCCGGTGGTACGTTGTTGGCGCTCAAGGTGTTGCCACTGTGCTTTCCGCTCACGGGTTTGCTGAAAAACCGCATGTACACCTACCGTTGGCTGAGCCTGATGATTTGGCTCTATTTCACCGAAGGTGTGGTGCGCGCATGGAGCGATGCGACCCCGAGCCATTACCTCGCATTGGTCGAGGTGGTTTTGTGTGTGGTGTTGTTCATCGCATGCGCGCTGCATGTGCGCCTGCGTTTGAAACACGCCAAAAGCACAAGCCCCAACGAAGCATTGAGCGCTTAAGTAGTTTGGCGCTGAGGCATGGGCAGCTCCATGTCAATGAGCATGTCAATCAGCTCAGGCAAGGTACGCGCGCCCATTTTTTCCATCACGCGCGAACGGTGTAATTTGATCGTGGCAGAAGCGCCGCCATCGATGACGGCAATTTGTTGGTTCGAGTAACCGCGCACCATCCAGTGACAAACCTCCATCTCGCGAGGCGTGAGTCTCTTCAAGCGTTCGGAGACTTGCAAGTTCTTATCGGCGTTCACCACCGCCTTTTCAGACAGACGCATGGCACGCTCAATCACATCCATCATGGCCTGTGCAGTAAAAGGCTTGAGCAGAAAATCGACCGCACCTTGCTTCATCGCGGTGATGATTTCTTCGGGGCGGCTGTCGCCACTGACAAAAATCACCGGCACATGCTGGGCCAATGTCTTGAGCTGCGTTTGCAAGCCAACACCCGTCGTGCCAGGCATGCGCATATCTAACAAAATCACAGCTGGCGAAGGTACCACGGGATCTTTTAAGAAGGCATCTGCGCAGTCGTACAAGCTCACGCTGTAACCCACACGCTCAAGCATCGTGGACAAGCTTCGACGCACAGAAGCATCATCGTCAATCACGATGACGTTTCCTAAAAACTTTGAGCTATCAGTAAGGTTTGACATCATGGCTGCTCATCATTCCGTATAGCTTGGCCCCATGCTCAATGGCCATCGTGGCGTAAGAAATATTCCCTTTGACATCGGCACCAGCGTGCAACTCGACACGCCCCGTGGATTCGATGTTGCCTGTCACTACGCCATTGACCACCGCTTGCTGTGCATTGATATCACCCTCGACATGCGCTTGAGACAACACAGAAAGTTGCGCGTTGGGGCTCCCGTTGACATCGATATTGCCCACCACATGACCTTTGAGTTGCACCAAGTCCTGCGACACGATGTTGCCGACCACCACCGCTGATTGACCAATGATGGTTTTTTCGGTGGCGGCTGTCTGGTTGGACTGCCCAAATTTCATCTTTTTGAACATAGGCCTCAGCGCGAGACAGGGACTTCAAGCAGCTTCACACGCGTTGCAGCATCGGGCACAGACACGCGTCCACCTTGAAAGTAAATTTGAAGTTTTGACAAATTGGCGCTCGATACCTGCCAAGGCGATGCGCCGTAAACGCTTCGATTTTCACCAGCTTTGATTTGCAGTGTTGTGGCCTGTTTGTTGCCATCGATCACACAAATTTCAGTCGACGCTGTGGCCACCAAGTACACGTAGCGACCTTCTTTTTGAGCCACGAAGGGCAACAACTCAGGCATGCTCTCGTTTGAATAGGCACAAGCAGAGACGTTATTTGCCACCGCCACAGATGCTGCAACAGCAGAGGCCACTTGAACGACAGCGGGGGCAACAGGCTGCACCACAGGCGCAGATGCCACGGGCAACGCTAGAGTTGGCTCAACAGGCGACACAGCCACTGACGGTGTCTCAGGCACCACAGAAGCTGAGGCAGAAGTGGAAGAAGCAAGCTGAGTCGCCTCACGGTTGCCTTGTGGCCCTTGCATCACAAACAAACCAACGGCGACCATCAGCAACACCAAAGCCCCCACTGCTTGTTTGTGTGCTTTGAGCAACGAGAAGCCCGCATTCAAAACGTCGGAGGTCGAACGGTTCAGCGCAGGCTGCTGACTCATGGCGACAATTTGATCTAGTGTCTCAAGATGCGCATCGGCCACCTTGGTGGCATCACGCTGCTCTGGCGGAACTTCCACAGTTGGGGGTTCGGCCCCCAGAATCATCAGCAAGCGTTTGTAGGCTTGACGCTTGATCGCTTCAGAGTAGAACATGCCCTCGCTGTCGCCCTCCAGTTGACGCACTTGAGCGACAGACAAGCAGGCCGTACGCGCAAGAACGACAACATCCATCCCTGCAGCCTCTCGCAAGGCACGAAGGTATTGAGGATCACAAGTGTCGTAGACGCTACGTTTGATTTCTGATGATTCGTTGAATGTCATATTTGACAGATTTATCGCAATTTGACTAAAAACTAGAATAGCACTGTCGCATTGTTAGTAATAGTCGTCAATACGCCAAGAGGCGTAGACAACTTAATGATTAAGCATTGTAAGTGCTACAGCATTTAAACTCTAGTGACTTTTTTACCCATTTACCCCATGCGCCCCACTCGACGCCAATACGAAGACTTCATGCAGCACGTGGACAGCCACGGTGTTGCCAAGACAGACCGCACAGGCACGGGCACCAAAAGCGTGTTTGGCTACCAAATGCGCTTTGACCTGAACGAAGGCTTCCCGCTGGTCACCACCAAGAAAGTTCACCTGCGCTCCATCATTCAAGAGCTGCTGTGGTTTCTCACGGGGTCGAGCAACAACAACTGGTTGAAAGAGCGCAACGTGACGATTTGGGACGAATGGGCGCGCGAAGACGGCGACTTGGGACCCGTGTACGGCGTGCAATGGCGCAGCTGGCCCACCCCGAACGGCGGCCACATTGACCAAATTCAACAGGTCATCGATACGCTCAAAAACAACCCCGACAGCCGCCGCATCATCGTGAGCGCTTGGAACGTAGCAGAGCTCGAAAAGATGGCACTCATGCCTTGCCATGCGTTCTTTCAGTTCTATGTGGCTCCCGCACAAAACCCAGGCGAGAAAGCCAAGCTCAGCTGCCAGTTGTACCAACGCAGTGCCGACATCTTTTTGGGCGTACCGTTCAACATCGCCAGCTACGCGTTGCTCACCCACATGGTGGCACAGCAATGCGACCTCGACGTAGGCGACTTCATCTGGACCGGCGGTGACTGCCACATCTACAGCAACCACCACGAACAAGTGGCGTTGCAACTCAGCCGTGAACCGTTTGCCTACCCCACGCTGAACATCAAGCGTCGCCCTGCCTCGATCTTTGACTACGAGTACGAAGACTTCGAGGTGTTGGACTACCAATGCCACGATGCCATCAAAGCCCCCGTGGCGGTTTAAGCGGTCGCTCCAGATGGCTTTGAATTTGATTTTTGCGCGTGCGCGCAACGGTGTGATTGGCAAAGACAACACCCTGCCTTGGCACTTGCCCGAGGACTTGGCCCATTTCAAACAAACCACCCTCGGCCAGTCCGTGGTGATGGGGCGCAAAACTTGGGAATCACTCCCTCCGAAATTTCGTCCACTGCCCGGTCGTACCAACATCGTGGTCACGCGTCAGCGCGATTGGCAGTCTGATGGCGCGGTGGTGGCCCACTCCATCGAAGACGCACTCACCCACTGCCCTGCCGAAGCACACGTGTGGGTGATTGGTGGCGCAGAGGTGTACGCGCAAGCCATGCCGTTGGCCCAGCGTGCGGTGGTCACCGAAATTGATGCCGACTTTGAAGGCGATGCCTTCGCCCCTACCTTCGACGCCAGCTGGACCGAGACCGAGCGCAGCACACACGTAGCCGCCAACGGTTTGACCTACAGCTTTGTCACCCTCACCCGTTAAGCAGGAGCTTTGAATGTCAGACGATGGTTTCCACGTGCACGGCCCGCACGACCATGAACTTGAACACGCCGCGCAAGGCCACAGCGGCGGCGGTTTCACCAGCAAGATTGCGATGTTCACCGCCATCATCGCCACGGTGGGCGCGATCTTTGGCTACATGGGTGGTGCCACCCAAGCCGCTGCAGGTTTGTACAAAAACGATGCGGCCATCAAAAAGACCGAAGCATCGAACCAATGGAATTACTACCAAGCCAAAAGCAGCAAGCAAAACTTGATGGAGCTGGCTTTGGAGTTGGCGCCTGCCAGCAAGGCTGAACATTACCAAGCGCAAATTGAGCGCTATAAAACCGAGAAGGCTGAGATCAAAGCCGGCGCTGAAAAACTCGAAGCGCAGTCCAAAGAGTTTGATGAAATGTCGGAAGCGCAAATGCACCAGCACCACCGCTGGGCGCAGGCCACCACCGTGCTACAAGTGGCCATCGCCTTGGCCGCGATTGCGCTACTCACACGCAAGGTGTGGCTCGAATACGCCATGTTTGGCACAGGCGCTTTTGGCATAGCCATTGGCATCTTGGCAGCGTTGCACATCTGATGACCATGCAACTCGCCACCTGGAACGTCAACTCGCTCACCGTGCGTTTGCCGCAGGTGTTGGACTGGTTGGCCGCCAAACCCGTGGATGCCTTGGTGCTGCAAGAAACCAAAACCACCGACGACAAATTCCCGCGTGAAGCCATTGAAGCCGCAGGCTACCAAGTCGCCTTCTTCGGCCAAAAAACCTACAACGGCGTGGCTCTGCTCTCGCGCACGCCCATTGCCAACGTGGTGAAAAACATCCCCGGCTTTGAAGACGACATGGCCCGCGTGATTGCAGGCACGGTGGGCGATGTGCGTGTGATTGGCGCGTACTTTCCCAACGGCCAAGCGCCAGACAGCGACAAGTTTGTTTACAAAATGCGTTGGCTTGAAGCGCTGCAACACTGGTTGCGTGAAGAGCTAGCACAACACCCTAAGCTGGTGTTGATGGGCGACTTCAACATCACCGTGGACGACCGGGATGTGTGGGACCCCGTGGGTTTGAAAGACACCATCCACTGCACGCTGGAAGAACGCACACACTTCCAAGCGCTGATTGACTTGGGCACACACGACGCGTTTCGTTTGTTTGAACAACCCGAGAAAAGCTACAGCTGGTGGGATTACCGCGAGTTTGCGTTTCGCCGCAACCGTGGCCTGCGCATCGACCACATCCTGGTGAGCGACGCACTCAAAACCAGCGTGCAAGCGTGCGTGATTGACAAAGCCCCTCGCAAAAACGAACGCCCCAGCGACCACACGCCTGTCGTGGTGACGCTGGCTTAAGTGACCCACAAGCCCTTGTTGCAAGGGGCTTGCATGGTCAATCCTCTAAACCCAGCTCTTGAATTTTGCGGGTGATGGTGTTGCGGCCAATGCCCAACTTTTGTGCCGCCTCAATGCGACGCCCACGTGTATTGGCCAACGCGGTCTGAATCAAACGCGCTTCCACGCGATTGACCAACGCATCCCACACATCCGTGCGCCCTGCGACCAACATGCTCATGGCTTCGGCCTCAAGGCCTTGCTCCCAATCAGCCCCCGGCATATTGAGCACCACAGGCGCTACGCCAGCGCCTTGGCCTGCGGACATCGCGTCATGGGCAGCTTGCGCAGCCCCCCCCACCGGCTCGGAAACGTTCGATGACAAGACACCAGACGTGTCTTGCCCTACATGCCCCATCGCCGCTAAAGCCTCGGCCGAGAGCGTGACCTCCGGCGGCAAATCTTTGGGCTCAATCACTTGGGCCGGTGCCATCACAGTCAACCAGTGACAAATGTTTTCAAGCTGACGCACGTTGCCCGGAAACGAGAACTGATTGAGCACTGTTTGTGCAGATTCCGAGATGCGCTTGGGCTCCACGCCCAATTGTTGTGCGCTCTGCTGCAAAAAGTGGCGCGTCAAGGTGGGAATGTCTTCGCGGCGTTCACGCAACGCAGGCAAGCGCAAACGAATCACGTTCAAGCGGTGAAACAAGTCTTCGCGAAACACACCGTCTTTGACGCGCTTTTCTAAGTCTTGGTGCGTGGCCGCAATCACCCGCACATTGGCTTTGATGGCGTTGTGCCCACCGACACGGTAGTAATTGCCATCGCTCAACACGCGCAGCAAACGGGTTTGCAAATCAAACGGCATGTCACCGATTTCATCGAGAAACAAGGTGCCGCCCTCGGCCTGTTCAAAGCGGCCTCGTCGTGTGGCTTGAGCCCCCGTGAAGGCACCACGTTCGTGACCGAAGAGCTCGCTCTCCAACAAATCCTTCGGAATAGCCGCTGTGTTGATGGCCACAAACGGGCCTTTGCTGCCTGCATCACCGCGTGGCGAGTGCTTGTGCAGCGCACGCGCCACGAGCTCTTTACCTGAGCCACTCTCCCCCGTGATCATCACCGTCACATGGCTTTGGCTGAGGCGGCCAATGGCACGAAACACATCTTGCATGGCGGGCGCTTGGCCCAGCATTTCGGGCGTAGCGTCTTGCGCTTCGATTTGCGCTTGTTCACGTTGACTTTCGTCCATCGCACGGCGAATCAGCTCCACCGCTTTGGGCAAATCGAAAGGCTTGGGCAGGTATTCGAACGCACCGCCTTGAAACGCCTGCACCGCACTGTCCAAATCTGAAAAGGCGGTCATGATGATGACGGGCAACGCAGGCAACCGCTCTTTCACCTTGGTGAGCAAGTCCAAGCCTGAGCCACCGGGCATTCGGATGTCGCTCACCAAAATTTGGGGGCCATCTTCGTCTGTCACCGAGTCGAGCGCTTGCAGCACTTCGCGGGGGCTGGTGAAGCTGCGCGTGGGCAGGTTCTCGCGCAGCAGCGCTTTTTCCAACACGAAGCGAATTGACTGGTCGTCATCCACAATCCAAATCGATTTCATCTCGGCACTTTCATTTCTAAGTTAGGAGCCACTCGCGGCTTCAAGGCAACGGGATGAGGATTTTGAAATCCGTTCGTCCCGGCACGCTGTCGCACTCGATCAAGCCGTGGTGCTGCTGCACAAAAGTTTGTGCCAAATTCAGCCCCAAGCCCGAACCACCATCCCGCCCAGACACCAAAGGAAAGAACAACCGATCCTTGATGTCTTCTGGAATGCCAGGCCCGTTGTCAATGACATGCAATTCCAGTGCCAAGCGATAGCGTTGTTTGCCAAATGTCACTTGTCGGCTGATGCGCGTGCGCAAAACAATTTCAGCGTCCCCCTCAGCCACACGCTCCACCAAGGCCTGCGCAGCGTTGTGCACGATGTTGAGCACCGCTTGGATGAGTTGCTCGCGGTCACCCCGAAACTCTGGAATGGACGTGTCGTAGTCACGCACCACGCGCAAGCCCTTGGGAAACTCGGCCAAGATGAGGCTGCGCACCCGCTCGCACACTTCGTGAATGTTCACATCACCCACCACATGTGGGCGTCGGTGCGGTGCCAACAAACGGTCCACCAACAACTGCAAGCGGTCTGCTTCGTGAATGATGACTTGGGTGTATTCAATGAGGTCTTTGCTCTCGACCTCCATTTGCAGCAGCTGCGCTGCACCACGAATGCCGCCCAACGGATTTTTAATTTCGTGGGCCAAGTTGCGAATCAACTCTTTGTTGGCCTGCGCTTGGTCAATCAAGCGCTCTTCGCGATCTTGGCGGGTTTGCTGCTCTAGCGGCAGCAGCTCAACCAACACCTCACCCGCCACATCGGTGGGCGCCACGATGACGTGCACGGGCAATGGGTCTTGCAAAGGGCGACGCAACAGAGCGTCATAGCGCAAGGTGGCAAAGGCCTGGCTTTGGGCACCTTGCAAGGCGTTTTCAAACGACAGCGGCTCACTGAAGTAGCCCGCCAACGAGGCACCCTCAATGGTGCGGCGCGACACGCCCATGATGTCTTCTAGAGCAGCATTGGCAAACACCACCACACCATCGGTGCGTACCACGGCCACCAAGGTGGCCAACAAATCGAAGGCTTGTGCGTAATGCGCGGGCGATGCCTCTGTCGAGTTCGTCATGGTTTACCTCCTGTTTGAGTGGGTAGCACCAAGCGTGACAACTCGCGCTGCAAACCCGCAACATCGGCCTCTGCACGCTGCAAAGCACCCCGCAGTTGAGCCACGCGGTCTTGGTATTTTTGAGGTTGACGAAACTCATCAGCTCGGCGTTCGGGTTCGCCGTTGTTCCATTCGCGCAGCAAATCGGCATGTTGCTTGAGTGTTTTTTGCAACTCCGCTTGCAACACGGTTTGCGCTTGCGCATCACGCTGACGCTGCTCGGCGCTATCAACCTTGGATGTACTACCGCCAGCAGTTGCGCTTGCAGTTGAATTGGATCCCGCGGCTTGCGGCCCTTGCACCCGCGTGCCTTCAATCACCGTGACGCTGCCTCCTACCAACGGCTTGCAGTTGGCCGCAGGGTCGGGTTGGTTGGTGTAGGCATTGCCACAGCGGTAAATGCGTTGCGGCTCTGAGGTGGCCATGGCGGTGCACACCACACAGGCCAATCCCATCAACACCCACACACGAACAGAACGAAACAATTTCAAACGCATAAGCAGTGATGTGAAACAAAAAAGGACGGCTCGCGCCGTCCTTTGATTGCACGCGTCGGTGTAACGAATTACAGCGAGTAGTACATGTCGTATTCGACGGGAGACACTTCCACGCGGCTACGGGTCACTTCTTGCATCTTCAATTCGATGTAAGAGTCGATCCATGAGTCG
>Ga0228700_1001239_pt1 | contig 17354 bp, 15 predicted proteins | sample McNCre317_Aug_MG_FD_178019 | JGI IMG/M metagenome (GOLD analysis project Ga0228700, IMG submission 178019) | Freshwater microbial communities from McNutts Creek, Athens, Georgia, United States - 3-17_Aug_MG | ecosystem: Environmental > Aquatic > Freshwater > Creek | place: USA: Georgia...
TAGACCGCAGCGGTGATAACGAGGTCGTGCACCAGGGCGATGAGCGCTGCGGCAGACATCTTGAGAGTGCGGAAGTAGAGAGCCATTGCAACTGCAGCCAAGGCTACGAACCAGAGCAGACCGCTGAGCGCCTTCTGAGTTACGTCCTGGCCCCAGTTGGCTCCAACGAACGAGGACGCCACCTGGTTTGCCGGAACCTTGAAGCCCGCGGCGATGGCCTGACGGACCTTCTCGGAGGTGTTGGCGGTTAGCTTCTCGGTCTGGATGCGGAGGCCATCGGTGCCTATGTGGGCAACGTTCACCTGTGCGCTGGCGGGAAGAACACTGTGGACAGCGTTCTGCGCAATGTTCTCCGAGTTGCTAACGGTGGTGTTCAGTTCGAACTGCGAACCACCCTTGAACTCGATACCGAAGTTGAAGCCGTTGTGGCCGAAGAAGGTGATTCCAACGGCAAGCAGGGCAACCACGATGGAAGCAATGAAACCGTAGCGGCGGCGACCTAGGAAGTCGAAGGAGCGTTCACCCGAGTAGAGGGCGTTACCGAAATCTGCGAAACGAGACATTAGTTTGCCTCTCCCTTGTTCTCAGCCGACTTGCGCTCGGCAATGGTTTGACGCTTGGTGGCTTCCTTCGATGCCTTGGCAGCCTTACCGGCTCCCAGGTTCTCGGATACGCGGAACTGACCGCGGCCAACGTAGGCGATGTCCTTCATGGTGTTTACGTCGAAGCCAGACCATTTACTTCCACTCGAGAAGAAGTCCACGGTGGCAAGGATCTGAAGCATTGGGTGAGTGAACAGAACCACAACAAGAACGTCGATGATGGTGGTCAGTCCCAGCGTGTAGGCGAAGCCTCGCACGTTACCAACGGTCAGCAGATACAGAACGGTGGCTGCCAGGAAGGAGATTCCGTCCGAAACCAGGATGGTGCGGATTGCTCGCTTCCAACCGGCGTCAACCGCGGCAGAAAGGCTGCGACCGTCACGGAGCTCGTCACGAACACGCTCGAAGTAGATGATGAAGGAGTCTGCGGTAATACCGATAGACACGATCAGACCGGTTACACCCGCGAGAGAGAGGCGGTAGCCCTGGCGCCAAGACAGCAGCGAGACCATCAGGTAGGTGATGATTGCGGCTACCACGAGCGAGCCAACGGTGATTACGGCCAGTCCGCGGTACTGCAGGAACGAGTAGATGACAACGATCAGAAGACCAATGGCGCCCGCGAGTAGACCGCTAGAGAGCTGCTGGCTACCGAGAGTTGCCGAGATGTTCTCCTGGCTCTGAACGTTGAAGCCAATTGGCAGGGAGCCGTACTTCAGCTGGTCGGCAAGCGACTTGGAAGTCTGGGCGGTGAAGCTGCCGGTGATCTGGGCTTCACCATTGGTGATTACCGCGTTGGTCTGCGGAGCGGTGATCACGTAACCGTCGAGGGTGACCGCGAACTGGTTGCGTGGGCTGCTCAGTGGGTAGAGGCGCTTGGTGACATTTGCAAACTCGCCGGTTCCCTTGTTGTTGAACGAGAGGTTGATTGCCCAGTTGCCGGTGCTGGCTCCGGTAGAGGTGTTCACGGTGCCGGCATTCGCGTTGGCGATGTCGGAACCCTGAATCTCAACCGGTCCCAAAATGTACTTGGTTCCGAGGGCGGTGTCACAGGTGACAACCGGCTTGTTGTCATCGTCAACCTGACCGGCCGCGCGGAACTGCTTGGAGCAGTCAAGGTTCTCGTACTGTGCCTGAAGAGCAGGGGTGACCCAGTTCAAGTCGCTGCCATTGGTTGGAGCGGCCTTGCTGGTTGCCATCGGTGAGCCAGTTGGGGTTGCAGCCGGAGTGCGAACGGTGCTGGTGCTGGTTCCCACCGATGCGGTGCTGCTGGCAGAGGTTGCCAGAACCGGACGGAACTGCAACTTGGCGCTGGCTTCAATTAGCTTCAGGGTGTTGTCGTCGGGCTTTCCGGGGATGGAAACAATGACGTTGCTGTTTCCCTGAGTTGTGATGGACGCCTCGGATACACCGGTGGAGTCAACGCGCTGACGGATGATGGCAACGGCCTGGTTCAGCTGGTCTGCGGTAACGGTCTTGCCGTTAGCAAGCTGCGGGGTAAGGATGATCTGAGTTCCACCCTGCAGGTCAAGCGCTAGCTGCGGCACGAAGGTGGCACCGGCGGCCTGGAAGAGCACGCCGAGACCGATAATTCCGGCGATGACGGCTGCGATTACACCCAGCCAGGTGAGGCGCTTCTGCGCGCTCTTTACGATTCCGTTAGCGGACAAGGTTTGAGTCCTTAGTTCTCGGTCTGCTTAGCAGCAGGCTTACGGGTGGTTGCAGGCTTTGCGGCAGGAGTCTTGGCAACCGGCTTCTTGGCGGCGGCAGGCTTGGCCGCGGTGGCCTTAGCTGCTGGCTTAGCTGCGGCCGGCTTTGCCGCTACGGTCTTTGCTGCGGCTGGCTTGGCTGCCGGCTTCTTTGCCGCAGGAGCCGATACCGGGGCCGCTGCAGCAACCGGAGCTGCGTCTACCTCAGGCTCGTCCTTGGCCTCCCACACCGATGCGGTGCGGACTGCTCCACGGAGAACCTCAATCTTGCTACCTGCAGAGTTGACCACGATCGAGTCGTCGCTGATGGAGATGACTCGGCCAACGATGCCGCTGTGAAGCAGAACCTTTGCTCCAACAACCAGCTGCGAAGCGAGCTCCTCGGCCTGCTTCTTACGCTTGCGGTTGCCGCGGAACATCATGACGCCCATTACGGCAATCATGGCGACAATAATCAGGTCGTTCGGGTTCATTTCAAACCAATCGTCGGTGGAGTGAAAACACGCCACAGGTCAGCAAAAACAAAGGCCCAAAAAGGCCCATTCATTCGATTATAGACGCAAGGGTGCCGGTTACTCGGCTACTTCAGGAGCCTGAATTCCTAGGTGTCGGAACGCCAACTCGGTGGCTTGCCGGCCCCGAGCGGTTCGAGCAATCAGGCCCTGTCGAACTAGGAACGGCTCCACCACAGATTCAATGGTGTCTGCTTCTTCGCCAACCGCCACGGCGAGGGTGGAGAGTCCAACCGGCTTGCCTTTGAAACGGTGCGTAAGCAGAGTCAGTATCTCGCGGTCTAGGCGGTCAAGACCCAGAGCGTCAACGTCGTAAAGCTTCAGGGCCGCGTTGGTTTCATTCATACCAACGTTCTTGACTTCCGCCACCAGAGCGAAGTCCCTGACCCTACGAAGTAGCCGGTTAGCTATTCGAGGTGTGCCACGGCTACGGGATGCAATCTCCCCCAGCGCCTCATCGCTGATTTGCACGTCGAGGCGGTTTGCCGCGCGCTTTATTACCTGTGCGAGTTCGGCATCGGAGTAAAACTCAAGGTGCGCGGTGAAACCAAAGCGGTCCCGAAGCGGGTTTGGGAGCATGCCGCTGCGGGTAGTTGCGCCCACCAGTGTGAACGGCGCCAACTCGAGTGGAATGCTGGTTGCTCCGGGACCCTTGCCCACCATCACATCTATTCGGAAGTCTTCCATGGCCAGGTAGAGCATCTCCTCGGCCGGTCTTGCCATGCGGTGGATCTCATCGATGAAGAGCACCTCGCCCGGCTGAAGCGAAGAAAGCACGGCCGCTAGGTCGCCGGCGTGCTGAATGGTTGGTCCGCTGGTCAGCCTTAGGGGGTGACCGGACTCGTGCGCCACAATCATGGCCAGGGTGGTCTTACCCAGACCGGGAGGTCCGGCCAGCAGAATGTGGTCGGCACTTCGGTTTTGAAGTTTGGCGGCCTGGAGCATGAGGCTCAGCTGCTCTCGAATCTTCGCTTGTCCCACGAACTCATCGAGACTCTTTGGGCGGAGGGCAGATTCAAATGCTAGTTCGCTGGCGTCCACGCTGGAGTCAGTTACCTCGTTCACTGTTCACCACCCGATACGCTCTTTGAGCTTCCGAGACGGGCCAGGGCGGTGCGAAGCAGTGCATCGGCGGTGGCGTTCTCCCCCAGCGCCTCGGCGGAGTCTCGAACCGCTTCGGCAGCTTGGCGCTCGGCCCAGCCCAGTCCCTGAAGTGCGGCAATGACGTTGCCCAGATCAACCTTGGCAGGCTTACGCCCAGCGGTTGCAGCTGTGGCTGGCGAGGTGGAGATTCCGCTGAGCTTCCCGGCGAGGGTAACGGTGATGAGCTTGGCGGTCTTAGGGCCGATCCCGCTTACGGCCTTGAAGGTGGAGTCGTTTTCCGAGAGGACCGCATTTCGGATTGCATCAACCGACAACTGCGAGAGGATTGCCATGGCCGATTTTGGCCCGACCCCTGTCACTGAGCGAAGTAGGTCGAAGAGTTCGAGCTCCTCGACCGTCTCAAAGCCGAAGAGCACGAAAGCATCCTCGCGAACTATGAGGGCGGTTTGCAGGGTAACTGCATCGCCCGTGTGAAGACTGTGCTGGCTGGCCGCGGTCACAAACACCTGGTAGCCAACCCCGGAAACATCGAGCACCAGAAAGCCCGCGCCGCTGCGCTGAACTAGGCCGGAGAGGGATGCAATCACAGAGCCAAGACTACCTAGCCCTCGCGCTTTCTAGCGGCAGCACGCTCGGCCTGTTGCCAAGCGGCCTGGGCGGCCGTCAGGCTCTGGCCGGTACCCACCGATGCCCCCGCGCCGCGCCAGGCGTGACAGATTGCGATGGCGAGTGAGTCGGCAGCATCGGCGGGTTTGGGCACTTCTGCCAACCCAAGTATTCGTGCCACCATGTTGCCCACCTGGGCTTTGTCGGCTTTGCCCGATCCGGTCACAGCCGCCTTAACCTCGGTTGGGGTGTGAAGCGCAACCGGAAGCCCGTAGCGGTGCGCCAACATCAACACCACGCCCGAGATCTGTGCGGTACCCATCACGGAACGCACATTTACATCTGCAAACACGCGCTCAAGGGCGATTGCGTCGGGCTTGAGTTCCTGAATCAGGGTCTCAATCCGGGCACCGATGCTTCCCACTCGAGCCGAGAGTTCGTCGCTCGGGGCGCTGCGAAAAACATCGACAGAAACGAGAGTGACCCTGCGGCCAGCCGCAAGGTCAATCACGCCAACACCGCACCTGGTGAGACCTGGGTCTACACCGAGAATGCGGGTCATAAGTTTTACTCGGCTTCCAGTGCGGCGAGAACCTCTGGAGTGAAGTCAACGTTGCTGTAAACGTTCTGAACGTCGTCGCTGTCCTCGAGGGCATCAATGAGCTTGATTACCTTCTTGGCGGCCTCAACGTCGTCTACCGGAACCATCATCGAAGAAACAAACTCGGAGTCGGCAGACTCGTAGTCGATTCCGGCTGCCTGGAGAGCGGAACGGGCCTCGACCATCGAGGAAGGCTCAGTGGTGATGACGAATGCCTCGCCGCGGTCTTCAACGTTCTCAACACCGTGGTCGAGAATCAACTCGAGCAGCGAATCCTCGGTCATGTCCGGGGTCTTGTTAACGGTGATAACACCCTTGCGGCTAAAGAGGTAAGAAACCGAACCCGGGTCCGCCATGGTTCCGTTGTTCTTGGTCACGGCGAGGCGCACCTCGGCGGCCGCACGGTTCTTGTTGTCGGTCAGACACTCAATCAGGATTGCGGTACCAGCTGGGCCACGACCCTCGTACATGATGGTCATGTACTCAACGGCCTCGCCACCCACGCCCGCACCACGCTTGATGGCGCGGTCGATGTTGTCGTTTGGAAGGGACGACTTGCGACCCTTCTGGACTGCATCGTAAAGAGTTGGGTTACCGTCGAGGTCTGGGCCACCCAGACGCGCTGCAACTTCGATGTTCTTGATGAGCTTGGCAAAAAGCTTGGCGCGGCGGCCGTCGATTAGTGCCTTCTTGTGCTTGGTAGTCGCCCATTTAGAGTGGCCGGACATAGTTCTCCCAGTAGAGGTTTACGGTTTCTATAAGTTTACTCAGCGGTGCTACTTGGCAGCCGCAACCATGCCAGCGAACAGGCGGTGGATTCGGTCTTCTCCAGCCACCTCAGGGTGGAACGAGAGCCCGAGCAGGTTGCCCTGTTTCACACCAACCACTCCCCCGTTTGGGTGCAGCTCGTCTTTGGGGATTGATGCAACCACCTCAACACCAGCACCGATGCGGGTGATCAAGGGGGCTCGAATAAAGGCCGCGTGCACCGGGCCATCGGTGATGCCGCTGAAGTCAAGGTCAACCTCAAACGAATCCACCTGATGACCAAAGGCGTTGCGCTGAACCGTCACGTCCAGGCCACCAAAGGTCTCCTGGCCAACGATGCCATCGGTGATTTCATTTGCCAGCATGATCAGTCCCGCGCAGGTTCCGAAAACCGGAAGACCCGCTTGAATCCTGCTTCGAATGGGCTGGAACAGGCCGTAGGCCACGGCTAATTTCTGCATGACCGTGGACTCGCCGCCGGGAATGATCAAGCCGGAAACGCTCTCAAGTTCCGCCACAGTGCGAACCTTCAAGTGAGAAACGCCGATGCGGTTGAGCGCTTCGGCGTGTTCTCGAAAGTCCCCCTGCAGTGCCAGAACACCGATGGGGAGGGTCATTGCCTTACCAGCCGCGCTCTGCCAGACGGTGAGGAGCAGGCAGGTCGGAGACGTTGATGCCAACCATGGCCTCACCGAGTCCGCGGCTTACCTGGGCGATTACATCAGGGTTGTCGAAGAAGGTGGTGGCCTTGACGATTGCGGCCGCGCGAGCGGCTGGGTCGCCGCTCTTGAAGATTCCGGAGCCGACGAAGACACCGTCAGCACCCAACTGCATCATCATCGCAGCGTCGGCTGGGGTGGCAACACCACCGGCGACGAACATAACCACCGGAAGCTTGCCCGTGCGCGCCACTTCGCGAACCAACTCAAACGGGGCCTGCAGTTCCTTGGCCGAAACGTAAAGCTCGTCTTCGGTCTTGGCAGCTAGGGCGCGAATCTCGCCCGAGATGGTGCGGATGTGCTTGGTGGCCTCGGAAACATCGCCGGTGCCGGCCTCGCCCTTAGAGCGAATCATGGCGGCACCCTCGGTGATGCGACGCAGCGCCTCGCCCAGGTTGGTTGCGCCACAAACGAATGGAACGTTGAAGTTCCACTTGTTGATGTGGTTTACGTAGTCGGCAGGGCTCAGAACCTCAGACTCGTCGATGTAGTCAACTTTGAGGCTCTGCAGAACCTGCGCCTCAACGAAGTGTCCGATACGGGCCTTGGCCATCACCGGAATAGAAACTGCGTCGATGATGCCCTGAATCATGTCTGGGTCGCTCATGCGCGAGACGCCACCCTCGGCGCGGATGTCGGCTGGAACTCGCTCAAGGGCCATTACAGCCACTGCACCTGCGTCTTCGGCGATCTTTGCCTGCTCAGGGGTAACCACGTCCATGATTACACCGCCCTTGAGCATCTCGGCGAGGCCGCGCTTAACGAGTGATGATCCGGTGAATGCTTGTGCTTCAGTCATTTTTCTAGTCTAACTTTTGTCGATTGGTGAATTAGTCGAGTTGTTGCCATGCCTTGGCGATGTCGACTCGAACATCCTCGAGGAGTCGGGGCAGCGCCTTGGTTTGGGCAATTATCGGGAAGAAGTTTGAGTCGTTGCGCCAGCGGGGAACAATGTGCTGATGCAGGTGCTCGGCAATGCCGGCTCCCGCCACAACGCCCTGGTTCATGCCAATGTTGAAGCCGTGTGCGCCAGACACCTTGGTCAACACCCGCATAGCCTTCTGGGTGATGGCACCGATTTCGGCAACTTCCTCAGGAGTTGCCTCATCGTAGGTGGAAATGTGGCGGTAGGGGCAAACCAGCAGGTGGCCGCTGTTGTAGGGGAAGAGATTTAGCAGAGCGTAAGAGGTCTCACCCTTGTAAACGATCAGCCCGTCGGAGTCGGACTTCCCCGGCGCCAGGCAGAAAGGGCACTCATCTTTGTGTGGCTGAGTGTGGTGCTGAATGTAAACCAGACGGTGTGGAGTCCAGAGTCGCTGGAAATTGTCGGGCACACCCGGCAGGTCCAGACTCGGAATGGCTTCCGGCTGCTCTTCAAACACTTCTACCTCTTGACTTGGTCAAGGGCCAGGTTAGACCTGAGCCTTGTCGCTGATTGCGGTAAGAATTCGCTCCACGGCCTCGGAAACCGGAATGCCGTTCTCCTGTGAGCCGTCGCGGAAACGGAAGGAAACAGCGTTGCTGTCGCGGTCCTGACCACCGGCCAGCAGCATGAACGGAACCTTTGCCAGAGTGTGGTTGCGGATCTTCTTCTGCATGCGGTCGTCGGAGTCGTCGATCTGAACACGAACCCGGTGCTTGCGAAGCTCCGCAGCAATCTCGTGCAGGTAGGGGCTGAATTCCTCGGCAATTGGGATTCCAACAACCTGAACCGGCGCCAACCACGGTGGGAAGTGACCGGCGTAGTGCTCGGTGAGCACGCCGAAGAATCGCTCCATGGAACCGAACAACGCGCGGTGAATCATTACTGGGCGCTTCTTCGTGCCATCGGGGGCCGTGTATTCCAAGTCGAATCGCTCAGGCAGGTTGAAGTCCAGCTGAACTGTGCTCATCTGCCAGGTGCGACCGATAGCATCCCGGGCCTGAACCGAGATCTTAGGACCGTAGAAAGCAGCTCCACCCGGGTCTGGCACGAGTTCCAGTCCCGATGCCTTGGCAACGCGCTCGAGAGTTGCGGTTGCGCTCTCCCAAACAGCGTTGTCACCCACGAACTTGGGGTTGCCCTCCTCCTTGGTGGAGAGTTCCAGATAGAAATCATTCAAGCCGTAGTCGCGAAGCAAGCCCAGAATGAAGTCCAGAACATCGGTGAGTTCTTGTTCCATCTGCTCGGTGGTTACGTAAAGGTGGGCGTCGTCCTGGGTGAAGCCTCGGGCGCGAGTGAGGCCGTGCAGAACGCCGCTCTTCTCGTAGCGATAAACGGTACCGAACTCAAAAAGGCGAAGCGGAAGATCGCGGTAGCTGCGGGCCTCAGATTTGAAGATGAGGTTGTGGAACGGGCAGTTCATTGGCTTCAGGTAGTAGTCCTGGCCCTGCTTCTTGACGTTGCCGTGTTCGTCGAGCTCTTCATCCATGCGGATTGGCGGGAACATGCCGTCGGCGTACCACTGCAGGTGCCCTGAGACCTCGAACAAGTTGCCCTTGGTGATGTGGGGGCTGTAGACAAACTCGTAGCCGGATTCCTCGTGACGCTGGCGCGAGTAGTCCTCCATGGCCTTGCGAATGACTCCGCCCTTTGGGTGGAACACCGCTAGACCCGAGCCGATCTCCTCGGGGAAGCTGAACAGATCAAGCTCTTGGCCCAGTCGGCGGTGGTCGCGCTTGGCGGCCTCCTCGAGACGCTCCTGGTGGGCTCGGAGTTCATCCTTGCTTGGCCAGGCGGTTCCGTAGATGCGCTGCAGCTGCTTGTTGTTTTCGTTTCCGCGCCAGTATGCGGAGGCCACTCGGGTGAGGGCGTAACCCTGACCGATCATGCGGGTGTTTGGTAGGTGCGGGCCGCGGCAGAGGTCAAACCAGACGGTCTCACCGGATTTCGGGTCAACATTGTCGTAGATGGTTAGCTCGGCACCGCCAACCTCGGCTGCGCCGTCGCCTAGGTCGGAACCCTTGAGGCCAATGAGCTCGAGCTTGTATGGCTCCGACCCCAGTTCGCGGCGGGCGGAGGTGTCATCGGTGACCCGGCGCATGAAGCGCTGTCCGGCCTGAACGATCCGGTTCATTTCCTTCTCGAGGGCCTTGAAGTCCTCAGGTGAGAAAGGATTCTCGACATCGAAGTCATAGTAGAAGCCATCGGTCACCGGAGGGCCAATACCCAGCTTGGCCTCGGGATTGATGTTCTGAACGGCCTGCGCGAGGACGTGGGCGGTGGAGTGGCGAAGAATGTTGAGACCGTCCGGGCTGCCGATGGCAACACCCTCAACTATGTCTCCATCTGACAGCTTGTGGGCCAGATCCTTCAGGGAGCCGTTAACGCGCTGAGCAACGATAGTTCGCTCGGTGAAAAGCTTGAATCCGTCTGAACCGGCCTCAACCGAAATCGATTGGCCGTCAAGGGTGATTTTTAGCATTTCAGCAGACAAAACATACTCCGTTAGTCATGAAGGGGTGTGAGTAAATCTTACCTTTCACCCAACTAAGGCGTGCCTTGCTAGACGGCGCTGGTTTTTGCGGGTTTCATAGACTCATGACCAAGTCACCAGATGTTGCCCTCGACGAGAAGCTGATTGCCTCCGAGGAGTTCCAGAAGACAGCAATGGCCAACAAGCTCAACTGGCTCCGTGCCGGCATTCTGGGCGCCAACGATGGCATTATGTCCACCTCGGGAATCCTGATGGGTGTTGCCGGTGCCACCACCGATTCGACCACCATCTTCTTTACCGGTGTGGCCGCCGTTGTGGCCGGCTCCATATCAATGGCAGGTGGAGAGTACACGTCTGTTTCGGCGCAGCGTGACAGCGAAATGGCCTCGCTCGAGACCGAGCGCAAGGAACTCGCCGAGCAACCTGAACTTGAACTGCGCGAACTCACCTGGTTCTACGAGCAGAAGGGTCTCGACTACGACCTGGCGCACATGGTTGCCAAGCAGCTAACCGAAAAGGACGCACTTCGCGCCCACGCCGAAGCCGAACTGGGAATTGAACTCGGCGAGCACGTGAACCCAATGTCAGCGGCAATCTCTAGCTTCGTTGCCTTCGCAGCCGGAGGCATTCTGCCGCTGGTGGCAGTCACCGGTCCTTGGGTTTCCTACCGAATTCCAGCCACCATCGTTGCGGTTCTGCTCAGCCTGATTGTGACCGGTTTCGTGGGTGCCCGCATCGGTGGGGCCAAGCCAATGCGCCCAATCATGCGCAACGTCCTGATCTCAGTTGCAACCATGGCAATTACCTATGGAATCGGCACCCTGGTGGGTCACGCGGTCTAACTTTGCCCGTCTAAACTTGAACGGTGAATACGACGAAGTTTGACGTAGTTCTCATCGGTGGCGGCATCATGAGCGCCACTCTGGGAACCTTCCTAAAGGTTTTGAATCCGAGCATTTCCATTCAGGTTTACGAGCGTCTGAACGAGGTATCCCTCGAAAGCTCAAACCCTTGGAACAACGCCGGTACCGGTCACGCTGCCCTGTGCGAGCTCAACTACATGCCGGACAGCAAGGATGGCAGTCTGCCAGATCCCGCAAAGGCCATCTCAATCAATGAGCAATTCCAGCTCAGTCGAGAGTTCTGGGCCTGGGCGGTCGAAAACGGCATTCTCGGCGATCCAAACGGTTTCATTCACTCCACTCCCCACATGACCTTCGTTCGTGGCGCCAAAGACGTTGACTACCTGTCCCGTCGTTACCAGGCGCTGAAAGACCAGCCGCTGTTTGCCGATATGGAATTCAGCACCGATGCTAAGCAGATCGCCAAGTGGGCGCCGCTGCTGATTGAGGGACGCACCGGCGACGAGCCAATCGCTGCAACCCGAATCACTTCGGGAACCGACGTTGACTTTGGTGCGGTAACCCGTCAACTCCTGGCCAACCTTCAGAAGCAGGGTGTTGGCATCTCTACCGCGGCCGAGGTCAAGGGCCTCAGCAAGCAGAGCGACGGCTCTTGGAACGTTCGCGTCGCGGGTGGCGCATCGGTGAATGCGAAGTTCGTCTTTGTTGGTGCCGGAGGTTGGGCACTCAAGCTGCTTCAGAAGTCGGGCATCCCGGAGGCCAAGGGTTACGGCACTTTCCCGGTTGGTGGCCAGTGGCTTCGCACCGACAACCCGGCCATCGTGGCAAAGCACCAGGCCAAGGTCTACAGCCAGGCATCGGTGGGCGCTCCCCCAATGTCGGTTCCTCACCTGGACACTCGCGTGGTTAACGGCAAGACCAGCTTGCTATTTGGCCCTTATGCAACCAGCAATCCAAAGTTTTTAAAGAACGGTTCCATTCTGGACCTTCCGCTTTCGCTTCGCCCAGGCAACCTCATCCCCTACATTGCCGTTGGGCTCTCCAACCTGGGGCTGATCAAGTATCTGGTTGGCGAACTCCTCAAGAGCAAGTCCCGCAAGTTCGAAAGCCTGCTCGAGTTCATGCCGAGCGCCAAGGCCGGAGACTGGGAGTTGCTCAACGCCGGACAGCGCGCGCAGATCATCAAGAAAGACGCGGCCAAGGGCGGCGTTCTGCAGTTCGGCACCGAAATAATTACGGCAGCGGATGGGTCGATTTCCGGCCTGCTGGGTGCCTCCCCGGGTGCTTCCACCGCGGTCTTTGCAATGCTTGAAGTTCTGCGCAAGTCGTTTGGCTCTGAGTTCGCAGGTTGGGAGCCGCGCCTCAGGGAGATCATGCCTTCCTACGGTTCCAAGTTGAACTCAGATGCCAAGGCCGCCGCCGGCTCGCTGGCCGCTACAGCCAAGGTGCTAAAGATCAACTAGGCATTGCCGCCTCCCCTATTTTCTTAAGGGTTTGTTCAGGTTTAGTTTGAAATAAGTGTGGGCGGATTTCAGATGCCCAACCTACTTTGACCTCATGAACATCCATGTTTTTAGGCGCGCAATTGCCGCATTTGCTCTTTCCGCTGTGGTTTCTGCAGCTGTCATCGTGCCGGTTTCCGCTTCGCACGCAGACACCGTTCTTGCTGTCCCCACCGCTCCGGCTAACGTTTGGGCAGCTGGAGCGAAATCCGGTATTCAGGTTCACTGGGATGCCGTCGTTGCCAATCCTCCCGTCACAAACTACATCGTCTCCGGTGGTCCAGGCACCTGTTCGGTAATCGTTCCGGCTACCGCCACGTCCGCCAACATGCCTGTCTTCAAGGACCACTCTCAGCTCACACCTTCGGTTCAGGCTGTAAACGAGTACGGTGAGTCAGTTGTTGCCAAGACCACTCCAATGCTCGTCGGCGGAGGCTTTGCTAAGTCCACCGTGAAGAACGTTCAAATCCTTCAGCTAAGTGACTTCCACGGCGCGCTGGAGGCTTCCACCAGTAACATTGGCGCGGCTGCGCTTTCCTCGGCTTTCGCCGCTGATCGCAAGTTGGTTGCGAACACCGTGACGTTATCGTCGGGTGACAACTTCGGCGCCGCTCCCCCGATTTCGAGTCAGTTCGAGGAACTTCCTTCGGTCTATGCCATGAACGACATGAAGTTTGACGCTTCTGGTTTTGGTAACCACGAGCACGACCGCAACCTTGACCACGTAAAGAAGTTCATTGCTGCCTCGAACTTCCAGTGGGTGGCTTCAAACTACAGCTCCCTAGAGGGCATGACAGTTCCGGGCAAGACTCCGGTTCCGTACTTCATCATCAACCGCGGTGGCGTGAAGGTGGGTGTGGTTGCCTTGAACACTCCAGACACCAGCGCTGAAGTATTCCCAGGAAACCTAGACTTCACTAGCGCTGCCGGTAAGAAGGAAACCATCACCATCGATGACTCCATCGCAACCGCTCAGAAGGCAGTTGACGCAGCCAAGAAGGCCGGCGCGAACATCGTGGTTGCACTTATCCACAATGGTTGGAACATGGACTTGGGTCCAACTGCGGTTGGCCCACTGGTTGACTACGGCAAGGGACTCAAGGGAGTTGCTGCCATTTTCGGTGGTCACTCGCACCAGAAGTACAATTCGGTCCTAAACGGCACCAGCGTTGCTGAAGTTCGAAACTCGGGTGTGGAGTACACCCGCACCCAAGTTTGCGTGGACACCAAGACCAACAAGGTAATTGGCTCATCCACCGAATACATCGATAAGGCCGCTGTTACCGCAGCTGGCTACACTCCAGACGCAGCAGACGCAACCATGATTGCCGGTTACAAGGCGCAGCTGAGTGCCAAGTACGACACGAAGATTGGAACCATTGCAAGCATTGCTCCACGCGGTGGCACCCCTGCGGTAGAGCGTTCCGGCGAGGCTGCTATCGGTAGCTACATGGCAGATGCTCTCAAGGCGCGCTACAAGACCGATTTCGCACTGATCAACGGTGGTGGAATCCGTGACAGCCTTCCAACCAAGGGCTATGTTCCTGCCGTCACCAGCTTTGTGCGTCCGGGAACCGGCGTCACCGGTCCGTACGACGTCCTGCTGGGCGATGCCTACACAATCTTCCCGTTCGGAAACACGGTCAGTATGGTAAACATCACCGGCAAGAACCTCTGGTCTGCGCTTGAAAACGGTGTTTCCCAGTACCCAACCGCAGGCCGTTGGCCGCAGGTTGCTGGTCTGAAGTTCACCGTTGACGTAAGCAAGCCGGCGTTCTCGCGAATCGTGAGTGTCACAAAGTCTGATGGCACTCCAATCGCGGCAGACGACACCAAGTACAGCGTTGCAACCGTTGACTACATGGTTTACGGTGGCGACGGCTACACCCAGTTCGACCCAAGCAAGCAGGTTCTCGGCGGTCTCCTGGTTGATGTCTTCGTGGACGCCCTGAAGGCTGACCTAGCAAGCGGCAAGCCATCGGTATTTGCCACCGACGGACGCGAAACCGTTATCGGTAAGTAACCGCAAAGAGTAAAACCCCCGCCGGCTCTCCTGGCGGGGGTTTTACTTTTCTGGAACTAAATCAGCAGCTGGTTCAAGCCAGTCTTGTCCTAAATGAAAAAGCCCTCGCGAGGAGGGCTTTTTTCGTGGTGGTCGATACTGGGATCGAACCAGTGACCCCTTCCATGTCAAGGAAGTGCGCTACCGCTGCGCCAATCGACCGGGTCTTTTTAGTTTTCCTGGAGGTGGAGACGGGATTTGAACCCGTGGTTTTACAGCTTTGCAGGCTGCTGCTTTGGGCCGCTCAGCCACTCCACCAAGCTTTGAGGCTTGCGCCCGCCGAAGCGATAAACGCTCCAGATAGACTGCGAGCGGATGACGAGATTCGAACTCGCGACCCTCACCTTGGCAAGGTGATGCTCTACCAACTGAGCCACATCCGCGTTGTACTCTTGCGAGCACTCGTTATACATTACCCGAGTTTTCGTCTCCGTGCAAACTGTCACGGCGGTGTGTCTGGTGAGCATAAACTGGCAACACGACATGGACACCAACAACATCGGCCACGGCAATCTCCTGGCATTCTTGCTTGCCTACGGGTGGGGAATCCTGCTGTTTCTTGCTCTCCTGGGCTCGCTGGGAGTTGGCATCTATTGGATTGCCACGGCGGTTGCAAACAAGATCAGCAAGGACCAGGGCAGGGAGCGCATCAAGACCATCGGTTGGACCGTGGGCATCGTTGGCGCCATTCTCGTCACCTCGTTCGGACTCTTTATCCAGCTGGGCGCCAAGTAGGCCCTAAGCGCGAAAAACCCGCCGAACCTAATCGATTCGGCGGGCTTCTCAATTCGGGCCAACTCCCCTACCGGTCGGTTCGTCCCCAACTCCAGCGAGGGTCGGTCTCGTTGTAAGCAAGCTCACCGTGAACGGTGTTGTCGATGCCGGCGATTTCATCGGTGGTTGTGATGCGGAAGCCCATGGTCTTCTGGATGATGGTTCCAATCAACCAGGACATTCCAAAGGTGAATAGTCCAACTACAACCACACCGATGGCCTGACGTCCAAGCTGCGCTGGGCCGAATCCGAGGAGCAAGCCACAACCGTTGCCAAATAGGCCAATCCAGAGGGTTCCGATGATTCCGGCCACGAGGTGAACACCCACAACGTCAAGCGAGTCGTCGAAGCCCAGCTTCCACTTCATCTCAACCGCGATGCCGCAAACCACGCCTACTACAAGACCCAGCAGCAAGGCCCACCAGGGGTCCAGGAAGGCACAGGAAGGCGTGATAGCAACCATGCCGGCAACCGCACCAGAGGCGGCGCCGATGGCTGTTGGTTTGCCGAGGTGAATTCGGTCCAGCAAGACCCAGCCAATAAGTCCACCGAATCCTGCAATTCCGGTATTGATGAAGGCGATAGAGGCGGTGCCATCGGCTACTACTTCGCTACCGGCGTTGAAGCCAAACCAGCCAAACCAGAGAATCGCGGCACCAATGAGGACGAGCGGAATGCTGTGCGGGGCGTGCATGCCCTTGGCGAAACCAAAGCGCTTGCCAACTACTAGCGAAAGGGCCAAGGCCGAGGCGCCGGACGCAACCTCCACTACGGTTCCGCCCGCAAAGTCCTTGAGTCCGATGTTGTAGACCAACCAGCCACCGTCAACGATCTTGCCCGCCTTGTCCACGGTGAAGTTGAACACCCAACTCGCGACCGGGAAGTAAACCAGAGTGGCCCAGGCTCCCGCGAAGACCATCCAAGCACCGAAGCGGGCGCGGTCGGCGATGGCGCCGGAAATTAGTGCCACTGTGATGATTGCGAAGGTCCCCTGGAAACCAGCGAATGCCAGCTGGCTGCCGTCTCCGGGAACGCCGTGGCCGTGGCCAAGAGCCTGCTGCACCACGTCGTTCATGAATAACTTGCTCAGGTCTATTCCGATGAATCCATCGATTCCTAAGAACTGCCCGGTTCCGGCGTTTCCGAATGACATGGCATAGCCGAATGCCAGCCACATCACCCCGATCAGGCCGAGCGAGCCGAAGGACATCATCATCATGGAGACCACCGATGTGGCACGCACCAGGCCGCCATAGAAGAAGGCGAGACCCGGTGTCATAAAGAGCACAAGTGCGCTGCAGATGATGAGGAACATCGTGCTGTCGTTATTCATACTTTCCTTTCAACGCACCAAAAAGTGAGGCCCTTTCGGACCTCACTTTTCAGTGTTGTTCTATTAAGTTATTGGGTTAACTGCTTTCTAGCGGTCTGCACCGAAGGCGTAGGCCTCTTCACCGTGGACAACGGTGTCGATTCCCGCGATCTCATCCTCAGCCTTCACGCGGAAGCCCATGGTCTTCTCAACGATCCAACCGATGATTAGCGCACCGACGAAGCTGTAAACCAGAACTGCACCGGCTCCCAGGGCCTGCATGGCCAGCTGGTGTGGACCGTGTCCGAAGAACAGGCCAACTCCGCGACCGAAGAGACCAATGTAAAGGGTACCTACGATTCCACCGACCAGGTGGATACCAACTACATCGAGCGAGTCATCGAAGCCGAGCGCGAACTTGAGGTCGATGGCGAGGGCACACAGCATACCTGCGATTACACCCAGGAGGATTCCCCACATTGGGTCGAGAATTTCACAGGCTGGGGTGATTGCTACCAGACCAGCTACCGCACCAGAGGCGGCACCAATCGAGGTGGCCTTGCCGTGCTTAATCTTCTCGATGGTGATCCAACCGAGCATCGCTGCGGCCGGAGCTGCCAGGGTGTTGATGAAGGCGATCGAGGCGAAGCCATCAGCAGCGATCTCGCTACCGGCGTTGAAGCCAAACCAGCCGAACCACAGGAGGGCGGTTCCCAGCAGAGTCAGTGGAACGTTGTGAGGCTGGCTCATTCCCTTGGCGAAGCCGAAGCGCTTACCTAAGATGAGCGCGAGTGCCAGACCGGC
>Ga0228700_1001243_pt1 | contig 17315 bp, 12 predicted proteins | sample McNCre317_Aug_MG_FD_178019 | JGI IMG/M metagenome (GOLD analysis project Ga0228700, IMG submission 178019) | Freshwater microbial communities from McNutts Creek, Athens, Georgia, United States - 3-17_Aug_MG | ecosystem: Environmental > Aquatic > Freshwater > Creek | place: USA: Georgia...
CGCATCCCGGCGCTGGTGGTGTGGTCCACCCCCGGTGCCGCCGTGATCGCCAGCGCCGCCCAGGGCGTCAACATGAACGAGGCCGTGGGCGCCTTCATGGTGTGCGGCGTGCTGATGCTGCTGTGCGGCGTCACCGGCTGGTTCGAGCGCATCATGGACCGCATCCCCATCGCGCTGGCCTCGGCGCTGCTGGCCGGCATCCTGGCGCGCTTCGCGCTGATGGCCTTTGCCGAAGGCAGCTCGCACCCCTTGCTGGTGTTCGGCATGCTGCTCATCTACCTCGTGGGCAAGCGCTGGTGGCCACGCTACGCCGTGCTGGGCGTGCTGCTGGGGGGCACCGCCTTGGCGGCCGCACAAGGCCTGCTGCAAACGCAGGCGCTGCAGCTGAGCTGGGCCCAGCCCGTGTGGGTGACGCCGGCTTGGTCGTGGCAGGCGGTGCTGGGCATGGGCCTGCCGCTGTTCATCGTGACGATGTCGTCGCAGGCCGTGCCGGGCATCTCGGCCATCAAGGTGGCGGGCTACAAGCCGCCGGTGTCGGCCTTCACCAGCGTGTCGGGCGTGCTCACGACGGTGCTGGCGCCCTTTGGCGGCTACGCCTTCAACCTCGCGGCGATCACCGCGGCCATTGTGCTCAGCCCCCACGCCCACCCCGAGCCTGACAAACGCTATGCGGCGGCCATCATGGCCGGGGTGTTCTACTTCCTGCTGGCCTTGATGGGCGGCGCCGTGGCGGGCGTGCTCAATGCCTTCCCCACCGCGCTGGTGATGGGCGTGGCGGGCCTGGCGCTGCTGGGCACCATCGGCAATGGGCTGGCCGTGGGCCTGGCCGACGCCCGCTTTCGAGAGCCGGCGCTGATCACCTTCTTGGTCACGCTCTCGGGCGTGACGCTGTGGGGCGTGAACTCGGCGTTCTGGGGCCTTGTGGCCGGTGTGGTTGCCCTGTTCGTGGAAAACTATCGCCTCCAGCCCGATACCCGAGACGCCCCATGAAGCTGCTGTTCGTTGCCGACCCGCTCCACACGTTCAAGACCTACAAGGACAGCACTTACGCGATGATGCGCGAGGCCGCTCGCCGTGGCCATGAGCTGTGGGCCTGCGAGACCCCGGCCCTGCGCTGGCAACGGGGGGGGCGCGTGACGGCGCTCAGCCGCCAGATCACGCTGACCGACGACGCGCAAGACTGGTTCAGCGTGCAGCAAGAGGCACCGCTGGCCCTGGCCGATGCCGACGCGGTGCTGATGCGCAAAGACCCGCCGTTCGACGCCGAATACCTCTACGCCACCCACCTGCTGACCCAGGCCGAGCGCGAGGGCGCGCGCGTGTTCAACAGCCCGCAGGCTTTGCGCGAGCACCCCGAGAAACTGGCCATCCTGGCCCACCCGGAACTGATCGCGCCCACGCTGGTCACCCGCGAGATCGACGCGATCCGCGCCTTCCACGCCGCGCACCGCGACATCATCCTCAAGCCGCTGGACGGCATGGGCGGCATGGGCATCTTCCGTGTGAAAGACGATGGCCTGAACCTGGGCAGCATCGCCGAAACGCTCACCGCCGACGGCACGCAAACCATCATGGTGCAAGGCTTTCTGCCCGCCATTGCCCAGGGCGACAAGCGCGTGCTGCTGATCGATGGCGAGCCCGTGCCTTACGCGCTGGCCCGCATCCCGCAAGGTGGCGAGGTGCGCGGCAACCTGGCCGCTGGGGGCAAGGGCGTGGCCCAGCCTTTGAGCGAGTCCGACTGGCGGATTGCACGCCAGCTGGGCCCGCATCTGGCCGCCAAGGGCCTGCTGCTGGTGGGCCTGGACATCATCGGCGAGCACCTCACCGAGATCAACGTCACCAGCCCGACCTGCTTTCAGGAGATCACGCAGCAGGTGGGCTTTGACGTGGCCGCGCGCTTCATCGACGCGCTGGAAGCCAAGCTGGCGGCCTGATCAGCGGAACTGCTGGCCGAAGGTGTTGAGCAGGCCCAGTCGGTTGGCCTGGAACACCGCTTCGCTGCGCGAGTGCACGGCCAGCTTGCCGTACAGCTTCTTGATGTAGGTCTGCACCGTGTGCACGGTGATGCCCTGCTCGCGCGCGATTTCGGCATACGAGAAACCGCGGGCGATGTACTCGAGCACCTCTTGCTCGCGGCGGCTGAGCACCACGGCCGATTCTTCGGCGGCCTCTTCGGGCACATCAACATCGGCAGCGGCCACGTCGGCAGGTTGCGGCGCCAGCGTGGGTGCGGGGCGCGGCGCGCGCGAGGCATCGCTGGAGACAGCGCCGCCCGGCTGCATGCGGCGCAGCAGGTGGCGGGCGATCATGGGCGAAATCGGCGAGGCGCCCTGCTTCACGGCCTTGAGCGTTTCAGCGATGTCGGCGGCGTCGTCGTCTTTGTGGACGTAGCCCACGGCGCCGGCTTCGATGCTGGCCACCACGTTTTCTTCGTCCCCAAACATCGACACGACCAACATGTCGCAGCCCGGGCACTGGCGGCGCACCTGGCGCATCAGCGACAGGCCGCTGCCATCGGGCAGGCCCAGGTCCACCAGCAGCAAATCAGCCGGGTGCAGGTCGAACCAGGCCTGTGCCGGGGCCAGCGTGCTGAACGAGGCCGCCAGCGTCAACTGCGGTTGGTCCTTGATGCAGGATTCGAGGTAGCTGCGCGTGGCGTGGTTGTCTTCAACCACGACCACTTTCCAGGGCGCCTGTGCGGTGTCATTCATGCTGCGGAGGATAAGTCAAGCTGGGGCGCCGCCTGCAGGGGCAGGACGACTCGGAGTTCGGTGCCACGGCCGGGCTCGCCGTGCAGAGTGAGCTCTGCGCCGATGACTTTGGCTCTCGCCCGCATGGTCTGGATGCCGGCGCCCTCCGCCACGCCATCCCAGCCACGCCCATCGTCGCTCAGGCTCACTTCAATGCCCTCGGGCCGGCGGCGTGCAGACAGCGTCAACCGGGTCGCCCCGGAATGCTGCAGCACGTTGCTCAGCCCTTCAAAGAGAATGTATTGCAACTGGCGCAGCGCAGGGGGCTGCCCCTCGGGCCAGCTTGGCAAATCCTGAACATTCCAGGCCAGATCCAGGCCAGCGGCCTTCAAACGGGGGGCCACGCGGAAGCGCAAGCTCGCCAGCAGGCCGACCACATCGCCGGGCGCCAGGGTCAAGGCATCGACCGACAGCTTGAGCTGGTCGAGCGAATCGCGCAGCGTCTGGATGACGAGGCCCAGGTCAACCTGGCCATTGCGGGCGGCCTGCAGCTGGCGCAGCGCCGAGCTCAGGTGCGCCCCCACGCCGTCGTGCATGTCGCGCAGGATGCGGCTGCGCTCGGCCTGCACGGCCTGGGCACGCTCCAACTCGGCCACGCGCTCGAAGCTCTCGCGCAAGGCGGATTCGCGCTCGGCCACCTGCGAGGCCAGGGTGTCGTTGAGGTGGGCCAGGTCTTTGCGCGAGCGGGCATGGTCACCCGCCAGGATGTAGAAGGTGCAGTACATCAGCAGCGGGCCGGCAAAGGCCAGCCAGAACACGCTGTCGTAGGGCAACAGGTTGGCCTCGAAGGCCAGGTCGTGCGCACCCACTGGCACGGCCAAGAGGCAGCCCACCACCAGCACCATGCCGTCGGGGCGCCGTGTGCGCACCACGTGCACCAGGGCATGCCCCGCGCTGATGGCCATCAAGATGAACGTGGCCACGTAGGTGAGGAAGAACTGGGCGCCCGTGGGGTACGCCAGCGTCATCACCGGGGTGAACACCATGAGCGCGTAGATGCTCCAGTCGATCGCGCGCACGCGCCGGCCGATGAAGCGCCAGAAGAACAGGCAGATCAGCAACTGCGAGGTGACGACCAGCACATAGGCCAGCCAGGCCCAGGTGAGCTGCTCCAGGAAGGGCATCTCGGGTGCCCACGAGGCCATGTTGCCCAAGCCCCAGCAGATCGCCGCCAGGCCTTGCAAGCCAATCGCGCCCTGCCCCCGGTCGCGCAACCACACCAGCACCATGAACAGGCCCAGGGCGATCAGCGAGATGTTGGCCACACGCGGCCCATCGACCTGGGCCAGCAGCCGCCAGTTGTAAGGCTGCAAAAGCTGCTGCTGCGGCCCCACATCGATGGCCGCCAGGCCATTGCGGGTCAGGAACCCACCGACCACGCGGACCATGATGATGTTGTCGCCTTCGCGCCAGGCGCCTGCGGGCACTTGCGCCATCAGCGGCACATACCAGTTGCGCGTCACCGGCGCAGCCATCGAGCCCTGTGCGGCCATGGGCACGCCATTGACCCACACCTGCGCGTTCATGATCGCTCGGGGCATGTACACCGCCCAAGGCTGATCGGGCACCTGCGTCAGCCTCACCTTGAATCGGTACCACATGGTGCCCGCGTAATCAGGGTGCGTGAGCTGCCAGCGGTGCGGCAAGGTGACCCGCATCCACGACGAGTCGGTACCCGGTGGGGTGTCGCCGCCCGGTGAAATGAAGGCTTCGTTGAGTGTGGCCATGTGGTGCCAGGGCAGTTCGACCGCCGCCATGTCACGCATTTGCGCGCTCGTGGTGGGCTCGGCCACAGCGCCTTCGATGACCTGCGGCGGCATCACCGGCGCATCGGCGCGCACCGAGCCAGGCCATGCCACACAGCACAGACCCACCCAGAACAACAGGCGCAACACGGCGAACACCCTCATGCACCCAATTGTCACCCGAGCGGCGACAATGCGCGACGGTGTTCACCCCCTTGGACACGCGCCGATTTCATACTCCGGACTCTTTTTTCACGCACGACATGGCCGTACTCACCCTGTCCCAGGCTTGCTTGGCCTTTGGACACGTCCCCCTGCTGGACCACACCGACTTCGCGCTGGAGACGGGCGAACGCATCGGCCTGATCGGCCGCAATGGCACCGGCAAGTCGTCGCTGCTCAAGATCATGGCCGGCACCGACAAGCTCGATGACGGCAACCTGCATTGGCAGAGTGGCCTGTCGGTCGCCTATGTGCACCAAGAGCCCACGTTTGCGCCGGGCGCCACGGTGTTCGATGCCGTGGGCGAAGGCCTGGGCGAGGTGCGTGCCCTGCGCGAGCGCTTCGAGGCCCACGCCGATGGCGACGACCTCGACGCCCTGATGACCCAGATCGAGGCCCGCGACGGCTGGAACTGGGAGCAGCGCGTGGACGAGACCCTGCAGCGCCTGCACCTGAGCGCCGACCAGCCGGTCGACAAGCTCTCGGGCGGCCTGAAAAAGCGCGTGGCCCTGGCCCGCGCCCTGGTGGCTCGCCCCGATGTGCTGCTGCTCGATGAGCCCACCAACCACCTGGACCTCGACGCCATCACCTGGCTGGAAGACCTGCTGCTGGCCTACGGTGGTGCCATCGTGCTGATCTCGCACGACCGCGCCTTCCTTGACCGCGTGTGCACCCGCATCGTCGAGCTCGACCGGGGCATCTTGCGCAGCTACCCCGGCAACTTTGCCGCCTACGAGACGCAAAAGGCCCGCGAATTGGCCGACGAGGCGCTGGCCAACGCCCGCTTCGACAAGCTGCTCGCGCAAGAAGAGGTGTGGATCCGCAAGGGCGTGGAGGCGCGCCGCACGCGCTCGGTGGCCCGCATTGCGCGCCTGGAGTCCTTGCGCTCGGCCCGCGCTGAGCGCCGCGACCGCATCGGCCGCGCCAAGATGGAGGTGGCCCAGGGTGACCGCAGCGGCAAGATCGTCGCCGAGTTGACCGAGGTCAGCAAGCAGTTTGGCGAGCGCACCATCGTGCGCAACCTGGACTACACCGTGCTGCGCGGCGACAAGGTGGGCCTGGTGGGCCCCAACGGTGCGGGCAAGACCACGCTGCTCAAGCTCATCTTGGGCGAGCTGCCGCCCGACACCGGCACCGTGCGCCAAGGCGCCCGCCTCGAGGTGGCCTACTTCGACCAGATGCGCGACCACCTCAACCTCGACGCCACGCTGGCCGACTTCATCAGCCCGGGCAGCGAGTGGATCGACATCAACGGCAGCCGCAAGCACGTGATGGGCTACCTGCAGGACTTCCTGTTCTCGCCGGCCCGCGCCAACTCGCCCGTGCGCACGCTCAGCGGCGGCGAGCGCAACCGCCTGCTGCTGGCGCGCTTGTTCGCCAAGCCCAGCAACGTGCTGGTGCTCGACGAGCCCACCAACGACCTCGACATCGAAACCCTCGACCTGCTCGAAGACCTGCTCGACCAGTACCCCGGCACCGTCTTCCTGGTCAGCCACGACCGCCGCTTCCTCGACAACGTGGTGACCAGCACCCTGGTGAGCGAAGGCGACGGCCAGTGGCGAGAGTACGAGGGCGGCGTCGAAGACTGGCTGATCCAGTCGCGCCGGGCTGCCGCATTGGCCGCCAGTGCCGCCGCCAGCGCGGCCAAGCGCCAAGAGCCTGCTGCAACCCCAGCCTCGGCCCAGACCGCAGCGCCCGTGGCTGCAGCAGTGGCGGCACCCTCGCCCGCCGCAGCCCCGGTTGCTGCCGCCCGTAAGCTCAGCTACAAAGAGCAACGCGAACTCGAGCAACTGCCCCAGCGCATCGAGCAACTCGAAACAGAGCAGGCCGAACTGGGCCAGCGCCTGGCCGATCCCCAGGCCTATCAAAAGGAAGGCGCACAACTCGCCACGCTGCAGGCCCGCTACGAGGCCATCGACGACGAGTTGCTGACCCTGCTGGGGCGCTGGGAGGAATTGGGGCAGCGTTGACACGCTGCCACATGGGCCTCACCCATTAAGGGTAGACCCTTACATCTCCTGACAACCGTATCCCGTTCCGACTGGATCCGCAGGCCCTGCCTCGTTAACGTGATGTGCATCACGAACAGGCACGAGGCAAGCACATGCGACACGGGCACATTGACATCGCCAGGGGGTGGTGCATCACCCTGGTGGTGCTCGGTCACGGCGCGGTGGGCTGGTTCCACCCCGATGTGGACCGGGCCTTGAGCAACGTGCGCATGCCGCTGATGCTGGCCCTGGCGGGCGCGCACCTGCGCCCTGCCACCCCCTGGATCACGGCGCGCGACAAGGCCGATGCCCTGATCAAGCCTTTGCTCGTGGTGGCCGCCCTGCTGGCCGGCCATTCGGCACTGCGCGGCGACTTGCCGGACACCGCAGCTTGGGCGGATCACCTGGCACGTCTGGCCACCTTCAACGGTCTCGACCTGCCCGGCTGGCTGTTTCCGCTGTGGTTCCTCTCGCTGTTGTGGTTGTTGCATGTCGCGGCCAGTTTGGTGGCCGCGGCGGCGCCACACCTGCCCGGGTGGACCCGGCCTGCGTCGGCCGCGCCCGACGTCTGGTCGGCAGCACAGCCCGCCTGGGCACACCGCCTGCTGTGGCCGCTGTCGTCACCCCAAGCGCTGCTTTACCTGATCCTGCTGGCCCTGTGCTGGCGCCTGGGCACAGCCCACTTCACCCTGCCTGAATTCACCACCGAGGGCAGCCTGTGCGCAGGCTCGGGCCTCAGCCACACCGGCTGGCCCTTCAATGCCGACTTGCTGCCCCTGGGCGGCGCCTGCTTCCTGCTTGGCCACCTGGCCAAAGGCGAGCTGAGCGAAGCGCAAGCGCAGTGGCGCACCACGGCCTGCTGGGCGGTGGTGAGCCTGGCCATTTGGGTGCTGTGGGCGCCCGAGCTGCACTTGCTCGAACGCGAAGCCCAGGCCCGCTGGGCCAGCCTGGGCCTGGCCTTCAGCGGCAGCCTGACGCTGTTGGGGCTGGCGCGGGGCCTGCGTGGCTGGACAGCGCTGGCTGTCCCCTCGGCCTGGCTGGGTCGCCACAGCCTCTACATCCTGCTGTTCCATGCGCCTGCGCAGTGGGCAGCCTTCAAGCTCCTGCGCAACAGCCATGTGATGACCGAAGAGGGTTCGGCGTGGGTCGCGGCTGCCGTGGTCACCCTGGCGTTGGCCGGCTTGGGCTGGGTGGCACAACGCCAACCCTGGCTGATGGCCTGCTTCGAGCCGATGTCTCGGGTCAAGGTACGGGCGGGCCACCGCCAACGGCACCTCGAACCCGCCAACTCGACAAGCATGGCGGGCGAAGCTGCACCCCAAGGCCAGGCCTGAACCCGGCCCGCCTCAGGCAGCGGCCTTGGTCACCCCCACGCCTGCACCTGAGGCCACCCCTGCCAGCAAGGCCTGGCAGGCCGCCTCGGGGTCGTCGCTGGCCAGCACCTGGTCCACCAGCGGCGCCAACCGGCGCGTGTCTGCACGCAAGATGCGCTGCTTGATCGAGGCCACCTGAGAGGGGTGCATCGAAAACGACCGCAGGCCCATGGCCAGCAGCAGCTCGGTGAAGGTGGGATCGCCCGCCATTTCGCCGCACACGCTCACCCCACGCCCGGCGGCTCGCGCCTGTCGGATCGTCGAGGCGATCAGCTGCAGCACGGCCGGGTGCCAGGGGTCGTACAGGTGGGCCACGGCCTCGTCGGCGCGGTCGATGGCCAACGTGTACTGGATCAGGTCGTTCGTGCCGATCGACACGAAATCGAAATGTTTGAGGAACAGCGGCAAGGTCAGCGCCGCCGCCGGCACCTCGATCATCGCCCCGAGTTCGACCTCACCAAACGGCTTGCCGGATTCGGTGAGCTGGCGCTTGACGTGGGCGATGTTGTCCAGCGTCTGGCGGATCTCGCGGGCGCTGGCCAGCATCGGGATCAGGATCTTGATCGGCCCATGGTGCGCCGCCCTGAACAAGGCGCGCAGCTGGCGACGGAACATGCTGGGCTCCGACAGGCTCCAGCGGATGGCGCGCAAGCCCAGCGCGGGGTTCAACACCGACTCGTGGCGCAGCTCGCTGGGGGTCAGGCCTTCCAGGGGCTTGTCGGCGCCGATGTCGACCGTGCGGATCGTGACGGGCAGGCCCTTCATCGCCTCGACCGCGCGGCGGTAGGCCTCGAACTGCTCTTCTTCGTCGGGCAGGTTGCTGCCGCGGTTCATGAAGAGGAACTCGGAGCGGAACAGGCCCACGCCCACCGAGCCGGCTTCGAGGGCGCCAGGGGCATCGTCGGGCAGCTCGATGTTGGCCAGCAGCTCGACGCGCTCGCCATCGAGCGTGACGGCCGGGGTGTGGCGCAGGCGGGCCAGGCGGCCGCGCTCCAGCTCGGCCTGGCGCTGGCGGAAACGGTACTCTTCCAGCACGATGGGCGAGGGGTCGACGATCACCAAGCCGGCATCACCGTCGATGATGATGCAGTCGTCTTGGCGGATCAGGCTGGAGGCCTGCCGCGCACCGACCACCGCCGGGATGTCCATGCTGCGCGCCACGATGGCCGTGTGCGAGGTCTTGCCCCCGACGTCGGTCACGAAGCCCGTGAACACGCTGCGCTTGAAGTTGATCATGTCGGCCGGGGCGATGTCGCTCGCCACCAGCACCAGGGGCTCGTCCCCCCCAAAATCCCGGGCGCCACGGCCCTGCGCATCCAGCGCCGTGGTGTTGCGGCTGAGGTGGCGCAGCATGCGCTCGACCACCTGCTCCAAGTCGGCCTTGCGCTCGCGGATGTAGGCGTCCTCCATCTCGTCGAACTGGCGCGCCAGCACCTCAAGCTGGGCCGACAGTGCCCACTCGGCGTTGTAGTGGCGCTCGCGCACCCAGTCGGCGGCAGCGCCAATCAGGGCCTCGTCTTGCAGCAGCATCTGGTGCACGTCCAGCAAGGCGGCCAGCTCGTGGGGGGCGTCAGGGGGCAGGTCGCGCTTGAGGGTGTCAAACTCGTTGGCCACCTCGTCGCGGGCGGCCAGCAGGCGCAACACCTCATCTTCGATGTGGTCGGCATCGATGAAGACGTGCGGCACGTCCACACGGCTTGACGCCACCAGCACGGCCCGCCCGATGGCCACGCCACGGGAAACCGGCAAACCAAAGACCTGGATGCTCATACCAAGAATGCTAGCAGCCTGACCAGTCACCCGAGTTGGGGATTTGTCATGACCCAGTGAGTTGATAAGCCGTGCGAAACGTCACGCGGCATGGTGCAGCCGGCCTGCTCCGGCGGCGTCACGCCAGTGTCATGCAGCAGTCACTGGCGCGTCACTCCCTAGGGCCACAGTCAGGGCTCATGTCCAAAGCCAAAGCCCCGGAGATGACCATGCGCGACCTGCCCCTGCCCACGCTGCCTCTGGCAGACCTGTCTGCCAGTCTTGCGGCCGAATCGCGCGCCGCTCGGAGGTCACTTCACCCGGGCTCAGATGCCCTCCGACCGACAGCTCAGCCCGCGAAGCAAGGCGTGGAGGTCGTTTGGGCTCGCACTGAAGAGGATGTTCGTGCAGCCCAGCGTCTGAGATACCAGGTTTTTGCCGAGGAGATGGGCGCACGCCTGCAGGTGCCGGTGGGCAGCCCGGACGGCCACGACATCGACCTCTTCGACCCCTACTGTGAGCACCTGCTGGTGCGCCTGGCCAGCGACGAGCTCACCGGCGAGCCCGGCATGGTGATCGGCACCTACCGGGTGCTGACGCCCGACGCGGCCAAGCGCGTGGGCGGCCTCTACAGCGAGACCGAGTTCGACCTGACCCGCCTGCGCCCGATGCGCGACAAGATGGTCGAGCTGGGCCGCTCGTGCGTGCACCCCGACCACCGCACCGGCACCGCCATCATGTCACTGTGGGGCGCCCTGGCCGAATTCATGGTGCGCAACCAGCTCGACACGATGATTGGTTGCGCCAGCATCTCCATGCGCGACGGTGGCCACATGGCCGCCAGCCTGTGGGAGCAACTGCGCCAAACCCACCTCGCCCCCATTGACGTGCAGGTGCGGCCTCGCCTGCCCCTGCCGGTCGATGAACTGGACACCAGCCTGAACGTCGAGGCCCCGGCCCTGATCAAAGGCTACTTGCGTTGCGGCGCCAAGGTCCTGGGCGCCCCCGCCTGGGATCCCGACTTCAACACCGCCGACCTGCCCATGCTGATGCGCATCGCCGACCTGCCGGCCCGCTACCGCAAGCATTTCCTGGGCGCCTGAGCCGCACGCTGGCCACCACCCACCCGTTTTCAGGCGCCAGCCTGCCCCCACCTGCGGCCGCCGCAGTGGGATCGCCTAGACTGCGCGCCATGAATGCCCCCTCCCCCGCCCAGCACCCGAGCGCAACGCCTGCGCTGTGGCAACAACTGAGCGCCTGCGCACAGGCCGTGATGGCCGTGCGCAAGGGCCAGTCGCTCAACGACGCCCTGGCCGCCTGCCCCACCGCCCTGCGCCCTGGCGTGCAAGCCCTGAGTTTCGAAGTGCTGCGGCACATGGGCCTGGGCGAGACCCTGCGCGGCCTGCTGGTGCCCAAGACGCCCGCACCTTGGGTGGATGCCCTGCTCATCAGCACCCTGAGCTTGGCGAGTACGGGCCGCTACCCCAGCCACACGCTGGTCAGCCAAGCCGTCGAGGCCTGCAAGCGCGGCAGCAAATCCCAACAGGCGGCCGCAGGCCTCGTCAATGCCGTGCTGCGGCGCCAGGCCCGTGAAGCCGAAGCCCTGCACACGCAAGCCCTGCAGCAGCCCCTGGCCCGCCACAACCATCCCGCCTGGTGGGTGAGTCGCCTGCAGCAAGACTGGCCTGATCACGTCGAGGCCATCTTGGCGCGCAACCAGCAACACGCCCCCATGGCGCTGCGGGTCAACCGGCGCCAGGGCACGCGCGCCCAGTACATGGCCGACCTGACGGCCGCTGGCGTGCTGCCCTCCACCAGCCCCCCCACCGACACCCAGGCCCAAGCAGAGGCCCAAGCAGAGGCTCGTTGGCAGCCCTGGCTGGACGACAGCGCCATCGTGCTGCCGCGCGCTGTGCCCGTGGGCCAACTGCCGGGCTTCGACACGGGCCGTGCCTCGGTGCAAGACGTCGCCGCGCAGCTGGCCGCGCCGCTGCTGGTCCACGGCCCGCGTGGCGCCGACGGCCGCGGCTTGCTGCCGCCCCTGGCGCCGGGCGCCCGCGTGCTCGACGCCTGCGCCGCGCCGGGCGGCAAGACCGCTCACCTGCTGGAGCTGGCCGACCTCGACGTGCTGGCCCTCGACAGCGACGCCCAGCGCCTGCGCCGCGTGCACGACACCCTGGGACGCCTGGGCCTGAAGGCCCGCACCACCGCCGCCGACGCCAGCCAGACCGCCGACTGGTGGGATGGCGAGCGCTTTGACGCCATCTTGCTCGACGCCCCCTGCAGCGCCTCGGGCATCGTGCGCCGCCACCCGGATGTGCGCTGGCTGCGCCGCGACAGCGACATCGCCGCCCTGGCACGCATCCAAGATGCCCTGCTCGATGCGCTGTGGCCCCTGCTCAAGCCCGGCGGCCGCTTGCTGTACTGCACCTGTTCGGTCTTCAAGGCCGAGGGCCAGGACCGCATCGACGCGTTTTTGCAACGACAGCCCGGGGCCCGGCTGCTGCCATCGCCCGGCCACATGCTGCCTGTGGTCGAATATGGCGACGCCCCCACCGCCGACCGTGGTGACGGGTTCTTCTACGCCCTGCTCACCACCTGACCCTTCATTGGGTGCGCGATGCCCGATCAGCACCGTCGCGAACTGCTGGCCCGCTGCGCCACGCCCTGGCTGGCGGCCGCCGTGGCCTCCACAGGCGCCTCCGCCCTGGCCCAGTCCAGCCGCCCTCGCGGGCCGATGGAGCTGGCGCAGCTGCGCGTGCAGCGCACCGACGAGGGCCTGCTGCTGAGCTACGAGGTGAAGCTGGAGCTGCCCCGTGACATCGAGCAGGCCCTGAACAAGGGCATCGCCGTGGTGTTCGCGGCCGACGCCGAGCTCTTTCGCAGCCGCTGGTACTGGACCGACCAGTCCCGCGCCCTGGCCTCCCGGCGCTGGCGACTGGCCTACCAGCCTCTCACCCGCCACTGGCGACTGAGCTTCGACGGCCTCAGCCGCCAGTACAGCCGCCTGAGCGACGCGCTCGACGTCATCCGCCTCGCCCGGCAATGGCGCGTGGCCGACGCCCTGCCCGCCACCGACAACCAAGACCACTACATCGACTTCAGCTTCAAGCTCGACACCGAGGAGCTGCCGCGCCCACTGCAAATTGGCCTGGGCGACGGACCGCTGGGCGAACGCCTGCAGGTAGAGCGGCGCGTCGGCGTGCCGCTGCCCCGCTGACCATGAGCACCATCAAGGCCAACCGCTGGGCCTGGCTGATCGCCAGCGTGGCCACCGCCGGTGCCGCTTTCGTGCTGGCCTTCCTGCTGGTGTTCTCCACCGAAAACAGCGAGCGCTTCGAGGGCGATTACCACTGGCTGCTGATCGCCAACGTCGCCCTGGCCTCGCTGCTGGCCCTGGTCATCGGGCTGGCCATGCTGCGCCTGGTGCTGCGCCTGCGCTCGCGCAAGTTCGGCAGCAAGCTGCTGTTCAAGCTGGCGGGCATCTTTGGGCTCGTGGGCGTGCTCCCAGGCCTGCTGATCTACGGCGTGTCTTACCAGTTCGTTTCGCGCAGCATCGAGTCGTGGTTCGACCTGCGCGTCGAGCGCGCCCTCGATGCTGGCCTCAACTTGGGGCGCAGCACCCTCGACACGCTCAGCATCGACTTGGCCAACAAGGCCCGCGTGGCCGCCCAACGCTTGGCGCCAGGCGGCATGCCTGATGGCGTCGCGCTGCCGGGCACCATCAACCAAGCCAACGTGATCGAGTTGGAGCGCCTGCGCGAACAACTCGGCGCCCAAGCGGTCAGCATCGTTGACGACGGCGGCCGCGTCGTGGTCTCGGCCGGAGGCGATGGCTCTCGCCAGCTGAACAACGCCCGCGTGCCCCAGGCCTGGCGGCTGGAGGCCGAACAACGTGGCGCCATGGCCGTGGTTGAGGGGCTGGACGACAAGACCGATGACGTGGGCGCTGCGGCGCCCAAGCCTGGCCGCCAGGCCAGCCGCCCCGCCACCTCGCCCACCGAGTTGCCCTCGCTCAACACCAACCTCGCGGCGGCCAGGCTGGTGGCGCTGGCCTGGCTGCCCGACACCAGCTTCAGCCTGCAAACCACCCGTCGCTACCTGCTGGTCGTGCAGCCCCTCGAAGCCAACCTCGTGCGCAATGCACTCGAAGTGCAAGCCGCCTACCGCGAGTACCAGCAGCGTTCGCTGGGCCGCGAAGGCCTCAAGCGCATGTACATCGGCACGCTCACGCTCACGCTGATCCTGGCGGTGTTCGGCGCATTCTTGTTGGCCGCCATCCTGGGCCAACAGCTCGCCAGGCCGCTGCTGCTGCTGGCCGAGGGCGTGGGCGAAGTGGCCCGTGGCGACCTGCGCCCCAAGGCCATCTTCACCAGCAAAGACGAGCTGGGCGGCCTCACGCGCTCGTTCGCGGCCATGACCCAGCAGCTCGCCGACGCACGCACCCTGGCCGAGCGCAGCGTGCACGAACTCGACAGCGCCCGCGCCCACCTGCAGACCATCCTCGACAACATGAGCGCCGGCGTGATCGTGTTCGACGCGTTGGGCCGCATCGACATGGTCAACCCGGGCGCCACCCGCATCCTGCGCCTGCCCTTGTCGGCCTACCGTGGCCGGGCCCTCGCCGATGTGCCCGAGCTGGCCGACTTTGCCGACCGCTTGCGCCTGCGCTTCGAGCTGCACGCCACCGATCCCACACCAGGCGAGCGCCAGCAATGGCAAGACACCTTTGAGCTGGCCTTGCCCCACTTTGCCGATCCCCTGCCACTGCTGGTGCGCGGCGCCGAGCTGCCGCCCGACGAGCGCCTCATTGTGTTCGACGACCTCAGCGAGGTCGTGTCGTCACAGCGCGCCCAGGCCTGGGCCGAGGTGGCGCGCCGCGTCGCCCACGAGATCAAGAACCCGCTCACGCCGATTCAGTTGTCGGCCGAACGGCTGCAGCTCAAGCTCGACCCCAAGCTCGAAGGCAATGACCGCCAGCTGCTGGAGCGCTCGGTGGGCATGATCGTGTCGCAGGTGCAGGCGCTCAAGACCCTGATCAACGAGTTCCGCGACTATGCCCGCTTGCCCAGTGCCCAGCTGGTGCCGCTGCAGCTCAACGACGTGGTACACGACGTGACCGGCTTGTACGGTCAGGCCATCGAAAGCGGCCTGCTCGTGCTCGAACTCGGCGAGCAGTTGCCGGCCGTGATGGGCGATGCCAGCTTGCTGCGCCAGGTGCTGCACAACCTCGTGCAAAACGCGATGGACGCGCTGCAAGAGCACCCACCCACCTCAGGCGAAGCCCCCCGCGTGACCGTGCGCACCGATGCCACACGCCATGACGATGGCCGCGTGCGGGCCGTGCGGCTGCGCGTGCAAGACAACGGCCCCGGCTTTCCTGACAAGATCCTCAAGCGCATCTTCGAGCCCTACCTGACGACCAAGCCGACGGGCACCGGGCTGGGCCTGGCGGTGGTCAAAAAGATCGCCGATGAGCACGGCGCGCTCATCCGAGTCCGCAATCTTCAAGCGCCGAACGCCTCTGACTTGGCAAAAAGCGCAGATCAAGGGTATCCCGCAGCGCCCTCGTCCTTGATTGGGGCTCAAGTTTCGATATCATTTTCGAAGCTGTCATCTCAAAGCGACGAAGCTGAGTCACACTTGTGATACTGAGCAGGCTGCGCACATAAAAAACCTTCATGGCCACGATTCTTGTTGTTGACGACGAACTGGGCATCCGTGCCCTCCTTTCTGAAATCCTGAGCGACGAGGGCCATGCGGTCGAAGTCGCTGAAAACGCTGCGAAGGCTCGCCAGATGCGCGAGCAATGCAAGCCTGACTTGGTCTTGCTCGACATCTGGATGCCCGACGTGGACGGCGTGACACTGCTCAAGGAGTGGTCGGCCAGCGGTCAACTCACCATGCCGGTGATCATGATGTCCGGCCACGGCACCATCGACACGGCGGTAGAGGCCACCAAGTTCGGCGCCCAGTCCTTCCTGGAAAAGCCGATCACCATGCAAAAGCTGCTGCGCTCGGTCGAGCAGGCGCTGGCCAAGCCCGCTCCGCGTGCCGCCCAGCCCACGCCGCCGGTGCACCTGGCCACGGTCACGCCGATCACGGCAGCACCGTCTTACCAAGGCAGCAGCGGCGTGTCGACCGTGATCCGCAGCGAGCTCGTGGGCGGCGAGACCAGCCTGCACCACAGCGGCCATGCCTACGCGGGCGTCACCACCACCGCGCCGGTCACCAGCCACCCGATCGCGCACAGCCATGGCCTCAGCCACGGCAACCACATGGGCCACAGCAGCATGGCGCACAGCCACAGTGGCCCCTCGCACGAGCAGGTGTTCGAGCTTGACCGCCCGCTGCGCGAAGCCCGCGATGACTTCGAGCGCGCCTACTTCGAGTTCCACCTGGCCCGCGAAGGCGGCAGCATGACCCGCGTGGCCGAGAAGACCGGGCTCGAGCGCACCCATCTGTATAGAAAATTGAAACAGTTGGGTGTTGATTTGGGTCGCAGCAAAAAAGCAGCCGCAAATTGATGTATAGTCTAGGTCTTCGCTGATCGCTGCAACGCAGAAGTCAACGAAGCAAGGCCTGGTAGCTCAGTTGGTAGAGCAGCGGATTGAAAATCCGCGTGTCGGTGGTTCGATTCCGCCCCAGGCCACCAAACACCGAAAGCCCTGCACTCTCACGAGTTCAGGGCTTTTCTCATGGCGTGTTCTGATTGCGTTTTCTCATTGCGCCACGGGCCCACCATCCAACCGGGTGGCGCCCGCCATCCCCTCAACGCTTGGGTTCGTGGCGGCGCCACATCTGTTCGCGCAACCGGTTCACGAAGCGCGCGCCCTCGAACCCACAGCGCTGGGCGGCCGCGGGCAAGGCTTGGGCCACCTGGGGCACCTGGCGGTTCACGAACTCCTGCAAATCCTGAACGTGGCCATACCAACGGGCGCGCGCCAGCGTGGCCGCAGCGCAAGCCACCTCGTCGGGATTGGCACGGAGGAACTCGGCCCAGGCACCAGGGCTGAAATGGGCCTGCTGGTGGGTGCAAAAACTCAGCAGCTTCTGCTCGATCTGACGGTTCATGTGGCCTCAGCAACAAGATGGGATGGCTGTTCAACGCGAAACACATGCTGGCGGATGACAGGCGCCCCCTCACCTCAGGGCGAGGTGTGACCCTCTTCACGCCTGAGGTGCCTGCGCGGGGTTGAAATCGGGTTTAATGCGCGGCCATGCGCTCCCCCACCTCCATCGTCGACGTCGAACGGATCGAAACTTGGTCGCGCTTTCGGGCCGGCATGTGCGACACCTGCATGGCCAATTGCTGCACGATGCCGGTAGAGGTGAAACTGCCTGACCTGGTGCGCCTGGGCCTGGTGGATCCGTTCGAGGCCGAGCACGAGGATCCCGGGCAGATCGCCAAGCGCCTGATCAAGGCCAAGGTGCTCGAACGCTTCCACGCCAAGAGTGGCATCTTCACGCTGATGCGCCGTGCCG
>Ga0228700_1001245_pt1 | contig 17291 bp, 18 predicted proteins | sample McNCre317_Aug_MG_FD_178019 | JGI IMG/M metagenome (GOLD analysis project Ga0228700, IMG submission 178019) | Freshwater microbial communities from McNutts Creek, Athens, Georgia, United States - 3-17_Aug_MG | ecosystem: Environmental > Aquatic > Freshwater > Creek | place: USA: Georgia...
GGCTACTCGCAGTTTCAGCTCAACGCGATTGCGCGACAATTGAACGAGAGGCCGCGCAAAACGCTCGACTTCCATACCCCTGCTGAGATGTTCAGCGAATGTGTTGCATCGACCGGTTGAATCCGCCCTGCTGAGCAGTCTTTAGCTACAAGCAAGGTCCCATCCTATAGAACTGATTGCGGTTGCTTGAACCGCACTTGATCAGCGTGTGCATCTGTTCTAGATCGAATTGTGTTTCTGCTTTTTGATCACTTGTTTGCTCAAAAGTGCTTCCTTCTTTTCTTTCTTCTTGCGTGTTCGTACAGTTATTGACACGAGTCCAAGGCTGATCAGACTGCGTCTGCGCAGCAACAATTTCCACTGCAAGCACCGGCAGTTTGTTCCGCCCAACGATCTCCCAGGCGTGCCGCTCGGACTCCACAATCCAAAGCACAGTGCGGACGCCTAAGGATTTTTCGCTACCTGGCACCTGGTATGACTCCAGCACCGTGGTCTCAACGCCAAATGCTTTGGCGGATGCGTCATCACCATAGATCCCCTGTTCTTTCGGAATACGCATGGCCAGCTTGATCCGGGCTTGACGCCCACAGCACGGCCCACCCTGCGCCATGCAATAGTGGTCCCAGGCCACAGAAGCGCCTTCATGCCCCTCCAGGGTCGCCACTTTGTTGGCAGCGTCATGGGCTTGCCTTAGGTGTTCTGGTGAGCCTTCAGGCAGCTTGGGAATGCGACGGAGCTCCCGCCAGACACCTACCGGTGGCCCACCGACTTGTTGAAACTGGCGAATACCCCACGTCGAGGCCCAGGCCTCTACCCTAGCAACGGTCTCAATGGCAGGCTTTCCATTTAGATCGTCACCGACAAACTGCCCGTCAATATTTTTGGCCACGTACTTGGCGATATAGCCCGCTGCAGATCCCTTGCTCCAATCGATGTCCTTGAAGTCACAGCGATGTTCAGCGGCGCCAGGTTCATCTGGGCAGTCTTTCAGCGCATGTTTTGACACGGCCTCACGAACAATCGCCACAGAGTCGGCAGGGCAAAAGACCAACAGATGCCAATGAGGTGTGCCGTCGTGCTGTGGCTCGGCAATACGAATGCCATAGAGTGTGATTCCTTGCCGTGCCAAGTCGGGCCGAATGCGGGTCCAGACTTTGGCCAGATGCTTCTGCCCGGTCTTTGGATTCTCTGTCGGGTCATAGTTTGAATTCGGAATAACCTTCCTCCCATCGTTGACGGTGCGAAAGCGATGAAAGCGACTGGGGCAGGTGATCGTCATGAAAATGCCCGCATGGCCCAGGTTGCGAGCTGTCCGCTCAAAGCCTGCAATACGGGTCATCAGTTCAGCCCGGCGGATGGCTTTGTTGGCGGTGCTGGTGGCAGCCAGTTCAGCGAGGGTGAATTCCTGACCCAGTTCGTTACGTGCAATCGTGGCTTCGAGCGTCGCCGCGTTGCGCTGGTTTTGTTGCATGCGTGCGGTCAGTCGTTCGTTGCTGACATACAAATCCTTTGTCTTGCTGACATAACCCAATTGAATGGCTGCAGCTTCCACAGTTTGGCCTTGGTGCTTGCGTAGCTTGCGCCGCCACCAGATTTGGCAACACATGCGGGAGACGGCTGGTCCGTTCTTGACTTTCTCATGTGGTGCCTTGATGCCTTGGCCATCGCAGATCCGCGTCATGGCCGCTCGGAGCATTTCGGCGGTCCGATAGATCTTAGCCCGACCGGCACAGCGTTCCGCCAATTGCTTGGCCGCTTCACAGATAGTGGCATCCGAGGCATCCAGCGCAATGCGAACCCGCAAGAGTGATTCTGTGGTCTCACGCAGGGCAACATTGGCACCGTGGTAATCCCTCTTTTGTCTGGCATCCCAGGCGCGCAGCAATCGACGTGACCAGCGTGGCGGCAGTGTGGCGATCCGTCCCTGGGTCCACTCCGCATCCGACGGGACGCGGTTCATGCTGCTACAGGAACCTGGAGGACTCTGCGCAGTTCAGCAACTGGCCAGGCCAGACGACCATTGATCCGAAAAGGGCGAATTGGACCGTCTTCGCGCATGGCCCACAGACGCAAGGTCTGTTGAGCGCGGTTCAGGTGGTAGGCAGCCTCATGCGTCGGCAAGTTGGCTCGCGTTTCGTGCTGCAGCGAGGTGGTATGAACAGCTGATGCGACCATGATAGAAACCCAGTGGGTTGTTGAACATGGATCCGCATTGAATACACCATTGGTCGTCCTGAATAGGTTCAATCATTTGAACCAATTGGGCGCCATACACCTCCGAACCCGCATGGATGCTGGGTTTAAAGGGTTCGAGGGATCTGAATACCTAACGGCGGCCTGTTCGCAAATCTTCAGGACGCAGCAGACTCGCAATTGCTTTTGCGAGGTTTTCGCTAACCCCGTCAGACATTAGCCAAGCAATGACTTCGTCTTTTCTTGGCGCGGTCGAGATGTCGTCAGGATCGTAGTTTTTCCAGAACCTGTCCGCTGCTCGCGCGAGTGAACGCAGACCCTTGGTTTCGTGACTTCCCCACGGCCATTGTTGAGAGCCTGTTACAAGTTCCCTTGCCGTCCAAGGAAATTCCCTTGGGCGTGGATAGCGAATTTTGTTCAGCCACGTGGTGAAGTCTGACATGTCAACCTCACTTTGCAACAAGTCTGTACTCTCGATCTGGGTGGACTTCAGTGATTCACTCGCTAGGGCGTTTTTTGCCAGCCAAAGCAAGTTTTGAACGTTGCCTGGAATAGGCTGTAGAACACCATCCACTGATGAATCGGCGTTGAGACCATAGGGAAGGTAGAGGCCTGGATCAACATCACAAGCCAGCACCACCGCTTCCCACAGCAAGCACTTTGTCTTGCGGTTCCATGCATCCCAAGTTGGCTTGGATATTGACCAATAATCATTGGGATTCGGTTCGGAATGCTCGTCGTCAGTTGACAAAATCTGCTCCCTTTTATGGCACTTCGATGGGTGAAGGGGATTTTAGGGGTGTCGTGGGCCATCTCCGCATTGGAGATCTAACCATTGGAAGGGTTTCCAATGGGGTTACCACTATTGGGATGCCTGCCATTGGAAGCATACCCAGTGTGATGGTGCCCAAGGTAATGAGCCTAAAGGACGGGGCCCAATGGCCAATCCTTAGGTACACATCCTAAGACCCCGCGTATTCTGGCTAAAAAGCCACCACACCTTGCCAAGCCACGGCTTCGATACCCAAGTAAAATCGTGCGGAGTCAAACGAAAAGCATATGTTTTCAGTCATACCACCTGCAGTTCAGGGGCTCATCATCACTAGTCTGGCAGGTGGCATCTACTTCTTCACCTACCGACTAAACGAAAACTTTGATTCCTGGGCGCTCTACGCACAGGGCATCAACTTGATTTTTCTACCTGCCGGCATAAAGCATCTAGCAATCTTGCTCGGTGGTAAATGGGGCGCATTTGGTTGTTTTCTGGGACTTTTTGTTCTTGCCAACGAATTTTGGCTGGGAGTGCCTATGGAACAAATTGCGCTGTATTGCCTCATCAGCACAGCTTCAACTTGGGGCGGGATCGTCTTAAGCTTGCGGGTTCTAGGTGTCACTCAAGACTTGAGGAATTTAAGATTCAAGTACCTACCGATTATAGATTTAATCACTACATCAATCCACGGATTTATCACAAATAGCTACTTCATGGTAGCTGGCATGAAATCTGAAAATTTCATTGGAAATGCTCTAGCCATGATGTTTGGCGACTTCGTCGGAAGTTTTATTCTTCTGACAATGCTGTGGCTCGGTTTATCCATTTGGCAGAAGTCACCAGCAAGCACCTTGGACTGAATAGTTTTTGCACTCACACTGCGGCATACGAAACCTTCAAAACTATAGGAAATATATGAACAACCCTCTATCAACCGCCTACCTACGTTTTTTAGAACTAAGCCGTGCCATCAAGGATGGGCGATGGTGAGACATTTTCAGCAAATCAGAAAGCCCTACTGGAGGCTGTTGCTCTTGCTTGGCACAAAGGGAATCCAATGTCCGTTCGTCAAGCTATAGCCATCGAACAGCTTGGTTCTCCAGCGACACTACACAAACGACTCGCGGTTCTGCGGAAAAACGGATACATTGAAGAGATCGCAGTGGAAGGTGATCGACGTACCAAACTTCTGGGTCCCACCGAAAAAGCGATTCATTACTTCACGCAGCTTGGCGATGCGATGACCTTAGAGCAGGCCTAAACCCTCCAAATATTCGCCGCACACCCATAAACTACAGACCGTGTTCACGGGTGTTTTTCATCCCCTCAGCGATTTCACGCTTCTCCGCGCCAGTGGCATATGCAACTCAGGCATACAATAACTTATCATTTAATACGACTGATCTTGGTGCCTTCAATGCTGACCGAGCCGTGAAGTTAAGTTTTGGGAACGAGGTTGGTCTACGTAGCAGTGCAGACACAAGCGGTGGCAGTTCAACACACCGTTTAGCTGCTGACCACGCGAAGCACTCCCGGTAGGGTCTTCATATCAAACGCGACACCAGCCTGTTCGAGAATATGGGCTTCAATCTGGGCAAGGTATGGTCTCAGGGCATCTACACTGCGCGGCCTGTAACCTTCTGCAGTGGCACTCGGTTTGTGACCCATAACTTGAGCAATGGCACCAGCTGGCGCCCCGCCAGATTCACCCAGCAGCGAAAACGACCGGCGCAACCCGTGAATGGTCAGAGTCGAAATTCCAGCATCCGACAGCACTTTGGCGTGACTGGCGCGAGGCTCGGTAATTCGACCTCCTTTAGCGTTACTGGCAAACACGAATTCATTGATTCGCGGCAGTGCGGCCAGTTGTTGCGCAAGATATGGTGTGAGAGGTATCACGCGAGTTGCATCGACCTTATCGGCCAACGTGAGCCGGTTCCATCTGAAATCCACATCGGCCCAGCGAAGCCCTGCCATTTCTTCACGGCGCGCGCCTGTTATCAGCAGCGCCTTGAGGTAGATCGCGATTGTTCTGTTGCCCAACTTATCGACACCAGCGAACCAGCCAGGCAATTGAGCGGACTCCAGACAGTCCGTGCGTTTAGTCACTTGAGGCAGCGCCTCCACTAAGGCCGCCGCACGGCCAGCGTCACGGTCAATCAAGGTCCGATATTCAGGGCGAGCAGAGCACCAGCGCATGAAGCCCCGAAACATCATCAGAGCGCGAGCGGCTTGGTGTTTGCCAGCTTTGGCCTCTACGTCGAACCAGCTTTTCAGGGTATCCTCATTGACTTGTGACAGCGCCAGCGCCAGCAGCGGGTAAAGCGGCCCTGGGCGTGTCAACCCCTCCCCTCGCTTCTTCTTGACGCCACCAGCTGCAGCCATCGCCTCAAGATCAGCAAGATAACGGGGTTTGAACGCGTCTTTGCGTTTGGGCTTGCCTTCTTGAAGGTAACGCGGCCAAACATCGCCCACCGTCACAGCAAACGCAGCATCGGCAGCTTTCTTTTCGATGGCGCTGGCTACGATGGCACGTTTGAGATCTCTGGGGTCATGGCCTTCATCAATCTGTCGCTGCAGTTCACGGGCCTTTTCCTGCGCCTGTGGAATGCTCCACACATCAGGACTACCAATGGTGATCCGGATGGTCTTTTGCAAAAACTCGCCCTGAAATACGTAGGCCGGTTTTCCGGCAGGTGTAGCCCTCAGACCCAAGCCAGGCGCGGTGACGTCCCACAAGAAGACCTGCGCCTTATCGGACGGACACTTGAAGCGCGAAACCCGGCCAGCTGTGAATGCAATCTTTGCCATGTTGATCCCCTTACAGTCTTACATCGCCAGGATGTAAGGGCGGATGTAAGACGATTTCCCCAAAGAAGCCAAATACCGATCAACAGTGCAAACTTAGAAAAAGAATGTAAGATGTTGATTTATATTGATTATACAAGGAAAATTCAACAATTAAGAATGGTGTTATATGAGCGTATTTCATCATTCGTAATGAGAAGGTCGGGTGTTCGATTCATCTCTCCGGCACCAACAACACAAAGCCCAGAAGTTTTCAGACTTCTGGGCTTTTCTATTTCCAACAGCTCGTGTTGTCAGCCAACAAGCACGGGCTTATTTAGCCGGATAACGGTTCGGATACTTTTCACGCATGGTCATGCCGGTTTCGCCATCGGCAGGAATGTTGCCCAGACGTTTGGCTTCTTCCAACTCGGCTTTCACTTGCGCTCGTGTCTTGCCCGGCCCCTCGGGCTTGGCTGGATAACGGCTGGGATTGGCTTCACGCTCCTTCAGGCCAGATTCATTGGCACACATGATGTCGCCAGTGCGTTTGGCTTCTTCCAATTCGGCTTTGACTTGTTCGCGTGTTTTGCCAACCGTTGCGGGTGGCGCAGGGTAACGCGAAGGGTTGGCTTCGCGCAATGTGCGACCGGATTCATCACCACACGGCATATTGCCGGTGCGCTGGGCTTCTTTCAGCTCAGCCTTGACCTGTTCGCGTGTTTTGCCACCTGCAGCATCTTGTGCGAATGCGTTGGAGAACAAGGCGGTCAGAAAACTCATGAGGATCGGGGCAATGATTTTGGCGTGGCGCATAAGGGCTTCCTTCTGGATTTAAAAACGGAAGCCCAATTTATCAACCGACATTCTTGCAGACAGTGGGTTGGCGCACACAAAGCACCGTGCTGCGCCCATGAAAAAAGCCGCTCTTGGGAGCGGCTTTTGAACAACAGGTCAGCGCCCGGTCATTCGTCGGTGTCGGGCGGCAACCCTTCTAATGCAGTAGAGACCACAGGGCCAGTCACCACATTGCGCAGTGTTTCGCGCAGCATTTTCTTCTCGGGCAAGCTCAGGGCGCGGGCCAGGCGTTGGCGCATGCGCAGCAGCAGTTGGCGGTCAACTTCTTGCGGAATACCGCGGCTGATTTGCAGGGCATCCTTGAGGTCTTCGCGCAGGTCTTCGGGCTCTTCATCCCACCAGGCGGAGACAACTTCTTGCATGGATTTTCGCAGCTCTTCGATGTCTTCGACCGCCAGCCCCATACCGGTGGGTATCTTGCCTTGCAGCATGTCGGCCAGGGCTTGCGAGTTGACCACGACGCGGCGATCGGCCTGCGCCAACAGACGAGCCCAACCCGGGTCAGTGCGGACCATTTGCGGCATGTTGCGGGCCGATTCGTCGGCCAGCAGGTGCACGCTCAGGCCGCTGAGCTGGGCTTCGTCGATAGTGGCCAAAAAGCGTTCATCGTCGCTAGCCACCAGCACGTGGTCGCAGGCGTGGTGCTCGGCCAGTTGCTTGAGGTCGTGGCCCAAGGAGCGCAACAGTGATGCCCCACCGTCAGCATCATGGGCCTGCACTAGGCGCACGATCTGGTCGTCGATGACAAGGCCATCGGAGCGGTCGCTGTACCAATAGATGCGCTTGAGGTCGACATCCAGCGCCGAATGGGCCAGCGCTTGCGACAGCAAGCTCAGCAGGCCCTGGCGGTTGACGGACTCACCAGTGGCGCCCAGTGCACCTTGCTGGGCCATCCAGATCAGGAAACGGCCGTCGATGAGGGCCATGCAGGTGCCGCTGCGCTGTTCGCCAAAACGGCGGTCGGAACGGGCACCTTGAGAGAAGTAATCACGCTTCATGAGTAAACCAATACGAATAAAAAGAAACCATAACGCTGCTAAAGGATGCAGCGGGGCTCATTTTACGGCGGCTTGACCCTCGTGCCAATGCACAGGAGCCCTCATGAAAGCGCCGATGTCAGTTCCAAGAGTAGGTCAATGCAGCATAGCCCGACATTTGAGAGGAACGGTCCACCATGGGGCTGTTGCGCACAGTGCTGTCCCAGGCGCGATAGCGGGTTTGCAGCTGCAAGGCCCAAGGCCCTTGCAAAGGCACCGTGGCATGCAAAGACAGCACAAGCACCGTGGATGCAACCGCCTGATAGGCTGGCAGACCCGCTGACGATTGGGCCGCAGACACCCCATACAGGTGCTGCACATACGCAGCTGTACGGTGTTCAACACCCAGTTGAGGGTACAAGGTGGTGGTGCCCAAGGCCACTTTGCCAGCCCAGGTCAACTCCAACAATTGGCCTCCGGATGTGGTGTCATGAAAAACATAAGCGAACACGCCGCCCAAAGCCGTGCGCTGAAACGTTCCCAGCCCCACGGGCACAGGTGCCGAGCGGTCACCCACCCACGGAAAGTCGGTCTTGCGCGCTTTGAGGCCCTCAGTACTCACACGCACGGCCAACTCCAGATGCCCCTCACCCAGCGGCAAGGTTTTTACACCCAAGGTGTCCACCCGCGCATAAAAGCGACCCCAGTCGCCATAAACATAGGGCATGGCGCTCACAGTACCGCTGGCGCCTTGCACCAAAGGCTGTGTCCCCACGAGCATGCCACCGGCCTCGCCCACAAAGTAGTCAGAAAAAGTTGTCTGTGCTTGCGCCGCAGAACCCACAGCCAACAAAGCCCAAAGCGTGTGTTTGATGTTCATCATGAATCTCCTGACGCCATTTTGCAGCAATACAAGCGCCCCCAAACCTCTGCACCCTTCATCAAAACAGGCCACGGCGGCACTTGCATGCATCTTGGGCCGTCGTGGTGGGTTATAAATGCCTTTGTGTCCAAGCCTCTATCCATTGATCCTCGCTCGGTCCCCATCCACCGGGTGGACCACGATTTGCCTGCCGTGCCTTGGGCACACCTGCAGCCCGATGCCTTGCGTGCGCGTTTTGCGCAAGCGCCACAGTGGACGCCCGAGGTGGTACGTGAGCCTCAGTTTTCAAGCCGTGCTCCAGCCGAGGCGGCTGTGTTGGTGCCCATCGTCATGCGCGGCACACAGGCGTCAGAGCCGACGGTGCTGTTGACGCAACGCACCGCGCATCTGTCAACACACTCTGGACAAATTGCTTTTCCTGGCGGCAAAGTCGATGCCGATGATGCAAACGCGCAAGCGACCGCCTTGCGCGAAGCGCACGAAGAAGTGGGACTGCACCCACGTCATGTCCAGGTCATTGGCGAGTTGCCGCTGTATGTGACGGGCAGTTCATTTTGGGTGACACCCGTGATCGGCTTGGTATCTCCTGACTTTGAGCTGCAACCCAACCCCGATGAAGTGGACGATGTGTTCGAAGTACCGCTGGCTTTTTTGATGAACCCCGCTCACCACCGCCAGCACAGCATGGAGTGGCAAGGCACGCAGCGGCAGTGGTTTTCCATGCCATATCTGGAAAATCGCATGACGGCCAACGGCCAACAAGAGTTGGTTGAACGCTATATTTGGGGGGCGACCGCAGCCATGCTGCGCAACCTTTACCGTTTTTTAATGGTCCATCCTGCAGGATGATTTGAGCATGAGTTTTTTTTCGCTCCTTTTGGCTTTGGTGATTGAACAAGCAAGGCCTCTGCTGCCGCAGAATCTGATCTACCAATGGATTAGCCAATGGACAAACTGGGTGGCCCGGACCTTTGATGCAGGCATTCGCAATCAGGCCTGGGTCACTTGGGGCATCACCATATTGACCCCTGCCCTTGTGGTCATGCTGGTGCATTGGGCGCTCGAATGGAGCCTGGGCTGGGTGTTTGCCGTGCTGTGGAATGTGGGACTGCTGTATGTCACCTTGGGCTTTCGGCAATTCAGCCACCACTTCACGGCCATTCGTGAAGCCCTCGATGATGGCGATGAAACCAAAGCACGTGAGCTCTTGGCCAACTGGCAGCAAGTTCAGGTGGGTCAAATTCCACGCAGCGAGATTGTGCGCCACGCCATCGAATACTCCATCATCGCGGCTCACCGCCATGTGTTTGGCGTGTTCTTCTGGTATGCCATGTTGTCCATCATCGGACTGGGGCCTTTGGGTGCCGTGGTCTACCGACTGACTGACTTTGCAGGACAACAATGGCAAAAAGAAACCACCGACGGCTCGGTGACCAGCCCCGTACTACAAGACGTCGCCTCACGGGCTTGGCGAGCCATCGATTGGCTGCCATCACGCATGACGGCTTTGGGCTTTGCGATCGTGGGCAGCTTTGAAGACGCCATGGACGGCTGGCGCAACCATGCGCAAAACTTTCCAGATGACAACGATGGGGTGATCCTGGCCGCCACGGCGGGTGCCATCAACATCCGTCTGGGTGGTGCTGCCTTGCCTGCGGCCGATGAATCCCCAGAAAAAGACGACACATCAGGTGGCAGCAGCACACCCGGTCGCGCGCCTGAAGTGGCGCACTTTGCCCAAGTGGTGGGTTTGGTCTGGCGCACGGTGATCATGTGGCTGGTGCTGGTCGCCTTGCTGACCATGGCCAAGCTGGTGGGCTGAGCACCCTGCCCGTCACCAGCGCTGCTGGCTCAATTCTTCAAACAACTGCGCATAAATGCGGTGGCGGCGGGCACTGATGGTGCCTGCGTTTTGCGCCGACTCAACCTGCGCCAGCACCGCACAACCGGGCTCGTGCAAATGGGTGCAGTTGTAGAACTTGCAGCCACCCAGGTGCTGGCGCAAATCGGGCATGCAATCGGCCAGCCGTGTCGGCTCGATGTGGTGCAGACCAAACTCCTGAAACCCCGGTGAGTCGATCAGTGCCGTGCGCGCATCGCTGCGGTCCAGGCTGGGCACCCAATACCAGCGGGTGCTCGTGGTGGTGTGCTTGCCTGAGTTCAGGGCTTGCGAAATCTCGCCAGTCTCGACCTGTGCATCGGGCACCAAGCGGTTGATCAAGGTGCTCTTGCCACTGCCCGAAGGGCCCAGCACCAAGGTGGTGTGGCCGCTCAAATGCTCACACAAAGCGACCACGCCATCGTCGGCCACTGGCGTGCGTGGGCTCAGGCTGATGGGCATCACGCTGTAGCCCATGGCGCGGTAAGGCGCCAGGCGCTCCCAGGCTTGTGCAAACGGTTGGACCAGATCGCTCTTGTTCAGCGCAATCACGGGCGTGATGCGCTCCGCTTCGGCGGCCACCAGGGCACGCGAGAGCTGGCTTTCAGAATACTCAGGGTCGGCCGCGATCAGGATCAGCACGCGGTCGAGGTTGGCCGCAAAGGACTTGGTGCGGATTTCGTCCTGCCGGTAAAACAGGTTTCTGCGCTCTTGCAGTTTTTCGATGCTGCCTTCATCGCCTGCGATTTGCCACAGCACCTGGTCGCCCACCACCACCTGGTTTTTCTTGCCCCGTGGGTGGCAAATCAGGCGGCGGCCTTCGGGTGTTTCCACCAGGCAATGCCGACCATAGGTCGCCACCACCAGACCGGGTTCAAGCACGGCCGCATCGGCTTGGGCGGGGCGTTGTTTGTTGAACTTGCTCATGCGGGCAACAAGCCGTCTGTTTGCAGGGCGGCCTCAAAGTCGAGACGACTGAGGCCCTGCACATCGTGCGTGCGCCAGCGGATCACACATCGGCGATGGTTGAGCACGACTTCAGGGTGATGGTTGAGCTTTTCGGACAACCAGCCCACGCTGTTGACGAACAAAAGCGCCTGCACATATTGCGCAAACTCAAACGTCTTTTCGATCACCACGGCATCGCCATCGCCTTGCAAACGCCAGCCGGGCACTTGGCCCAGCGCCATGACCACTTCGGTGGGTGTGAAGGCGCGCAGCGCAGCGGTGTTCATGCGGCGCCCATCCGTGCCAAGCGCTCGCTGGCGGGTGGGTGCGAGTAATAAAACTTCACATACAGCGGATCGGGCGTCAGCGTTGAAGCGTTGTCTTGGTAAAGCTTGAGCAAGGCCGAAGAGAGGTCTTGGCCCGGCGTTTGCGAGACCGCGTAGGCATCGGCCTCAAACTCTTGCTGACGTGAACGCCACGAAGATACGGGCGCGAAAAACAAGGTGAGCACTGGCGTGACCAGCATGAAGAGCACCAGGGCCAAGGCGTTGTTGCTGTCCACCAAGCTGGGCATGACGCCCAGGCCGGTGTAGAACCAGGCTTGCTGCATGAGCCAGCCCAGCAAGGCCAAACCGGCCAGCGTGAGCGCAAAGCTGGTGAGCATCATCTTGAGGATGTGTTTGTGCTTGAAGTGGCCCAGCTCGTGCGCGAGCACGGCCTCCATCTCAGCAGGGCTCAGTTGCTGGAGCAAGGTATCAAAAAACACCACGCGCTTGCTGGCGCCAAAGCCGGTGAAGAACGCGTTGGAATGTGCCGAGCGGCGGCTGCCGTCCATGACAAAAAAGCCCTTGGCCGTGAAGCCTGCGCGTTGCATCAGCGACTGCACGCGGGCTTTGAGCGACTCGTCTTCGAGTGGCGTGAATTTGTTGAACAGCGGCATGATCACATTGGGTGCAATCGCCATGAGGAACAGTTGCCAGGTCACCAAGGCGAGCCAGGCCCACAACCACCAGAGGCTGCCACCCGCTTGCATGAGCCAAAGCATGAGCCACAGCAAGGGCACGCCCAAGACCAGACCCAGCAACAGACCTTTGGCCATGTCGGCCAGCCACAAGGCGGGCGTGATTTTGTTGAAGCCAAAACGTTGCTCCACGCCAAAGGTCTGCAAGAGCGACAAAGGCAAACCGATCACACCGCCCACCAGACTGAAGCCCAGCACCAGCGCGATTTGCTGGGCGATGCCGGGGCCCATCCAGCCCAGCAACACCTGGTTCAAGGCATCGAGCCCCCCCAGCAAAGTCCAGCCCAACAGCACAGCCGCATCGAGTGCGATGTCCAGTTGCGAGAGCTTGGCTTTGGCCAGGGTGTAGTCGGCCGCTTTTTGGTGATCGGTCAGAGACACCGTGTCGGCATAGGCAGCAGGCACCGCAGCGCGGTGCTGCGCCACATGGCGGACCTGGCGCGCATTGAGCCAGGACTTGAGCGCCACATGCGCCAGCAAAGCCACCACCAGGGTCACGGTCAAGGAAAGAGATGCATTCATCCTACCTATTGTAGAAGCCGTGCCCTGTGCGCCATGGAAGACCTGCCCGCTTCAGCGACAATCAAGGCATGTCTGAAGCGAACACCTCCACCGCCCCCGAACTGGCCGACCTGGCCAAATCCGACCAGAACCTGGTCTGGATCGATTGCGAAATGACGGGCCTTGACCCCGAAAAAGAACGCTTGCTCGAAATCGCCGTGATCGTCACAGGCCCGCATCTGTCGCCACGCATCGAAGGCCCGGTGCTGGTCATCCACCAAAGCGATGAGCTGCTGAACAAGATGGACGCCTGGAACAAAGGCACCCACGGCAAAAGCGGGCTAATCGACAAGGTCAAAGCTTCCACCACCAGCGAAGCCGAAGCCGAGGAGCAGATCATTGCCTTCCTCAAGAAATACCTGCCCAAGAGCGCATCGCCCTTGTGCGGCAACACCATCAGCCAGGATCGCCGTTTTCTGGTGAAGTTCATGCCCAAGCTGGAAGCCTTCTTCCACTACCGCAACTTGGACGTGAGCACGCTCAAGGAACTGTCACGCCGCTGGAAGCCCGAGGTGTATTCGAGCTTCAAAAAGCAGCAAAAGCACACCGCGCTGGCCGATGTGCACGAATCCATTGACGAATTGGCACATTACCGCGAGCACTTCATCAAGCTTTGATGTTTTTCAGGGAAAACCCTAGCGCTTTTTGAGAATTCGTGCCATAATCGCTGGCTTGCTGTATTCAGATGCAGCAATTCATACATCTCCCTTCATGCCTTGACCCACCGATAGGGTCACTCACAGCGGCCAGGCTCCACGCCCAGCGCCACTCGCGAGCACCGTTTGATGGTTGATGTTTTTTCAACCTTGCGGTGCCTGCGGCCAAATGCAACAGCTTTTCTGTTTGCGGCCGCTGTTCCGTGCGAGTTTTATACATACACATGACTGACACTTTGAACACAGTGCAGGACGACTTGTCGCCTGCCGAAAACATGGCCATCTCCACCGACCTGGCCCCTGCAACCGAATTGGCCGCAGACGCCGTCATGACCTCTGAAGCCGTTGCCGCTGAAGAAGTCGTGGCCGACGTGCCCAACGGTTTCGTCGAGCTGGGCTTGGCCCCTGAACTGGTGCAAGCCGTGGCCGACCTGGGCTACACCCAACCCACCTCCGTACAACTGCGCGCCATCCCTTTGGCATTGCCCACTGCGGGCGGCTCCAAGGACGGCAAGTCCGATGGCTACACCGACCTGATGGTCTCCAGCCAGACCGGCAGCGGCAAAACCGCCGCCTTCTTGCTGCCCGTGCTGCACACACTGATCCAGCAAATGGCTGAGCAAGAAGCTGCCGAGCGCGCCGAGTTTGAACAAGCTTGTGCCGACGCCGCCGCCAAGGGCGAGCCCGCCCCCAAGCGCGCCAAGCGCAAAGACCCCACCAACCCCCGCAACTTCAAGGCCGCCACCCCAGGCGCCCTGATCCTGTGCCCTACACGCGAGTTGGCCCAGCAAGTGGCGCATGACGCGATCGAGCTGGTCAAACACACACGCGGTCTGCGCGTGGCCAACGTGGTCGGCGGCATTCCTTACCAATTGCAAATTGCCAAGCTGCAAAACGCCAACCTGGTCGTGGCCACTCCTGGCCGTTTGCTGGACCTGCAACGCTCCATGCAAATCAAGCTGGACCAGGTGCAGTTCCTGGTGGTGGACGAAGCTGACCGCATGCTCGACCTGGGCTTCTCGGACGACCTGGCCGACATCAACGAGATGACCAGCCAGCGTCGCCAGACCATGATGTTCAGCGCCACATTCGCGCCGCGCATCCAGCAACTGGCCATGCGCGTGATGCACGACGGTGGTTCTTCGGTCCAGAAAATCCAGATCGACAACCCACAAGAAAAGCACAACAACATCAAGCAGGTGCTGTTCTGGGCCGACAACGCCCAGCACAAGCGCCAGCTGCTGGACCACTGGCTGCGTGACACCACGATCGACCAAGCCATCGTGTTCGCCAGCACCCAGATCGAGTGCGATGGCCTGGCCACCGACTTGCAGCAAGACGGCTTCTCGGCTGTGGCCCTGCACGGCGCCCTGAGCCAAGGCATGCGCAACCGCCGCCTGATGGCCCTGCGCAATGGTCAAGTTCAGATCCTGGTGGCCACCGATGTGGCCGCTCGCGGCATCGACGTGCCCACCATCACCCACGTCTTCAACTTCGGCCTGCCGATGAAGGCCGAGGACTACACCCACCGCATTGGCCGTACCGGCCGTGCGGGTCGCGATGGCCTGGCTGTCACTTTTGCCGAAATCCGTGACCGCCGCAAGATCGGTGATATCGAGTCCTACACACGCCAGCCTTTCAAGGCCGAAGTGATTCCAGGCATGGAGCCCAAAACCCGCATCGAGGCGCGCAAGCCCATGGGCGGTGGCCGTGGCGGTGACCGCTTTGGCGGCGATCGCAACTACGCCAACGCCAGCGGTGGCTTCCGTGGCCGCTCCGGCGGCGGTGGTGGCGGCCGTGACTTCGGTAACCGTGATGGTGGTTTCGACAACCGCGCACCTCGCGGCAACTTCCGCGACGAGCAGCCTCGTTTTGAGCAGCGCGCAGAACCCCGTTTCGAGCCCCGCTTTGACCCCCGCAAGGATGGCCGTGGCGATGCACGATTTGACAACCGTGGTGGTGACCGTTTCGAGCAGCGCGCAGCTGCCCCTGCGCACCCCTGGGACCGTGACAACCGTGGCGGCCCACGCCAGGACGGACGTGGCGGCGAAGGCCGCCAAGGTGGCCGCTGGGAAGACCGCGGCGGTGACCGCAACGCCTCCGGCCCACGTGGTGGCGCTGGCGACAAATTCGCCCGCGGCCCCAAGCAGTTCGGTGCAGGCAACTTCAAGCCCCACAACGCCGGCGGCGCAGGCGGTGGTGAAGGCAAGCGCGGCGGCACACGCGTGCTGAAAATCACACGCGGCTGAACACCGCCTCAGGGCTTTTGCGGCCCTGCATCTTCAAAGGCCTTGCCCTCACCGGCAGGGCCTTTTTTCTTGGCATGTGTTGAAAATGACAGGCGTAAAAAAACCGCCCTGGGCGAACCCGGGCGGTTTTTGATACCTTGGAAAAGGCTTTACGCAGCGGCCACAGGGGCTGCTTTGCGCTGAGGCAATTTTTCCTTGATACGAGCCGACTTGCCGCTGCGGTCACGCAGGTAGTACAGCTTGGCGCGGCGAACATCACCACGACGCTTGACTTCGATGCTGGCGATCAAAGGGCTGTAGGTTTGGAACGTACGTTCCACGCCTTCGCCGCTGGAGATCTTGCGCACGGTGAAGCCGCTGTTCAGACCACGATTGCGCTTGGCAATCACGACGCCTTCGTAAGCCTGGACGCGTTTGCGGCTGCCTTCAACCACATTCACGCTCACAATCACGGTGTCGCCGGGGGCAAATTCAGGAATCACTTTACCCAAACGGGCAATTTCTTCCTGCTCAAGAGTTTGAATCAAATTCATTTTTTGAACTCCGTCCGATCATGCCTCGCTACACAAGGGGCGTTCTGTGCTGTATACGCTGGGCATCATGTGCTCAACTGGCGCCAGATCGCGGCGGGTAGAGGATCGAAAAGCCCTTGATTATAGCTTTTTTTGCAAAAAAGTCTCGTCCTGACGGCTCAGGCGGCCTTCTTGGCGCGCTTGGTCGAGCAACTCGGGGCGGTGCTGCGCTGTCAAACGCAGGCTTTGCTCGCGGCGCCAGCGCTCGATGTGGGCGTGGTGCCCGGACATCAGCTCGGCAGGCACCGCATGGCCTTGCCAGACCTCAGGGCGGGTGTAGTGCGGGCTGTCCAGCAGGCCGTCCAGCGCGGGATTGAAGCTGTCGAGCTGGTGGCTGCCTTCGTCGTTCAGCACACCGGGCTGCAAACGGGCCACGGCATCGAGCAAAGCCATGGCGGCGATTTCACCGCCGGACAACACAAAGTCGCCCAGACTGATTTGCTGGTCCACATGGTGGTCAATGAAACGCTGGTCCACGCCTTCGTAGCGACCGCACAGCAACACGGCTCCGGCGCTTTGTGACCAGTTGGCCACAGCGTTGTGGTTCAAGGCCTGCCCGATGGGCGAAAACAGCACCACGGGCGCTGGCTGCACTTCGTTGCGGTCTGCGCGGATGGCGGCCAAGGTCTTGAACAGCGGCTCGGCCAGCATGACCATGCCAGGGCCGCCACCGAAGGAACGGTCGTCCACCCGGCGGTAATTGCCTTCGGCGTGGTCGCGCGGGTTCCACAAGCGCACATCGACCAGGCCACTTTCGTAGGCGCGGCGCGTGATGCCGCTGGTCAGCAGCGGCGCAAACAGTTCGGGGAACAGCGTGATGATGTCAAAGCGCATGGATGTGGCCCTCCACGGCCGCAGGCCGATCAGTAGTCGGGCTGCCAGTCAACGGTGATGCGTCGGCCAGGCAAATCGACACCGTCCACAAAAGCGCTGAC
>Ga0228700_1001246_pt1 | contig 17273 bp, 15 predicted proteins | sample McNCre317_Aug_MG_FD_178019 | JGI IMG/M metagenome (GOLD analysis project Ga0228700, IMG submission 178019) | Freshwater microbial communities from McNutts Creek, Athens, Georgia, United States - 3-17_Aug_MG | ecosystem: Environmental > Aquatic > Freshwater > Creek | place: USA: Georgia...
CACGCCGAGACGGACATGCTGCGCTACCTGCGCATGCTGGCCGACAAGGACCTGGCACTCGACCGCACCATGATCCCGCTGGGCTCGTGCACGATGAAGCTCAACGCCACCAGCGAGATGATCCCCATCACCTGGCCCGAGTTCGCGCACATCCACCCGTTTGCCCCGCGCGCCCAGCTCGCCGGCTACGACGAGCTCAACACCCTGCTGTGCGGCTGGCTGTCGCAAGCCACGGGCTACGCCGGCATCAGCCTGCAGCCCAACGCTGGCTCGCAAGGCGAGTACGCTGGCCTGCTGGTCATCAAGGCCTACCACGAGAGCCGCGGCGAAGGCCACCGTGACATCTGCCTGATCCCCGAGAGCGCCCACGGCACCAACCCGGCGTCGGCCCAGATGGTGGGCATGAAGGTGGTGGTCACCAAGTGCACGGCCGATGGCAACGTCGACCTGGACGACCTCAAGGCCAAGTGCGAACAGCACAGCGCCAACCTGGCCGCTGTGATGATCACCTACCCGTCGACCTACGGCGTGTTCGAAACCCGTGTGACCGAGCTGTGCCAGCTCATCCACAGCCACGGCGGCCGCGTCTACGTGGACGGCGCCAACATGAACGCCCTGGTCGGCCTGGCCGCCCCTGGCCAGTTCGGTGGCGACGTGAGCCACCTCAACCTGCACAAGACCTTCTGCATCCCCCACGGCGGTGGCGGCCCCGGCGTGGGCCCCGTGTGCGTGGTCGATGACCTCGTGCCCTTGCTGCCCGCGCACCGCTCGGCCGGCATCGGCACCGAGGCGCAAGTGGGCGCCGTCAGCGCCGCACCGCTGGGCAACGCCGCCGTGCTGCCCATCAGCTGGATGTACATCCGCATGATGGGTGCCGACGGCCTCAAGGCCGCCACCGAAGTGGCCATCCTCAACGCCAACTACGTGGCCGCCCGCCTGGCCGATCACTACGACATCCACTTCAGCGGTGGCAGCACCAGCGTCAAGGGTGGCGGCGTGGCCCACGAGTGCATCCTCGACCTGCGCCCCCTGAAGGACGGCAGCGGCGTGGGCGCCGAGGACGTGGCCAAGCGCCTGATCGACTACGGCTTCCATGCGCCCACGCTGAGCTTCCCCGTGGCCGGCACGCTGATGGTGGAGCCCACCGAGAGCGAATCCAAGGCCGAGCTGGACCGCTTCTGCGACGCGATGATCGCCATCCGCGCCGAGATCCGCCAGGTCGAGCAAGGCCAACTGCCGCAAGACGACAACCCGCTGAAGAACGCGCCGCACACCGCCGCCAGCCTGCTGGCTGCCCAATGGACGCACGCCTACAGCCGCGAGCAGGCCGCCTACCCGGTGCCCAGCTTGAAGCAGGTCAAGTACTGGTCACCCGTGGGCCGCGTGGACAACGTGCACGGCGACCGCAACCTGTTCTGCTCGTGCGTGCCGGTGGGTGAGTACGCCGCCAGCTGACGCCGCGTGTCGGCCCGGGCCAACCCCACCTTCTGGGTGAGGTTGGCCCCGTTGCAACCCACTGAAATAAGGGGTAATGTTGCAGCGCACACAAAAGGCGTGATGGGTTAGCTTGCCCACATCGCGACCTGTGCTCCCGGTGCAGGGCTCGCACGGGGGCACTGACCTGTTCCTTGCTTGGAGCCCGAGCGCCAACCCCTTCCACACGGTGTGGGCGCCCCACCAAGGAAGCCTATGTCGGGATCGCCTGTGTTGGTCACCAGCCGTGCCGCGTTCACGCCATCGAACGACACCGTTCGCGCGGCGCTCGACGCCTTGCAGGCCCACATCTGGGTCTGGTGCCCCGAAACCGATGCACACCACTGGAGCGATGGCTTGCGTGGCCTGCTTGGCCTGGACGCAGACACCCCTGCAGGCATCGACAGCTGGCTGGGCAGCATGCACCCCGATGACCAGCTGCGCGCCTGTGATGCGCTGGTGCGTGCCAGCCGCCAGCAACAGGCCTTTGAGCTGTGCTGGCGCAGCCACCCGGCTCAGGCCAACGCCCGCACGCTGATGGCCCGGGGCACGCCCGCGCCAATGCCACGCCAGCCTGACCGCATGGTGATCACCGTGCTGGCCACGCCCGCCCTGCCCGGCACCGCCAACATGGAGGCCCGCGCCGAGCCCCGCATGGCCATGCGCGCCGCCTTGCCGCACCCGACCGAAGACGCGCCGCTGTTGCAGGCCATCTTGGACGCCATGCCCGGCATGGTGAGCTACTGGAGCTGCGAGCTCCACCTGCAGTTTGCCAACCAGGCCTACCTCAACTGGCTCGGGCGCACCTGGCCCGAGGTGCAAGGTGCCCACGTCCAGACCTTGCTGACCCCCGACCAGTACCGCCAATGTGAGTCCCACATCCAGGAGGCCCTGGCCGGCCACGCCCAGCACTTTGAGCGCCGCTCCCGTCGCCCCTCAGCTCGACACGTGCAGCCCCAGGTGATGGAAGTGGCCTACATCCCCCACACCATCGGCGGCGAGGTCTGCGGTCTGCTCACCCTGGCCACCGAGGTCACCGAAGCGCGGCGCGCCGCCCAGGCCGCCGACGCCGCAAGCGCCGCCAAGAGTGACTTCCTGGCCAGCATCAGCCACGAGGTCCGCACGCCGCTCAACGCCCTGTTCGGGCTGGCGCAAGTGGGGGCGCGGCAATGTGAGGGACACACCATCCACCGCACCTTCGAGCAGATCCTCGACTCCGCCCAGCACCTGTTGCGGCTGGTCAACGACATGCTCGACTTCTCCAAGATCGAGGCGGGCCGGCTGACGCTGCTGCAAGAGCGCGTGAGCCTGGCCCAGGTCATCGACCACGTGATGTCATTGCATGCCCTGCAGGCACAACAAAAAGGCCTGAGGCTCAGGCTGGTCGAGAGCCCGCGCGTACCCGCCCACCTGGAGGGCGACGCCACCCGCCTGTCTCAGATCCTGATCAACCTGATGTCCAACGCTGTGCGCTACACCGACCTGGGCGAGGTGTGCCTGCGCTTCGATGCCGATGGCGAACGCCTGCTCATCGACGTCACCGACACCGGCCCGGGCATGAACACGGCCCAGCTGCAAAAGCTCTTCCAGCCTTTCGTGCAAGTGCACAACACCTCGCGGCATCAACACGGTGGCAGCGGCCTGGGCTTGGCGATCACGCAGCGCTTGGTCAACATGATGGGCGGGCACGTCGGCATCTCGTCCACCCCTGGCGAAGGCACCCACGTCTCGGTCATCCTGCCCATCGAGAAAGGCGAGCCAGCCGACCTCTCTGCCCTGGGCTCGGTCGGCCTGATGCACCTGGAGGTCGAAGACCGCGAGTACCTGCAAGACGCCCTGAGCCAGCGTCGGGTGGATGTGCGCGAGTTGACCACCCTCACCGCCCACACGCCCGCCCCGTCGGTGCTCGTCTTTGGCGCCACCGGCGTGAGCGAGGCCGAGTTGCAGCAACTTCACCGCCTGCAAGCGCATGGCGCCACCCTCCTGATGCACGGCACCCCCATCGACCATGCCGACTGGCCGCAAGACCTGCCGGTGCTGCGCATCACTGGACCATTGAGCCCGCTTCGCCTTGCCCAGGCCTTGCGGCGCCGCTCGGCACCGGATCTGGGCCAGGACCAGCCACGGCTCGCGCAAATGCGCATCCTTGCCGCCGAAGACAACGCCGTCAACCGCCTGGTGCTGCGCCAGATGTTGGAGCACGAGGGCGCCGTGCTCACCTTCGCCTGCGACGGGCAGCAAGCCATCGACCAGGTCAGCACGCAAGGCGGCCACAGCTTCGACATCGTGCTGTGCGACATCCAAATGCCCATCAAAGATGGCTACGAGGTGACCCGGGCCATCCATGAGCTGGACCCTGAACTGCCCGTGATCGGGCTGACCGCCCACGCCTTTGCTTCCGCACGCCAGCAGGCCAAGTCAAGCGGGATGGTCAGCTATGTGACCAAGCCTTACCTGGTGGATACTCTGGTTGCCGTGCTGCGCCAACATGCGCGCAGCGTTGCCCCATCCATCCAAGAAGTTGCAGTGAGTTCTCCCGTCCCACCCCACGCCAGCCTGCGCGAGGCCGAAGCCCTGGGCAACCGTGCCGCCCGCCTGCCTGCCTCTGATTTCCAAGAGATGAAAAAGCACTTCGTCAGCCAACCGCTCTTGCTCGAGCGGCTGCTGTCGATGCTGCAACGCACCCTGGCGGACATCGAGCGCGACCTCGATGCCGCCTTGAGCCAGCGCCGTTGCGACCTGCTGGCCAAGGTGGCGCACAACCTCAAGGGCACAGCGCTGAACCTGCACACCCCTGAGCTCACGCGCCTGGCCATCAAGACCCAAGAAGAAGCGCGCCGCGAAGACCTCGAATGCTGGGCCAGCGGCAGCGACCTGCTGGCCAGCCTGCGCGACTTCACGGCCGAGATGGCCCAAGTGCAAGCCAGTGCCTGAGGCCTGCCCGCGCGCCTCAGTGGGTCAGTAGATCAGGCGATCCGGGCGGATGTCGCGCAGGATCGTCGTGGCGATCTCTTCGATCGACTTGTGCGTGGACGACAACCACGCGATGCCCTCGCGGCGCATCATCGACTCGGCCGCAGACACCTCTTGGCGGCAGTTTTCCAGTGCAGCGTACTTGCTGCCAGGGCGGCGCTCGTTGCGGATCTGACTGAGGCGATCCGGGTCGATCGTCAGGCCAAAGCACTTCTTCTTGTAAGGCTTGAGCATCGTGGGCAAAAAGCCGCGGTCGAAGTCTTCCGGGATCAGCGGCACGTTCGCAGCCTTGATGCCGTGTTGCATGGCCAGGTACAGCGAGGTCGGGGTCTTGCCACAGCGGCTCACGCCGACCAGCACCACATCGGCCGTGTCCAGGCTGCGTGACGACTGCCCGTCATCGTGCTCCAGCGCGAAGTTGATGGCCGCGATGCGGTCGTTGTACTCGCGGTCTTCGCTGGCGTCGTTGAAACGGCCCACGCGGTGGTTGGAGCGCATGTTGAGTTCGTCTTCCAGCGGCTCCACAAGCGACTTCATCACGTCGAACACGCGCGCATCCGAGGTCATCAGGATGCTCAGCACGTCTTCGTTGGCCAGCGTGGTGAACACGATGGGGCGCTTGCCCTCGCGCACGCCGGCCGAGTTGATCTCGCGCACCACCTGGTGGGCCTTGTCGACCGAGTCGATGAAGGGCTTGCGGATGTGGCGGGGCTTGATCGCGAATTGCGCCAGCACGGCATTGCCCATGGTTTCGGCGGTGATGCCGGTGCCATCGGACACAAAGAAAACGCTGCGGTCGGACATGGGAGATGGAGGGGGCGCGCGGCCCCAAGCTGCACAGTCCCCACATTGTCGCCGCAGCGTGTGGTGGCCCGTCAATGGGCCAGATTGACGAGGTGGCTCACACCACCTTGAGTTCAACCGCGATGTTGCCGCGCGTGGCGTTCGAGTACGGGCACACCTGGTGGGCGGCGGCGACCAGGGCTTCGGCGTCGGCGCGGGCCATGTCCGGCAGCGTGATGTTCAGGCGCACGGCGATGCAGAACGCATTGGGGATCGGGCCGATGTCCACCTCGGCATCGATCTTGGTGCCTGCGGGCAGGGCCTTCTTCTGCTGGCCAGCCACGAAGCCCATGGCGCCCAGGAAGCAAGCCGAGTAGCCGGCTGCGAAGAGCTGCTCGGGGTTGGTGCCCTCGCCCTTGCCGCCCATGGCCTTGGGCACCGAGAGCTTGACGTCCAGCAGGCCATCAGGGGTGGTGGAGCGGCCATCGCGACCACCGGTCGAGGTGGCGTTGGCGGTGTAGACGACTTTTTCCAGGATGTGCATGGCGATCTCCTCAGGTTGAGCCAATGAAATGCGCACAATTCAATTGCGCACAATCAAATCAATGCGTGGATGGTAGCCAGATTGCCCGGGGCAAGGCCACCCTGCTGCATAGACCGCACCACGATCAGGGCATTGCGGAACCACAGTACAGCCCAGCGCCCAGCCAGCATTCAGTCCGGTTTGCCGATGCGTTGCCGCACCTCGCGCAAGGTCTCGCGCAAGCGCGCCAGCCCGGCTTCGTCCACGCCCAGCGCACACAACACCGCCTTGGGCACCTCGCCGGCCTGCTCGCGCAGGGCCACGCCCGCCGGGGTCAGGCGCACCCGCACGCGGCGCTCGTCGTCGGCGTCGCGTTCACGTACCAACACGCCCTTGTCTGCCATGCGCCGCAGCAGCGGCGTGAGCGTGCCCGAGTCCAACTCCAGCCGCTGCCCCAGCGCGTTCACCGTCTGGCCGTCCGCTTCCCACAACACCATCATCACCAGGTACTGCGGGTAGGTCAGCCCCAGCTTGTCGAGCAATGGCTTGTACAGCCGGGTCATGGCGTGGGCGCTGCTGTAGAGCAAGAAACACAGCTGCGCATCGAGCGACAGCAAGCCAGCGTCGGGCGCGTCGACCGCTTTGGTTAATTGGTCTGACCGCTTTTCCGGAAATGCATGCATCTGTCTATCCTAATCGCGCACAACTTCGATGCACGAGTCATCGGGGTGACCCTAAAATGCGCCGCAACGCCTCGTGCTGCGGCGCAAACAACACCCACAACAAAGCGCCGCCGCACCGCACCCGAATTTTTTCACCATCCGGAGCTTTGTATGTCCCAACTGTTTGAGCCGACCGCCCTGGTCGTGCCCTTCGAATTGCTGCGCATGACCGATGTCGAATCGGTCGGCGGCAAGAACGCGTCGCTGGGCGAGATGATCTCGCAATTGCCCACCGGCCCCAACGGTGTGCGCGTGCCCACGGGCTTCGCCACCACCGCCCACGCCTTCCGCGAGTTCCTCAAGCACGGCGGCCTGACCGAGCGCATCAGCCAGCGTCTCGCCACCCTCGACATCGAAGACGTGCGCGCCCTGGCTGCTGCCGGCGCCGAGATCCGGGGCTGGGTCGAAGCCCAACCTTTCCCCGCCGATCTGGAACAGGCCATCCGTGACGCCTTCGTCACCCTGGCCGGCAGCAACCTGCAGGCCTCGTTCGCCGTGCGTTCGTCGGCCACCGCCGAAGACCTGCCCGACGCCTCGTTCGCCGGTCAGCAAGAGACCTTCCTGAACGTGGTGGGCATCGAAGACATCTTGCACAAGATGAAGGAAGTCTTCGCCTCGCTGTACAACGACCGCGCCATCTCCTACCGCGTGCACAAGGGCTTCGCCCACGACGTGGTCGCCCTGTCGGCCGGCGTGCAGCGCATGGTGCGCTCTGACCTGGGCGCCGCCGGCGTGATGTTCACCATCGACACCGAGTCGGGCTTCAACGACGTGGTGTTCATCACCTCCAGCTACGGCTTGGGCGAGACCGTGGTGCAAGGCGCCGTCAACCCCGACGAGTTCTACGTGCACAAGCCGGCGCTCAAGGCGGGCAAGCAGGCCGTCATCCGCCGCAACCTGGGCTCCAAGCTGATCAAGATGGAGTTCTCGACGCCGGAAGAAAAAGCCGCTTCGGGCAAGCTGGTCAAGACCGTGGACACCACCGTCGAGGCCCGCAACCGCTACAGCCTGAGCAACGACGACGTCACCGAACTCGCCCGCTACGCCCTGATCATCGAGCAGCACTACGGCCGCCCGATGGACATCGAATGGGGCAAAGATGGCACCGACGGCCAGCTCTACATCCTGCAGGCCCGTCCTGAAACGGTGAAGAGCCAGCAGCAAGGCAAGGCCGAGCAGCGCTACAAGCTCAAGGGCTCCAGCGCCGTGCTGGCCGAAGGCCGCGCCATTGGTCAGAAGATCGGCACCGGCCCCGTGCGCATCGTGCACAGCATCACCGAGATGGACAAGGTCCAGCCCGGCGACGTGCTGGTCACCGACATGACCGACCCCAACTGGGAGCCGGTGATGAAGCGCGCCAGCGCCATCGTCACCAACCGTGGCGGTCGCACCTGCCACGCCGCGATCATCGCGCGCGAGCTGGGCATCCCGGCCGTCGTGGGCTGCGGCAACGCCACCGAGCGTCTGAAGGACGGCACGCTGGTGACCGTGGCCTGCTCCGAGGGCGACACCGGCTACATCTACGAAGGCCTGCTCGAAACCGAAATCACCGAAGTCACCCGTGGCGAGATGCCGCACATCGGCGTGAAGGTGATGATGAACGTGGGCAACCCGCAGCTGGCCTTTGACTTCGCGCAGATGCCCAACGCCGGCGTGGGCCTGGCCCGCCTGGAGTTCATCATCAACAACAACATTGGCGTGCACCCCAAGGCCATCTTGGACTACCCCAATGTCGACAACGACCTGAAGAAGGCCGTCGAGTCGGTCGCCCGTGGGCACGCCTCGCCGCGCGCCTTCTACGTCGACAAGCTGGCCGAGGGCATCGCCACCATCGCCGCCGCCTTCTGGCCCAAGCCCGTCATCGTGCGCCTGTCGGACTTCAAGTCCAACGAGTACAAGAAGCTGATCGGCGGCAGCCGCTACGAGCCGGAAGAAGAAAACCCGATGCTGGGCTTCCGTGGCGCCTCGCGCTACATCAGCACCGAGTTCGGCGAGGCCTTCGCCATGGAGTGCGAGGCGCTCAAGCGCGTGCGCAACGACATGGGCCTCAACAACGTCGAGATCATGGTGCCCTTCGTGCGCACCCTGAAGCAGGCCGAGCGCGTGACCAAGATGCTGGGCGACCACGGCCTGGTGCGCGCCGCCAAGGGTGGCCAAGACAACCTGCGCGTCATCATGATGTGCGAGGTGCCCTCCAACGCCATCCTGGCCGAGCAGTTCCTGGAGTTCTTCGACGGCATGTCGATCGGCTCGAACGACCTCACCCAGCTCACCCTGGGCCTGGACCGCGACTCCGGCCTGGAGCTGCTGGCCCACGACTTCGACGAGCGTGACCCGGCCGTGAAGGCGCTGATCTCGCGCGCCATCGCCGCCTGCCGCGCCACCGGCAAGTACATCGGCATCTGCGGCCAAGGCCCGTCGGACCACCCCGACTTCGCCGAATGGCTGGCCGACGAAGGCATCGTGTCGATCTCGCTGAACCCCGACACCGTGGTCGAGACCTGGCAGCGCTTGGCCGCGCGCGGCTGATCGAGGCCTACACCCAGCGAGGGCCCTTCGGGGCCCTTTTTTCATGGTCGCGCGTTGGGCGTCATCGTGCATCGGCCTGAGGGCGGACATCCCCGAAGCGCCAGCCTCCTGCCCAGCGTGCTCCAATGTGGGGCGCTGCGCCCCTCTGTCGCGCAGTCCCGTTGCCCCATGACACGCGCCCTGCACCCCCTCTTGTCCGTTCTCAGGCTCTTGCGGCCTGCGCCGCTGGCCGTCAACCGACGGGAACAGTGGCGTGCGGCGCTGGGCGCTGGCCTGGGCATCTTGCTGACCGCCTGGCTGTGCAAAGGGCTCGTCACCCACTGGCAGGTGCTGACCGGGGCGGCCTGGATCGCCGCGCCTCTGGGGGCCAGCGCGGTGTTGGTGTTCGCTGTGCCGGGTAGCCCCCTGGCCCAACCCTGGTCGGTGGTGGGCGGCAACACCCTGTCGGCCCTGGTGGGGATCGCGGTGGTGCGCCTCGTGCCCGATCCCCTGTGGGCTTGTGCCCTGGCCGTCACCCTGGCCATCGCCTTGATGTTCGCCTGCCGCTGCCTGCACCCACCGGGCGGCGCCATGGCGCTGCTGACCAGTTTGAACCACGTGCAGGCGCTGTCGTTTGCACTCAGCCCTGCCGCCCTGGGCTCGGTGCTGCTGGTGCTGGTGGGCGTGGGCTACAACCGCCGCACCGGTCGCCCCTACCCGCAGCCGCAACAAAGCCCGGCTGTGGCGCACCCAGATGCACCCAGCCCCCGCTTCTCGCCCGAAGACCTCGACGCCGTGCTCAAGCGGCGCAACGTGGTGCTGGACGTCAGCCGGGGCGACCTCGAAGCCCTGGTGCGCGAAACCGAAGACCTGGCCTACCAGCGCCTGTTGGGCGAAGTGCACTGCGCCGACATCATGAGCCGCGAGCCCATCACCGTGCAGTTTGGCTCGCCCCTGCAAGAGGCGTGGGCCCTCATGCGCCAGCACCGCATCAAGGCCCTGCCCGTGGTGGACCGCTGGCACAAGCTCGTGGGCATCGTCACGCTGGCCGACTTCATGCGGCAGGTCAACCTCGATGTGCACGACAGCCTGGGCGAGCGGCTGCGCAGCTTCGTGCGCCAGACCGGCGGCATGCACAGCGACAAGCCCGAAGTGGTGGGCCAGATCATGACCCGCCAGGTGCGGGTGGCCAGCGCCGACAAGCCCATCATGGAGCTGGTCTCGGCCTTCTCGGTGGGCGGGCACCACCACATCCCCATCATCGATCCCGACAAGCGCCTGGTGGGCATCATCACCCAGTCAGATTTCGTGCGGGCGCTGGCCCGTGCCGTCGATGGGCGCGGCGCAAGTTGGCAAGACCCCAAACCCGGGCTATAATCGCAGGCTTCGCCCTTCATGGGGCGTACCTTGCCGCCTGCGGGTTTGACGCTTCGCGACGGCTTCCCTCCCGAACGGTCGCGTTGACCCGACGGGGAATCCACAAGGAGCATTCATGCGTCACTATGAAATCATCGTGCTGATCCACCCGGATCAAAGCGAACAAGTTCCGGCCATGCTGGAGCGCTACAAGACCCTGATCACCTCGAACGGTGGCCAGGTGCACCGTGTTGAAGACTGGGGCCGCCGTCAGCTGGCTTACCAGATCAACAAGCTGGCCAAGGCTCACTACCTGTGCCTGAACATCGAAACCAGCAAGGAAATCCTGGCTGAGCTCGAAACCGGCTTCAAGTTCAACGATGCCGTGCTGCGTCACCTGACCGTCCAGAAGGACAAGGCCGACACGGCGCCTTCCGTGATGATGAAGCAAGTCGAACGTGAAGAGGCCCGCAAGGCCGCTCAGGAGCAAGCTGCCGCCTGATCGATGTCTGTCGCTTGACAGACGTTGACGGCGTTCAGCCTCATCCCCCCGTTCATGAACCGCGTGCTGCTCACAGCCCGGATCGTCGAACGGCAAGCGCTGCGATACACCCCCGCCGGTTTACCGGCCCTCGATCTGGTCCTCGACCATGAATCCGAGGTGACCGAAGCCCAGATGCCCCGCAAGGTCAAGCTGGAAGTCAAGGCGGTGGCGATCGGCCCGGTGGCCAAGCAACTGGCTGCTCAGGCGGTCGGCGGGTTCATCGAACTCGAAGGCTTCCTCGGGGCACCGCGCAATGGACGAGGCGTGCTGCTGCACATCACTGACTTCACTGCATCCGTTCAACCCAAATTCTGAAAGTTCATCATGGCTGCACCTCGCTCGAAGAACGGCAAGTTCTCCAAGGACCGCAAGGGTAAGCGCAACACGCAATCGCTGCTGTTCCGCCGCAAGCGCTTCTGCCGCTTCACCGTCGCTGGCGTCGAACAAATCGACTACAAGGACGTCGACACCCTGCGTGACTTCATCGCTGAAAACGGCAAGATCATCCCCGCTCGCCTGACCGGCACCCGCGCGATCTACCAACGTCAGCTGACCACCGCCATCAAGCGCGCTCGCTTCCTGGCCCTGCTGCCCTACAGCGACCAGCACCGCGTCTAATCAAGGAGTCCTTCCATGCAAATCATCCTCCTCGAAAAAGTCGCCAACCTGGGCGCCCTGGGTGACGTGGTCAAGGTGAAGGACGGCTACGCCCGTAACTTCCTGATCCCGACTGGCCAAGCCCGTCGCGCCACCGAAACCGCCATCAAGGAATTCGAAGCCCGCCGCGCTGAGCTGGAAAAGGTCCAAGCTGAAAAGCTGGCCGCCGCTCAAGCTCAAGGCGAGAAGCTGTCGGGCAAGACCGTGTCGATCAGCCAGAAGGCTGGCGTCGACGGCCGCCTGTTCGGCTCGGTCACCAACTTCGACATCGCTGAAGGCCTGAAGGCTGCCGGCTTCGACGTGGCCAAGCACCAAGTGCGTCTGCCCAACGGCCCGCTGAAGAACGTTGGCGAGCACGCTGTGTCGGTGGCCCTGCACACCGACGTGGTGGTGGACGTCACCGTGGCCGTGGTTGGCGAAACCGCCTGACCTCAGCCCACAAGCTGACGCTGCACACGCTGGGGCCATGACCCCGGCGAGGCACCTGCAAAAGCCGGCCTTGCGCCGGCTTTTTTCATGGGCGAGTGGTGGGCTGCCACCGAGTTATCCCCGCTCGCCCCCAGCATTTCCCAAGGCTGTGCACAGCCTTATCCACAGGGCAGGCGCACCAGCGCCCGTATCATCCACGCATGGCTGCTGTCTTCCCCACTTCGCAGAGCGCCGGCACTTCCGGCAGTGATGAAATCGCCCGGCTGCGCGTGCCGCCGCACTCGATCGAGGCCGAACAAAGCGTGCTGGGCGGCCTGCTGCTGGACAACAGCGCCTGGGACCGCGCCTCTGACCTGCTGCACGATGGCGACTTCTACCGCTACGAGCACCAGCTGATCTTCAAGGCCATCCAAAGCCTGGTGAACGGCTCCAAGCCGGCCGACGTGATCACGGTCTACGAGCAGCTGCAGATGCAGGGCAAGGGCCAAGAGATCGGCGGGCTGGCCTACCTCAACAGCCTGGCCCAGTCGGTGCCCAGCGCGGCCAACATGCGCCGCTACGCCGAGATCGTGCGCGAGCGTGCCGTGCTGCGCAAGCTGGTGACCGCCGCCGACGACATCGCCACCACCGCCTTCAACCCCGAAGGCAAGTCGGTGTCGGACATCCTCGATGCCGCCGAGGCCAGCATCATGAAGATCGGCGAAGAAGGCAGCAAGAACAAGCAAGGCTTCCACGCCATGGACGGCCTGGTGGTCGACCTGCTCGACAAGGTGACCGAGCTGGCCGACAACGGCGCCGAGGACGTGACCGGCGTGCGCACCGGCTACATCGACCTCGACCAGATGACGGCCGGCCTGCAAAAGGGCGACCTCATCATCCTGGCCGCGCGCCCCTCGATGGGCAAAACCGCGTTTGCGCTCAACATCGGCGAGAACGTGGCCGTCAACGAGGGCCTGCCGGTGGCGGTGTTCTCGATGGAAATGGGCGCCTCGCAGCTGGCGCTGCGGATGGTCGGCTCGATCGGCCGCATCAACCAGCAGAACCTGCGCACGGGCCGCCTGAGCGACGACGAGTGGAGCCGCCTGAGCGAAACGGTCGAGAAGCTGCGCACGGCCCACGTCTACATCGACGAGACGCCCGGCCTGTCGCCCAACGAGTTGCGCGCCCGCGCCCGCCGCCTGGCCCGCCAGTTTGGCGGCACGCTGGGCTTGATCATCATCGACTACCTGCAGCTGATGAGCGGCTCGGGCGGCAATGAAGAAAACCGCGCCACCGTGATCGGTGAAATCTCGCGGGGCTTGAAGGCCCTGGCCAAAGAGCTGCAGTGCCCGGTGATCGCCCTGTCGCAGCTGAACCGCTCGGTGGAAACGCGACCCGACAAGCGCCCCATGATGTCCGACTTGCGCGAATCGGGCGCCATCGAGCAGGACGCCGACGTCATCATGTTCATCTACCGCGACGAGTACTACAACAAGGAGTCGAAGGTGCCGGGCACGGCCGAGATCATCATCGGCAAGCAGCGTAACGGCCCGGTGGGCTCACTGCACCTGGCCTTCGTGAAATCGAACACGCGCTTCGAGAACCTGGCGCCTGGCACCTACGTGGGCGAAGGCGACCAGTACTGATCACCGGCAGAGGCCAGCTCAAGCGCTGCTGGCTTGCAGCCGCACGGATTGCAGGCTCAGGTGCTCTTCGGTGTCGACCTGCATCTCGAAGCTGAAAAAGCGGTTGCGGCCCTGGGCCTTGGCGCTGTAGAGCGCCTCATCGGCCCGCAGCAGCAGCGCGTGGGCGGTGGTGTCGGCCTCGGGCACCACGGTCGTGATGCCGCCCGAAATCGTCACGCAATCGCCCAGCGGTGAATCCGGATGGGCGAAGGGTTGCGTGGCCAGCAGGTTGAGCAGCGCGCGGGCAAAAGTCATGGCCCCCGAGCGCGAGGTGTCGGGCAAGATGAGGCCAAACTCTTCGCCGCCATAACGCGCCACATAGTCCATCGGTCGGCGGCACACCAGGCGCAAGACCTGCGAGATGTGCTGGAGGCAGCGGTCGCCCTCGACATGGCCCAGCGCGTCGTTGAAGCGTTTGAAGTGGTCCACGTCACACAGCATCAGGGTCAGCGGCTGTTTGGCGCGGTGGCACAAGCGCACAGCCTCGTGCAGGCGCTCGTCAAAGCCTCGGCGGTTGCCCATCTTGGTGAGGTCGTCGACCAGGGTCAGGTGCGTGAGCCGCTGGTTGGCGAGGCGCAACTCTTCAGACGTGCGCACCAGCTGGTTGCGCATGCGGATGATGCGCACCATGGCGTGCAGCTTGGCCTGCAGCACCACCGGCGACACCGGCTTGATGAGGTAATCGTCACCACCCGCCTGGATGCCTTGCCACAGGTCGAGCTCACGCCCCAGGGCCGACATGAAGATGATGGGCGTCCAGCGGCTACCCTCGGACTCGCGGATGCGGTGTGCCAGCCAATAGCCATCTTCGCCCGGCAGCACGACGTCCAGCAGCACCAACTCAGGTCGCTCGGACTCGAACAGGCGCAACGCTTGCGTCGCGTCGGCCGCCTCGTGCACGGTCACCCCGTGGCCGCGCAGGTGCTCGGCCAGCGACTGGCGCAGGGCGGCTTGGTCTTCGACCAGGAGGAGAGACAGCGGCGGCAGTTGCATGGCGGTCAAACAGGGCTGGGCGCGTGGACCAATGCCCGCGCATCGCCGGGTTTTCGGCCGCTGCCAGGGCAGACTTGACCCCTTGACCGAGGGAGGAAGCAAAACACCCGGCCACCGCTTGCGCGGCGCCGGGTGTGCATGAACTCACGGCCTAGGACGCCCGCCAGGGCGCCCGCTGGCGTCAGTCGTCGTTGCCGCCTGTCAGCGACAGGATGATCTGCAGCAGCGAGGTGAAGATGTTGTAGACGTCGAGGTAGATCGCCAGGGTGGCGGTCACGTAGTTGGTCTCGCCACCATCGATCACGCGCTTGATGTCGTACATCAGGAAGGCCGAGAAGATCAACATGGCCATCACCGACACGGCCAGGGCGATGGCGGGCATCTGCAGCCAGATGTTGGCCACCGAGGCCACCAGCAGCACGACTACACCAGCCATCAACCACTTGCTCATGTTGGGCAGCTCGCGCTTGACGGCGCCAGCCAGCGTGGCCATCGTGGCGAAGACCACCGCCGTGCCACCAAAGGCCAGGCCAATGGCGCGCGCACCGTGCTCCATGCCCAGCGCAAAGCCCAGCAGGCGCGACAGCATCATGCCCATGAAGAAGGTGAAGCCCAGCAGCAACAGCACGCCGACGCCCGAGTTTTTGTACTTCTCGATGCCGAAGAAGAAGCCGAACGACACGGCCATGAAGACCACGAAGCCGATCAGCGGGCTGCCCGCGAAAAAGCTGAACCCGGTGGACACACCCAGCCACGCACCCAGCACCGTGGGCACCATGCTCAGGGCGAGCAGCGCGTAGGTGTTGCGCAGCACACGTTGCTGCTGGGCGGCGCCCAGGGAACCGCCGTAAACGACATCCAGGGGCTTGAGGGAACGATCCATTTTCATCTCTCCGTTGAGGGCGAGCCGGTCGGCCCTTGCCAACCGCTTGCTCGCGCGCATTTGCATTCTAGGCAGATCGTGCCTGTCGTGCGGTCACCATGATGCGGTCACCACTGTGTCTCAATTGCTGGACCTTCGCAAAGATTCATAAAGACACACGGCGGTGGCGGCCGCCACGTTGAGCGACTCTTCGCCCCCCGGCTGCGGGATGCGAACCGTGTTTGCACATTGCGACATGATGGCATCCGACACGCCCTGCCCTTCGTGGCCCATCACCCAGGCGCACGGTTGCGGCAAGTTGGCGGTGGGCAGGCTTTGCTCGGCGTGCGAGCTGGTGGCCACCAGGGGCACGCCCATGGCGCGCAGGTCTTCGGCGGCGAGTTGCTCGACCAGGTGCAGCCCGAAATGCGCGCCCATGCCGGCGCGCAGCACCTTGCCCGACCACAGCGCCGCCGTGCCCTTGATGGCCAGCACCTGGCGCACCCCCATGGCCGAGGCGCTGCGCAGCATGCTGCCCACGTTGCCGGCGTCTTGCACACGGTCGAGCACCAGGGTGCTCACGCCAGGCAGAGGTCCGGTGGGCGCATCGGCGGCCTGCAGCGGCAGCAGAAAGCCCAGACGGGCGGGCGACTCCAGCTGCGTGAACTGCGACCACAGCTTGGCGGGCACGACCACGATGCGGGCCGCGCGCAAGGCCAGGTCGCTCAGGCGGCGGGCCTGGGCATCGCCCGGCGTGGCCTGCCCATGCTCGCCCAGCCAGGCCGAGTCGGCCACCACGGCGATGTCGGGCAGACGGCCGCGCTGCAAGGCGGCGTCGCACAGGTGGTCACCCTCCAGCCAGACTTCGCCCAGCTTGCGGTAGGCCGCGGTGTCGGTGGCGTGCTTGCGCAGCCGCTGCACCAGCGGGTTGTCGCGCGAGGTGACAGCCTGCACCTGGGGCGGCCGGTCAGAGCGGTTGTGCATGGTCAGCGGCCGGTGGTGGGGGTGGGTGACAGACAAGTCGTCAGGCTGCAGACCGCCTTGACGGGGCCAAAGCTGCGGCGATGCGCGGGCGTGGCGCCCAGGCGTTGCAGGGCTTCGAGGTGCTCGGCCGTGGGGTAGCCCTTGTGCCCCTCAAAGCCATAGCCGGGATAGGCCTGGTGCATCTCATCGCACAGGCGGTCGCGGTGCACCTTGGCCAAGATGGAGGCCGCCGAGATGGCCTGCACCTTGGCGTCGCCCTTGACGATGGCCTGGGCTGGCATGTCGAGCACCGGGATGCGGTTGCCGTCCACCTGCACCATGGCGGGCCGCAGGCGCAAGCCTTCGACCGCGCGCTTCATGGCCAGCATGGTGGCGTGCAGGATGTTGAGCGTGTCGATCTCTTCGACGCTGGCCTCGGCGATGCAAAAACACAGCGCCTTGGCGCGGATCTCGTCATACAGCCGGTCGCGGGTGCGGGCGGTGAGCTTCTTCGAATCGGCCAAGCCAGCGATGGGGTGCAGGTCATCGAGGATCACGGCAGCCGCCACCACAGGGCCTGCGAGCGGGCCGCGCCCAGCCTCGTCGACCCCAGCGAGCAGACCGGGCTTGTCGGCGGGCCACAGCAGGTCGAGCTGCTCAACGGGCATCGGGGACTTCTTCATGCCTTCAAGCGTCAGGGTGCGGCATCACGCCTGGCCCAGCACCCGCGCGATCGCGGCCGTGGCGGCCTGCGCGGTGTTCTGGCGCAGCTGGTGGTGCATCTCGGTGAAACGCTGGGTCACGGCGTCCATGCGCTGGGGCT
>Ga0228700_1001248_pt1 | contig 17253 bp, 15 predicted proteins | sample McNCre317_Aug_MG_FD_178019 | JGI IMG/M metagenome (GOLD analysis project Ga0228700, IMG submission 178019) | Freshwater microbial communities from McNutts Creek, Athens, Georgia, United States - 3-17_Aug_MG | ecosystem: Environmental > Aquatic > Freshwater > Creek | place: USA: Georgia...
CAAAGCGCCACCACACATCCAAGGTCAAACTGAGCCTCAACGAGCGCTTCGGTCTTTTCATTACGCAGTCGGTTGGCACCATGTGGGCGGCGTATGTGTTCTTCGGCCTCACCCTCGTGAGCCTGCCTGCCGCTCTGGCCTCGCAAAACGTGATTGTGATCGTTTCGTGGGTGGCTCAAACCTTCTTGCAGCTGGTGCTGCTGCCGATCATCATCGTGGGTCAAAACATTCAGGCTAAGAGCTCCGACGAACGCGCGATTGCCACCTATGAAGACGCCGGCGCGATTCTTGAAGAGGCCCGCGAGATTCAGACCCACCTGGGCACTCAAGATGAAGCCCTCGAGCACCTGATCACTCGCGTCGAAGCTCTCGAAAAGCGACTGATTGAGGCCAGCAAGTAATGCGCCTGGTTATCGCTCGCTGTTCGGTCGACTACGCCGGTCGGCTGTCGTCGCACCTGCCCCTGGCCACCCGGCTGTTGGTGCTCAAGAACGACGGCTCGATCTTGGTGCACTCCGACGCTGGGTCATACAAGCCCCTTAACTGGATGAACCCGCCGTGCTCGATCGTTGCCGAGGAGCCGGCCCCCGAAGCCGCCGATCTGGGCGTCGTTGAGGTGTGGCGCGTGCAACAAAAGAAGTCAGATGACGTGCTGCTGATCTCGATTCACGAGATTGTGGCCGAACTGTCGCACGACCTTGGCATCGACCCTGGCCTGATCAAGGATGGCGTCGAGGCGCACTTGCAAGAACTTTTGGCCGAGCAGCTGCACCTGGCCGGCGAAGGCCTCACGTTGATTCGCCGCGAATACATGACGGCAATCGGACCGGTCGACATTCTGGCGCAGCACCCCGAGGGCGGCACGATCGCAATCGAATTGAAGCGTCGCGGCGAAATCGACGGCGTCGAACAGCTGACCCGTTATTTGGAGCTGCTGAACCGCGACGAACTGTTGGCACCTGTGCGCGGAATCTTTGCCGCGCAAGAGATCAAGCCACAGGCGCGCACCTTGGCCGAAGACCGCGGCATCGCCTGCCTCGTGCTTGACTATGACGACATGCGCGGAATCGAAACCGGAGCACCACGCCTGTTCTAGGGATTTGGGGAATCACGAAATGGCCGAACGCAAACGAGTGCACCACCACCCAGACCGGGCGCTGATCCGCTCGCGCGGCTATTTTCACCGCCTAGGGCCAGGCATCGTGACCGGCGCGGCCGACGACGACCCGTCGGGCATCGGCACCTATTCACAGGCGGGCGCACAGGCCGGCTTCAACTTTCTGTGGGCCGCCGTCTGGCTGCTGCCATTTGCGTTCGCCGTGCAAGAGGCCTGCGCTCGCGTGGCGCTGGTCACCGGCCGCGGGCTCGCGTCGATCATCAAGACCCGCATGCCACGCCTGGTCTTGGTTCTGGCAGTGACCCTGGTTGCCGTGGCCAACACCGTAAACATCGCGGCCGACCTTGCCTCGATGTCGGCGGCCCTGCGCCTGCTCGTGCCAATCGACCAGGTGCTCGGCGTGCTTCTGTTTGCAGCGGGCATCGCTGCCGCAGAGGTGCTCGTGCCGTATCACCGCTATGCGCGAGTGCTGCGCTGGCTGTGTCTGTCGCTACTCGCATATGTAGCAGTGCTCTTTGTGGCCAAGGTCGACTGGGGAACCGTAGCCGTGTCGACCGTGTTGCCGCACATCGATTGGTCGCGAACCTCGATCGAGTTGATGATCGCGCTTGCCGGCACCACGATTTCGCCATACCTGTTCTTCTGGCAGGCGGCCGAAGAGGTCGAAGAGCGCAAGGTCATGCAGACCCTGCATCACCGATCCGATGTCGGCAGCGCCCACCTGCGCGCAATGCGCGGCGATGTATTCGCGGGCATGCTCACCGGCGTGTTCATCATGTTTGCAATCATGGTCACCACCGGCGCAACCCTGCACGCCACGGGCATCACAACAATCGCATCGGCCGAAGACGCCGCAAAGGCGCTCACCCCAATCGCCGGCCAATTCGCTGGCCTGCTGTTTTTGCTTGGCATCCTGGGCGTTGGTCTGCTCTCGATTCCGGTGCTCGCCGGATCAACCGCGTATGCGCTTGCCGAAACCTTCGGTTGGCGCGAATCGCTCGAGCTCAAGCCACGCGAGGCCAAGGCGTTTTATGCCGTGCTCGTGGGGTCGGTCATCATCGCGGTGCTGCTCAACCTGATCGGCATCCCGCCGATGACCTTCCTGTTTTTGGCCGCGGTGCTCAACGGCCTCTCGGCCCCGGCGCTCATGGCCATCGTCTGGTTCTTGGCTCGCGACCGCGACCTACTGGGCCGTTGGGCCTCACCGCGTTGGTCGTCGTGGCTGCTCGGCGCCGCCACCCTGCTGATGGCGGGCCTCCCGGTGGCCTGGATCTTCGCCAAATAGGCAGGTATGAGTTAGGTTCTCCACAGAACCATGACGAGCGCCTGGAATGTCAGCGGTCGCGCCTATTGTCTTTTCATGGCCACCAGCAGATACTTGTCAAGTAACAAAAATGTCGCCTGCTTGGCGGCGAATCCTACAGCCACCCTAAGGTGGCTGTAGATGTTTAACCGGCCGAATGTCATGCTGTGTTACTTCGATGAATCGGGCGATGAGCAGCCTTTGCGGCGCCCGGACGAACTCTTAGTTTTTGTGCTGGTCGCGATCGTGGTCGACCAGGCTCATATCGGCAAACTGCAACAAGACTTTCTTGCACTAAAACTACAAACCCTTAGTGCTCGAGATCGTCAGACAATAGGCACCTCAGCATTGGTGAAGTTCGAACGCAAAGGCAGCCAATTCAGAAGGGCGCTGAAGCAGCAAAAGCGCGGCAGCCGTCGCGCGTCGCTGGGATTTCTTGATGCGTTCATTCAGATTCTTGAGTCGAACCAAATTTCTATCGAATTCGCATATCGCTTGAAAGGATCAGCACGACTTTCCTCGAACCCACGCGAAAAATGCCCCGACAGTGGCTTACGTATTCGACCAGATGACAACGGCTCATCAGCCATTGAGTCGCCTTATTGAGCCCCCGCTGTTTGGGCACAGCGACGCGCACATCTTGCTGCAGGTTGCCGATGTACTGGCTTCGGGAATGCTTGCACCAATGCTCAGTTACACGATCGCGCGAGAACAACCGAACAGCCCATTTGGGGATTTTGCGATCGTCGAAGAACGCTATCGAGCTCGCATCGAAGCTCTGCGAATTAACTCAGTAACAGAAAAATTAACCTCCTAACCGCGCCAACCGCGGCGGGGCGATGCCAGACTTTTGCCATGACTACTCCAGCGAAGAAGCCAGCCGCCAAGGCCCCAGCAACCGCAGCAAAGACCACCGCCGCAAAGCCGGCAGCCAAGGCGCCAGTGCGCCGCGCAGCAGCGAAGCCTGCAGCAGCGCCAGCCGCAATCGAAACCCCTGCGGCAGCGTCGACCGCGCCGAACTACACCAAGCCATACAAGATGCTCACCGGCATCGACGACAGCGAGTTCTGCGACAAGGTCGTGCGTCACCTCGAGAACGGTTACGCGCTCTATGGCTCGCCAACCGCAACCTTCAACGGCAAGAACGTGATCGTCGGCCAGGCCGTCGTTCTTAAGAAGAAGGCCAAGAAGGCAGCGAAGGCCAAGGGCAAGAAGAAGTAGTCAGCGGCATCTTTTGATGCCTGCGGATAAACTTGCCGCATGACCACAACCACCCCTGAGGCCCCAAACAACCTGACCGCGCTGCTCGTCGGCTGCGGCTCAATTGGCAAGAAGCACCTGCAAGAAATCCTGCCGAAGTTTTATTCGGTTGCCGTGGTTGACATCAACGCCGAGGCGCTCGAGTGGGCAAAGGCCGAGGCCGAGCGCGTTCGCGAAACCGGCGCGTGGGCGGCCCACGTGACCGTCGCCACGTCGTTGGATGAACTGGTTGAGTATGCGCCATACGACGTAGCCACCATCGCAAACTGGGGCCCAGACCACGTGCCAACCACGCGCGCACTGCAGGCGGCCGGCCAGAAGAACTTTGTGGTCGAAAAGCCACTGGCCGACTCGATTGCCGATGCGCGCGACATCATGGGCGAGGTTTCACGCGGCGGTGGCCGCCTGTGGATCAACCTGACCCGTCGTTTCTCGGGCCTGCCCGCCGGCATCCTGCGTGTTGCCGCCGAGCACAACCTGGGCGAGCTGGTCGGCGTTACCGTCACTGGTGGTGCGCGCTGCATCGCCACCAACGGCATTCACTACCTAGACCTAGCGACCTGCCTGTTTGGCGCCGAGCCTGAGTCGGTCACCGCCGACCTCGCCACCCAGAACATCAACCCGCGTCACGAGTCGCTCGCGTTCTATGAGGGCACCGTCAACTACACCTATTCGGGTGGTCGCCGGTTCTCGTGCGTGTTCTTGAACGGTTCGGCCGTCACCGAGAACGTGCGCTTCTATTGGCGCAACGCCGAGGGCGAGATGCTGCCAACTGGCGAGTTCGTGCTGCGCCTGCGCAACCCAGAAGAGATCGCCCAATACCCAGCCGTGACCCGCACGGGCTATGCGCTCAACGAGGCATTCCGAGGCAACCTGTGGTTGACCGAGGATGGCCGCAGCGGCATGACCGCCCTCTACGACCAGGTCGTGGCTGCCGCCGGCACCGATGTCGCTCCTGCCGAGGTGGTTGGCGGCCGCACCGCAGAAGATCTGCTGGCTGCGTTGCACGCATCCGAATTGGGTCAGCGCCTTGCTCTGCCGGTTGATGAGTCGCTGGTCGACATCAACAAGCACTGGAGCATCAGCTAGTGCAACGACTGGGCGTCATCGGCTCGGGCAGCATCGTTCCGTTTCACCTCGACGCGCTGAAAGCCGCTGGCTTCGAGATTGCCGTCGTCGGCACTCGATCTGGCTCGGAACGTTCGGCGACGCTCGCCGAGCGCTACGGCGCCGCACTCGCCGATTCTTGGCAGGATGTGCTTGCCACTCCTGGGTTAGACGCACTGCTGATTGCACCCGAGACCTCGGTGACCACCGAGATTCTGGCCGCGGCACTCGAGCAGACCTCGCTGCCGATCCTGGTCGAAAAGCCAATTTCGTATTCGTCAAACGAGCTCGATGCGTTGCTCACCCTGCCGGCCGAGCAGCAGGCTCGCGTGCTCGTGGGCTACAACCGTCGCCACTACTCGTCGACCGCAGCGGCAGCCGGTTTCTTGAAAGACCAAGGCATTGCCGCCGCGACATTCCACGCCTCGATTCCCGAGGCCTCGTGGGACGCCTCGATGGCCGACGACCGCAAGCGCGGAATCCTGTTGGCCAACTCGGTGCACGTGCTCGACCTGTTGCAGCACCTGTTCGGTTCGCTCGAGGTCGTTGGGCTAACGGGCGTCGACAACGAGACCGGCCTGGTTTCGCGCGCGGTTTCGCTGCGCACGGCTTCGGGTGCGGTCGGCACGGCGATCATCACGTTTGGTTCGCCAAGCTCATACTTTGTCGATTTGCACACGCCTGGCAAGTCGGCTTCGCTCAAGCCGATTGAGTTCTTCAACGAGTTCGTTGGCGTGCAGGTGATCGATCCGACTCCAGAGGTGCCGCTGCGTCACTATGTGCCGACCCGCGGTGCCGAATTTGCGCTGTCGCAGGACGACCTCGACTTCAAGCCGGGCTTCTTGGCTCAGTCGCGCGAGCTGTATGCGTTGGCCGCCGGTTCGGTTTTGGGCGAATGCCGCTCGGCCTCGCTGGCCGATGCCGCGCGCGTTTTGGCTTTGGCCGAGCGCCTCGTCGCCGGCGTTTAGGCGGCAGTAGCCGCTTTCTCGACCGCGCAAATCGCCGAAAATCCGACCTTTTGCAGTCTGGTTGGCGGGTTGCTCGAAGTTCCTATGCAACTAGTTGCAAATTCGACGATTTTTCACTTCAAATTCGTCGAATGCACCGTAAATATCGCTAAATCCACCGCCTTCGTTCCCTGATGATTTTGTCGCCCGTCGACCAGTAACCCGAACGGTACGGGTGCATCGGAATAACCACCTGCGTGCGAAAGACCTTCTGAAGGCTGTTCGCATCCACCGCCCGATCCTGGAGCAGGTGAAGTTGGCGAATGACCGGCAAGATCAGCGGTGCCACAAAATAGACCGCAACGTTGCCGGCTCGAACTCTGCGAAGTAGGCCTCGGCCCGTTAGCCGGTCAAGCCATCGCCCAGCCGTCTCGGCCGAGACGTTTGCCTGGCTGGCCACATCCGCTCGCCTAAGAATCGGGTTCAGCATCACGGCTCGCAGCAGTGCATGACGGCGCGTGCGCGGGCACACCGATGGCATGGCATCGATGGCCTTCGAAATCGCCGTGCGTGCGCGGACGATGTCTGCCCAAAGCTGCTCGGCTTGCAGGTCGAGTGCCTCGTTTCGGGCCCTACGCGATATGCGCCAGTAGGTCGCCTCGAAAATCGCGTAGACCAAACGGCCGTCGAGGTTGTGCATGGCGAGCATCTCCATTGGTGGTCGCGCACTCGAGTCGACGCCTCCGCGAGCGGCGAACACTAGGACTCGCGTCAGCTCGGCGCATTTGGCGTATGTGTGTTGGATTTCGGATTCGTCTTGCATGGCATGAGTTTGCGCGGAGTTGTGCGACGTGCGGGATGTGGGCAAAGTTCGGTGGAGAAGGTCCTGAAATTTGGCGATATTTGCCGACAAAATGCCCAATTTGAAGTCATAAATCGACGAATTTTCGACTCGGCACATAGGAACTTTCAATCGCTCACCCCACAGCCCGCAAATCCTCGAATATTCGACGATTTACACGCACCTCACAACACACCAAACCGCCCCGCAAAGCCCCAAAAAGGTAGGATTGACCGTTATGAAGGTCTTTCTTACTGGCGCTGACGGCTTTATCGGTTCACACCTCGCAGAAGAGCTGGTTCGCGCCGGCCACGAGGTCAAGGCCCTGTGCATCTACAACTCAATCGGTTCGCACGGCTGGCTCGACACCATCGACCCAGAGGTCAAGAAGCACATGGAAATCGTGCTTGGCGACATCCGCGACCCGTACCACATGAACGAGCTCGTGCGCGGCCAGGAGGCAATCCTGCACCTCGCGGCACTCATCGCGATCCCGTTCTCATACGTCGCGCCAGACATGTATGTGCAGACCAACATCCAGGGCACCCTGAACCTGTTGAACGCCGCACGCAACCACAACGTCGACCGCTTCATTCACACCTCGACCAGCGAGGTCTACGGCACCGCACAGTATGTGCCAATGGATGAAGGCCACGTTCTGCAGGGTCAGTCGCCTTATTCGGCATCGAAGATTGGCGCCGACCAGATGGTCAAGTCGTTCTACAGCAGCTTCGAGCTGCCAACGCTGACCATTCGCCCGTTCAACACATACGGCCCTCGTCAGTCGGCCCGCGCCGTGATTCCGACCATCATCAGCCAGCTGGCTGCCGGCAAGAAGGAAATCAACCTCGGCGCCCTGACCCCAACCCGCGACTTCACGTATGTGACCGACACCGCTAAGGGCTTCGAGCGCGCACTGCACGCCACTACCGGCTTTGGCGAGGTCACCAACCTTGGCGTTGGTTTTGAGGTCACCATCGGCGAGACCTTCAACATCATCAACGAGATCATGGGTGCCGGCGCCGTCGCGACCGAAGACCCAAACCGTATCCGCCCTAAGAACTCTGAGGTCGAGCGCCTGTTCAGCGACAACACCAAGGCCAAGACCGTGCTGCAGTGGGAACCTGAAATCAAGGGCATCGAGGGTTTCCGTGTTGGTCTAGAAAAGACCATCGAATGGTTCACCAACCCAGCAAACCTGGCCAAGTACCGTCCAGACGAATACACCGTCTAATCGCGAAGGTGCTGCGGTGGGGCTAGCACGCGATCTATAAGTCGTAGCAAGGCGCACCCAATTGGCGCCCGAAAAGAGGAGCTAGCGAATGACAACACTTGCTAACCAAATTGTTGAGCGTCTGACCTCGGTGCTGGGAGCGCCAGAAGCAGGCCGCATGATCGGCTTGCACGAACCAGAAATCGGCGACCTCGAAAAGAAATACATCAACGAGTGCCTCGACAGTACCTTCGTTTCGTCGGTCGGCGCATTCATTCCGCAGTTCGAACAGCGCCTTGCCGACATCACCGGCGCCAAGTATGCGATTGCGGTTTCGAACGGCACCGTCGGCCTGCAGGTGGCGCTCTACTTGGCTGGCGTTCGCGCTGGCGATGAGGTCATCGTGCCGACCCTTTCGTTCATCGCAACCGCAAACGCTGTTTCGCATGCCGGCGCAACTCCGCACTTTATCGACAGCGAGCTGACCACCATGGGCATGAGCCCAGAGGCGCTGCGCGACCGACTGGCAGCCATGCGCCGCGAGGCCGATGGCACCCTGGTAAACCCGCTGACCGGTGCGCGCATCGCCGCAATTTCGCCGATGCACACCCTTGGTCACCCGGTTCGCATCGAAGAGATTTGCGACATCGCGGCGGAATATGGCGTGCCAGTGGTCGAAGACGCAGCCGAGTCGCTCGGCTCGTGGATCACCACGCGCTCGGGCGAGCGCAAGCACACCGGAACCTTTGGCCTGACCGGCATGATCTCGTTCAACGGCAACAAGACCATCACCACCGGTGGTGGCGGTGTGATTCTGACCAACGACGACGTGCTTGGCCCGCTGGCAAAGCACCTCACCACCACGGCCAAGTTGCCGCACAAGTGGGAATTCGAGCACGACCACATCGCGTGGAACTATCGCATGCCAAACCTCAACGCCGCCCTAGGCATGGCGCAGCTGGACAAGTTCGACCGGTTCCTTGACCAGAAGCGCCAGTTGGCGCTCGCATACGGCGAGGCCTTCGCCGGCCTCGAGGGCGTGCGATTTGTGTTCGAGCCAGAGGCGACCGAGTCGAACTACTGGCTGTGTGCGATTCAGCTCGACGAGCCTAGCCTCGAGTTGCGCGACGAGGTGCTGCAGGCCTGTGCCGACGCGGGCTTCATGGCCCGACCGATGTGGAATCTGCTGCACAAGCAGCGCATGTATGAGTCGGCTCCGGCCGCGGGCGACTCGCTCGGCGGCAGCCTCGACACCGCGATCGCGCTGCACGCATCGTTGATCTGCATTCCATCGACTCCAAAGTTGGCCGAGCGACTCTAATGCGCAAGATTGCAGTGATGACCGGCACTCGTGCCGACTATGGGTTGCTCAAAAACCTGATCGCCGAACTCAACAACAAGGCGACCGGCCTCAACCGCACCCTCGAACTGCAGATCATCGCAACCGGCAGCCACCTCTCGGCCGAACACGGCATGACAGTTGCCGAGATTCGTCGCGATGGCTATGAGCCTGCCGCCGAGATTCCGATCTGGTCAAGCGAAGACACCTCGTTGGCCGCAGCAGTCGACACCGGCGAGGCCATCGCCAAGTTCGCTCGCGAGCTCGATCGACTGCGACCAGACGTGGTCGTGGTGCTCGGCGATCGCCTAGAGGCCTTTGCGATGGCATCGGCTGCCACGATCCTCACGATTCCAGTTGCGCACATCCACGGTGGCGAGTTGACGCTGGGCGCCATGGACGACAGCCTGCGGCACGCCATCACCAAGCTTTCGTTCCTGCACTTCACCACCACCGATGAGCACCGCAACCGAGTGATTCAGCTTGGTGAAGAGCCGAGCCGCGTGTTCAACTATGGCGCCCCGGTGTTAGACGCGATTGCGAACCTCGAGCTCTTGTCGCGCGAGGCGATCGAAGACAAGTTCAAGGTGCGTTTTGGCACCAAGAACACCGTGCTGATGACCTTTCACCCGGCCGCGTTTGACGAGGCCAGCGCCAAGACAATGATCGGCGAATTGCTCGCCGCGATGGAGGCGCTGACCAGCCCGCTCGACCCGGCCGAGACCCAGCTGATCGTCACCGGAACCAACAACGACATCGGCAGTGCCGACGTGCGCGAGGCGATTGCATCGTTCGTTGCTCGCCTGCCCGACCGCGTCAGCTATGTCGAGAGCTTCGGCCAGCTCGGCTATTTGAGTGTCATGAAGCAGGTCAATCTGGTGACTGGCAACTCGTCGTCGACCGTGCTCGAGGCTCCGGTCTTGGGTGTGCCGAGCGTGATCGTGGGCAATCGTCAAGAGGGCCGCCCGATTTCGGCAAGCGTGCTAAAGCCTGCGCGGGCCGAACGCGTGCTGATTCTTGAGGCCATGCAGAAGGCCCTCGATCCGGCCTTCCGTGCCTCGGCCGCTGCGGCTGGCACCCCGTTTGGCGTTCCGGGTTTCGCCCAGAAGGCAACCGTCGAGCTCATGCGCCACGAGATTCCTAGTCCACCAAAAAAGAAGTTCTGGAGCGCCAACTAATGATTGCCAATCAGATCAAGGCACAGCACGTGCTCGTCATTGCCGAGGCCGGTGTTAACCACAACGGTTCGATCGAGCGCGCCATCGAGATGGTCGACCTGGCCAAGCGTGCCGGCGCCGACATCGTCAAGTTTCAGACCTTCTCGGCCGACAAGCTTGCGAGCAAAGACGCCAAGCTTGCCGACTATCAGCGCAAGGGCGACGACGACACCCGCAGCCAGTGGGATCTGCTCAAGGGCCTCGAGCTGAGCCACGACGAATTCGCGCAGTTGCGCGACCACTGCGCCAAGATCGGCATCGGCTTTTTGTCGACCGGGTTTGACCTCGATGAGCTGCGCTTTCTGATTGACGAGCTGCACATTCCGCTGGTCAAGGTGGCCTCGGGCGACCTCACCTTCGCGCCAATGCTGGTCGAGGCCGGTCAGTCGAACCTTCCGGTAATCGTTTCGACCGGCATGGCCGTGCTCGACGAGATTCGCCAGGCGCTCAAGTTCATCGCCTTCGGTTATGCGCGTGCCAACGGCATCGTTGCCGCCGACCTCAAGCCAACCGATGCCGTTCTTGACCAGACGTATGCGATCGAGGCAGTGCGCGCGATCATGCTCGAAAAGGTGACGATCCTGCACTGCACCACGCAGTATCCGGCCGAACTCGACATCCTGAACCTGAACGCAATCGGCCTGATTGCCGACGAGTTTGGCCTGCCGGTTGGTTACAGCGACCACTCGCTCGGCACCCTGGCATCGGTGATCGCCGTGGGTATGGGCGCGACCGTGATCGAGAAGCACTTCACGCTAGACAAGTCACTCGAGGGCCCAGACCACGAGGCCTCGCTCGACCCCGAAGAACTGGTCTCGTTGGTTTCGCAGATTCGCCAGGCGACCCGTGCGCTCGGCGAACGCAAGAAGCAACCGGCCGACATCGAGCTGGCCAACAAGGCCGTGGTTCGCCGCAGCTTGGTGGCTAAGCGCAACATCGAGCTTGGCGCGGTGATCACCGAGGATGACCTCGAGTGCCGCCGCCCGCTCAACGGCCGCACCAGCTTTGACTTCTATGAGGTTGTCGGTTCGGTCGCCGGTCGGTCATACCTCGCCGGTGAATACGTTGACTAACCTGCGCGAGACCAGCCCCAAGCTGCTCATGGTTGGCGCGGGCGGTCACGCTCGCGTGCTGCAGGAGCTGCTGGCCGAGGCCGGCATCGCGTTGAGCGGCTATGTTGCGCCCGCCGAGGGCGGTTGCCTGCTCGAGGGTGAACTCGAACGCATTGACGAGTCGGCACTGGTCGACGGCGGTTTCTCGGCCACCGATTACCTGCTCGTAAACGGCCTTGGCTCGGCCGGGCCGACCACCGTGCGCGCGGCGGTTTTCGCCAAGCTCAAGGCGGCTGGCTTCAACTTTTTGCAGGTCGAGGCCCAGTCGGCCGTGGTCAGCGCATCGGCAGTCTTGAGCGAGGGCGTGCAGGTCATGCATCGCGCCGTCGTGCACAGCGACGCCATCGTCGACGACAACACGATCGTCAACACCGGCGCTATCGTCGAGCACCACAACCGCATCGGCGCCAACTGTCACATTGCCGTTGGGGCCGTGCTTTGCGGTCAGGTCAGCGTTGGTCGTGGCACCCATATCGGCGCGAATGCGACGGTTCTGCAGGGGGTCAAAATTGGCGAAAACTGTATCATTGGGGCAGGCGCGGTAGTCACCAAAGACGTGCCAGACAACCACACCGCGGTCGGCGTGCCGGCGGTTTCAAAGGCTAACGGAGGCTCAAAGTGATCACCGATCTGAGCGAATTCACGGTTGGCCCAGACGCCACTCTGATTCAAACCATCGAGGCCATTAACCGCGGCGCAAAGCAGATCGCCCTGGTCGTTGCCGACGGCAAGCTGTTGGGCACCGTGACCGACGGCGACATCCGTCGTGGTCTGCTCCGTGGTCTTGGTGTCGACGCCAAGGTTGCCGAGGTCATGAACACCAAGCCGCACACGGCTACGGTGGGCGACGACGGCCGCGAGGTGATGACCCGCGAGATTCCAAAACTGATTCACCAGGTGCCAGTCGTCGATGCCGACGGCGCGCTGCTCGGCATGTTCACCGATGCCGACCTGGCCACCGCGGTCGAGATCTCGACACCCGTTGTGCTCATGGCCGGCGGCAAGGGCGTGCGCCTGCATCCGCTGACGCATACGGTTCCTAAGCCGATGTTGCCGATTGGCGACACCCCAATCATCGAGATCATCCTGCGCAAGCTGCGTTCGCAGGGCTTCAAGAACATCTACATTTCGGTCAACTATTTGGCCTCGGTGATCGAAGAGCACATCAAGGATGGCGCCTGGCTGGGCCTCAACGTGCAGTATCTGCACGAAGACAAGCCGCTCGGCACCGCTGGCGCCTTGGCCCAGCTGGCCGGTCGCATCAACGAACCATTCATCGTTATGAATAGCGACCTGCTGACCAACTGCGACTTCACTCAGGTGGTTCGTTTTCACAACAAGCAGGGCGCCGCGGCGACCCTCGGTGTGCGCGAATATCAGTTCCAGATTCCATACGGCGTGGTCAACATCGTTGGCGCCGAGGTCGAATCGATCAGCGAAAAGCCGATTCATCGATCGATGGTTTCGGCCGGAATCTATGCGCTCAGCCCGCAGGCCCTCGCTCTGATTCCTAAGGATGAGTTCACCGACATGCCGACCCTGCTCGACATGGTTCGTGCGCAGGGCGACAAGGTCGTGGCGTTCCCGATTCACGAGTCGTGGCTCGACATCGGTCGTCACGACGACCTCAACGAGGCACGCAACAACCACGCCGAGTGGCTCGACTTTTAGGTCGAACGGAACCCCACAATGCTTGATGGTTTGACAGTCGTAGCCCTGATTCCCGCGCGCGGTGGGTCGAAGGGCCTGCCCGGAAAAAACCTCATGAAGCTCGAGGGCAAGTCGCTCATCGAACGCGCGGTCGAGTGTGCCACGGCACAGGATGGCATCGTCGATTTCGTCGTGGTGTCTAGCGACGACGCCGGCATCTTGGCCGAGGCCGAGCGCTGCGGTGCAATCGCGCATCGTCGAAGCGATTCCGCCTCAACCGATACGGCAACGGCCGCCGACCTGCTCGAGGATTACTTCGAGGGCGAGGATTCGCTGATCGTGAATCACGACGTTCTGGTTGTTTATCTTCAGCCGACCTCGCCGCTGCGCACGCCGCGTCATGTGGCTCAGGCCATCGAGGTTTATCGTGCCAACGCGCTCAAGGGTGCCGTGGTTTCGGTGGTTCAACTCGACAAGTCGCCCTACTGGACGCTGGTTATCGAAGACGGCAAACTCGCACCGTTGTTCCCCGACGCGTTCAACAAGAATCGCCAGGAACTGCCGCCGACTTTCGTGCCAAACGGCGCGGTGTATTTGTTCAAGTATTCGGATTTCGCCGCTGCTCGCCGCATTCCAACCGATGGGGCTGCCGCTTTCGTCATGTCGGCGCAGGACAGCGTCGACATCGACACCCAGGCCGATTTCGATAAGGCCGAGGCGTTTCTGGCGGCCAAATGACGGTCGAACGACTTTGGCGGGCGCTCAACCAAATTGAGCGCGATGAGGCCCTGCTCGATTGGCGCATCGGGGGCGTCTATCTTTGGCCACTCGTGCGCATGCGCCTCTATCGCGAGGTTGCCGAGGCCGCGGGCATCTTTGAATCTTTGCCGCCGCGCCCCGAGGTTGGTGGCGCTGCCACTGGTCATTTCAAGGGGCAGTATGCGTTTGGTGTGGTGCCGTTCCTGCGCCGCAATTCGGCGGGCGAGGATCGGTTCTCGAAGCCGATTGTCGATGCGCTGGCAGGTGTCGCGGCGGCGCTGGCCCCGCTGGTCTTCGGCATGGGCGAGGCCGACCAGGGCAGTGGCCGCCCGCAGGTCGAGCAGCTCGAGCGCGACTTTCTGAAGCGTTATCGACCACTGGCCAAGCTGCGCGTGCTGCCGAGCCTGCTGCCCGGTCTGTCGCGGGGTCACGTCGCCAAGTGGCGCCGTGTGGTTGGGTTTCTCGAGCGCGAGTTTCACGTGCAACTCAAGAGCAACCGTGGTTTTCCGCGTTGGCTGCTGGTCAACTTTGTCGCCCAGCGTTACGGCTGGTTCCGGCTGTTTGGCTCGCTGCGCATGCGCAAGGTTTTTGTTGTCAACGCGTGGAAGCGCGCGTTGATTGCTGGCGCCCAACAGGCCGGCGTCTGGGTGGTCGAACCACAGCACGGCCTGCTGAGCGACATGCATCCGCTGCTGTCGTTTGCTGGTCGTGACTCGGTGGCGTACCTGCCGAACGAGCTGCTGGTCTGGGGCCAATACTGGGCCGAGCACAGCGCCTTGCCGGCGAGCGTCAAGACCACGGTCATTGGCGAGCCCGAGGCGTTGACCAAGGCGCGTGCGCGAGTCGCCAACCGCCAACCGCATACCGTGCTGTTTGTTTCGCAGGCCCAGCACACCAAGCGCCTGTTCGACACCGCGCTCGCGGTTGCCGATGCTAACCCGAGCCTGCGCATCACGGTGAAGCCGCATCCGCAAGAAGACCTCGAGCAATTCACCGCTCACCTGCACGAGCTGGGTCGAGTCAAGCCGGGCAACCTGCATTTTGCCGAGCGCGACAGCGCGGCCATCAATCTGATTGCCGAGAGCGAATTCGTGGTTGGCGTCTATTCGATGGCCCTGGTCGAGGCCGTGGGGCTTGGCGCCAAGGTGATCGCGGTTCAGTTGCCGGGCTGGGAGAACCTGCGGGCTATTGAGGCACGCGGCGACCTGACCTTTGCCGACCCGGCGACCGACCCAGCCCTCGCCCGCGCGCTAACCAAGGCCAGCCCGGCGACCGACACCGGCTATTACTTTGCGGCCCCAGTTTCGCGCGAGCAACTAACCAACATGTTGAAGGCATAATCGTTCAAATGAGCCAAACCGAACAAGACACCAACCTCGACGCCAACCAGGATTCGATCGAGGAACAGGTTTCGCCTGCGACCGTGGGCGAGGTCTGCGAGGCGTTTTGGCGCATCGAACAGCTCGAAGACCTCTACAACTGGGAGGTCTTGGGCGTGCGCCTTTGGCCGCTCGTGCGCTTCAGGGTGTTCTATAACCTCACCAAAAACTCGGGCACCTACAAGTGGAAGGCCTCGCAGCCGCTCGTCAAGCCTGCCGACTATCCGGTCTGGACGGGCACGATGGGCCACACCGAACTTTGGCGCAACATCACCGGCTGGCGCTGGCACCTGCGCGGCCTGCTTCCCGATTCGGCTCGCGATTCGCGAGTGGTCAAGTGGCTCAAGGCAACCGACATGATTTCGCCGTTTTCGAACCGCGACGGTCGTGGCGTCGATCGTTTCATGCAGCCGGTCATCGATGCGCTTGGCGACCAGGCGATTCGCTTTGGCGTTGGCTCATGGGATCGCGAGTCGGAATGGCCGCAGATCGACCGCTTTCAGGGCATCTTCCGCAAGCGCTGGGGCAACATCGCATCGCTATACGTGCGTCTGCGCCTGAGCAAGGCCGATTACGCAAAGTATGCCCGCGTGATCGCATACCTCGAAGACGCGGCTCGTGCCTCGGCCGGGCCATACAAGAATTTTCCGCGTTGGACCCTGCGCAACTTCATGGCCGAACGCCACGGCTACCGCATCTTTTTCAAGCGCGTGCCGATCAAGCGCCTGTTCATCGTCAACGCTTCGCGCATGCTCATGATGGCGGCCGCGCAAGACAGCGGCGTCAAGGTTATCGAGCTGCAGTGTGGCGTGTTCAGCAAATACAACATGCAGTTTTCGTGGCCGGGCCGCCCCGAGATTCCGTACCTGCCAAACGAAATCTGGACCTGGGGCAAGTACTGGACCGACGGCATCGACAATTCGGGCAGCCAAGAAATCGTGGTTGCCGGCGCGACCGACGAATATGAGGCCGTGCGCGAGCGCGTGCTGCGCGTTGGTGCTGGGGCGGCTAACCCGATCGACCGCGTGACCGGCCGCGTGGTGATCATGTCGCAGCCGTTGATTGGTGGCGACCTGTTTGCCGCATCGCTCAAGCTGGCTCGTCTGCTGCCGCAGCACGACTTCGTTTTCAAGCCGCATCCGAAGGACGAACAGGATGACTTCGACGCCGCCCTGGCGGCCGATGGCCGAGGCATGCCGGCAAACCTGAACATGGCGCCCGACGGCAAGAGCTCGCTCGAGTTGCTTGGCGAGGCCGAGATTTGTCTGGGTGTGTTCTCGGCGACCCTGATCGAGGCCGCAGGCCTTGGCAACCGTGTGGGCATTCTCAAACTCGCGGGCTGGGAGCACCTCTCGCCGCTTATCAACGGCGGCTATGCGCACGCGTTCGAAACGGTCGAGGCGCTCGCCGCAGGCATCGCGACCCTGCCCGATCCGGGCGACCCGTACTACTTTTATGGCAAGCGTGCCGACCTGGCCGAGCTGCTAAAGACGCGCTAGTAGCTAGCGCTAGTCGCTAGTGCTTCTTTGAGGCGAAGTAGCTGCCGATTGCAACCAGCGGCAGTCCGACTGCCATGCCGAGCGTGAAGTCTTCGCTGGCCAACAGCACACCGAGCAAGATCGCCACGGCGGTGTTCGGATAGGTGATCAAGGTGGCGCGAGCACCACCGATCTCTTTGATCAGCGCAAAGAACACCACGAACGCCAGTGCCGAACAGATTAGCCCCAGAGCAAGCAGCGCGCCCCAACCGCCGAGGCTAGGGCCGCGCGCGATGTCTTGCGGCAGTGTGATTGCCGCCGGCACCGCATAGATCACGGCAACCATGGCCATCGCAAGGCCGATGCTCGCATCGCTGCCAACGTGCTGCAGTTTGCGTGCCGCGATCGCCGGCGCAACCGCATACCCGACGGCCGCCAGAATGATGTAGCCCACATAGAGCGGGTCGATTCGGCCGGCGAACGAGTCGATGCCAACCAGCAGAATCAGGCCGCCGAAGCCCGCGACCATGC